>Ga0335074_10000529_pt1 | contig 53970 bp, 48 predicted proteins | sample Lox_Sample_23_FD_206715 | JGI IMG/M metagenome (GOLD analysis project Ga0335074, IMG submission 206715) | Soil microbial communities from Loxahatchee National Wildlife Refuge, Florida, United States - Lox_Sample_2.3 | ecosystem: Environmental > Terrestrial > Soil > Wetlands | place: USA...
CGATGATCCCGGCCGGGTCGGCCTCTTCGGAGACGAAGTGCAGGATGGACAGGTACAGGTACGCCACGGGCTGGGTGAAGTCGATCATGCCCCGCAGCACCGGGTCGGCCAGGATCGCATCGGGCTCAAGCAGGTCCTGCTCGATGATCGCCGCCTTAGGAATGCCCTGGAGCATGTTCCTGGCGTGCGCCAGGACCACCGGGTCGTGGTCGACGTAGACCACCCTGGCTTGCGGGTTGGCGTCAAGCGCGATCTCGTGGGTGTTGCCGGCGGTCGGCAGCCCGGCGCCGATATCGATGATCTGCCGGATGCCCGCCTCACCGATCAGGTAGCGGACCACGCGTCGCAGGAACGCGCGGTTCCACTGGACCGCGAGCCGCACATTCGGCAGCTGGGCGATCATCGACTCGGCCACCGCCCGGTCGGCCGGGTAGTTGTCCTTGCCGCCCAGCAGGTAGTCATAGACGCGCGCCGCGCTGGGGATGTCCGGCCTGAAGTTCGTCCTCCAGTCGCTGTCAGACATCAGGCGTACCCCCCACGCGGCGCATCGTACCCCAGATTGCCGGGCGCGGCTCCGGGTCAGCCGTCAAGCTGCGCGGCGAAGCGCTCGGCCACGGCCAGGTAGCCGGCGACCATCTGCTCCACGACCTGGCGGGCGGGCCGTACCCGGTCCATCAGCCCGACGCCCTGCCCGACGTAGTAGGTGGCCAGCTGGTAGGCGCCGCTGCCCTCGGTGCCCGCGCTGCGGTTGATGCGCTGCTGGGCCCGCGCCGTGAGCATGGTCTGGAGCGGCATCTGGAGCGGCGCCGGCGCCGCCTCGCTTTCCCACTCGTCGGTCCACGCGCTGCGCAGCATCCTGGCCGGCTTGCCGGTCAGGGACCGGGACCGGACGGTGTCGCCGGAGGTCGCGGCGAGCATCTTCCGCTGCACGGCCGGGTCGGTTTCCGCCTCTTGCGTGGTCAGCCAGACCGAGCCGCACCACACCCCCTGGGCGCCCAGCGCCATCGCCGCCGCCACCTGCGCGCCGGTCACGATCCCGCCGGCCGCCAGGACCGGGGTCGGCGAGACGGCCCTTACTACCTCGGGGACCAGGACCATCGTGGAGATGGTGCCGGTGTGACCGCCCGCCTCGGTGCCCTGGGCGACGATGAGGTCTACCCCCGCGGCTTGCTGGCGGCGCGCGTGTTCGGCGGTGCCGACCAGAGCGGCGACCACGACGCCCCGGTCCTTGGCCCGGCTGACCACGTCGCGGGGCGGCGGGCCGAGCGCGCTCGCGAACAACCGGATGGGGTGGCCGAACGCTACGTCGAGCAGGGTGCCCGCGGCCTGCGGGGAGACACTGAGGGAGACAGCCGGGGCCTGGCGGTGCTCGGGGAGTTCGGGCACGCCGTAGCGGGCGAGCACGTCCTCGACGAAGGCCACGTGTTCCGCGGGGAACAGCGGGCTGGCGGTGTCGGCGAAATTCACCGGCAGCAGCAGGTCGACCCCGTAGGGCTTGCCCTTGGTCTGTTCGTCGATCCAGGCGAGGTCGACGTCGAGCGTTTCCGGGCTGTGCGCGACCGCGCCGAGCACCCCGAAGCCGCCGGCGTTGGTGACGGCCGCGACGACGTCGCGGCAGTGGCTGAAGGCGAAGATCGGGAACTCGATCCCGAGCGTGTCGCAGACGGGGGTGTGCATGGCGGATCCTTCCCGGGCCTGCTAGGTCAGCGCCCGTGCCAGACCGGGGCGCGCTTCTCCGCGAACGCCCTGGCCCCCTCCTCGGCGTCCTCCGAAGCGAAGACCGGCCCGATCAGCCTGGCCGCCTCATCCCACCGCGCGGCGGCCCAGTCACCGCTACGTTGCGCGATCTCCTTCGTCGCCATCACGGCCAGCGGGCCGTTGGCGGCGATCCGCATCGCGAGCCCTATCGCCGTCTCCAGCGCCTGGCCGTCTTCGACCACCCGGTTGACCAGTCCCATCTCGGCGGCCCGCGGGGCGCTGATCGGGTCGCCGGTCAGCAGGAGTTCCAGCGCCAGCGCGCGGGGCACCCGCTGCGCGAGCAGCTGCGCCCCGCCGGCGCCCGCCACCAGCGCGCGCGTGACCTCGGGGACGCCGAACCTCGCCGAGGCGCCGGCCACGACCAGGTCGCAGGCCAGCAGCAGCTCGAACCCCCCGGCCAGCGCCCAGCCCTCGGCGGCGCCCACGAGCGGCTTGCGCGGCGGCGTCTGGGTGATGCCGCAAAGCCCGCGCCCTGGGAACGAGGGCGTCTCGCCCTTCAGGAAGGCCTTGAGGTCCATGCCCGCCGAGAACGTGCCGCCCGCACCGGTGAGCACTCCGGCGCGCAGTTCGCGGTCGGCGTCAAGCTCGTCGACGGCGTCCCTGATGCCCGCCGCGACCGCCCCGTTCAGCGCGTTGCGCGCCGCCGGCCGGTTGATGGTGATGACCTGCACCGCGCCACGCCGCTCGAGGAGTACCTCGTCGCTCATCCTGCCTCCACCTGTTGAGCTTCTCACTTGAGACGATAATGGCGGGAAGCGGAAAGCAGATCGACCCTTGGGGACATCATGGCCGACCCGTCGCCACCAATAGCCGGACCGTCCGACGAGCTGAGCCCGCTGGACTACCTGTTGCACCGGGGCGAGGCGTACCCGGCGACGCGCTCGGCGTTTCTCGGCGTGGAGACCCTCGACCGTCAGGCCGACTGGAACCGGGTGCGCGAGGCGCTTGACCGCGCCAGCCGGGTGGTCATCAGGATGCGGCAGAAGGTGGTGATCCCGCCCGTCCCGATCACTGCGCCGCGGTGGGTCGTCGATCCCGACTTCGACCTGGACTATCACGTGCGCCGGGTCGCGCTGCCCGCCCCCGGCACCTTGCGCCAGCTTCTGGACCTGGCCGAAGTCACGCTGCAGTCGCCGCTGGACACCTCGCGCGCCCTGTGGGAAGCGGTGTTCGTCGAAGGCCTGGAAGGGAACCGGAGCGCGCTGCTGAGCAAGTTCAGCCACGCGATCACCGACGGGCTCGGCGGGATCGCCCTGTTCGAGCAGGTCTACGACACCGGGCGGGAGCCCGGGCCGCGGCCGCTCGCGCCGGTGCCCATCCCGCGCGACCTGACCGGCAACGACCTGCTGCGCGCCGGCCTGCGCCGGCTGCCGGTCGCGGCGCTGTCGGAGGGGGCGAGGCTGCTGGCCGGCTCGGCGCGCACCGCCGACCGCCTGATCGGAGCGCCGGGAGCCACGGTCGCGGAGGCGGTCGGCTTCGTCGGCTCGGCCCGCCGGGTGCTCGGCCCCCAGCCGGCCCCGCCGTCGCCGCTGCTGCGCCGGCGCAGCCTGGTGACCCGCACGCACGTCCTCGAGGTCACGCTGGCCGACCTGCGCGCGGCGGCCAAGACGGTGGGCGCGTCGGTCAACGACGCGTACCTGGCCGCCCTGTGCGGCGGCCTCGGCCGGTACCACGAGGCGCTGGGCCTGCCGGTCGACGAACTGCCGCTGGCGCTTCCCGTCAGCCTGCGCACCGCGGACGACCCGGCGGCGGGCAACCGGTTCGCGGGGGTCACGATCGCCGCGCCGGTCGGCGAACCCGATCCCGCCGAGCGGATCCGGCTGGTGCGCGAGCAGGTGATCGCGCGCAGGGGAGAACCGGCGATCGGCGTGCTCGACCGGATCGCCCCGGTGCTGAGCCTGCTCCCGGACGCCACGCTCGAATCGCTCACGGCGCGGATCACCCCGCCGGACATCCAGGCCAGCAACGTCCCCGGCTACTGGCAGGAGACGTTCCTGGCCGGGGCCAGGGTGGAGCGCCAGTACGGAATGGGCCCGATGCCCCGGGTGGCCATGATGGCGGTGCTCATGTCCCGGGCGGGCGTCTGCACCCTCACCGTCCGCTACGACACCGCGTCGTTCACCGACAGCGAGCGGCTGGAGAAGTCCCTGCAGCTCGGCCTCGACGAGGTGGTCGACCTGGGACGGACCCGGCCGCAGGCGGCGGAGCCGCAGGCGGCGGAGCCGCAGGCGGCGGAGCAGTGAGCCCCGTGGCCCCCACCCCACCGGGCGGCACCGGGCCGGGCGGCACTGACCGGCAGCTGCGCCTGCCCGGCTCGGTGGCAGAAGTCGACGCCAGCCCGGAAGGCCGGCAGATCGGCGCGTTCTTCGACCTGGACGGGACGCTGGTGGCCGGGTACACCGCCGCGGCGCACACCGTGGACCGGCTGCGCCGCCGGCAGGTCGGGGCCGGCGAAGTCCTGCGCCTGACGCAGCTCGCGGTGGAGTACAAGCTCGGGCGGCGGGAGTTCGAGGCCCTGATCGAGGAGGGGGCCCGGATGGCCAGGGGGCGGCTGGCCGAGGACGTCGAGGAAATCGGCGAGCGGGTGTTCCGGCAGTCCGTCGCGGACTCGATCTACCCCGAGATGCGGGAGCTGGTCCGGGCCCACCAGCGCCGCGGCCATACGGTGGTGCTCAGCTCGTCGGCGCTGACCATTCAGGCCGATCCCGTGGCCCGCTACCTGGGCATCGACCACGTGGTGTGCAACCGGTTCGTGGTCGACGAAGACGGCGTGCTGACCGGCGGCGTCCAGCGCCCGATCATCTGGGGTCCGACCAAGGCCGCCAGCGTGCAGCGGTTCGCCCTTGACCACCAGATCGACCTGCGTTCGGCCTACTTCTACGCCGACGGCGACGAGGACCTCGCCCTCATGCACCTGGTCGGCAACCCGCGGCCGACCAACCCCGGGCCGATGCTGGCCAAGGTGGCGGGCCGCCGCGGCTGGCCGATCCTGCGGTTCGGCAGCCGGGGCAGCGGCGGCCCGCTCGGCTGGGTCCGGACCCTGGCCTCCGTCGGCTCGCTCGGGCCGCTGGCCGCGGGCGCGCTCGGCCTCGGCGTGCTGACGGCGAACAAGCGGACCGGGATCAACTTCCTGACCAGGTACTGGCCGGAGACGCTCCTCACGCTGAACGGCGTGGCGCTGAACGTGACCGGCGCCGCGAACCTGACTGCGCGGCGGCCCGCCGTGTTCTTGTTCAACCACCGCAACAACTTCGACCTGTTCATCGTGGCCGCGCTGGTCAAGGACAACTGGACCGGCGTCGCCAAGAAGGAACTCCAGACCCACCCGCTGATCGGCCCGCTCGGCAGGCTGCTCGACGCCGCGTTCATCGACCGTTCGGACACCGCGGCGGCGGTCGCCGCCCTCAAGCCCCTCGAGGAGGCGGCGCGCAAGGGCCTGTCGATCGTCGTCGCCCCGGAGGGCACCCGGCTGGACACCGCCGAAGCCACGGGGCCGACCGGTCTCGGCCCGTTCAAGAAGGGCGCCTTCCGGATCGCGATGGCGACCGGGCTGCCGATCGTCCCGATCGTCATCAGGAACGCCGACACGGTGGCGGGCCGGAACTCCACCACGCTCAATCCGGGGATCGTCGACGTCGCGGTGCTCCCGCCGGTCAGCGTCGAGGACTGGACGCCGGGCAACCTGCGCGAGCGGATCGAGCAGATCCGGGCGCAGTACCTGGCCACCCTGGCCGACTGGCCGGCGGGCGGGCCGAACGGCCGCGCGGGGTCTTCGTCGTGAGCACCGGGCCCGAGCCCGACCTGGCCGTGCTGCTCGCGGACCGCGGCGAAACGGTGCTGCTCACCCAGGCCCGCTCGCCGACCGAGGCGCGGCTGATCGCCGAACGCGTCGCCGCGGCCGGCGGGGCGGCCGGGGCGGCCGGGTCCGGCCGCCCGCCGGTCAGGCTGGGGTCGCCGGACGGCGGGGATGCCGAGCTGGCCGGGGCGCTGCCCGGATGGTCCGACGCGACCCGGCTGGTCCCGGTCAGGGTCGCCTGGCTCCCGCGGGAACACCAGGGCACTCGCGCCGCCAGGCCGGCCGACCTGCGGCCGGGTCAGGACCCGTATCACCCGAGCGAGCGCCAGCAGAAGATCCTGGCCCGCCAGCCGGGCCGGGCCACCGTCCTCGTCGGCGAGCCCGCCACGGTCGGCTCGCTCCGGCAGCGCTGGGCCGAGGTCGCCGGCACCGACGATCCGGCCGACTTCGCCGCCTTCGTCACCCGCCGGGCCACGCTCGCGCTTGACCGGGCCGAGTACCGGCTGCTCGGGCCGCGATACAAGACGCCCAGCCTGGTGAAGGAGGAGATCCTGTCCTCGCGCCGGTTCCGTTCGGGCCTGGCGGAGGTCCAGCGCGCAGCGGGCGAGCCGGCGCCGTCGCTGGGAGACGCGGGCGAGATCCTCGACGAGCTCGCCGCGGGCTGGAGCCGGCGGATCATCGACATCGTGCCGCTGCTGGGACGGCTGATCTTCCAGCGGGGGTTCGACCCGCAGATCGACTACGACGAGGGGCAGGTCGAACGGCTGCGCGAGGCGATGGCGCGCCACCCGGGCATCCTGCTCTGGTCGCACCGGTCGAACCTGGACAACCTCGTGCTCACCGCCGCGCTGCAGGAGCTGGGGCTGCCGCCGCCGCACGTGTTCGCCGGGATCAACATGGCGTTCGGGCCCATGGGGGCGCTGCTGCGCCGGGCGGGCTTCATCTTCATCAGGCGCTCGACCGGCGACGACCCGCTGTACCGGTACGTGCTGCGCGAGTACGTGGGCTACGTGCTCGAGAAGCGGTTCAACCTCAGCTGGTCGATCGAGGGCACCAGGTCCCGCACCGGGAAGATGCTCCGGCCGCGGCTCGGCCTGCTGTCCTACGCCGCCGACGCCTACCTGCAGGGCCGGGTCGACGACATCGCGCTGCTGCCGGTCTCGATCACCTTCGACCAGCTGCACGAGATCGCCGAGTACGCGGACTACGCCCGCGGCGCGCAGAAGAAGCCGGAGGGCTTCGGCTGGCTCTACGGCTTCATCAAGGCGCAGGGCGCCCGCCACTACGGCAAGGTCTACGTCCGCTTCGGCGAGCCGGTCTTCCTGAGCACGTTCCTCGGGCCGCCGTCCGGCGAAACCGCCGCCGACCCGGACCTTGGAACGGCCCGCCGGCTGGCCCTGGCCAAGACGGCGTTCGAGGTAGCCTGGCGGATCAACCAGGGCATGCCGGTCACGGCGACGGCTCTGGTCACCACGATCCTGCTGGCTATGCACGGTTCAGGCCTCACGTTCGGCCAGATCAGGCTCGGCCTGGCCGATGCGCTGTACTACTTGCAGGACCGCGGCATTCCGAGGACCGCCAGCGCGCAGGCGCTGTCCGCGGCCGAGCCCGTGCGGGCCACGCTGGACGCGCTGGTCCAGGGCGGCCTCGTCACCGTGATCGCGGACGGGCGCGAGCCGGTCTGGCTGATCGGGCCCGACCATCAGCTCGCCGCCACGTTCTACCGGAACTCGGTGATCCATTTCATGCTCGACACGGCCCTCGCCGAGCTGGCCGTGCTCCGCGCCGCCGACGACAGCACCGACCCGGTCGGTGCGTTCTGGGCCGAGATCGCCTGGCTGCGCGACCTGCTGAAGTTCGAGTTCTACTTCAGGGAACGCGACGAGCACCGGCGCAGCGTGCAGGCGGAGATGGACCGGCACGATCCCGCGTGGCAGGAGCGCCTCAGGTCGGGCCCGGACGGGGCGGACGCGCTGCTGGCCGAGATGCGGCCGCTGGTCTCCCAGGTCATCGTGCGGCCCTTCGTCCAGGCCTACCGGCTGGTCGCCGACGTCCTGGCCAGCGATGACACGCTGGCCGTCGGCGAGGAGGCCGACGACGCCGAGGTGAGCAGGCGCGCGCTCGGGCTTGGTCACCAGTACGTGGCCCAGGGCCGGCTGCGCAGCTCGGAGTCGGTCTCCGTGCTGCTGTTCCGGACGGCCCTCGAGCTGGCCAGGAACCGGGGCCTGCTCGAACCCGGTGAGGACCTGCCGAAGCGGCGGGCCGCCTTCCTCACCGAGCTGCGGGACCTGCTCCGGCGGCTTGACCGGATCGAGGACCTGGCCATCCGGCGGTACATCAGGGACGCGGCCGACGCCCGGGTGGCGGAGTAGTTTTAGGCCTGGACGGCGGCCCCGGACTCGACCAGTTCCTGCGCGTCGGGCAGGCCCCACTCGGTGAGCGCCTGCGTCGTGTGCTGGCCGGGTACGGGCGGCGGCGCCGCGATCCGGCCGGGGGTCCGGGAGAAGCGGGGGGCCGGGGCGGGCTGGGTGGCGCCGTCCTTGGTGACGTACGTGTCCCGCGCCGCCAGGTGCGGGTCGGCGGCGGCCTCGGTCAGGGAGAGCACCGGCTCGGCGCACGCGTCGGTTCCCGCGAAGACGCCGGCCCACTCGTCCCTGGTGCGCTCGGCGAACCGGGCCGCGAGCCGCGCGCGAAGCTCCGGCCAGTTCCCCGGGTCGCCCCGGTCGGGCACGTCTTTGTTTTCCGCCAGGCCGAGGCCGGCCAGCAGGGCGGTGTAGAACTGCGGCTCCAGGGCTCCCACGGCCATCCACTTCCCGTCGGCCGTCTCGTAGACGTCGTACCAGGGCACCCCGCCGTCGAGGAGGTTCACCCCGCGCTCGTCGCGCCACAGGCCCTGGGCCATCAGCATGAACGGCATGGCCAGCAGCGACGCCACCCCGTCGACGATGGCCGCGTCGATGACCTGCCCGCGCCCGGAGGTCGCCCGCTCCACCAGGGCCGCGCAGATCCCGTAGGCCATGAGCATCCCGCCGCCGCCGAAGTCTCCCAGCAGGTTCGCGGGAAACTCGGGCGGGCCGCCCGCGCGGCCCAGGGCGTGCAGCGCGCCCGTGCGGGCGATGTACCCGATGTCGTGCCCTGCTGTCGTTGACAGCGGCCCGTGCTGGCCCCACCCGGTCATCCTCGCGTAGACCAGCCGGGGATTACGGGCCAGGCAGGTGTCGGGGCCGACGCCCATGCGTTCGGTCACTCCCGGCCGGAAGCCTTCGAGCAGCACGTCCGCCACGTCGACGAGGCGCAGCAGCGCGTCGATGCCTTGGGGGTGCTTCAGGTCGAGGACGGCGGACTGCCGGCCGCGGTTCATCAGCTCGCGCTCGGGCTTACGCGCGGGCCCGGTTCCGGGTCGGTCGATGCGCAGGACCGTGGCGCCGGAGTCGGCGAGCATCATGGCGCAGAACGGCCCGGGCCCGATGCCGGCCAGTTCGAGCACGCGCAGGCCGGCCAGCGGCCCGGCAGATGCGCTCATCGTCGTTACCTCTCGCGCTGTTTCCTGAAAACCTATCTGCCGAACGAGCAGTGGTGCTTCCCCCGCGGCAGGCTGCTTGGTACCGAGGGGTAACTTGAGAGCTCGGGTTCGGCAGGCAGAGGGAGGCGCGGATGAAGATCTCGGGAAACATCGCCCTGGTCACCGGCGGAGCGTCCGGTCTGGGACTGGCCACGGTGAGGAAGCTGCACGACGGCGGGGCGTCGGTGGTCATCCTCGACCTGCCGCGCTCGAACGGCAAGGCGGTGGCGGAGGAACTGGGCGCGCGGGTCGCGTTCGCGCCAGGCGACGTGACGAATCCGGAGGATGTGGAGGCCGCGCTTGATACGACGGGCGCCCTGGCGGGCGTGCTCCGGATCGTGGTGAACTGCGCGGGCATCGGCAACGCGTTCCGGACCGTGACCAAGGACGGCCCGTTCCCGCTGGAGGCGTTCACCCGGGTGATCCACGTGAACCTCATCGGGACGTTCAACGTCATCCGGCTGGCCGCGCAGCAGATGAGCCAGGCCGACGAGGAAGACGGCGAGCGCGGCGTGATCGTCAACACCGCCTCGGTGGCGGCGTTCGACGGGCAGATCGGCCAGGCGGCCTACTCAGCGTCCAAGGGCGGCATCGTCGGGATGACGCTCCCGATCGCCCGCGACCTGGCGCGGATGAAGATCCGGGTGGTGACGATCGCGCCGGGCCTGTTCGACACCCCGCTGCTCGCGGGCCTGCCCGAGGAGGCGCGAAAGTCGCTGGGAGAGCAGATCCCCCACCCCTCCCGGCTCGGTCACCCCAGCGAGTACGCCGCCCTCGCGGCGCACATCGTCGAGAACCCGATGCTCAACGGCGAGACGATCCGGCTCGACGGCGCGATCCGGATGGCTCCACGCTGACCCACGGCCGGGTGCCGATCAAACGGCGGGGACGGGAGCCGATGGGTGTCGCCTGCCGGATCTGACGTCGGTCGGGAAAGAAGGAGGATTTCCCGAGGGTCCCTGGCCAGTCGTCCGGGTGCCTGATCTGGTTGCGACCGTACGCTATGTGCCAGGGCGGGACGTCCCTCGTGATCAGCGCACCGGCGCAGACGTAGGCCCCTTCCCCGATGTTCACGCCGCCCACGACCAAGGCGCGCCAGCCCACGAACGCACCGTCTTTGACCCACGGCGCCGGTTCCTCGGCGGCGGCGGCGTCCCACGGAACGGAAGGATCGAGCTGGCGGTGAATGAGGTCTCCGAAGATCCGGCAGCGTGCTCCCACCCGAGCATGATCACCGATGTAGCCCTTGGTCACCGACTCGTCGCCTAGCTTTGCCCCGATGCCGATCCACGAGCGGCTCGCCACCAGGGCTCTCATCCCGATCTCGGCTCTAGGCTCGACGCCGACATATTCCTCGAGGATGGAGTTGTCGCCTATCGTCACGCCCTGTCCGACGGTGGTGTAGTGGCCGATCCATACGTCGGCACCGATCTGCGTGGCCCGGTCGACCCGTACCTCGCGGCCGTCGAGAAGGGGTCGGAACTGGTTCCCGATGATCGCGGTCGGGGCTATGTGAGCGGCCGGGAACATCTGGGCCAGGTCGCACATGGTCACTGCTCACATCCAGTCCGGGCCGGGAGCCCGATGAACTTGGCCGCATCGGCCAGGTCGCCGAGGACGGGCAGGTCAAACAACGTCTCCCGCCACGTGCCAATGTCAGTCCGCCAAGCGTGGATGAACGAGGAACACGCCAGCGGCGAGATTGCGGTGAGCCGCTTGCGCGCGGCGGCCAGCGACATCAGGGCGCCTCCGACCACGGGCCCGTCCCGCAGGAGCAACTGCGCGGCCACGTAGTCGATCAACTGGAACCGCCAGTCCAGCACGGCCTGCCAGTACGAGTGCGTCGCGTCGGTCACATCCGCCCCGTGGTGCAGCAGACGGTAAAGCCCTTCGGCGACGACATCGCCGAACTCTTCAGAGGCGGCGCGCCGCGAGTGCGCGAAAGGCTGATATTCGAGCTGGGATCCGGGGCCGGCGGTCGTGGCAGATCGGTTCCGGACGGCATCGAACAAGAATAGCCAGTCCTCGTTATAGATGGGTGGAAACAGCGTATCGCAGCGCTTCACATCGACAACCAACGCACTGCCGCCCGGAAATGTGCCTTGGTTACCACCTATCAGCCTATGCGCGTGGCACACCACCGAGTTGTCCGGGTAATCGCCGATTTCGAAGCTGGCGGTCCAGAACCGTGAGGTCAGGGCGGCTGCTTGAGATACGGCACCTGCCGTAACGTCTCTGATGTCATCGTCGAGATACATGATCGTACGCCAGCCGCACATACGAGCGAGCAGCAGGCCGATGTTCCGTTTCCTGGCGATGTCGGCATGGCAGGAGCGTTCGATCTCATTTTCCGGGTGCACAGTCGTGAGAAATGACAGCCAGTTGTTTTCGACGGATTGCGGCACCCACGTCACGCACGTGTTGTCAGCGCGGGGCTTGCACTCGGCCAGGGCCTGCCGGGCCTGACCTGGCGTGCTGCACAGCACCACCAGTGAACAGCCGATATCGTCGGCGAGCGTGGCCGCCGCCTGAAGCGACTGCGGCCTGATCGTGGGCACGACAATGGCATCTAGAACTCGCGGTGATACCTCGGCGTGAGTCGTCTCTGGCAGCAGAGACGCATGTGACTCGACGTGAAACGAGTTATCTAGGTCGGTCCAGGTGCTCACGTCAGGAGCCTCATCCGGCCGCTGAGGTCTGGTCGTCCCATTCGAAGAGGCGGTTCTCGGAGATGGAAAGATCGGGCGTCAGCGGGTCTCCATTCACTACCGGGACTCTCATAACGATGCAGTAGGTAGACCCCTCGGGAAATCGCGGGTAGAGATAGTTCTCGTTACGGCTTCGCATTTCCGTGTCGATGAAGCAGCGCGCCACGCCGTGCACGCCCCGGGTCGTTATTCCGCCGATGATGGTGAGCGTCCGCAGTGGTGCGGCCGGATTCTCTCCGCGGACAAAAAAGCCGACGTCCTCAACAAGGTCATCGTCAACGAGCGTATACTTGAATTCGCGTTCAGTGCCGTCGGCATTGCGAATCACTATCGCACCGCGATCGCCAGGATCTTCGGTGCTAATCGGCACCGGGAAAATACGGGAGAACCATGGCATCACGGCGCTCCAGGCCCTGCCGCCGATCAGGACCAAGTGATTCGCGATGTCTCGTTGCCTCAGATCCTCCGCGGCCACTATAGAGACCCGGGATGTTGGGTTATAGGCCCTGATCGCGCCATATACATCGATCAGGCTATCGAGGTCGGCGAGGCCTGCGAAGCGTACGTAGTTCAGGTGGCCGGGGTCTGCATGGGCAGGCCGGTACTCAGGCGACACCCGATAGCAGACCAGCGTGATCCGGGAGCCGTCGGGGAAGTGCCACATCGACTCAGGTCGGACGGGTGACGTCACACCCTGATGCGACTCGGCCATGTCCCGCAAGGCGAGAAGTTCCCCGAGGAGATCGTCGCGGCGGTCAAGCTCCTCGCGCGTCAGTTCGCCGACGCCGAGCATGTGCACCCCGCCCTCGAAGGACCGCGGCGTGCAGAACAGCAGGGCGTAGGCCTCCAGCCGTGAGACAGGCGGGAGACGCCCGCTGGCCGGGTTCTCCCACATCGAGATGGCCGCCGGGCTGAGAGGGTCGTCCTGAGCCCCGAGAGCCTGTCCCAGCTGACTTTGAGTGAGCCGGACAAATGCACGTTCCCGCAGTTCACGCAGGCGATTGGCGAGCCGGCGCGCGTCTGGTGCGGGCTGCGCAGCAGCCATGGCCACGATGCCTCCACGGGCAGAGTATTCCGCGGTCCGTGACGGTGCGGGCTTCGTTCACGAAACCGTTACATCACATGAACGTAACGACACTTAATTTTAAGTTAATTTTACGATTTAACGTGTTTTCACAGGAACTATACATGGGATCATGTAGGTAGGCAAAGCAGGCGAACGGCGTGTCGCGACAAAGTAGGCGGGACCTGGCCACTCGAGGGCCGGAACCGTCAAGGGAGGTGAGGACGTGACAACAGGAGCCTTGGCCGCCAGGCGAGCGAGGAGGGGAGGTTCCCTGGCGCGTGGTGACGCCAGGGAACCCGCAAGACAGGCCAGACACGAGGCACGGCCGAAGGTGGCGCTTCGACCGGGCCACTACCGGACCCGCCCATGTAAGCAAAGGGACCAGTGGTGCATTTAGTATACACGCACCACTGGGCCCCACCGGATGGCTGCAAACAGCCGGTGAGGAGTAGGGAAATGTTCATCGCTCAGGGCCCCGCGCCTGACGCGGAATCGATCAGGACGATCGTGCTGGTGATCGTCATCGCGGCGGTGATCTTCTGGAAGACCGCCATCAAGATCCTGCTCATCGGGGCCATCGTGCTGGTCCTCGTGGGAGCGCTCACCGCGGTCCAGGGTCTGCACTAACGGGGAGTGGCCGGTGAGCACCCGAACCGAGCCGGGTGCTCACCGCGACGCGCTGTCGTTAGGCATCGGGGCGGTCCCTGCCGCCACGGATCGTGGCCAGGAGGCGGTCGAGATCGTCGCGCGTCAGGGTCCGCTGCCATTCGGTGAGCACGCCCTTGATGAGAAAGCCGCCCGGGGCGGACTCCACAGAGGTGAGCATGAGGTCATCCAGGGGCATCGGCGGCAGCGGCACGTCGAAGGCCGGGGACGGCACCGATACGCGCCAGTCGAGCAGGTACACAGCGCGCGGCTGGATGCGAACGGACTGGCCTCCGGCGCCCGCGGCCACCTCCAGGCGGATCCACGGCGCGCCGACCAGGCCGACCTGCGGGACGCCGGCGTGCACGGCGAGCTCGAGCCGCGGCGAGACGGTAGCCAGGTAGGCTGACGCGGCCGAGGCCGAGACGAACGCTTCGAACAGGATCGGCGCGGTCACGAGCACCGGCTTGGCGCCGGGCCGCAGGTGCAGGTTCCGGGCGTGTACCTCGATCCACTCGAACCGGAAGCCTGACCATTCGACGTCGCGTGCGCGCAGGTGCACCCGGCCGTACTGGCCGATGGCCCGGGCCAGGTCCGAACCCTCCACCGAGAGGTCCTCCAGGACCAAGGTCAGGTCCTGGCCGGAGAGGCTGAACGTCCGCTTCCGCCCGATCAGCCACCCTCGGGCGGCGTCGACCAGCGCCGCGAACGAGTCACCGGTCAGGGCGGCAGCGGCAGGCAGGCCGAGTGATGCGGCCGCGGTCGCCGACAGGGACACGACTCCGGACAGGGCCCGCTTCCACTCCTCGGCCCACGACCGACCCGAGGGCCGTTTGTCACCCATGGGCGGTCATCCGGGCTCCCGCTCGTGACCGGCCTGCTGGTACGGGGTCAGGCCGCGGTAGGCCTCCGACGCGTGGATCTCCCCGGCCAGGACGCGGTAGACCTCCTCGCAGACGGGCATCTCAACACCGTAGCGCGCGGCGAGTTCGTGCACGGTGTACGCGGTGCCGACGCCCTCTGCCACGGTCCGCGTCTCCGCGAGCAGTTCGTCGAGGGTTCGTCCCGCGCCGAGCTGCTCACCGAGCGTCCGGTTACGGCTCAGCGGGCTCATGCAGGTGGCGATAAGGTCCCCCATGCCGGCCAGGCCAGCGAAGGTCGCCGCCTCGCCGCCCATGGCCACGCCCAGCCGGGTGACCTCCGCCAGCCCGCGGCAGACCACCGCGGCCCGCGTGTTGTCACCCACGCCCAGGCCCTGCGCGATGCCGGTCGCGATCGCGACCACGTTCTTCAGCGCGCCGCCCAGCTCGCAACCGATCACGTCGTGGTTGGTGTAGATGCGGAACAGGCCGCGCTGCATGACGGACTGCAGCGCCCGGGCCACGGCCAGGTCCTCGGTCGCGATGACGCTGGCCGCGGCCTGCCCGGCCATGATCTCCTTGGCCAGGTTCGGCCCGGTGAGGGCGGCGGCGGTATGACCGGGCAGCTCGTCCCTGATGAGCTGGGTCATCCGCAGCAGCGAACCGCGCTCGAAGCCCTTGGCCAGGCTGACCACCGGGATCCACGGCCGCAGGTACGGGCGGGCCTCGGCCAGGATGGCGCGGAACCCCTGCGTCGGCACGCCGACGACGAGCAGGTCCACGTCGTGGACGGCCTTCTCCAGGTCGGCCGTGGCCTTCAGCGCCGTCGGCAGCGTGAACCCGGGCAGGTAGCGCGAGTTGGCGTCGCGCTCGTAGATCTCCCTGGCCAGCTCCGGATCCCGGGCCCAGACGGTGCAGTCGTGCCTGCCCGCAAGCAGCGACGCCACCGTCGTGCCCCACGACCCGGCGCCCAGAACCGCAATCCGCATGCCAGCCCCATTCTTGATACTCAATCCTCACCCACGAAGAGATATCCGGCACAATGAGCGGTCAGTGGAACGCTGTCAAGAGGAGCAGGTATGACGGGACGGTCGTTGGCCGGCCGCAGGATCATCGTGCTGGGCGGGGGCGGCGCCCTCGGACGGGCCGTCATCGAGCGGTTCGGTGCCGACGGCGCCTCGGTGCTGGTGGCCGACACCAGGCCGCCGGGCGACGCGGACCACGTCGACTACGTTGCCGTCGACGCCCTGGACGAGACCAGCGTCTCGGCGGCATTCGCGACGCAGCCGCCGCCCGGGGCGGTGGTCAACCTCATCGGCGGGTACACCCCGCCGCAGCCGCTCGCCGAGCTGGACATCGACGTGCTCAGGCACCAGCTCGAGCTGAACCTGGTGACCGCGGCGATCATCACCAAGCACGCCATGCCGCTGCTCGCCGCGCAGGACGGCGGCTCCATCGTGCACGTCTCCAGCCGGGTCGCGATGGAGAAGGGCGAGAACGGCTTCGCCTACAGCGTGAGCAAGCTCGGGGTGGTCCGCCTGGTCGAGGCGGCCGCGGCCGAGGGCCGCGAGCATGGCGTGCGGGTCAACTGCATCATGCCCAGCATCATCGATACCCCGGCCAACCGCGCGGCCCTGCCCAACGCCATGCACCACCGCTGGCCGAAGCCAGCCCAGCTCGCCGCCGTCCTGGCCTTCCTCGTCTCCGACGACGCCATCCTCATCTCCGGGGCGGCCATCCCCGTCTACGGCCGTGCCTAGGCTGGCCTGCAAATCGGGATAGGCTCCGGTGACCGATGGTCGGATCGGCCGGGTCAGGGGGGCTTCGTGAGGAATAGCAGGTTCATCATCGCGGTGCTGGCCGCGCTCGCGGCGGCGGTCGTGAGCGCAGGCTGCTCAGCGGCGCACACGCAACCGGAAGTCCAGCCGCACTCGGCTGCGGCGCACACACTGAGCAGCACGAGCGCGCCAGTAGCCGGACCGAGTCCGAGTCAGACGGCTACCGCAATCCCGGTAGGGATATGGAATGCGGTCTCTACCTCAGACCCCGCCGACGTGTACGGCCAGTATTCCATCACCGAGTCTGACGGCCAGTACGTCCTTACTGCGAATACCGCGCTGAAGCTTGCAGGCGGGCTACCGAACGGGTGCTCCCTGCCGCCCGGCACTGAAGAGGCCACATTCTCCGCATCCTCCACGGACGGCAATGGTCCCGCTATTTACCAGGGAACCGAGAAGTCCTGGTATACGAATACCTGCGGATACGCCGACACGTATCCAGCCACCCTGGGCGTGCTTTCCGCGAACAAGATGGTAATGACGGGCGCGGTCACCCTCATAAGAGCCGGAAGCACGCCGTCGCAGCCGTCTACGTCGCCTTCTTCGCCTGTTGCCTCGCAGGGCAGCGCAACACCTAGCGCCCGGGCAACGACGCCATCCGCAGTGAATACCGTGGCGAGTACCGGAGGACTTACCGGTACGTGGGTCGGCGTGACGACCGGTGTAGGCGCCGGACCGCAGCCCGGGACTTTCACAGTGGGCATCACAAAGTCCGGCGGGGAATACAAGATGACGTCGATAAGCGTCATCCCGTATCCAGACCTTGACGGTTCATCATGCACTGTTCCTTCCGGGGTAGAGATCGCCTACTTCCCAGAGACACCAGACCAGGGTGTCTATTCCGGGCGACTGCAGGCCTGGGTCCCGAACAGCAAGGGGGACTGCGTGCCCGGGCCTTGGCAAGTAGAGATCTTCACGGCCACGCCTGGCGGGAAAATCACGATGAACATCCCTGACCTTGACGGGGTACTTACTACCCTCACGAGATAGGGCGACTAGCGACCGGCAGCGGTCCCGGGTTGGGCCGAGGACCGGCCGGCCTTCGGTGCGGGGGGCACCGGTAGCCTGGTGCCGGGATGAGCGGAAGGAGTCGCCGGGAGAATGGACCCCCGCGCGGAGGCCTGGTACCGCCGAAGGACCTCCCACTGGACCGACTGGCCGCTCGCCCGGCTGCTTGAGCGTAAAGAGCAAGCCGGGATCACGATCAGCGTGGTCATACCGGCCAAGAACGAGGAACGCACGGTGGCGGGGGTGGTGAGGCCCCTGGTCCAGGCGCTGGGGTCGGACGAGCCCCTGGTGGACGAGCTCGTGGTCATCGACTCCGACTCCACCGACGCCACCGGGGGGACGGCGTCGGCCGCTGGCGCGGTCGTGCACCGGGCCCGCGACATCGCCCCCGCGCTCGGGTCCCACCGGGGCAAGGGCGAGGCGCTGTGGAAGTCGCTCCTGGTGACCCGCGGTGACGTCCTGGTCTTCGTCGACGCCGACCTGACCCAGTGGGGTCCCCACTTCGTGACCGGCCTGCTCGGGCCGCTGCTGGCCAACCCTGATGTGCTCCTGGTGAAGGGCTTCTACGACCGAGTCCGGACCGAGGTAGACGGCTCGGTCTCGACCGAGGGAGGCAGGGTCACCGAGCTGGTCGCGCGGCCGCTGCTGAGCCTGTGGTGGCCCCACCTGGCCGGCGTGGTCCAGCCCCTGGCGGGTGAATGGGCGGCCCGCCGGTCCCTGATGGAGTCGCTGAGCATCCCGGTCGGCTACGGCGTGGAGCTGTCGACGCTGCTTGACACCACCGCCCGCCACGGCCTGGACGCGCTCGCGCAGGTGGACCTCGGCGCGCGCGCTCATCGCCATCAGGCCAATCACGACCTCGCGGTGATGGCGGCGGAGTTGCTCGCCCTGGCGGAAAACCGGCGGTCCGGACCGCACCGCGTGATCGGCGACGTCACGCTCGAGCAGTTCGTCAGGGCCGGCGACCAGGTCGTCCAGCGATCCCGGCCGGTGCCGACGCTCGAGCGGCCGCCGGCGGGCACCGTCCCCGCCGCCGGGCGCGGCGGGGAGCTCGGCGACGTGCCGAGGGCCCCGGCGCGATGAGCGACCCCGGCCAGAGCGGCGGGTCCGGCTTGGCGGAGCGCCGGGAATCGGGGCCCCAGCGCGTCCTGCGGCTGGGCCGGCACGCCTTCGAGCCGGAGCGGCTCCTGGTCATGGCCATCGTCAACCGGACCCCCGACTCCTTCTACCAGCCCGGCGTGACCTGGGATCCGGCGGTCGCCCTGGAACGCGTGCACGTGGTGGTCGAGGAAGGTGCCGACATCGTCGACATCGGGGGCGTGCCGGCCCGCCCCGGCGACGAGGTCCCGGTGAGCGAGGAGATCCGCCGCACCGTCCCGTTCATCGCAGCGGTGCGCGAGGCCCACCCGGAACTGGTGATCAGCACGGACACCTGGCGACACGAGGTGGCTAGGGAGGCCTGCGCCGCTGGTGCCGACCTGATCAACGACACCTGGGGCGGCTGGGACGTCCGGCTGACCGAGGTGGCGGCGGAGTTCGGAGCGGGCCTGGTCTGCTCGCACGCCGGGGGGCTGCCGCCGCGGACCCGCCCGTTCCGGGTGGCCTACGACGACGTGGTGGACGACGTGCGCAGCGCCACGCTCGCCCTGGCGGCCCGTGCCGTGCTGGCCGGTGTCGACCCGGCCCGGATCGTCATCGACCCCGCGCACGACTTCGGCAAGAACACCTGGCATTCGCTGGAGATCACCCGGCGGCTGGCCGAGCTGGCCGACACGGGATGGCCGGTCCTGGTGTCGCTGTCGAACAAGGACTTCGTGGGCGAGACCCTCGACGCACCGCTCGACGAGCGGCTAGCCGGGACCCTGGCCACGACGGCCGTATCCGCGTGGCTGGGCGCCCGCGTGTTCCGCGTCCATCAGGTGCGCGAGACCCGGCACGTCCTGAGCATGGTCTCGGCGATCCGCGGCGACATCCCGCCCGCGCGCGCCGTGCGAGGACTGGCGTAGGCGTGCCGGCCATCCCGCAGGAAGGAGCTGACCCGTGATCACGGGCGCGGCGCTCGCCCCATCGCCTCCGCTGCTGTGCGGGCAGCTCACCGGGCGCACGCCGGTCCTGCCCGAACTCCGGGCCGCTTGCGCTGAAGTGATCGCGCGGCTGCTGGGTGAAGACCCCGAGGTGGTCGTGGTCGTCGGGCCCGCCGCCGAGACAGGCGCCTGGGACCCGGCCAGCGGGCTGAACGTCGCCGCCTTCGCGCCGCCGGTCACGGGCACCGGGACGCGCTTGCTGCCGCTGGCCCTCGGCCTCGGCGCCATGCTCCTCGATCAGGCTGGATACGCCGGTCCCCGCCGTTTGCAGGCGATCGGCCAGGACGAACCGGCCAGCGCATGCGCGGAACTGGGTGCGGACCTGGCCGATTCAAGCGCGCGGACGGCCCTGCTCGTCATGGGCGACGGAAGCGCCAGACGAAGCCTGAAGGCCCCGGGGTACCTGGACCCGCGGGCCGAGGGCTTCGACGCGGGCGTCGAGCGCGCTCTCCGGGCCGGTGACGCCGGCGCGCTGCTGCGCCTGGACCAGGCGCTGGCGCGCGACCTGATGGCCGGCGGCCGGCCCGCCTGGCAGGTGCTGGCGGGCGCCCTGCCCGCCGCGGCACCGGGTACCGAGGTGCTGTACCGAGATGATCCGTTCGGCGTCGCGTACCTCGTCGCCTACCTCCGGCCGCGGTGAGCCGGCGAGGCTTCAGAGGATCCAGCCGGGAGTCCCGCGGGCCGGCAGGCCGGCCACGTCGTAGAACTCGAAGCCGGCGAGCCTGGCGTAGTACTCGTCCGTCGATGTGTCCCCGATATGCAGCTTGCGCTGGCAGCTGAAGTGCCGCGTGCTATCGGCGAGGTGATGCTTGTGACAGATGAAGTCCGCGCTGAGGCCTGTGTGCTGCCACATGGCCCGTTGCTCAGCAAGCGTGCGGTCGGACGCGCTCCCGATCACGTATCCGCGCGCCTTCGCCTCCGCCACGAAGGCGAAGGTAATCGGACCGGGTGGTTCGCCCGCCTCGAGCGTGCCGTCGATGTCGAAGCTGACGAGGATCAGGCCGGCCGGGAGATCGGGCATCAGGGGACGAGGACGACCTTGCCGAACAGGTCGCCCGCGATCATGGCCGCGAAGCCGTCGCGGGCCTGGCCCAGCGGCAGCACCCGGTCGATGCGCGGGCGGACGCCCGCCTGCTCGCAGAACCGGGCCAGCCGGGCCAGCTGATCACGGCTGCCCATCGTCGACCCCACCACCGACAACTGAGTGAAAAAGACCCGGGTCAGCTCCGCCGCCGGCGCATCACCGCTAGTCGCCCCGCAGATCACGATCCGCCCCCCCGGCCTCAGCGACCGCACCGAATGCGCCCACGTCGCCTGCCCCACCGTCTCCATCACCGCGTCAACCCGCTCCGGCAGCCGCGCCCCGGGCGGGAACGCCTGATCGGCGCCCAGCTCACAGGCTTGCTCCTGTTTGGCCGGGCTGCGGCTGGTCGCCCAGACCCGGTACCCGGCCGCCCGGCCCAGCACGATCAGCGCGGTCGCCACCCCGCCGCCCGCGCCCTGCACCAAGATCGTCCCGCCGGGCTGCACCCCGGACCTGGCGAACAGCATCTTGTACGCGGTCAGGTACGCCGTCGGCAGGCACGCCGCCTCCGCAAACGACAGCGCCGCCGGCTTGGGCACCAGGTTGCGGCGCGGCACCGCGACCTGCCCCGCGAACGTGCCGTCATACCGCTCGGACAGCAGCGACCGGCGCGGGTCCAGGGTCTCATCCCCGCCGCCCGCATCGGGGTCGCCGATGACAGCGTGGACGATCACCTCGTTGCCGTCCGGGTCCACGCCCGCCGCATCACAGCCCAGCACGATCGGCAGCCGGTCGCCGGAGATCCCCACCCCGCGCAACGTCCAGACATCGTGATGGTTCAGCGCCGCCGCCCGGACCGACACCGCCACCCACCCGTCCGGCGCCACCGGATCCGGCCGCTCCCCCAACTCCAGCCCCGACAACGGATCACCGGCGTCCACACGCGCAGCAGTCACAGCAAACACGGCCACCTCCGGTATTCAGTCACCGATTTTCCTTTGCCGTCAGATCGTGCTCTCCGGCCACGAACCTGGCGCCGCGCGACCAGGATGCCGCCGCCGCGATCAGGGAGCATCCTATGGAGAAGGCGAATGCGATGTGCAGCCCGGCCCGGAAGGGGCCGGTCAGCAGGCCCGGCAGGAAGCTGCGGCCGGTCAGCTCGGCCGCCTTGGCCGCTGGGAGGTGGGCCAGGACGCTCCCGCCCAGCAGGTGGCCGATCGGGTTGTACCCGAGGAACGAGGCGAACAGGACCGAGATCGGCGGCAGGCGGCTGATCTGGTTCGCGGCACCGGCCGGGACGCCCTGGGCCACGAGGCCCGAGCTGAGCGTGTGCGGAAGGGACGCGGCCAGGCCGGCGATCATGAGGCTGAAGAAGATGCCCAGCGAGAAGACCTGCGCGGAGTTCATGAAGGTCGAGTTCATCCCGCCGCCCGCGCCGCGATCGCGCGCGGGCAGGCTATTCATGACCCCGGCCCGGTTGGGCGCTGCGAACGCGCCCATGGCCAGCCCGTTGAGCAGCAGGATCGCGGCGAAGGCCGGGTAGGAGAAATTGATCGGGAGCAGTTCGAGCAAGACGAACGCCCCGGCCGAGACGATCATGCCGCTGGTGGCGAACGGGCGCGAGCCGTAGCGATCGGATAGCCGTCCCGCGATCGGCCCGGCGAGCAGGAACCCGCCCGTCATCGGCAGCATGTAGACGCCGGCCCAGAACGGCGTCCGCGCGAAGCTGTAGCCGTGCAGCGGCAGCCAGATGCCCTGTAGCCAGATGATCAGCATGAACATCAGGCCGCCTCGGCCCAGGGAAGACAAGAACGTGGAAATCGTGCCGAACGAGAAGGCCCTGATACGGAGCAGGCTGAGCCGGAACATGGGATAGCGCACCCTGGCTTCGATGACCGCGAACGCGGCCAGGCCGAGGACGCCGGCGGTCAGGCAGGTGATCACTCTCGGGCTGCTCCAGCCCAGCGGGTGCCCGCCGTAGGGCTGGATCCCGTATGTCACGCCGACCATGACCAGAACGAGCCCTACGGCGAAGGTCAGGTTGCCCGGCCAGTCGATCGGCTGCCTGGTGCGCTCGCTGAGGTCATGGAGCCGCTTGTACGCCCAGACCGTCCCGAAGATCCCGGTGGGCACGGAGATCAAGAACACGAGCCGCCAGCTGACCGGGGCCAGGATGCCGCCGAGCACCAGGCCGATGAACGTCCCGCTGATCCCCGCCACGTTGTTGATGCCGAGCGCCAGGCCGCGCTGGTTCGCGGGGAAGGCGTCGGTCAGGATGGCGCCGGAGTTTCCCACCAGGAAGGCGCCGCCGACGCCCTGGACGATGCGCCAGATCAGCAGCCAGAGGGCTCCTTCGTGACCCGTCATCCAGTCGATCGTCAAGAAGAGCGACGCGGTGGTGTAGATGACGAATCCGAGGTTGTACATGCGCACCCGGCCGTACATGTCGCCCAGGCGGCCGACGCTGACCACGAGCACGCTGCCGACGACGAGGTAGCCCAGGATCATCCACAGCAGGTACACGCTGTTGCTCGGCACCAGCGGGTCCAGGCGGATGCCGCGGAAGATGTCGGGCATCGCGATGATCAGGATCGAGCCGTCGATGGTCGCCAGCAGGACGCCCGCGGTGGTGTTGGTCAGCGCGACCCACTTGTAGCCATCGTCCGGCGGGGCAACCGCGACCGCCGCGCCAGCCGCTTGCGCCGAGCGCCTGTCGACCGTCATGCATGACCCTTCCGGGTATACCGTTTTAAAGTTGCCAATGTATAGTACTGTGTGATCCCTCACCACGGCTACGGAGGGTCAGCCGTTGAAAGCCGCCCCTTTCGAGTACCACGCGCCGGAGACCCTCGACGAGGTGCTCGCGCTGCTCGCAGAGTTCGGCGACGACGCTAAGGTCCTGGCGGGCGGGCAGAGCCTCGTGCCAATGCTCGCCCTCCGGCTCGCCAGGTTCGGGCAGCTCATCGACCTGAACCGGATCCCAACATTGCGTTACGTCGATGAAGGAGGCGGCGTCACCCGCGTCGGGGCGATGACGACCCAGGCCACCATCGGCGGGAGCCAGGAGGTGAGGTGCCGGGTGCCCTTGCTGGCCGACGCGACGGCGCACATCGCCCACTTCCAGATCCGCAACCGCGGGACGATCGGCGGCTCGCTCAGCCACGCCGACCCCAGCGCGGAGTACCCGGCGGTGGCGGTAACCCTGGACGCAGAGATCGGCCTCGCCAGCACCCGTGGCGCGCGGACGGTCGTTGCCACGGACTTCTTTACCGGTACGTTCGCCACCGCGGCCGAGCCCGACGAGGTTCTGACCGAGGTCCGGTTCGCCCATCGCCCGCAGGGCTGCGCCGTCGTCGAACTGGCCCGCAGGCACGGAGATTTCGCGATCGCCGGCGTCGCCTGCGCGGTCGAGCTCGACCCGGCCGAGCGCATCCGGAGCCTGCGGCTCGGGTTGTTCGGCGTGGCATCGACGCCCGTCCGGGCCACCGCGGCCGAGCAGGCGGCGGCGGGCACCGCCGCGGGCGAGATCGATCCGCAGGAGGTGGGCCAGGCGGCGCTGTCCGGGATCTCGTGCGTCTCCGACGTCCATGCCGACGCCGGCTACCGGAAGAGGGTCGCGGCGCACCTGGCCGGCCAGGCGGTGCGGCAGGCGATGGCGGAGGCGCGGCATGGCTGAGCATCACCTCGAGGTCACGGTCAATGGCCAGGCGGTAACGGCCATGGTCGAGCCGCGCCTGACGCTGGCGGACTTCCTGCGCGACAGGCTCCGGCTGACCGGGACGCACCTTGGCTGTGAACACGGCGTATGCGGGGCCTGCACGGTGCTCGCCGACGGGGCTGCCATCCGGTCCTGCCTGGTTTTCGCGATCCAGATGCAGGGCTCGGCCGTCACGACGGTCGAGGGCCTGACTCCGAGGGAAGGCGGGCTGAGCGACGTGCAAGAGGCCTTCCGCGCCGAGCACGGGCTGCAGTGCGGCTTCTGCACGCCGGGTTTCGTGGTCTCCGTGACGGCTTTCCTGGCCGATCATCCCGATCCGACCCTGGCCCAGGTCCGGGAGGCGCTGTCGGGGAACCTGTGCCGCTGCACGGGATACCAGGGGATAGTGCGCGCGGTCCAGGCCGCCGCGCGCGCCCGCCAGGAGACTGGCCGTGACTGAGGGGACAGCGGGACGATACGTCGGGGCGCGGGTGCACCGGCTGGAAGACCCGCGCCTGCTGACCGGGCGCGGGAGCTACATCGACGACCAGGCCGTGCCCGGAATGCTGCACGCCGCCTTTGTCAGGAGCCCGGTAGCACGTGGCTCGGTTTCTTCGGTCGACGTCGCCGCGGCGCTGGCCATGCCGGGCGTGGCCGCCGTGTTCACGATGGATGACTTCCGCGATATCTACCAGCCGACGTTCTCGACCATCATCGGCCGCGGCGCGCCCACCACGCCGCTGCGCCCGCTGGCCGACGGCGACGTCCGCTTCGCCGGCGACCCGATCGCGATCGTCATCGCAGAGTCTCGTTACCTGGCGGAAGACGCAGCCGAGGCCGTGGACGTCGAGCTCGAGCCGCTCCCGCCGGTGCTCGACATCGCGACCGGCCTGAGCACCGAAATCCTCGTGCATCCCGAGACCGGCTCCAACCTCGCCGCCGCGATCTACGCCCCCGCCGACGACGAGCACGCGTTCGGCAGCGCGGCGCACGTCGTCACCGAGACGGTCGCGCAGCACCGGTACGTCGCGGTGCCGATGGAAGGCCGCGGGCTCGTGGCGAGCTGGGAGGCCGGACGCGGCGAGCTGACCATCTGGGCCGCCACGCAGGCACCCCACGAGATGCGGTCCTACTGCGCGCGGATGCTGGGGCTGCCCGAGCACCGGGTCCGGGTGGTGATGGGCGACGTCGGCGGCGGTTTCGGCCAGAAGATGTTCGTCACCCGCGAGGAGATGGCCGTCGTGCTGGCCAGCTACCTGCTGGGCCGCCCGGTGCGATGGATCGAGGACAGGTCAGAGAACCTGATGGTGGGCGGGCACGCCAGGCAAGAGCAGGCGACCGTCTCGATCGCCACCGACGGCGACGGGCACCTGCTCGCCGCGCGAGTCCTGCACCTGGAGAACGTCGGCTCGTACAGCGTTCCCGGCACCGGCAGCGTGGGCGGCGGAGTGGCGGCGTTCTTTCCCGGGCCCTACCGGCTGCCTCTCCTGTCGTTCACGAACCGGGCGGTCTACACGAACACCTGCGGCCGGTGCGCGTACCGGGGACCATGGCTGTTCGAGACCGTGGCCAGGGAGCAGATGATGGACATCGTCGCGCGCGCCGTCGGAACGGACCCGCTCAGCTTGCGGCGCCTCAACGTGATCACCGACGATGACCTGCCGTACACCAGCGCGACGGGAGTGCGGTACGACCGCATCAGCCCGGCCAAGACGCTGGAGCAAGCGGCCGAGCTCATCGGGTACGAAGCGTTCCGCCGCGAGCAGCCGGCCGCCCGCGCCGATGGCCGTTATCTCGGCATCGGGCTGAGCCTGTACGTCGAGCCCATCCAGACCCGCGGGCCGCTCGGCAGCGAGGGCGCCATCATCCGGATCGACCCGACGGGCGAGATCACGCTGATCATGGGAACGGCGAGCCACGGGCAGAGCCTGGAAACGACCATGGCCCAGATCGTGGCCGACGTGCTCGGCTGCCGGCCCGATTCGATCGCCTTCATCCAGGGCGACACCGCGGTCGCCCCGTGGGGACCAGGTACCGGCGGCAGCAAGAGCGCGGTGATCGCGGCTGGGGCGGCGCAGTTGGCGGCCGAGCGGATGCGGGACAAGATGCTGCGGGTGGCCGGGTACGTGCTGGAGGTCTCCGCGGACGACCTGGAGCTATCCGGCGGGCGGATCCAGGTCAAGGGCGACCCGGAGGCCCGCCTGTCGTTCGGGCAGCTGGCCGAGGCGGCGTACCTGAATCCCGCCGCGCTGCCGGCCGATATCGAGCCCGGGCTCCTGGTGAGCGCCCGGTCGGTGGCGCCGGCGATGGTCCTGGCCAACGCCTGCCATGCGTGCACGGTCGAGGTCGACATGCACACCGGCGTGGTCACCATCCTGCGCTACGTCGTCAGCGAGGACTGCGGCCCGATGATCAATCCCATGGTCGTGGAAGGGCAGATCGCGGGCGGGGTCGCGCAGGGTATCGGCGGCGTGCTGTTCGAGCACATGATCTACGACGGCGACGGCAACCCGCTGACGACCACGTTCATGGACTACCTGCTGCCGACCGCGTGCGAGATACCCGACGTCGAATACGGCCACGTCGTGACGCCGGCCGACACCCCCGGCGGCTACAAGGGCGTCGGCGAGGGCGGGGCCATCGGCTCGCCGCCCGCGGTCATCAACGCGGTGGCCGACGCGCTGGCGCCGCTGGGCGCCCGCATCACGGGAACGCCCCTCGGCCCGTCTCAGGTGCTGGCCGCGATTGCGGCGGGGGCGCTGGGTAGCTGACCGCTGGCCGGATCAGCCAGCAGGAAGCAGGTCGGGATGCCATTCGGCCACGAGGTTGATCAGCACGCCGTGCGTGGTGGCCGGATGAAGGAACGTCTGGTTCGAATCCTCCTGGGTGATGAGCCTCGCCCCGTTCGTACGCAGCGTCTCGAGGGTCTGCGCCCAGTCATCGACGACCACACCCAGCGCGTACACGCCTTCACCGCGCCGGTCGATGAACCTGCCGAGCGCACTGGCGTTCGTTCCGGACGCGGTGAGTCCGAACCAGGCGATTCCCACGGGCACGTGATGGAAGTGATCGTGACCTCCCATGGCATGCGCCGGCCACCGGCCGAAGGCCGCGGCCCAGTTCTCCTGGGCGGCATCGTCATCTTCGACCGCCACGACAACGTGGTTGATCCGCGTATAGGGGCCCTTGAAACTCTCCGGCCCGTCCTCGTCAGCCGGGCGGAGTTCGAGGGCGACGCCGTTCAGGTCGCGGGCGGGCAGGACCACGGAGTGGTCCGCGGTCCGTTCGACGCGGAAGCCGGCGGATTCGATGCGCTGAGCGGCCTGCTCGGTGTCATCGACGGTCACGGCGACCGCGATGACTCCGGGCACCTGGCCCGCGGTCGCCGGGACCATCTCTATGGTCGTGGCGCCCAGCGGGAATGTTGCCAGGTCAGGAGCGGTGGTCGCGGGCGGCCAGCCCAGCTGGTCAGTCCAGGCGGATACCGCGGCGTCGAGGTCGGCGACGGCCAGCCGAATTACCGCGAAGCTGCGGAACGTTACGTTCGTCTCGGTCATGGCATCCTCTGGTGGCTACTTCAGCAGGCCTCGGACGTCCTCCACCCGGAAGCCGAGGAGCCGCAGGAACGATCCGTTCCTGCGGATGTACGTCGGGTCCGCCCTCTCGCACTCTTCGCAGACCGCGTAGAGCTCCGTACTTTCCACGCGCATGGCGTCGACGGCTGGCCGCCCGGAGTCGCAGACGGTGCACGCGACGGGGTGCGGGGTGATCAGGTGGTCCACCGTCAGCCGCCGGGGGCGGGCGGCGCGACCGTGGCCACCACGGCGGGGTCGAACCCGAACAGCTCGATCGCCGTGCCGCCGACCACGGCCCGGGCGTCGGCCTCGGACAGTGGTTCGCACATCTCGCGGACGACCTTCCGCGAATGGGGGTAGGTGCCTTCGCCGTGCGGGTAGTCCGACCCCCACATGACCGCGGCCACCCCGGTCAGCGGGATGTTGTTGATGCCGGTGAAGTCCTTCTGGAACGTGCCGTGGACCTGCCGCTTGATATAGAAGCTGGGCTTTTCCTTCAGGATCGGCTTGACCCAGCCGGGGTTCAGCTGGAACGCGTCGTAATACCAGTCCAGGGTGTCCATCGCCCAGGAAATCCAGCCCGCGTTCGTCTCGACCATGAGGAACTGCAGGCCAGGGTGGTTTTCCAGTACCCCGGACATGGCCAGGAGCCCCGCCGTGCGAGGCGCCATGGATTGCGTGGCGAGAAGATTCGCTACCGCTGCTCCCGGGCCGCGGTAGAAGAGCATGTCGTGGCCGGTCCCCTGGTGCATGACCACGGGCATGCCTTCTTCCTCGATCGCGTCCCAGAGCGGTTCCCAGTAGCGGTGGTTGTACTCGTACGGGACACCGCGCAGCGGCAGCATCGGCGCGCCGAGCCCGAGGGCCTTGATGCGGCGCAGCTCGGCGAGAGCGTCTTCGATCGTCCAGGTCGGCAGGATGCCCGCGCAGCGGTGCCGGGGCGACTTGGACTCGATGGTGTCGGCGATCCAGTCGTTATAGACCTCACAGCAGGCCCGGCCGAGTTCCCGGTCTTCCAGGTCCCAGACGAACAGGCCGATGGTGGGAAAGACGCACTCGCCGGCAATGCCGTCCTCGTGCATGATCTTGTACCGGTAATTGAGGTCGTTGGCCTGGTTGCGGGCCTGTTCCTCTTGCAGGTCCTGCTGCGCCTGGGTCGCGGTCGTCTGCTCGTGCTTCCACATCGACCACGACCCGTCGTTATCCGGCACCAGTCGGGCCGGCGCCTTGTCGCGCATAGACGTAGGCAGGCCGTCCCACCACAGCTTCCGCGGTTCGTTCACATGCGAGTCCGCCGAAACCAGCGGCAATGTCGAGGCATCCATGGCCGGCTCCCTCACGAGCTGATTTACATAGATAATTATAAAAGCTTATTCCCGGCTGAGCGGGAGTGTCAACGCGCTAGGTGACGGACGGTTTCGGCGGGAATGTCAGCGGTTGGGCGGCGGACGGTTATCACCCTGGGGCCGCCGGGTTAGAACCCGACCGGCCAGGTCCGCAGCGTCCGGCCCGGCCGGCTTACCGGAGACGGTCCCAGGACGGCGCGCAGGTGGGCGACCAGGGCGCGGCGGGTATCGGCCGGGCTGACGATGCCGTCCGCAGCCCAGTGATGCGCATCGGGCGGGGAGGATTCGCCGCTGTCGTAGTAACCCGCGCGGGTACCGGGCCAGGCGATCACCAGGTCGGTGGCGACGCGGGCCGGGCCGGTGACGAGCAGGCCGACGCCGAGAGCCCGCCCGGTGATCACCCAGCACTTGGGGACCTCGGCCAGCTGGACCGCCTGGGCGACCATCATGGCCCGGGAGATGGCCGACGCCTGCCCCGCCCGGGGTCCCGGCGAGTCGACCAGGAAGACGATCGGCAGCCCGAACGCGTCGCAGGTACACACCAGCCGGGTGGCCTTGAGGCACGCATCGGGCGAGAATGCGCCGTCGTCGACGGCCGGGTCGCTGGCCAGCACGCCGACGGGGACGCCGTCCAGCCGGGCCAGGCCGGTGACCAGGCTTGGCGCGAAGTCCCGCCGCAGCTCGAAGAACGACCCGCCGTCGCACAGGCCGTCGATGAGCTGCCTGGGGTCATGCCGCTGGCGCGCCTCGAGCGCGAACCGGGCGTCGCCCGCCAGTCCCGGGCCGGTGACGGGCAGGGGCGCTCCCGCACTGGACGGCAGGAAGGACAGGAACCGCCGGACCGCCGCGTACAGCTCATCCAGCGTCTCGGCGATCGTGTCCGCCTGCCCGTTGCGCCGGTGTACGTCAGCGCCGCCAAGCTCCTCCATCGTGACCTGCTCGCTGGTGCCGATGGCGAGCACGCGAGGGCTGGTCAGGGCCATGCAGGCGCCGTTGCGCTGCACCACGTAGTCGGACAGCCCGCTGAAGAAGCTGGAGTCCCCGAACGAGTGGTGGACCAGGGCCGATACCACCGGCACGCCGCGGGCCCGGCTGGCCATCTCGGCCAGCATGGGACCGCCGCTCATGCCCCAGACGGTATCCAGGATCCCGAGGTTGCGCCGTCCTCCTCTGGCCAGGCCGCCGGTGCCCGAGGAGATGGCGACGTACGGATGGCCGCGGTTGAGGGCACGGACCACGAGGTGGCCGGCCATGCCGACCGTGACAGGGCGCCCGTCGATCAGGGCCTCACCGCCCTCGGCCGCGCCGACCAGGTCCATCCCCTCGCTGAACGACGAGGCCGGGGTATAGGAACCCGGGTCGACCAGGCGCTCGACGTGCTCGTGGAACGTCGGGCGGGCTGGCTTGGGTGTCGCGGGGGCGTGGCTCATGTGATCTGGTGACCGTCCCGGTTCTGCCTCGGCAACTCGTTAGTACCAGCAGGGCCAGCTGGCCAGCGGGCTCGGCGCGGCGCGAGGCGGCCGCGACGCCAGCGCCATGCGCAGGTACCTTGCCACCACGCTCCGCGTCGCGCCCGGCTCGATGATGTCATCGATGGTCAGGTTGGCGGCCACGCCGTAGGGCTCGAAGCCGACTCCGAGCTCGGCGGCCTTGGCGGCCAGGAACGCCGGGCGTTCCTCGGGAGGCAGTTCCCTGATCTGCGGCTCGAAGAGCACGTTGGCGGCGACCGGCGGGTCCATGAAGCCGATCTCCGCACCGGGCCAGGCCAGCGAGAGATCGACGGCGCGGTTCCCGTCCAGGATCAGGAAGGCCAGGCCGAAGGCCTTGCGGACGACCACGCTGACGGTGGGCACGGTGATCAGCGACATGGCCTGGAGCAAGGCCATGACCCTGACGATGGCCCGATCTCGTTCGGCCTGCGCGCTGACCAGGAAGCCCGGCGTGTCCTGCAGCACGAGCATCGGCACGCCGAATCCGTCGCACAGGCAGACGAAGCTGACCGCCTTGAGGCAGCATTCCGGGGTCAGGCCGCCGGCCATCCGCATGGGCGCGTTGGCCAGCACGCCGATCGGGATGCCCCCCAGCCGCCCGAACCCGGTGACGATGTTGCGCGCGTACGACGGCTTGAGCTCGAAGAAACTGCCCTCGTCGCAGATCCGGCGGATGACGGCCTTCATGTCGTAGGCCCGGCTGCGGCGCGCCGGGACCAGCTGGGCTAGCTGGTGGTCGTAGTCGAGCGGGACGTCTGCCCCGGTCACCGGGAGCGGGCCGTCCGCGTAGGACGGGAGGTAGGACAAGAACCGCCGGGTGACCGCGTACGCCTCGTCGGGTGAGCCCACCACCGCATCGACCGCGCCGCTGGCCGCCGCGCCGTCCGGGCCGTCCGGGCCGTCCGCTCCGGCCGGTGCCTGGCGGGCCAGGGACAGGCGTGTGCCCTCCAGTTGGACCAGGAAATCGCACAGGCCGGCGGAGAAGGACGCGGCACCGGCCGTGTCTCCCAGCACCATGCAGGCCACGGGGATGGCCCGCTGACGCCCGAGGAGGTAAGGGAACGCGGGCTCGGCGCCGAACGTCCGGGCGCTCTGCGTGCCGGTCTTCCCCGGCCGGTCGGCCAGGTCAGGGACGGCATCGCCGCGGATGATCTCGATATACGGATGCCGCTGCTTCAGGGCCATCTGGTAGAGCCGGGCAGCCTTGCCGGTGCTCCGCCGGGCCGGGGCGATCACGCTGTCGTCGTCCACGGCCACGGTGACCGGCCGGCCGTCGAGGGTAGCCTGCCCGCCGATGATGCCGCCGCCGTAGGGGCCGGGATCGGGCACGGTTACCTTGTCGACGAACGTGGCGAAGGTCCCGATCTCCAGGAACGATCCGGGGTCGACGAACTCGGCGATGTGCTCACGGGCCGTCAGGCCGCCGGCCGCGTGGATCGCGCGCACCGCCTCTGGGCCGCCCATCTGGGTGGTGACCTGCTCCCGCAGCCCGCGAAGCCGTTCGACGACTCTCGCCTCCTCGGTGAGCTCCGCCGGGCTTGCGCGGTCGGCGAGCGGTCTCGTCATCGACTCTCCTGAGGGCCGCGTCCCCGCTGCTGGGGCAGGCGGGTGCTAACCGCGCCTGATTCAGGCGGGCCAGTCACAGGCACATTAATGCGACATATGTACATGTGTCAATGCTTTGTCTTGGCGGCCGGCCTGAGGAGGGCGCTGAGCTTTGTCTTGAGCGGTCAGACGGAAGAAGGCTCTGACCCGCGGGTCGGTCGCGCCTTGTCGTTTAGTCCACCATTGTGCAACCATCGATTCATGTCGGGGTGCCGTCCGGCGAGCCACCCAGGCCTGCCAGGTCAGGCGCCCGGCGGGCGGGCACGGATTCACGCCAACGGGAAATGCGGCAGCACATGATCGATTATGAAGTGACCGACGGCATCGCCTATATCACTCTTAACCGGCCCGAGAAACTCAACGCCTTCACCAACAGCGGCCTCGCCGAGTACGTCGCGGCCCTGGACCGCCTCGACCACGACGACGACGCGCAGATCGGCATCGTGACCGGGGCGGGACGGGCCTTCTCCACCGGGTCGGATATCAACCAGCGGCTGCTGGCCATCGCCGATGAGGGAGTAGACAGCCGGACCCTGCCGAGCGAGACGCAGGCCGTCTTGCGCTGCGAGAACTGGAAGCCGCTCATCGCGGCGGTGCACGGATACGCGCTCGGGCATGCGCTGGGCACCGCCCTGCTCTGCGAACTGGTGGTCGCCGCCGAGGACACCCGGTTCCAGGTGACCGAGACGACCCTGGGCGTGCCATCGGCCGGCTTCTGGTCTCATATCGTCTGTGCGACGGGTGCCTCGTTCGCCAACGACGTGGTGCTGACCGGGCGGTTTTTTACCGCGGAGGAGGCCTTCCGGGCGGGGATGATCAACCGGGTGGCCGCCAGCGGCCGCCATCTCGACGAGGCCACGGCACTGGCCAGGCAGGTTCTGCAGCACCCGCAGGCGGCGCTGCGGGAGACGGTCAGGTACCGGCGGAGCGTGCTGGCCGAGCGGCTTCAAAACGCCACGATCGTGGCGGGGAACTTCAAGTGGAACGCGACCGACGGATTCAGGGACGCCATCCGGGCCAGGGCGAACCGGTAGGCAGCCGGGACGGCGCCCATGGTCAGGGCAGGAACGTGACCTACGCAAAGGTGAGTGGCCCGTTATGGTGGCGAGCCCGGCCGCGGACGATCGGGCCGATATCGCCGCCGCCGTAGCCGGCTTCCCGCGCGTGGCGATAGCACGGCCCGGCCTGCGGGCCGCGTCGGTGGCGGTGTGCATACTGCAGCAGGACGACGTGCCGTGCCTGCTCATCACCAGGCGAGCGGCGGGCCTGCGGAACCACGCCGGGCAGTGGGCGCTGCCCGGCGGAAGCCGGGATCCGGGCGAGTCGGTTGAGGAAGCGGCGCTGCGGGAACTGCGCGAGGAAACGGGTGTCGTGGCCGCGGCGCGCGATGTCCTCGGCATCCTCGACGACTACGTCACGCGATCCGGGTTCCTCATCACTCCCGTGGTGGTCTGGGGCGGCCCGCTGGGCACTCTGACCAGGCAGGCGGCGGAGGTGGCGCGGATTTACGTGATCCCGCTGGCCGACCTCGATCACCCGCCGAGGCTGCTGACCATCCCGGAGTCGCCCGCGCCGGTCATCCAGTTGCCGCTGCTTGGCGGCTACGTGCATGCTCCGACCGCCGCGGTCATCTATCAGTTCTGCCAACTGGCGCGGCACGGCGTGACCGTTCGGGTGGCCCATTTCGAGCAGCCCGTGTTCGCCTGGCGGTAGGTTGCTACGGGCGCCGGCCAGCACCGATGGGTGTGGCTTGCTACCGGTTCTTCCTGGTAGGGTGCCACTTTCACTGGCTGGAGGCCGAGCCGAACGGCCCTAGACACCCATGATGAGGGTGCCGGCCATGCCGTGGACCGCGTACCCCTGGGCGAGCGAGATGCCGATCCTGGCCCCGGGCACCTGCCGGGCCCCGCATTCGCCGCGCAGCTGCCTGACTACCTCGACGGTGTGCATGCCGGATGGATTGGTGTTGTGGCTGTTCGATAGCAGGCCGCCGTCGGTGTTGGCGGGCATGGATCCGCCGAGCCGGGTGTGGCCCTCGGCGAAGTAGGCGGCGCCCTCGCCGAGCTTGCAGAAGCCCATCTCCTCCAGGTCACGCAGCATCGTGACGGTGAAGCAGTCGTACAGGCCGGCCACGTCGATGTCGTCCCGGGTCACTCCCGCCTGGGCGAAGGCCAGGTCAGCCGTGCGCCGGACCGACTGGCCCTCCTCGGGGAACCAGGGGTCGGCGATCGAGGTGTAGGTGTCGGTATACGCGGACTCAGCGCCGCCGAGGACCCAGACCGGCTGCTTGCGGCAGGAGCGGGCCACCGCCTCGGAGGCGATGACGATGGCATAGCCGCCGTCGTTGTCGATGGCGCAGTCAAGCAGGTGCAGCGGCGAGGCGATCACGCGGGAGCTAAGTACGTCATCGACGGTGATCTCGCCCCGGCTGCCCATGATCGAGCCGGGATTGAGCGTCGCGTGATACCGGTGGGTGACGGCGACCTGGGCGAGGTCTTCGCTGCTGACCCCGAAGTCGTGCATGTAGCGCTGCGCCCACATGGCGTACCAGGGCGTCATGTAGGCGCCGTGGATGCCGTGGCCCCACGCGCCGGTCCTGGGCGCCGCATCGGGCGTGGGCGTGCCGCGCGGGCCGATCTGGTAGCCGGCCTTTCCCCAGAACAGGACCACGACGTTGGCCATGCCGGCGCCGATCGCGGTCGCGGCCTTAGCCAGGCCGCCGGACGCGATGCCCACCTCCAGGTACGTCAGCGGCCGCTCGCCAAGCTGCTCGGCCCAGAACATGTGCACCGAGGCCGGCGCGCCGTACGGTGCCGGGTCCAGGGGGATGACGCCGTCCACGTCGCCGGGCTTCAGGCCGGCGTCGTCAAGGGCGCCCTTGACGGCCTCGAGCTGCAGCGAGACTGAGGTGCGCGGCAGGAGCGACTTGGCCTGCCGGGTGGTGTAGACGCCGACGATCGCGGTCTGGCCGGACGGGAATGGCATGCCTGCTCCTTGCGGCTCAGCGAGCGACCCAGCGCCACAGCGTGATGTCTTCGCCGGGGATGTCCTGGTAGGCGATCTGGACCGGCATCCCGACCCGTATCTCGTCCGGGTCCGTGCCGACCAGGTTGCCCAGCACGAGGCACGGCCGCGGCCGCTCGGTCAGCTCGCCGAGCACGACGACGTAGGGGACGTCCGCGTCGAAGGCACCCGGCCCGCGGTAGATGACCGAGTAGCTGTAGACGGTGGCCTCGCCCGAGACGCGGGTCCAGGTCTGGTCCTCCGACAGGCAGGAACGGCAGGCCGGGTACGGGACCCAGTTGTAGTCGCCGCACTGGCCGCACTTCGGTACCAGGAACTCCCGGCGTTTCAGGCCCTCGAAGAACTCCCTGTTGGCCTCGGTGACCTGCGGAAGGGGCTTGAGGTACGGCGCACTCGCCTCAGCCAGGACCGTCATCTTTCGTCTCCTCCTAGTCGGTGGCCATGATCAGCGCGGAGGTCAGCCCGTGCGGGGACATGCCCTGAGCCAGGCTGAGCCCGATCCGCGCGTCCGGCACCTGCCGCGGGCCGCATTCGCCGCGCAACTGCCGGACGACCTCGATGGTGTGCAGCCCGGACGGGCTGCCGCAGTGGCTGTTGGAAAGCAGGCCGCCGTCGGTGTTGCAGGGCATCGAGCCGCCGAGCCGGGTGTGGCCTTCGGCGAAGTAGGCGGCCCCCTCACCGAGCTTGCAGAACCCGAGTTCTTCCAGGTCCCTGAGCATGGTGATGGTGAAGCAGTCGTACAGGCCGGCCACGTCGATGTCGTCCCGGCTTACGCCGGCCATGTCGAAGACCATGTCCCCCACCCGGCGCACGGCGTATCCGCTGCGGGGGAACCAGGGATCCTGGATCGTGGTGTAGAAGTCGGTGTACGCGGCCTCGGCGCCGCCGAGGACCCACGCCGGCGTGGTGCGGCAGTTGCGGGCCACCGCCGCGGAGGTGACCACGATGGCGTAGCCGCCCTCGTTGTCGATCGCGCAGTCAAGCAGGTGCAGCGGCGAGCAGATCATCCGGGAGCTCAGCACGTCTTCGACGGTGATCTCGCCCCGGCGCCCCATGATCGAGTCCGGCTTGAGGGTGGCGTGGTACCGGTGGGTGACGGCGACCCGGGCCAGGTCCTGCGAGGTGGCGCCGAACTCGTGCATGTACCGCTCGGCCCACAGCGCGTACCAGGTGGTCATGTAGGCGCCGTGGATATCGAAGCCCCACTCCCAGGTGCGGGGTGCGGTGGATGGTACGGGTGTCCCGCGGGGCCCGATCTGGAAGCCGCCGTTGGCCCAGAACACCACCACGACCTCGGCCATCCCGGCGTCGATGGCGGCCGCCGCCTTGGCCACGCCCCCGGAGGCCTGGCCGATGCCCATGAAGCCGAGCGGACGGCCGCCCAGTTGCTCGGCCCACTGCATGTGGTACGACAAACCGGACCCGTGCATCTGCGACTCGATCGGGATGATCCCGTCGACGTCGCTGAAGGACAGCCCGCTGTCGGCCAGTGCGCCCTTGACGGCCTCGAGCTTGAGGGACTCTTCGGCGCGGCCGAGCTTCTTGCCCTGGGTGGTGGTGTATACCCCGGTGATCGCGGCCATCCGGCGGGGGAAGGTCATGCGCTCCCTTTCGGGTCGGCCGCGGACCTCAGCCCTGGCCAGGTGCGGCGGCTTCGCTGAGCTACACGCTGATGCTAAAGACCGGCCCACCCTCTAGTCAAGGTTGCACATCTATCGAAATGAGGGTGGGCTCGCGCGCGGCGGCTGCCGTCATCGGGCCGGTACCGGCGTCACCAGGTCAGTACTGCGACTTCTTCGACCGCGTCGCGGGCCACGCGGCGTTTACGGGCCGTGCCGTACCCATCGGCACGCTTCTGCCGCCGGCCCATCGCGACCTTGCCGTCATCCTTGCTCAGGACCGGCCGCGGCGTGGGCGCCAGTTCCCACAGGTCATCGAGCAGCTTGTGCAGCGCGTCCCGGCGCAGCGAGTAATAGTAGTTCCGCCCCGACTTGCGCACGTTGATCAGGCCCGCGTGGTGGAGGATCTTCGTGTGGTAGGAGATCGTGGGCTTCGAGACCGGCAGCGTGTCCTCGAGCGTGATGCACGCAAGCTCGTCCACCGAGGCCATCTGCACGATGATGCTCCAGCGGACCGGATCACTGAGCGCCTTGAAGATCTCGGTCGGTGGCTGCGGCATGGCGTCCATGGTCATGACATCCCGGGTCGGTACGGTTCCGCCGGTCGCCCTGCCGACGGCGGAGTCTTCCAAAATTGTATATCATTTGGCGGATATCCGCTGGCATCAGCTCCGCGAGCGGACCCGGGGCAGGCCGAGCACGCGCTCGGCGACGATCTCCCGCATGATCTCCGACGAGCCGCCGTAGATGGTGCCGACGACGCCGCGCCGGAACGCCTCCTCGACGGCGGCCGCCAGCGGCGCGTCGCCCGCCTCCCGGCCGAGCACCGCCTCGGAGCCGAGGATGTCCAGCAGGTCCCAGTGCTGGCGTTGCGCGCTCTCGGCGCTGAAGAGCTTCGCGGCCGAGCCCTCGGTACCCGGCAGGCCTCCGGTCGAGGAAATCCAGGCCGTCCGCATGCCCAGCAGGCGCGTCACCTCGGCGTCGATGGCGATCCGGGCGAGCCGCTCCTTGACCGTGGCGTCGTCGTAAACCCGGGTGCCGTCGTCGCGGCGGGTGCGCTGCGCCCAGGCGGCAACCCGCTCGGCCAGCGTGGGTCCGGACCTCCGGCCGCCGCCGCCTCCGCTGCGCTCGAACACCAGGGCCACGTGCATGACCCCCCAGCCGCCGTCGACCGGGCCGATCCGCGCCGAATCCGGGACGCGCACGTCGGTGTAGAAGGTCGCGTTGGTCCGCTGGCCACCGAGCGTGTAGATGGGCCGGATCTCCACGCCCGCGTTGTGGAGCGGGACCAGGAACGTGGTCAGGCCCTTGTGCTTGGGTACCTCGGTGTTGCTGCGGGTGAGCATGAAGACGTGCGTGGCCATGTGGGCGGTGCTGGTGAACATCTTCTGCCCGTTGATCAGCCACTCGTCGCCGTCGCGTTCGGACCGGGTCTTGGCCGCCGCCACGTCGGAGCCCGAGTCGGGCTCGGTGTAGCCAAGCACGATGATGATCTCGCCGCGCAGCGCCCCGCCGATGAACTCGCGCTTTTGCTCTTCTGTCGCCGTGTGCAGCATCGTGCTGCTGATCATCCTGGTGGTGAACCAGCCGTCCAGGTGCAGGCCGGCGGCGTCGATCTCCTCGAACAGCGCAGCCGCCATGTCCGGGTCGTTGTCCGTGCCGCCGTACTCGGCCGGCCAGCCGGCGCCCAGCCAGCCCTGCTCGGCCAGCATCGCGTACAGCTGCGGGGTGTGATAGGTGCCGGATACGCGCTGCTGCTCGGCCCACTGCGGATCGACGTGCGTGGCCACCCAGTCACGCGCGTCCTGGCGGTACTCGGCCAGCCGGTCGACTTCCTTGAAGTCCATCGCTACCCCTCGTCTTCCTGCTCGCCGGTCTCCGGGTAGGCCAGATCGGCCAGCCGCTGATACTCCCGCCGCGGGTCGCCGAGAGCCAGTGGCCAGGCCTTGGCCCGCCGGAAGTACAGCTGGACGTCGTACTCCAGAGTGAATCCGTAGCCACCGTGAAACTGCAGGCACTCCCGGGCGGTCCGGAACGCGCAGTCGGCTCCGAACAAGAACGCCATGGAAGCCAGCGCCGCTGCGTCCGGCTGGCCCGCGTCCCTGGCCCAGGCGGCCTCGTAGACCAGCAACTGGGCGCCGTCCCCGGCCACCACCACATCAGCCAGGCGATGCTGGATGGCCTGGAAGGAGCCGATGATGACGCCGAACGCCTTGCGCGCCTTGACGTAGGAGACGCCAAGCTCGAGGACGGCCGAACGCAGGCCGCCAAGCGCCGCGGCCATCAGCAGCTGCCACAGGCCGACACCGCCGGTGTAGAGCCGGATGGCCTGCGGACCGGACGCCAGCACGGTCGGTTCGCCGTCGTCCAGCCGCCAGTCGGCCAGGGGGCTGGAGCCGAAGTTCGGGCTCGGCTCGACGTGCGGGCGGGCGCCAGGCTGGCGCCTGACCGCGATCAGGCGGTCGCCGTCGAGCGCGACGACGATCTCGGCCACGGCGCCCGCGGGCACCTGCCGCAGCCAGCCGTCGCGCGGCGGCGAGAGCGCAATCGTCGGCAGCGTGCTGCCGTCGGCCACGCCGGCCAGCAACCCGGTGGCGCCGGCCTCGGCCAGGATGTGGCCGGCCGCGGCGGCCTCGACGAACGGCACCGGCGCGATCCGCCGGCCATATTGCTCGGCCACCAGGACCAGATCGAGGTTGCTCGCCCCGCCGCCGCCCGCATCCTCCGGCAGTCCCATGGCGGTGGCTCCGATCCCGGCCAGCTTCGCCCACAGGTCCTGGTCGAACCCCAGCGGCTCGGCCGCCCGGACCCGCTCGACGCTGGCCTCCTTGTCGAAGAACTCGGCGAACGCCGCGCGCAGCGCCAGCTGATCGTCACTGAGCGACAAATCCACGTCAACCTCCTTGGGATAACTCCCGGCCGTCCCCTAGCTGGCGGCCTGCCATTGCCACAGCGTCACGGCCTCGTCCGGCACGTCCAGATAGCTGATCCGGATCGGCATGCCGATGCTGATCCGGTCGACCGGGTAGTGCACGAGGTTGCCCAGCACCAGCATGGGCCGCGGACGCTCGGCCAGCTCGCCGCGGCGTCAGTGCCAGTCATCGATTCGTAAAACATAGAACCTTAGAAGCATTTCACCACACGCGGGTACGCCGGTCCAGACGTGCTCGCGTACCGGAGGCGACTGACTCGCGCCGGATCCTTGACGGCGGCCGTCGGGGCCGTCAAAATAATTCGATAGTTATATATTGACTCATAATTAGACTTGTCCGGCAGCGCGTCAACTCAAGGTCGGCGGATAAATGCGGCAATCCAGACGGCCGGGGTACGACGTACCACGCCAGGCGCCACCGGCTGCTAATGGTGAGCTTATGACTGGACAGGCTCCTGAGCTGCTGGTGAGGGTGAGCTTATGGCCGAACGGACAGCTGAGCTGCCGCTGGACGGAATCCGCGTCCTGGACATGGCGGGCCCGCTGGGGAGCTACTGCGCCCGGCTGCTGGCCGACGCGGGCGCCGACGTCGTCAAGGTCGAGCCGCCCGAGGGTGACCCGCTGCGGCACCGGCCGCCGTTCGCTGGTGACCGGGCTGACCCGGAGGGCAGTCTCAGCTTCGCCTACTACCACGCCAACAAGCGCGGGGTCGTGCTCGACTACCGCCGGCCAGAGGCGGTCGCGACGCTGGCTGACCTGGGCGCGAACGCCGACGTGATCGTGCTGACGCCGACCGTGCGCGAGCCGGTAGCAGGCTTCGATACCGCGACGGGCGAGCTGGCCTGGGCCGGGCCGGACTCGGTGGTCTGCTCGATCACGCCGTTCGGGCTGACCGGGCCGTATCGGACCTGGCGCGCCACGCACCTGACCTCGCACGCGATGAGCGGCCTGATGTACGGTCAGGGCCCGCCGGAAGGTCCCCCGGTGGTCGTGCCCGGGCAGCAGCTTTACGACTTCACCGGGACGCACGCCGCGATCGCGGTGCTCACCGCGCTGCGCGCCCGGCCGCAGGCAGGCGGCCAGCTGATCGACATGTCGGCGCACGAGGTGATGACCGCGTCCTGCTTCGACCTCTACGGCTACACCAACGCGGCCCGGATCGGCCGGCGGCGGCAGCCGGCGGCGTACTACTCCGGTGGCGGCTCCTGGCCGTGCCGGGACGGCGTGGTCGAGTTCACCGCGTCCACCGACAAGCACTGGTTCGCGCTGATGGAACTGCTGGGCCATCCCGGCGAGTTGTCCGACCCCACGTGGGCCCATCCGGTCGTCCGCCACCCGTACGAAGACAAGATCGTCGAGGTCATGCGGCCGCTGATCGCCGGGATGAGCCGGGAGGACTTCTTCATCCGGGGCCAGCAGCTCGGCCTGCCCTGCAACGTGATCAACACGGTTGGCGACTTCGTGGACGACGAGCAGCCGCGCAGCCGCGGTTTCTTCGTCCGCAGGCAACTGGCGGGCATCGGCGAATTCGAGCTGCCCGGCGAGCCATTCCGCTGCACCGAGCGCGTGCTCGACCAGTACCGCCGTCCGGCCCCGCGGCTCGGCGAGAGTGACCCGGCCGAGGTCGCCCGCCAATGGCGGGACCCCGCGCCGCCGGCGCCCGTGCCTGGGCCGCTGAGCGGGATCCGGGCGATCTCGTTCGGCACGGCCATCGCCGGCGCCCTGTCCGGCACCGCCCTGGCCGACCTAGGCGCTGACGTCATCAAGATCGAGTCGCCGACCCGGCCCGACAACCTGCGGCGGTTGTGGGCACCCGAGGATCCGGTGATACACGAACCGTCCGGTGCCGACACCTCACCGATGTTCGCCAACTTCAACCGCACCACCCGTAGCGTCGCACTGGACATGAAGGACCCGTCAAGCGTGACGCTGTTCCTGCGGCTCGCCGCGGTCGCGGACGTGATCGTGGAGAATTACGCACCCGGCGTGATGCAGCGCTGGGGCCTGGGATACGAGCAGATCGCGGCGGCCAACCCGCGCATCGTCATGCTGTCGCTGAGCGGCTTCGGGCACAGCGGCCCGCGATCGCACTACCTGGCCTACGGCGGCACGGTCTGCTCGTTCGTCGGCCTGACCGACGCCTGGCGGCACCAGGGCGGTGTCCACTTCGACTACATGTCCGAGGCGCACGGGGTGTTCGGGGTCCTCGCCGCGCTGGCGGCACGGGATCGTACCGGCCGCGGGACGCACGTGGACCTGGCCGAGGTGGAGACCGCCGCTGCCGTGATGGGGCCGATGATGCTCGACTACGTGGTTAACGGGCGCCGCTCGGTGGTGCCGGGAAACCGGGTCCCCGGCGCCTTGCTGTCGGAGGTGGTCCGCTGCCGCGGGGACGACCGCTGGCTCGCGGTCGAGGCTGAGGACGCCGCCGACTGGCGACGGTTGGCCGAGTTCCTCCGGCGCGGTGACCTGGCCGAGGTCACGCTGCCGCCGGACGAGGGGGCCAGGGCCGCGCTGGCCGCCGCCTTGGCCGCGTGGGCCTCGGAGCTGACCGCGCAGCAGGCCGTGCGGATGCTCCAGCGGGCAGGCCTGGCCGCCGGCGCGGTACAGGACAGCGAGGACGTGGTCCGTGACCCGCAGCACAGGGAACGTCACTTCCTGCTGGAGATGGATCACCCGGACCTCGGCGTAGCCGAGTACGCGGCCCCGCCGCACCGGCTGGCCGCGACACCGCCGACCGTACGACGACCGACCCCGCGCCTCGGCGAGCACACGGTGGAGGTGCTTGGCGAGTGGCTGGGCATGACGCCGGACGAGGCTGCGCCGTACGTATGGCCGAAGCCATCGTGAGGCGCCCGGCAAACCCCGGCGGCTGCGGTTGCCGGACGGTCACCCTTGACGGTACCGGCATATTTAACAAGAGTTTGAGAGACACCGAATCATTTCGCGGGCTGACCTCATGGACTGAGTTCGCGGCGCGCCTCGTGGCCACTGGCGGCCGGGCAGGGGGTTTCATGCGATGACGCTGTTCCTGACCGCACTGTTTGCGGGTCTGGCGGTGGGGTCGGTCTACGGGCTGATCGCGCTGAGTTACACGGTGGTGTTCAATTCGACGGCCATCTTCAACGTCGCCCAGGGCGACCTGATGATGGCCGGCGTGCTGGTGTCGTACTTCTGCCTGGATCGGTGGCACCTGCCCCAGCTGCTGACGTTGCTGGTGATCATCGCGGTGGTGGTGACGATCAGCCTGATCGAGGAGCGGGTAGCCGTGCGGCCGTTCGTGGCCAAACCGGTGGTCGGGCTGGGCTGGTTCATCGCCACGCTCGCGTTCTCCCTGATCATCGAGACGGTGGCGTCGATCATCTACGGCCAGAATCCGGTCGTCCCGATCCCAGGGGCGCTCGGCAACGGGACGGTCAGCATCGCCGGTGTCCACGTGGCGACGAAGTTCATCCTGGCCTTCGCGGTCATGATCGTGGTCATGCTGGCGCTCGAGGTGTTCTACAAGCGCACCTGGCTGGGCACGGCCATGCGGGGCGTCGCCGAGGACCGCGAGGTCGCGGCGCTGCGCGGGATCGACGCGCTGCGAATCAGCAGGCTGGCGTTCGTGATCGCGGGGCTGGTCACGGCGCTGGCGGCCTTCGTGGTGGCGCCGATCGTCTCGGCCGACGTGACGGTCGGCCTGACCTACGGCCTGAAGGGCTTCATCGCGCTGGCGGCCGGCGGGTTCGGCAGCCTCCGCGGCTGCGTGATAGGCGGGCTCCTGCTCGGCGTGGCCGAGCAGATGTTCGACCTGTACGTCAGCTCGAACTACGAGATCCTGGCCGGGCTGATCCTGGTGCTGATCGTGCTGGCGATACGGCCATCCGGGCTGTTCGGGACGAGGGCGGTGCGTCAGGTATGAACGGCATCGCGACCCGGCTGGACCTGGGCAGCCGCGGTTCGCTGCGGTGGATGGTACCGGTCGTCCTGATCATCCTCTTGTTCATCGTGCCGCAGATCGGCGGCGGCAGCGCGTTCCGCCTGGGCGAGTACGAGGAAGTGCTGTCGTTCCTGGTGATCGCCGTCGCGCTGAACATCGCGATGGGCTACGGCGGGCAGTACATCCTCGGCATCACGGCGGTGTTCGCGGTCGGCGCCTACGCCGCGATCCTGTGCGCGAAATACCACCCGGCCGGCATCGGCCTGGTGCCCATGTGCATCATCGGGGCCGTGGCGGGCGGCATAGGCGGCCTGATCATCGGGTTGCCCGCCTTGCGCGTCGGCGGGTTCTACCTGGCCCTGGTCTCGTTGTTCGCCGCACTGGCCATCCCCACCGTGGCCCAGGAGTGGGGCTTCGTCGGCGCCGACACCGGCATCCCGCTGTACGCCGTCAGCGGGTTCGCGCCGAAGCTGTCCGGCGAGGTGCTGTACATCATCGTGGTCGCCATGGTCCTGCTGGCCACCCTGTTCAGCTGGGCCCTGGTCCACAGCCGCGTCGGGCACAGGTTCGTGGCCCTGCACTCCAGCGAGCAACTGGCCACGTCGATCGGGATCAGGGCGTACCGGACCAAGCTGCTCGCCATCCTCATCTCCTCCGCCATGGCGGGCATCGCAGGCGGCATGTACGTCTACACCCAGCAGTTCTTCGCACCGGGCAGCTCGTCGGTCCAGTTCGCCGTCCTCCTGCTGGCCGGCATGACCATCGGCGGGATGGGCACTATCACCGGTCCGCTGATCGGCTCCATCATCATCCTGGGCATCAACCAGTTCTTCACCTCGTTCCAGCAGTACAACGGCATAGTCTTCGGCGTCTTGCTGCTGGCGTTCGCGATCTTCCTGCCGAACGGGCTCATGGCCAGGATCAACGTGCTGAATGAGCGGCTGGGCATCAGGAGGGCGCCCGGGACCGGTGCCCGCCCGGGCACGCCCGCCGCGGTACCCGCGACCGTCGTCCCCGAGCCGACGGCGAGCACCGCGGTTACCGAGAAGCCCGCCGCGCAGCTGCCGTCCTGGCCGCCGGTGCTCGGTTCGGCCGAGGAGAGCCCGCTCGTGGTCGACGGCGCCAAGCGGAGTTTCGGCGGGGTGACGGCAGTTGACGATGTAGACCTGACCATCGTGCGAGGGCAGATCCACGGCCTGATCGGATCGAACGGATCGGGCAAGACCACGCTGCTGAACCTGATCTCCCGGTTCTACACACTGGACGCCGGGCAGATCAGGATCGGGTCCACCCGGCTGGACAACCAGCCATCGGACGTCGTGGCGCGAGCCGGCGTGGCCCGGACCTTCCAGAGCCCCAAGCTGATGTTCGGTTCGACCGCGCTGCAGAACGTGATACCGGCCGTCGAGTTGCGCATCCGGTGCTCCGGCGCCGAATCCATCCTGCGGCTGCCGCGCGGGATACGGACCAACCGCGCGGCGAGCGCCGAGGCGGCGGAGATACTCGAGGCGCTCGGGCTGCGGCACGTCATGGACCGGCAGGCCAACCTGCTCCCGCACGGCACCAGGCGGCTCGTCGAGGTGGCCAGGGCCATCGCCATGCGGCCCAGTTTCATCCTGCTCGACGAGCCGGCCGCCGGGCTGAGTCCGGTAGAGCTCGAACTGATCGCCGAGGTGTGCCAGAATCTGGCTCGTTCGGGCGTGGGCGTGCTGCTGATCGAGCACAACGTCCCGATGGTCCTATCCATCGCCGACACCGTCACCTGCCTGCACCAGGGCAAGCGGCTGTTCCAGGGCACCCCGGCGGAACTGCGCGCGGACGCCGCGGTCGCGAGCGTGTTCCTTGGCATCGATGAGCCACTGGAGGCATCGTCATGAGCACCGGCGAACCGCTGCTTGAAGTCTCTGACCTGCACGCCGGCTACGGATCGCTGGAGGCCGTGGCCGGCATCTCCCTGCACGTGGGCGCGGCGGAGACGGTCGCCCTCGTCGGCCGCAACGGGGCCGGCAAGACGACCAGCCTGCTCGCCATCGCCGGCCTGCGCTACGGCCGCTTCCCCGGCGGCGTGAAGCTGGGCGGCACGGACATCTCCCGGGCCAGCTCACGCCAGATCGTCGACGCGGGGCTGGCCCACGTGCCCGAGGGCCACCGCATCTTCACCGGCCTGACTGTCGAGGAGAACCTGCGCCTCGGCGCCTACACGCGCCGGCGATCGGGGCGCAAGGCGGTGGCCGGCACCATGGAACGCATCTTTGACCTGTTTCCCATCCTGCGGACCTATGCGTCCCGCAACGCGGGGTTCCTGTCCGGCGGCGAGCAGCAGATGGTCGCCATCGGCCAGGCGCTGATGGCCGAACCACGCGTGCTCATGCTGGACGAGCCCACGTCCGGCCTGGCGCCCATTGTCGTCCGCACCATCTACGACGCCATCGCGCAGCTTCGCGAGCAGGGGATCGCCATCCTGATCGTCGAGCAGAGCGTGCCGCGCGCGCTCGCCAACTCCAACCGGTGCTACGTCATGGAGCGCGGGCGGATCGTGATCAGCGGAGACTCCGCGATCCTGGCCCAGGATGAACACGTCTTCGCGATCGTGCGCGGCACGGAGGAGGTGCCCAGCCCGGCCCGGACCAGCTGAGGCGGCCGTTGGTGCGATTGTTTCGGCCCTGTGAACTCCCTGTGACTTATCCGCGGCGCGGCGCTGAGCTGGCGGAGCGGGCTATATGATAGTTCTCGAAGTTGTCTGCAAGTGTGCCGCCATCGTGATGGTCGTGGCACCCGAAGGGAAATCGAGTACTTTATGGCTCGCAAGCTGACGGTCGACAACCCACCGACCGAGGTTTTCAGGGCATTGAGCGACCCGATCAGGTGGAGCATCATCGCCCAGATGGCGCAGGTGGACGAGTTGGCGTGTATCACACTGGAGAGCACGCTCCCCGTGTCTAAGCCGACGATCTCCTACCACACCAAGATTCTCCAGAATGCGGGCTTGATCAGTACGCGCAAGGCGGGACGCAACTACTACTACTCGCTGCGCCGCGACGTGCTCCGTGACCTTCTTGACGAGTTGTGGGAGCTGGCTCCGACGCCGAGGCCCGTGGTCGGAACGCAGGCCGGTTCTGTGCCGACCGGCCGCCGCCAGAAGCGGAATGAAGCGGCCAGCATGGCCGCCATTTCCCGGCAGCGGGACACGGGCGACGAAATCGAGGAGGCCGCCGTCCTCACCTGGTGAGGACGATCGCTGGTGCTTTGGTGAGGATGGATCGCTGGTCCTCGCCGTTTCCTGGCCGTTGCGCCTGAGGCGCGGCGTGCGACGCGGCAGCAAGTCTGGGTCCAGACGGTTGACCTGACGCCCCAAATAGTGCAACGCTTGTAAAAGTAACGAACTGGGGCGTTGGCGGGCCCGACGAGCTGGCGCGCCGGAGGAGATCACCGGATGGATTTCGACCTCACTGCCGACCAGAAGCTGTTCCGCGCCACGACCAGGGAATTCCTCGACAAGGAGATGCCGCTCACGCGGGTCCGCGAACTCGCGGACCTCGGCATCGGCTTCGAGGCTGACTGGTGGAAGCGCGGCAGCGAGCTGGGCTGGAACTCCATGATCGTCGGCCCGGACTGGGGTGGCGACAGCATTTCCGGCGAAGGTCTTGTGGACACCTGTATCGTCGCCGAGGAGATGGGCCGCCTGGTATCGCCCGGGCCGCTGCTCGGCGCCAACGTGGTCGCGGCGACCCTCGGTGAGGCCGCTAACGCCGCCGATCACGCCGACGTGATCGCCGCGCTGATGGCCGACGAGGCGGTGGCCAGCTGGGCCGTGTATGAGCCGGCGCGCGGCTGGTCTCCGTTGACACCGGCCGTCCGGGCCACGGCGGACGGCTCGGGTTACGTCCTGTCCGGGGTCAAGGACCGGGTCGACTGCGGCGATCAGGCCGACTACTTCCTCGTCACCGCGGCCGGTCCGGACGGGCTGGCGCAGTTCGTCGTGCCCGCCGCCGCGCCGGGCGTGACCGTTACCGCCGAGCAGAGCCTGGACCTCGTCCGGCGATACGCCCGGGTGGATCTGGACGGCGTGCGGCTACCCGCCACGAGCTTCGTGAGCCCGGCCGAGACGGCCGAGGCGGCGGTGAACCGGCAGATCCAGATCGCGGTGGCGCTCCAGTGCGCGGAAACGGCCGGCGCGGTCAGCCGGGTGTTCGAGTTCACCGTGCAGTGGGCGTTCGACAGGTACTCGTTCGGCCGGCCGCTCGCCTCCTACCAGGCGCTCAAGCACCGTTTCGCCGACATGAAACTCTGGCTCGAAGCCGGAGCGGCCACGGCGAGCGCCGCCGCCCACGCGGCGGCCCAGCGCTGCGCCGAAGCGGACGAGCTGGCCAGCGTGGCCAAGTCATACGTCGGGCAGCGCGCGACCGACATCATCCAGGACTGCGTGCAGATGCACGGCGGTATCGGCGTGACCTGGGAGCACGATATTCACCTTTACCTGCGGCGCGCGACGGTGAACCGGACGATGTTCGGGACACCCAGTGAGCACCGTCGCCGCCTGGCAGACATTCTCGGCGTCTGAGTGAGGGTCAACTGATGACGGAACACGTGACCGCGACCGGCGCCGACGTAGCGGACGTCGAGTCGTTCCGGCTGCAGGCCAGAGCCTGGCTCGCGGAGAACATGCCGCGGCTGGTCCCCGGCGAGAGCGACAGCCTCGAGGCCATGATGATGCGGGGCGACGACATCTGGCCGCGGGCCCGCGAACTGCAGCGCATGCTCTACGACGGCGGCTTCGCCGGCATCTGCTTTCCGCGTGAGTACGGCGGCCTAGGCCTGACCCCGGCTCACCAGCACGCCTTCAACGAGGAGTGCACCGGCTATGAGATGCCGCTCGTGCTCAACACCCCGACGTTCTCGATCTGCGGGGCGACCGTCCTCGATATGGCCAGCGAGGAGCAAAAGCGCCAGCATCTGCCCGCCGTCATCCGCGGCGAAGAGATCATGGTCCAGTTCCTGTCCGAGCCGCGTGGCGGGTCCGACCTGGCGGGCGTGACTACCAGGGCCACGCGCGACGGTGACGTTTTCATCCTCAACGGTTCGAAGATCTGGAGTTCGGGCGCTTACGCCGCCGACTGGGCGCTGTGCCTGGCGCGGACGGACTGGGAAGCGCCCAAGCACCGCGGCATGACCATGTTCCTGCTGAAGGTCCATCAGCCGGGCATCGACATCAAGCGGATCAAGCAGGTCAACGGGAACAACGAGTTCTGCCAGGAGTTCTTCGACGACGTCGTGGTGCCCGCGTCGGACGTGGTGGGCGAGGTCAACGGCGGGTGGGCGGTGGCCAGCCGCCAGCTATTCCACGAGCGCAACGCGGTCGGCGGCGGCTCGCCGTACGTCAGTGGCGCCATCGGGACCCCCCGGCGCGGGCCCGGAACGCACACCCTCATCGACATGATCCGGGCGACGGGCCAGTCGGACGACGTCTACGTGCGCGAGCTTGCGGCCGAAGCGCACGCGATCGTCCGCGTCCAGCAGCAGCTCATCTCGCGCGTCACGGACGGGATGCGCACCCAGCAACTGCCGCCGCCCGCCGCGGCCATCATGCGGCTGTACGCCGGCCAGGCCAGCACCCGGCTGGCCGAGATCGGCGTCGAGATCCTTGGTTCGCACGCCGCGGCCTCGGACGACGGCCAGGGCGTGGGCTATGGCCAGGCCTTCCTGATGCGCCAGGCCGGATCGCTCGGCGGCGGGAGCACCGAGATGTCGCGCAACATCATCAGCGAGCGCGTCCTCGGCATGCCGCGTGAGTTCGCGGCGGACCGGGACGTGCCCTTCAGCCAGGTGCGGCAGGGCAGGTAAGGCTCTGGCGCCAGGCAGGTGCCTACCCCTGCCTACCCGACAGATTGGGATGAGATGAAGAAGATCGTAGGGAAGACGGGCGATTACGGCATCGGCATCATGATCCACTCGGTGCACATGACCGACGACGTGCCGGCCCTCAACCGGTTTTACGAGGAAGTATTCGGCGGCCTGATCTACTCCAACGTCGACGCGCCTGGCTTCTCGCCGGTCGAAGACCGGTGGGCGAGCCTCCTGCTGGTCAGCGACCTGTGCATCGAGACCATGGCGCCCAACATGCCCGCCGATCCGGCCAAGCCGGTCGGCAAGTTCTATACCAAATTCGGACGGCACCTGCACTCGGTCGGATACAAGGTCGACGACCTGGCCGGCCTGGGTAACCACCTGATCGAGCAGGGCGTGTATATCGGCGCGCCCGGCGGCGGCAGGCTCGAGCACATCGATGAGTCGATGATCTACTTCTACCCCACCCCGCGGGACATGTACGGGCTGATGGTCGAGCTCTGCAAGGTGGACATGCGGGATGACCCGAGGCTCATGGATTCCTGGTCGTCCCAGGCCAAGATATGGGAACTCGGCCATCCGCTCGGGATCAAGGGCCTGGCCTACGTCACGCTCGGGGTCAGGGACCTCGATGCGGCCAGCCAGACGTACGTCGAGCGCATCCAGGCCGTGCCGGTGGCCAGCGGGGTGGACGACGGCGGCGCGTTCCGCTACCAGATGGTCCAGCTGGGAGACTGCCTGCTACAGCTCGCCGAGCCGCTAGCGCCGGACTCTCCGCTCGGCGAGCACGTCGCGCGCTGGGGCAACATGATTTACGCCATCACCTTCAGTGTCCGCGATCTGGACTCCGCGCAGGCGTGGCTGGACAAGAAGAACATCAAGTCCACCAGGCCTCGGGACGGCGTGCTGGCCGCAGATCCGGACGACTGCTTCGGCGCCTCTTACTTCTTCACCACCGACGCGATGCCGGAACTGGCCTAATCGAGTTCCTCCACGAATCCCCTGAGCTGCCGGATGTTCCGGCACTCGTGGACCGCGTCGCAGTACGGCTGGTAGCGGGCGATGACCGAGTCGCCGCTGTTCCATGCGGCCCTGGGTTCGGGGTTCAGCCAGAACAGGTGGCCGGCTTGCTGCTTGACGGCCTTCAGCACGCCCTCGGCCGGGTCATGGTAGTTGGTACGGGCGTCGCCGAGCACGATGACGGTGGTGCGCTTGCGCACTTGCCCGCCCCACTGCTCCCAGAACGACTCCAGCGCGTGGCCGTAATCCGACCGGCCGTCCAGCCACACGCCGCTGCCGTTGGCGTTGATGTGCCGGGTGGCGTCGATGACGTCCGGCGAGCGCTGCAGGACCTCGGTCACCTCGTCGATCCCGTCGACGAACACGAAACTGCGCACCCGGGAGAACTGCGAACGCAAGGCGAACATGAGCTGCAGGGTGAAGGCGGCGAACGTGGCCACCGAGCCGGAGATGTCGGCCAGCACGAATAGCTCCGGCTTGCTCGGCCTCGGCTTACGGAAGACCGGGTTCACCGGCACTCCCCCGGTGCCGAGCGACTCGCGTACCGTCCGCCGGAAATCCAGCGCGCCGCGCCGCCGGTGCCTGCGCTTGGCCGCCAGGCGGCCGGCCAGCCGGCGAGTGAGCGGATCGAGCACGCCTCGCATGGCGACGATCTGCTCGCGGGATGAGGTCAGGAAGTCGACGTCCTCGGGCAGGGGATGGCGCAGGGTGTGCGCGACCGCATCAGCCCCGCGGTCGGCCACCAGACGGCGGCGGACCTCTGACTCCACGACCTGGCGAAGCCGCTGCAACTGGGCCTCGCGGCCCTCCTGCTGGAGCCTGCGCATCAGGGCCGACTGCTCCTCGGCATGCCGATCCGCCTCGACCAGGCGGGCCATCAGCTTGTCCGGGTCGAGGGCCCGCAGGGTGCGGAAGACGTAATAGGTGCCGGCCACCGGCCGGCCCGGTTCGACGGCCGCGTGCCGGTCCACGAAGATGCCCGCGATGGTCCGGATCATGGCGTCGTTGCCGTCGTGGAGAGCGGCCAGCAGGAGCTCGGTCAGGCCGGCGTCATCCATCGATCCGAACGAGCCGCCGCCTGCCCCGCCTTGGCCGTCGGCGCCGGCAGATTGACCGTCAGCCGCTGACTCCTGCGTCCGGCCCGCCGGCGAGGAGAAGTAGAGATCGAAGAGGGCATCGAAGGCCAGCTCGTGATCATGGCTCTTGACCAGGGCCGCTCGCAGCGCGGCCTTCACGTCATCGCGCTCGGCGAGCGGCAGGTACTCCAGGCTCTGGACGGCATCGATTCGCTCGGACAGCGAGATCGGCACGCCAATCCGGCGCAGTTCGGTGATCATGCCTTCGAGGACGGCGAGCATGGACGACCGGTCACCTTCCCCGTACACGAGCGCTTTAGGCTAATAACTTGACAACAATCAAACTACTTAGCGCCGGCCCGGCCGGTCAACCTGACAGGCTAGAGGCGGTTACGCGGCGTCCTCGTCACGGCCGTCTAGTGACGCTGCGTCAAAATTGTTATGGAACCATCAGTTCGATATTTATCGACGGGTTGCACGGTAGGGGTTAGGGTGGAGACTCATCCTAACGAAGGCCGGGATAGGAGGGCACATGGAGTTGCCGGGCATGGCTAATTTCCGTCACAGATTCCTACCCATCGTGGTCGGAACGGTGCTCGTAACGGGGCTCGCGGCGTGCAGCTCAAGCAGCTCGTCAACCAGCTCAGCGAGCGGGACCTCGACCGGAGCCTCGGGCATGTGCTCGAACATCCCGGCCGGGCCCATCCACCTCGCGAACATCGTCCCGCTGAGCGGGCCGACCGCCACGTCAGGAACACTGACGCAGGTCGAGTCCACCATCATGGTTAATTACTTCAACGCGAACGACAGCGTGTGCGGCCACAAGTTCGCGCTGACCAACTACAACGACAAGGGGGACCCGGCGACCTCGCTGGGCATCGCCAGGCAGCTCGTCTCCCAGGGCAACGTCATCATCATGGCCGACTCGTTCTCCTCGGCCCAGAACCAGATCCAGCCGTATCTCATGCAGCAGCACATGCTGGTGGTCAACGGCGACGGCGCCTACGCGCTGTTCAACGCGGCGCAGAATCCGACCGCGTTCAGCACCGGCCCGTCCAACGCCCAGTACGCCCAGCTCATGGTGAACTGGGCCAAGTCGCACAACGACAACGACATCGGGATCCTGTCCGACGGGACCTCGTTCAGCATCGAACTGGCCGCCGACGCAGAGGCGGACGTCAAGGCCGCCGGGCTGACGTTCATCAAGACCATCACCTATTCCCCCACGGCCATCGACCTGACCACCCAGCTGACCGAGGCCAAGGAGGCCGGGATCAAGACGCTGTTCCCGACCGGGTTCACCGGAATCACCGCGATGGTCGCCGGGATCAAGCAGATCGGCTGGTCACCGGTGGTCGTCGGGTGGGGCGGACTGAACGACTTCGACATCACCGCTGCCCAGTTGCCGCCGGGGGCGGTCGACGGCTGCGATATCTCCTACACCCCGGGACAGCCGACGTCCACCTTGCTGACGCCGGAGAACACGGCGCTGGCCAAGGCCATGGAAGCCAAGATCGGGCTCAACCCGCAGACTCCGGGCACCATCACCGGATACTTCTACCTGCTCGCCATCAAGTACGCGATCGAGAAGGCCAACTCGCTGAACGGGCAGAAGCTCGCGGCCGTGCTCAGCTCGGCGTCGGACATCCCGACGAACGTGCCCGGTCTGGACCTGAACTGGACTGCGACTCCGTCGGTGCACAACGGCTTCCCCAGCTCCGCGCTGAAGGAGTGCACCCTCAAGCAGGGCCCGTACGACATTCTCTACGCCGCCAGCTGATACCGCCGACGGCACCTAGATGACCAGCGACCCGGCCACCGGCCGGGTCGCTGGCTGTCTGGACGCGAGGGGCGGGTAAGTCGATAACCAGCGCCAAATGACATTAGCCGGGGACGGTACCCGATTTTCCGCGGCCCGGCCGTAGCGGCTTAGGGGGCGCCGACCGTGCGGCGCCTGACATTTGGCGGTCGAAATACCCGGCGGAAGGCTGCGGATTCGCCGTTTCTGGTCGGGAATTTGCCGGGCAGCGACCGCCATCAGCGGGTCGGTCCAGCCTTGAGGCAGGGGACAGGGCGCAGGCCCCTCGGACGGCGGCGGTACGCACCGGGCCCGGGAGCCGGCCAATCCGTGATCGAAGTCTTTTCGGCTGGCCGCGAAGCCTGGTTAGTATTACTTTTATCCGTGGCTGCAGGCGGCGTATTGGTGATGGGTGGCGGGGATGACTGATTACCTAGCGGACCTGGTTGATGTCCGGCTGGCGTCGCCCGGGGTGGCGCTGATCACGCTGAATCTGCCGCAAGTGCGCAATGCGATGACGACGGAAATGACATCCACCTGGGTGACGGTGCTGGACAAGGTGGCGGGGGATCGGTCGTTGCGTGCGGTGGTGGTGACGGGGGCGGGGTCGGCGTTTTGTTCGGGGGCGGATCTGTCGTGGCTGGATCAGGGGAATCTGTCGGATAATACGCCG
>Ga0335074_10000530_pt1 | contig 53964 bp, 55 predicted proteins | sample Lox_Sample_23_FD_206715 | JGI IMG/M metagenome (GOLD analysis project Ga0335074, IMG submission 206715) | Soil microbial communities from Loxahatchee National Wildlife Refuge, Florida, United States - Lox_Sample_2.3 | ecosystem: Environmental > Terrestrial > Soil > Wetlands | place: USA...
GGTCGGCGCCATCCCCGTCCCCGGCGCCGGTCGGATGCCCGTTCGCGCCGGTCGGTTGCGCCGCCGCGGGACCGGCCACGTGCCCGTCCGCCCCGGCGGTCGGTTGTGCCGCCGCGGGACCGGCCAGATGCCCGTCCGCGGGATCGTTCAGATACCGGTCAGCTGGGCCGTCCACGCGGCCGTCCGGCGGGCCGCCCAGATACGAAGCCGCCGCTGCCGCCCGGCCCCACTCGTCCTCGGCCGCCTGCGTCCAACCTCCGTGGCCGTCCGGAATCCAGCCGCCCTGATCGCCAGGGGCCCACTCCTCCCCGGCCGATTCCGCCCAGTCCGCCTGGCCGCCGGGAACCTGGCCGGGCCGATCCGTCCAGCCCGCCTGGCCGACGGGAGCCTGATCGGATGGCATCCAGCCGCCGCCGCCGTCCGGGACCCAGGCGTCGCCGCCCTCCGGGACCCAGGCGTCGCCGCCCCAGCCATCCTGGCCGTCCGGGATCCAGCCAACCTGGCCGTCCGGGATCCAGCCGTCGTCGCCGTCGCGGCCCCAGTCGTCGTGACCACCGGGAGTCCATTCGGCGGCCTCGCCACCGTCCCAGTCATCGGGCCCGGCCGGATGCCATGCATACGGCTGATCCGGGCTCCACTGACCCTCGGCTTGGGCCGGCCAGCCCGGGGCCGGGCGCGGCTCCCAGGCCGGGCCGGCCTGCCGATCCCAGCGCTCATCCGGCTGCGGATGCCATCCGCCGTACCCCGGCGCCGACCACGCCGCCCCGGCCGGCTCCGCCGGGGGCGCGCCAAGGCGGGGCGGGACAAACCCGGCCGACGGCGGCAGCGGACTCAGCGCCGGGCCGCTGACATCTCCGGGCAAACCCGGGCCCGGCAGGACCCGGCCCGTCACGACCGGGCCAGACACAACCGTGCCCGTGACGACGGGGCCGGACACGACGGGGCCGGACACGACAGGGCCGTCGTCGCGGCGCCGCCCCGGGCGATCGGCGGGGCCGGCGATCAGGACGCCCAACAGCACCAGGCCGCAGGCCAGACCGCAGATCGCGGCGATCTCGCCCGCCGTCACCAGGCTGTGGTTGTGGGCCGACTTCAGCCGCAGCGTCTCGCCTACGAGGATCATCATCAGGCCGGCCATCAGCAAAACCGCGCCGACAATGGTCAGGCCCAGGGCGAACCGCATCCGCCGTGCCGCCACCGAGCCTGATCTCACGGCCCCACCATCGCATGCAGGACACTGCCCCGCAAGCGATCCGCAATGGCCGCGGGAATGGGGGACGGGCGCCTATTTATCCCTTATGAGCGCGACTCCCAGGCCTGCCGGAGCGCCTGCGCGAACGTCTCGGCCGGCTGCGCGCCCGAGACGCCGAGCTTGCCATCGAGCACGAAGAACGGCACGCCGCCGATGCCGAGCGACCTCGCCTCGTCCTCGTCAGCCCGCACGTCGCCGGCGTAGCTGCCGTCATCGAGGGCCTGCCGCGCGGCGCCGGGATCCAGTCCGGCCTCGGCGGCCAGGCCAACCAGATCGCCGGGCTCGAACACCGGCCGCCCCTCGGCGAAGTACGCGCGGTACAGCCGTTCCACCACCGGCCCCTGGCGGTCCGCCACCCGGCCCAGGTGCACGAGGCGGTGCGCGTCGAAGGTGTTGCCCATCGCCCGGGCCGCCGTGTACTCCAGGCCCTCGGCCGCCGCCGTGGCCGCGACGCCCGCCTCGGCCTGGCGTGCCTGGGCCGGGCTCAGGCCGTACTTGGCCGCCAGCAGGTCCAGGATCGGGGTGACCTGGCCGGCCGGGATCGACGGATCAAGCTCGAACGACCGGTACACCACGTCGACCTGGTCGCGTTCCTCGAAGCCTCCCAGGACACGGGAGAACCGCCTGTGGCCGATATAGCAAAAGGGACAGACGATGTCGGCCCAGATGTCAACGCGCATGCGATCCTCCCGGCGCCGGCCGCCATGCTCACGCCGGCTACCGAACAATACCGGCGCCCGCCGCGGGCCTGGCACCGCCGCCCGCTTCCTCGGGCCAGGGGATCTCCGCTAGCGTTGCCTGCTAAAGCGCCCCCTTCGCCGGCCGAGGATCGGAGGGCATCCCATGGATCGCCAGGTCAAGTACGTTCTGCAGGAATCCGAGATGCCTCGGCAGTGGTACAACGTCATTGCCGACCTGCCCTCGCCCCCGCCTCCGCCGCTGCATCCAGGAACCCGTCAGCCGGTCGGGCCGGACGACCTCGCGCCGCTGTTCCCCGCCGCGCTCATCGCGCAGGAGGTCACGCCGGAGCGGCACGTCGCGATTCCCGAGGAGGTGCTGGATGTCTACCGGCTGTGGCGGCCCACGCCGCTGTACCGGGCGCGGCGGCTGGAGAAGGACCTGGGCACCCCGGCCCGGATCTACTACAAGTACGAGGGCGGCAGTCCGGCGGGCTCGCACAAGCCCAACACCGCGGTGCCCCAGGCTTACTACAACGCCGCCGAAGGCGTCACCAAGCTGACCACCGAGACCGGTGCGGGCCAGTGGGGCAGCGCCCTGGCCTTCGCGTCCGCGCTGTTCGGCATCGAGCTCGAGGTCTGGATGGTGCGTGCCTCGTACGACCAGAAGCCGTACCGCAAGCTGCTGATGGAAACCTACGGGGCGACCGTCCACCCGAGCCCGTCCGACGTCACCTCGGCCGGGCGCGCCGTGCTCGCCGGGCACCCGGACTCGACCGGCAGCCTGGGTATCGCGATCAGCGAGGCCGTGGAGGTCGCGGCCGGCGACCCGGCCACCCGGTATGCCCTGGGCAGCGTGCTCAACCACGTGCTGATGCACCAGACGATCATCGGCGAGGAGGCCATCAAGCAACTCGAGCAGGCGGGCGACACGCCGGACGTGATCGTCGGCTGCACCGGCGGCGGGTCCAACTTCGGCGGGCTGGCGTTCCCGTTCCTGCGGGAGAAGCTGGCCGGCCGGATGAACCCGGTGATCCGCGCGGTCGAGCCCGCCGCCTGCCCGTCGTTCACCCGGGGCGTGTACGCCTACGACTTCGGCGACACCGCGGGCATGACCCCGCTACTGAAGATGCACACGCTCGGGCACGAGTTCATCCCGGACCCGATCCACGCGGGCGGCCTGCGCTACCACGGCATGTCCCCGCTGCTGTCGCACATCTACGAGCTCGGGCTCATCGAGGCGGTGGCCAAGCCGCAGTCGGAGTGCTTCGCGGCCGGGCTGCGGTTCGCCAGGACCGAGGGGATCGTTCCGGCTCCGGAGCCAACGCACGCGCTGGCCGCTACCATCGAGGAGGCGCTGCGCTGCAAGGAGACCGGCGAGGAGAAGGTCATCCTGACCGCCCTGTGTGGCCACGGCCTGCTCGACCTGGCCGCCTACGGCGACTACGTGGCGAACGAGCTCAAGGACCTGGAGCTGTCCGAGAGCGTGATCGAGGCGGCGCTGGCCGGGCTGCCAGCGGGCGGCTGAGCCGGGGCCCGCTCCGGCGCGCGCCCGATCAGTAATCCGGGATTCCGCGTCCCCGGGCGAGCTGGCGCGCGTTCTCGCTGACCAGCTGCCGGGCACGGGCGACCCCGGTGCCCGGCTCGCGGATCGTCGGGCGGCCCGGACCGTCGCCCAGCTCAGGGTCGCGACCGGCCGGGATCAGCAGGACATGATGCTCCCGGGTCTCGGCCACGATGCGCGCGGCCAGGGTAAGCAGCGGGATACCCAGCAGGCGGGCGCGCACCTGGCCGTGAATGACCATCGGCTCCTCCGGCACGTCACCCTCCTACCGGGCCGGCGCCGACCGCCCGTCATGGGCCGCGTACCGCTCCAGCCGGGCGCCGTAGTCCTCCAGGCGGTCTCGCAGCCCAGATTGCTCCAGCCGGTGCGAGGCGTCCCGGGCCAGGTCGCGGATCTGGTCGTAGCGCTCCCGCCCGGCCTTGGAGCCCAGCACGTAACCCGCCGCGAACGCGGCCAGCAGGGGCAGCTTCACGACTCACTCCGATGCCGGGCGGCCGAAACCGCCGCGCTTGAGATGGCGGTGGCGACCGCTCCGCCCGCCACCGCCGCCGTGACCTTCCCGGCCTGCTTCACGGCCGGCGTCATGGCGGTATGCACCGTCGCCTCGCGCAGCCGGTCCCACCGGCTCTTGCGCCAGAAAAGCAACTTCATCGATTCCTCCTCGGTGTCAGCCGGCCTGCGCAGCGGTCAGCGCGGCCATCAGCTGACGCTTGTTCATCTTGGCGTTGACCTGCTCGCCCCGCCGCCGCCCGAGCCGCACCAGCTCGGCGTTGGTCAGGTCATCCAGCGGCGCCCCTCCGGCCCGTACGATGGCCGTGACCAGCTGCTCCTTGGTCACGTCCGGCCCGTCAGTCGACGGAAGATCGCCCGCCAGGCGTTGCAGCTCGCTCCGGGTGAGGGAGCGAAGAAACGCCGTCTCGGTCATCCGGGCGGGCCCGCCCAGCCCTGGGCCGGATCCCCGCCGGCCTTCGGCCCGGTTGCGGGGCGTGTGGCCGGACCGCCGCCGGCTCCCGGCCCGGTTGCCCGGCGCTCGGCCGGATTCCCGCCGGCCTCCGGCCCCGCCCCCGGTCAGCCGGCCGGACCGCACGCGGCTCTCGGCCTGCTGCCGCACCCGGTCGGCCTGATCGGCGCGGCGCTTGGCCTCCGCGGCATCCCTGGCCTGTCCCTCCAGCCGGTCGGCCTCCTGGCTGGCCTGACCGGCCACCGCGGCCGCCGCCTGCGCGGCCTGGGTGGCGAGGTCCCTGGCCGCGGCCAGAGCCTGGTCGGCGGAATCGATGGCCGCCTGGGCCCGCTGCTGGGCCCGCTCCGCGTCGCTCTGTGCCGCCTTTACCCGCTCTGACGTGTCTGCCTCGACATGCTCGATGGCTTGGCGGGCTTCGGCCTTCCCGGCCGCCCTCTCTTGCTCGGTCCGCCGGTCGGCCTCGGCGGCCACCTGCCGCAGTCGATCATCCTTGTCCCGTTCCGCGGCGGCCACCCGGGCCGCCACACGGCGGTCGGCCTTCCGCCGGATCTCCTGGACCTCCTGGTCGGCCTGGCGGGCGATCTGGACCGCCTGCTGGGCCCGGTCCTTGGCCTCTTCGGCCATGGCCAGGGCGCGGGCTTCCTGCTGGCCGGCCCGGTCGGCCGCGACGTCGGCATCGGCCATCAGTCTGTGCACCGAGTCGGTGTCCAGCCCCGGGATGGCTCCGGCCACGACACCGCGGACCTGACGCGCCTTGCGGCGCGCTCCGCCCGTGACGTCCGCCGCGGTGCCGGCGACCTCATCTGCGACAGATGAGGCGGTCTGAGCGGCGGACTCACCGCCGCGCCGGGCCGGCCTGAGCGCTTTGGACAGCAGCCAGGCCGCGTTCGCCGGCAGATCGACCACCCCGGCGCCCAGGGCATGTGAGATCTTCCCGGCCGGTGTGGTTTTCGGCATAACCATCTCCCCCGTCGTTTCTGTCCCCCTGATTCGATCTGGCCCCTGATTCCAGATCTGTAGCCGCTACCCCGCAGGTCGGGACCTATGCGCTCAGCTCGCCAGGTTTTGTCGGCAGGTCCCGGTACGGTGGGAACATGACGGTCCGATCCGGCGCTTCTCGGCCCGACACCGCCGACCGCGGCGAGGCGCTGGCCGAGGATCTGGAGCAGTACCGCCGGGAGCTCGTCGGCTACTGCTACCGGATGCTCGGCTCGGCGTTCGATGCCGACGACGCCGTGCAGGAGACGATGGTCCGCGCCTGGCGCGGCATCGAGGGCTTCGAGGGCCGGTCGTCCATGCGCTCGTGGCTGTACCGGATCGCGACGAACGTGTCCCTGGACATGCTGCGCGGTAGCCAGCGCCGGGCCAGTCCGATCGACATGGGGCCGTCGGGGACGAATGATTCGTTCACCGGCGCCACGCTCCCCGAGCACACCTGGGTGCAGCCCATTGCCGACGCCGCGGTCCTCCCCGCCGGCGCGGACCCGGCCGAGGTGGCGGCGGCAAAGGAGACCATCCGCCTGGCCTTCATCACCGCGCTGCAGTGCCTGCCCCCGCGGCAGCGGGCGGTGCTGATCTTGCGCGAGGTGCTGCGCTGGCAGGCGGCCGAGGTGGCCGAGCTGCTCGGCACCAGCGTGGCGTCGGTCAACAGCGCGCTGCAGCGCGCACGGGCCACCATGTCGGCGCGAGATACCGAGGCGCCGGTGGCCGACGTGGTCACCCAGGATCAGCGCGACCTGCTCGCCCGTTATGTGGACGCGTTCGAGCGTTACGACATCGTTTCGCTGGTCGGCCTGCTGCGCGACGACGCGATCATGTCGATGCCGCCGTTCAACTTCTGGCTGCGGGGGCCGGTCGAGATGGGCCGGTTCTTCCTCGGCGCGGGCGGCGCATGCCGCGGCAGCCGCCTGCTGGCCACCGAGGCCAACGGCTGCGCGGCGTACGGCTCCTACAAGCCGTCCGGTGACGGGACGTACGAGCCGTGGGCGATTCAGGTCATCGAGATCTCCGGCGACCGCATCGTGGGGCACCACAACTTCGTCGATCCAAGCTTGTTCGCGGCGTTCGGACTGCCTGCTAGCCTGCCGTAGGCTTCAGCCCCCGCCGCGGAGGTTGCCCCGGCATGCCCGATTCGACAGTGCCCGATCCGACAGTGCCCGATCCGACAGTGCCCGATCCGACAGTGCCCGATCCGACAGTGCCCGATCCGACAGTGCCCGATCCACGGCTGCCCGACCCCGGGCGGCCGGCCGGTACCGACCTGCTGCCGCGCATCCGGCACATCGTCGTGCTCATGATGGAGAACCACTCCTACGACAACTACCTGGGCACCCTCGCGGGCCGCGGCGACGGGCTGCCCCTGGGCCCGGACGGCGAGCCCGACGCGGCCAATGCCGGCCTGCAGGGCAAGCCCGTGGACCTCCGGCACGCTCCCGGCCCGGTCCAGGAGCACTACTCCCCCACTCAGAGCTGGCACGCAAGCCATATCCAGTTTGACGACGGTCGCTGCGACGGGTTCGTGCGCAGCGTCGAGATAACGCAGCCCAAGGGCAACGCCGCCGAGCCCATGACCTACTGGACCGAGGCCGACCTGCCCTTCTACCACGGCCTGGCCCGAACGTTCCCGGTGGCCGACCGATGGTTCTGCTCGTGCCTCGGCCCGACCTTCCCGAACCGCCGCTTCCTGATCGCCGGCACCGCTCACGGGCTCATCGACGATCTGCCGTTCTGCATGGTCGACTACCCGCCAGCCGGGACAATCTTCGATCTGCTGGACAGGTTCGGCATCTCCTGGATCAACTACCACAACGTCACGCCGATCAAAATCCTGCTCACGCGGCTGCTCGGCCGGCCGGGGCTGGTGGCCGCGCGGCGGCTGCTATCGCTCGGCCGCTGGGTGCCGCCGGTCGTGAACGCGGTCAAGGGCAACAAGTCGTTCACCGCCGACCTGTACCCGCTCGGGCTGCTGAGCTGCCTGCGGCACCTGCGAACCGCCAAGCATTTCTTCAGGGACGCAGACAACGGGACCCTGCCGGCCTTCAGCATCGTCGATCCCGACTTCGGTAACTTCTCCGAGGAGAACCCACAGGACATCCGCAAGGGCGAGAGCTTCGCCGCGGAAGTGATCACCCGGCTCATGCGCGGGCCGGGGTGGCAGGACACGCTGCTGATCTGGCTGTACGACGAGCACGGCGGCTACTACGACCACGTCCCGCCGCCCGCCGCCACGCCCCCCGACGACGTCGAGGGACGCAGCGTCCTGTACATGCCCGCCTGGCTGCGGGCCTGCCTGCGGCCGTTCTTCGGCACCTACATCTCAGAAATCGAGGCCACCGACGCCGGTCCGCGGTCCTTCGACCGCCTCGGCTTCCGGGTCCCGGCGGTGATCGTCTCGCCGTACGCCAGGCCCGGCCATGTATGCAGCGAGGTGCTCGATCACACCTCCGTGCTCCGGCTGCTCGAGGAGAAGTGGAACCTGCCGCCGCTGACCCGCAGGGACGCGGCCGCCGCAACGCCGCTCGGCGCGCTCGACCTCGATGGCCCGCCCGCGTTCCTCGACCCGCCGCCGCTCCCGGCCCCCACCCTGAAATGGGGTACCTGGTCCTAGCGGCCGTGCGAGGTGTTCGCGCTCAGCCAGCGCGGCCGCGGCTGGCAGGCAGACGCCGGTGAGGCGCTCCGATTCGGCCCAGAGGCCCGCTCATCCCGGTAGGAGCGCGTCCGGGCCGGCCATTGACATCATGTTAGGACTGCGTCAACATCGGTCATTAACAGGCAACATCGGTCATCTTCGGTAAGCCGGAGCGGAGCGTACATGCTGCCCACGCAGCGCCGGCAGGCGATCCTGACGCAGGTCCGACAGCAGGCCGCGGTCTCGGCCGAGGACCTCTCGGGCCGGTTCGCCGTATCCGTCGAGACGATCCGGCGCGATCTGCGCGCGCTGCGCGACGCGGGGCTGCTGGAGCGGGTCTACGGCGGCGCCACCCGTCCCTCCGGCCGGTCCAGCGAGGGCAGCTTCGCGGCCCGGAGCACCCGCAACATCGAGCGCAAGCGGGCCATCGCCGCGATGGCCGCCTCGCTGGTGGAACCGGAGGAGACGATCGTCATCGACATCGGCACCACCGCGCTGGAGGTGGCGCGCGCGCTGCCCGGCGGCTTCCGGGGCCGGGTGCTTACCAACTCGGTTCCGGCGGCGCTGGAACTATCCGGGCGCGACGGCGTCGAGCTCCTGCTCTCCGGGGGGCAGGTGCGGCCGGGCGACGACGCCTGCTCGGGCGCGCACGCGGACGCGTTCTTCGCCGAGTTCTACGCCGACCGGGCGTTCCTCGGCTCCGGCGGCGTGCACCCGGACGCCGGGCTGACCGACTACTACCCGGCCGAGGTCGTCGTGAGGCGCACGATCATCGCGCACACGGCGAGGAACTACGTCCTGGCCGACTCGAGCAAGCTCGGCGTCATCGCGGTACGCCGGGTGTGCCGGCTCGACCAGGTGACCGCCGTCGTGACGGACGACATGGAGAACGCCGACGCCTGCATGGCGCTCGACGCCGCGGGCGTCACGCTGATGCGGGCCGAGGTTCCCGAGCGCGGGCGCCTGCCCGCCGCCGGATGACAGTACCGCTCGCCTGCGGGCGGGCCGCGTGAAGAGGAGATGCCGTCGTGACCACCATCATCCAGCACGACGACGATGACGCCCTGCTGCCCAATTTCGGGTATAAACAGCAGTTCGTCCGCTCGCTGCGCCACTTCGAGTCGTTCGCGGTGGCCTTCTCGTTCATCTCGATAACCACCGGCATCTTCACCACCTACGGGTTCGCCCTCACCACGGGCGGACCGCGGGCGATCTGGACCTGGCTGATCGTCGCCGCCGGCCAGTCGCTGGTCGCGATGGTCTACGGGTCGCTCGCCGCGCGGGTGCCGCTGTCCGGCTACTCCTACCAGTGGGCATCCCGGCTCTCCAACGCCGGCGTCGGCTGGTGGCTCGGCTGGATGTCGTTCGCGTTCCTGACCATCGTCACCGTGTCGGTCGACTACGGGTTCGTCCAGGTCGCGTTCCAGCCCCTGATCGGCGAGGCCTACACGCCGACCAGCGCCGCGCTGGAGACCCTCGTGGTGCTGGCGGCGCAGGCGGCGCTGATCATCTGGTCCACCCGGATCACCACGCGCGTCAACAACGCGGCGGTCGCGACCGAGGTCATCGGCATCGTCGGGCTGACCGTGCTGCTGATCATCGTCGCCGCGGTGCGCGGCCAGGGCCACTGGTCGAACCTGGGCTCGTCGGGCATCGTGCCGCACGCCGGGTACTACAGCTGGCTGGGTCCGTTCATGCTCGCCACCCTGCTGGGCGCCTACACGATCGTCGGATTCGAGGCATCGAGCAACCTGGCCGAGGAGACGCAGCAACCGCACCGGACCATCCCGCGGGCGATGGTCCGCGCCGTGCTGCTGTCCGGCGCCGTCGGCATGGTGTTCCTGATAGCGCTCAGCTACGCGACCCGGTCGGTCACGGCCGCGAGCGCGAGCAGCGCGCCGGTGGCGTTCATCGTCAACAGCGTCCTCGGGGGCGTGGTCCAGAAGCTGTTCCTGATCTTCGTCTGCGTCTCGATCTTCGCCTGCGGGATGGTGATCATGGTGACGAACAGCCGTCTGATCTGGTCCATGGCCCGGGACCGGCGGCTGCCAGGGCACCAGCTGTGGAGCCAGGTGCCGCGCGCGACCGGCGGCCCCAGCTGGGCCACCGTGCTCGCCGCCGTGCTCGGCGCGCTGATCACGCTGGTGCTACGCACTCACACCTCGGCCCTGGTCACGCTGTTCACCGCCTCCACGATCATGCCCGCCCTGCTGTACGCGTCGACCGTCCTGCTGTACGTGTTCGTCGGCCGCCGCCACCGCGGCCAGGAAGGGCACTTCTCGCTCGGTCGCTGGGAGATCCCGGTCATCGCCGGGGCGCTGATCTGGCTCGCCTACGAACTGATCATCCTGATCGGCCCCGGCGAGTTCCGGGACGCGCAGTACTACGTGCTCGGGGCGCTCGGCCTGGGCCTGGTGTTCTACGTCGTGCAGTGGCTGATCGAGCCGACCGCGATGCGCACCGAGACCGGCGCGCACGGGGCGGAGCTGCCCTGAGCCGGTGCGCGTCCTAGCCATCGATCAGGGCACGTCCGCGACCAAGGCCATCCTGGTCGGCCCGGGACAGCGGGTCCTCGGCCGCGGCGAGGTGCCGGTCCGGGTGCGGGCCGTGGGCTCCGACGGCGTCGAGGCCGACCCGGAAGAGCTGTACCGGTCGGTGATCGAGGCCGGCCGGCAGGCCCTGGCGCAGGCCCGCGAGACTCCCGATGCCGTGGCGCTGGCCAACCAGGGCGAGACCGTGCTGGCCTGGGACCGGAGCACCGGCCGTCCGCTGACCCAGGCGATCGTCTGGCAGGACCGGCGCTCGGCCGGGATCTGCCAGCGGCTGGCCGGCACGGCGGACCGGCTGGCCGAGATCACCGGGCTGCGGCTCGACCCTTACTTCGCGGCGCCGAAGATGACATGGGTGCGGGAAAACCTCGCCGCGGGCGGCGTGGTCACCACGAGCGACGCCTGGCTGCTGGCTCGCCTCGGCGCCGGGTACCTCACCGACGCCGCGACCGCCTCCCGGACCCTGCTGCTGGACCTGGACCGGACCGAGTGGTCGCCGGAGGCGTGCGCGGCGTTCGGCCTGGACCCGGCCGAGCTCCCGCCGGTTGCCGACTGCGCCGGGATCGTCGGCGAGACCGCCGCGTTCGGTCGCCCGGTCCCGGTGGCCGGGATCGCCGTCGACCAGCAGGCGGCCCTGCTCGCCGAGCGCTGCTTCGCCGCGGGCCAGGCCAAGTGCACCTACGGGACCGGCGCGTTCCTGCTGGCCACGGCCGGGACCGCGGCGGTGCGCTCCCGCAGCGGCCTGGCCGTCTCGGTCGCCTGGCGGCTGGCCGGGACGCCGCGCTACTGCCTGGACGGACAGGTCTACACGGCCGGGGCCGCCATCCGCTGGCTGGGCGAGATCGGACTGCTGGCCGACGCGTCCGCGCTGGATGCCGTCGGCGGTGCGGTACCGGACAGCGGCGGCGTGACCTTCCTCCCGACGCTGGCCGGCCTGGGCGCGCCGCAGTGGCGCCCGGATGCTCGCGGAGCGTTCTTCGGGCTGAGCCTGGGCAGCCGCCGCGAGCACCTGGTCCGGGCGGTGATCGACGGGCTGGCCGCGTCGGTCGCCCTGCTGGCGCGGTCGGTGGCCGAAGACATCGGCGGCCCGCTCACCGCGCTGCGGGCGGACGGCGGGCTCACCCGGTCGCGCCTGCTGCTCCAGGCCCAGGCGGACCTGCTACAGCTTCCGGTCGAGGTGTGCCGCACCCCCGACGCGACCGCCCTCGGGGTGGCCGCGCTGGCCCGCCTGGGCACCGGGCAGGCGGCGACCGTCGACGAGGCGGTCGGTCCCGCGGACGCCGACTCGGTCGTGGAGCCCGCCATCGGCGCGGACCAGGCGGCCGAGCGGCTCGCGACGTTCGCGGCCGGGCTGCGCGCGGTCCTGGCGGTGAGCGGGTGACGGCCGGTGCCGTTGCCGACGTGACCATCGTCGGAGCGGGCGTGGTGGGCACCGCCATCGCGCGCGAGCTGTCGCGGTACCGGCTCAGCATCATCCTGGCCGACGCGGCCAGCGACGTCGGCACCGGGACGAGCAAGGCGAACACGGCGATCTTGCACACCGGGTTCGACGCCGTGCCGGGCAGCCTGGAGAGCCGCCTGCTACGCCGGGGCAGCGCCCTGCTGCTGGACTACGCCGCGCGGGCCGGCATCCCGGTCGAGCGCACCGGCGCGCTGCTGGTGGCCTGGACCGCGGACCAGGAACGGGAGCTCCCGTCGATCGCCGGCAAGGCCCGGCAGAACGGCTACGGCGCGATCCGCCCGGTGCCCGCGGCCCGCCTCTACGAGCTGGAACCTCATCTGGGCCCGGGTGCCCGGGCCGCTCTGGAGATCCCGGACGAGAGCATCGTGTGCCCGTGGACCACGCCGCTCGCCTTTGCCACCGAGGCGGTACGCGCCGGGGTCCGGCTGCTGCTGGACACCCGGGTCACCGCCGTGCGAACGTCCGGCGGTGAGCACCGGGTGTCGACCACGCGCGGCCCGCTGCGCACCCGCTGGCTCGTCAATGCGGCCGGACTGGAGGGCGACCTGGTCGACGCGATGGCCGGCGGTGACGGCGGGTTCACGATCGCGCCCCGGCGCGGCGAGCTCATCGTGTTCGACAAGCTGGCCCGGCCGCTGCTGAACTCGATCCTGCTGCCGGTGCCGACCGCGCGGAGCAAGGGCGTGCTGGTGGCCCCGACCGTGTACGGCAACGTCCTGCTCGGCCCCACCGCGCAGGACATGGACGACCGCCGTGACACCGCCACGACCGCCGGCGGCCTGGCGTTCCTGCAGGAGGCCGGGCGCCGGATCGTGCCCGCGCTGCTCGATGAGGAGGTCACCGCCACCTACGCCGGCCTGCGCGCCGCGACCGAGCACCGGGATTACCAGATCCGCGTGGACCGGCGGCGCCGCTACGCGTGCGCGGCCGGGATCCGGTCCACCGGGCTGTCCGCGTCGCTCGGCATCGCCGAGCATGTCGTCGACCAGCTCGGCGGGTCCGGCCTGGCGCTCGAGCGGCGGGCGGACGTGGCCGGCCCGCCGGTCATGCCGTACATCGGCCAGGCGGGCATCCGGCCCTACCAGGACCCGGCCCGGATCGCGGCCGATCCCGACTACGGCCGGATCGTCTGCCACTGCGAGCGGGTCACGCGCGGGGAGATCCGGGATGCGCTGGCCAGCACGGTGCCGCCAGCGGACGCCGACGGCCTGCGGCGCCGTACCCGGGTACTGAACGGCCGGTGCCAGGGTTTCTTCTGTGCCGCACGGATCGGCGAGCTCCTGGCCGCCGACGCCGGGAGCGGCACGTGAACGCCGACGTACTGATCGTCGGGGCCGGCCCGGCGGGCCTGGCCGCCGCGATCGAGCTGCGCCGGCTGGGCGCCGGGCGGGTCCTGGTCGCGGACCGCGAACCGGAGGCCGGCGGCATTCCGCGGCACAGCGCGCACTCCGGCTACGGGCTGCGCGACCTGCGCCGGGTGATGTCCGGGCCCGCCTACGCGCGGCACTACGCGCGGGCGGCGATCCAGGCCGGGGCCGAGATCCGGGCCCAGGCCAGCGTGACCGGCTGGGCCGGGGACCGCGTCGCGATCGTGACCAGCCCGGACGGCATCGAGGCCGTCGCGGCCCGGGCCGTGCTGCTGGCCACGGGCTGCCGCGAGCGGCCGAGGCCGGCCCGGCTGGTGCCCGGCGACCGGCCGGCCGGCGTGATGACCACCGGCGAGCTGCAGCAGCGGGTCTATCTCGCCGGGCAGCGGCTGCCCGGCCGGGCCCTGGTGGTCGGCGCCGAGCACGTGAGCTTCTCGGCCATGGTGACGCTCGCGCACGCCGGCGCCCACGTGGTCGCGCTGGTCACCGAGCAGCCGAGGCAGCAGAGCTACGCCGCCTTCGCGCTCGCCGCGGCCGCGGCCTGGCGCGTCCCGGTGTGGACGTCGACCACGGTGCGCCTGGTCCGCGGCCGGGGCCGGCTGACCGGGGTGGACGTGGCCGACCTGCGCACCGGCACGGTGCGGCGGGTCGGATGCGACACGCTGGTCTTCACCGGGGACTGGATCCCCGACCACGAGCAGGCCCGGCTGGCCGGGGCCGCGATCGACCCCGGCACGCGCGGGCCGGCCGTTGACACGAGCCTGGAAACGTCCGTGCCGCTGGTCTTCGCGGCGGGCAACCTGGTGCACGCCGCGGAGGCCGCCGACGTTGCCGCGCTCGGCGGCCGGCACGCCGCCCGGCACATCGCCGCCGCCCTGGCCGGGGCCGTTGCGTCGGGCCGTTCCGGGGGCGGTGAGGGCCCGGGCGCGACGGCCGCGCCGGTCCCGGTCACGGTGGCGGCGCCGCTGGCCTGGATCTCGCCGAACATGATCCGGAGCGTGGCGACGCCGCCGCCCCGGGGGCGGTTCCTGCTCCGGTCCCAGGTCTTCCGCGGGCGTGCGTGGCTTGAGGTACGCCAGGGCGAGCGCCTGCTCGCCCGGGCCCGGGCCCGGCTGATCCCCGGGCGTCCCGTTCACCTGGACGCGAACTGGCTGCCCGCGGTCCGCCCGTCTGATGGTCCGGTGGTCGTGGCCGTGCGGGGGGCATGACCAGGCCGGCGATCCGGCGCGTCACCGTTCGCACCGGGCATCACCCGGCAACCTTCTTGAACGTGTTCAAAGTCACATCGGGCCGGACTGGCCGCCGGTCTGAGTCAGGAGCAGACTTGAACATGTTCAAGAAGAGGCTCGCAGAAGCCCGGAGGAGCCATGAGCGCTGCCCTCACCAACGTCATCTACCTACTGATCAGCATCGGCCTCACCGTCGGCGTCGGCTGGGCCCTGGCCCGCAGCGGCCGGGTGTTCCTGCTCGATGTGTTCGGCGGCAACGCCGATCTCGCCGAGGCCGTCAACCGCCTGCTGGTGGTCGGCTTCTACCTGATCAACCTCGGCTTCGTGACCTTGACCATGCAGGCGCCCGACAGCGTCGCCGACGCCGGCCAGGGGCTGCGGCTGCTCTCGGTCAAGATCGGCGAGGTGCTGCTGGTCCTGGGCGCCCTGCACTTCGCCAATCTGGTGGTGTTCGCCAGGTGGCGCAGCCGGGCGCAGGCCAGGGACCTTCTGAGCGGGCAGGCGAGCGGCCTAGAGTGACCGATGTGGCCGACCTCGCCCGCACGCCCCGGGCCCAGCAGACCAGGGCCGCCATCACCGACGCCGCGCTGGAGCTGTTCCGCTCGCACGGCTACGAGGCGACCACCATGCGGGCGATAGCGCAGCGGGCCGGGGTTTCCACCGGCAACGCCTATTACTACTTCAGCTCCAAGGAGGAGCTGATCCAGGAGTTCTACGCGCGCAGCCACGCCGAGCACCTGGCCGCCAGCCGCGCGGTGCTGGATCGTGAGCGCGACTTCGCCGCCCGGCTGCGCGGGACCCTGCGCGCGCTGATCGATGTGCAGGCTCCCTACCACGCGTTCGCGGCCACGTTCTACAAGCACGCCGCGGAGCCGAGCAGCCCGCTGAGCCCGTTCAGCAGGCAGTCGAGCCCGACCCGCGAGGCGTCGATCGCCTTGTACCGCGAGGTGCTCGACGGCTCGGGCGCGCGGGTGGGCGCCGACCTCGGGGAGCGGCTGCCGGAGCTGCTCTGGCTGGCCTCGATGGGCGTGATCCTGTACTGGGTGCATGACACGTCGCCGGGCTGCGCCCGGACCTACCGGCTGATCGACGGCGCCGTGCCGGTGATCGGGCGGCTCGTCGCCGCCGCGCGGATCCCGGTGCTGCGCGCGACGCTGCGCGACATCACCGCGCTCATCGACGACCTGCGCAGTTAGGAGACTCGCCCGTGACCGACCATCCCGCCGCCACGATCGACCGGGACCGCCTGGCCAAGCTGATCGAGCGTGAGCGCGGCACGTACGCCGAGCGCCATCCCCGGTCCCGGGAGGCCTACGCCGCGGCCGGTAACAACCTGCTCGGCGGCGTGCCGATGACCTGGATGCGGATGTGGCCGGGCGGGTTCCCGCTCTACCTCGCCGGCGCGACCGGGGCCCGGCTGACCGACATCGACGGCCACGAATTCATCGACTTCTGCCTCGGCGACACCGGCGCGATGGCCGGGCACTCGCCGGCGGCGGTCCGGGCGACCGTGGCCCGCCAGTACGGGGAGCTCGGCGGGGCCACCACCATGCTGCCGACCGAGGACGCCACCTGGGTGGCGGCCGAGCTGGCCCGGCGGTTCGGCCCGGCCTCCTGGAGCTTCACGCTCACCGCCACCGACGCCAACCGCTGGGCCATCCGGCTGGCCCGCCAGCTCACCGGCCGGCCGAAGATCTTCGTGTACAGCTACTGCTACCACGGGAGCGTGGACGAGACGTTCATCGTGGCCGGCCCGGACGGGCCGCGCTCGCGCGACGGCAACGTCGGAGCGCCGGTCGATCCGCGCCAGACCACGCGGGTGGCGGAGTTCAACGACGCCGACGCCCTGGAGCGCGAGCTCGCCGCGGGCGACGTGGCCGCCGTGCTGATGGAGCCCGCGCTGACCAACATCGGGATCGTGCTGCCGGAACCGGGCTATCTGGATGCCGTCCGCGAGCTGACCCGGCGGTCCGGCACCCTGCTCATCAACGACGAGACGCACACGTTCAGCGCGGGCCCGGGCGGCTGCACCCGGGCCTGGAACCTCGACCCCGACATCGTGACCATCGGGAAGTCGATCGCCGGCGGGATCCCGGCCGGAGCGTACGGTCTGTCCGCCAGGCTGGCCGGGCAGATCCTGGCCGACGAGAGCGCGGACATCGTCGACACCGGCGGGGTGGGCGGGACCCTGGCGGGCAACGCCCTGTCCGTGGCCGCGATGCGCGCCACCCTGGAGCAGGTGCTCACCGCCGCGGCGTTCGAGGCGATGATCGCCCGCGCGGGCCGGTACACGGCCGGGGTCAGGGACGTCATCGAGACCAACGCCCTGCCCTGGAACATCGTCCAGCTCGGAGCGCGCGCGGAATACCGGTTCTCCCCGCGCGCGCCGCGCAACGGCGGCGAATCGAACGCGGCCGCCGACCCCGAGCTGGACGAATATCTGCACCTGTACACGGTCAACCGCGGCGTGCTGCTGACGCCGTTCCACAACATGGCGCTGATGTCACCGGACACCACCGACGCCGACGTGGACGCGCATACGCAGCTGTTCGCCGCCGCCGCCGAGGACCTGCTTCGATAGCAGAACCGAGGGCGCGGTCCCTGACTCAGACGTTGGCGATATTCAGGCGAGAGCATCCGTTTCGTGGAGCTGACCAAACTGCGGGCGGAATCACCTTTTCAAGAATGGTAGGCAGGCCGCCGTCCGGTTGACACAGTCAGTGACCCACAGGTCAGTGTGGCTGCGGCGGGAGCGAAGCGACCAACGGATGATCCTGACCAATCCTGCCGATCTTTGACGCACCGCCTGGCGAGCCGAGATTCATGAAGAAGTCGACGTTGACCCCGTAGAAGTCCTTCAACTGGGGCGGGAGGTCGTCCTCGTGATAGATCGCCTCGACGGGGCAGACCGGCTCGCAGGCACCGCAGTCGACGCACTCGTCGGGGTGGATGTAGAGCATCCGGTTGCCCTCGTAGATGCAGTCGACCGGACACTCGCCGATGCACGTCTTGTCAAGGAGATCCACGCAATTGGGGGTGATGATATACGTCACTTCCTACGCTCCTGTTTCTCCTCCTGCTCCCTCAACAGAGCGCACGGTATCAGCCGAGTCCCGGCTGTTTCCGGCGAAATAGTGATAACAGGCGCGACAAATCTCCCCCAGGGGGGTCGCATATCTGACCCGCGATTCCGGGCCGCGATGAATCCCGTGCTCAGCGCGTCAGCGGGTGACGCAGCCCCGGCTGGCCCACCTGATGCGGTTGCCGACCGCGCTGCCCCGGTGCCGGCCCAGCTCCAGGCCCGCCGAGGCCGCGATGGCCTCCGCCACCTGCGCCACGGTGAGATGGTCGGTCCGCAGCTGAGTTGCGAACTCACGCTGGCTGAGACGGCTGAGGCAGAGGTCGAGGTTCCGCATCGCGAAGGTCTCGCGGAACAGCGGCGCGTCCTGGCCTCGTAGCCGCTGGACGGCGTGCACGATCGCGCGCTGGCGCAGCCGGCGCTCGATGATCTGCCGGTCCGCCAGCAATGCGATGTGCCGGACGTCATGGCCGGCATCGCTCAGCCGCCCGATAATGTCGGCGAAATAAGCCGGCTCGATCAGCGTCATCGGCACGATGACCGTGCCGCCGGCGGACCTGAGGATCAGGTCCAGGACCTCGTACACGCCCTGCCGCCAGGCGGGGAAGTCCTGGAAGTCGCCCCTGAGCCGCGGTGGCAGCATCCGGTGCAGGCCGAAGCCCAGCAGCTCTGGATCGCAGATCAGGCTGCCGGGCAGGCGACTGTGCAACTCTCGCGCCGTCTGCGATTTGCCGCCGCCGAACGGGCCGTTGATCCATAGCAGCATGAAAACGCACTTTAGGTGATATCGCCTCGCCCGGCCGTGGATGGACGGCCGCGCCGCCGATATCCGATGCGCTGCAGGCACCGCCACGATCTATCGTGTTGCTGCGGGGACCTGATCGCCGGAGGACATCGTGACCTCAGCACGAGACCGGGCGGAGACCTATCTCCGGCTGCGCGCAGAGGCCGAGCTGCGGCGCGTCCAGGCCCTTCCCCGCCCCGCCCCGCCGGCCACGCCTGGTCTGCCGGAGCCGCTGCGCGGCGCGGCCCGGCTGGTCCTGCCGTTCGGGCGCCGGGCGGCCGCCGCGCTGCAGCCGCTGGCGCTGAGCGCCGGGCGGGCGCTCCAGCCGCTGGCCGATAACGCCGAGGAGGCCCTGCGACCGCTCGCCCGCGACGCGCTGGACGCCGTGGCGCCGCTCGCGCGGAACGCGGCGCGGACCCTGGAGCCGCTGGCAGGCCAGCTGCTCGGCTCGGTGCTGCCCGCCGCCGACGAGGCGGCCCGCAGGCTGCACCCGCTGGCCTGGCAGGCCGCCGACCGGCTGCAGGCGCTGCAGCGGTCCGGCGAGCGCCAGCTCGTGCTCTGGCGCTGGCAGGCTCGCCAGGCCACCGCCACGCTGCGCGGCTCCGGCCCGGCCGACGCCGGGCCGGAGCGCGAGGAGCCCTCGCCCGAAGAGGGCGTGCAGCGGCTCCGGGCGATTGCCCACGCACTGGCGCGGGCGGACGCCGTCGATCTCGCCACCGCGGACTCGATCGTGGCCAGCCTGGAGATGGCCCTGGCCGCCCGGGCCCGGCTCGACCCGGAGCGGCTGTTCATTCAGGACCTTTACGCCGAGCAGCATCGGCGGCCGGCCCCGCCCCCGGCCGGCCGTTACCTGGCGGTCCCGGTCGGAGCGCTGTTCCCGGCCGGGCCGGAGAGCGGCCTGGCCGATGTGCGCCTGTTCACGCTGGTGATCGCGCCCGACCGGGCCGTCCTGACCGTGTCGGGCCGGCTGTCGGACGAGAACCTCAGGTCGCGCCACCTGGACCCCTGGCCGCTGTTCGGCAGCAACGGCCCGCCGGCCGCCAGGGACGACCGCGGGAACCAGTACCGGCTGCACGAGGACAGCGGCTGGAGCGATGAGGTGAACTGGGGCGGCATCCTGGTCCTCACCCCGATCCCGCCGCCCGGGATCCGGTGGCTGGAGCTGACCATGATCCCCGGGGCGGCCCCCGTCCGGGCGGAGATCACCGATCCGGCCCGGCCAGACGAGGACGCGGCGGCCCCGGCTCCGGCGGCCACCCCGGCCGAGCTCATGATCGAGGCGGCCACGCTGGACCTGCTGCACCTGGCGGCCGGCGATGGCCACGAACTGGTGTGGCATGACCTGTCCGGTCTGGCCGACATCGTCGCCGCGCTGGATGAGGTCGGCGCGCTGGAGCCCGCCCGCGACGCGGTCGGCCGCCTGGTCACCCTGGCCGCGCGGCTCGGCGTGCCGGTTCCGGGCGCGCTCAGTGCGGCCGCTCCGGCCGGCGGCCCGGTCGAGCTCCCGGAACCGTGGCGCAACCTGCTGGACAACAGCGGCCGCCGGGACGGCCCGGTGGGCCTGGCCCCGGCCGCCGCGGTGCTGCCCGAACTCGATGGCGCGCGGTTCGTCCTGGCCGGGCTGCGCTCGGACGAGACCGGTGCCGATCTCGACGTGATGGGCTGGGGATCGCAAGTGGTCCGTCACTATCTTCTCGACTTCGAGGTGCGCCTGTGGGCCTGGTCCGCCCGCGACGACCGGGGGCGCTGGCACGTCGCCGAGGAGTCCAGCTCGAGCGCTTCCGACGGGCATGCCGACCTGAAGCTGCGGCTGGTCCCGCCGCTGCACCCCGGCGCGACCTCACTCGAGGTCACGGTGAGCGGCCAGACCGGCCGGGCGACGGCCACGGTCCCGCTGGACTGGCGGCGGACGGACCGGGAGGCACGGTGAACGCCGGCCCGGCGTGGTGGGCGCTGCTGCCGCCCGCGGACGCGCTGGTCTCCTGCGGGGACGCCGAGCACCGCCTGCGCTGGGCGGACGGCAGGCTCACCGCCCCGGACCACCCGGACGCCGAGGGGGAACTCGTGCTGGCCGCGCTGGGCGGCGACCGGTCCCGGTGCGTCAGCCTCATCGAATCCTGGGGCCGCCGCGGCGAGGATCTCGAGGTCCTGGCCGTCGGGCCGCGCTCGGCGGCCGACGAGCTGCGGCTCACCCCGGCCGCCGCGGATGCTCCTGCCCCTCCCGGTGCCCTGCGGGGCGGTGGCGGCGGGTGGTTCGCGTATGCCCCGCTGACCAGGCGCAGCTACCCGGCGCACCGAGTCTGGGCCTGGCCCGGGCGGCCGGGGCCGACGGCCGCGGCGCTGGCGGCCCGAAGGCGGATGGCCGTCGCCGCCATCTCCTCCCACCGCCTCAGGGGCGGGGGCGCCGGGATACGGCGGGCGCGCGGGCAGCCGGCCCGCGACGAGGCCGGGCGGGCGGCCGAGCGCCGCGCGGAGTTGCTGTCCCTGCTCGCGCTCGGGCCCCGGTTCCAGCTACGCCTGTCCGCCACGGTCGCGGCGGCGTGGGCCGACGGCGGGAGCCGCGCGGCCGGCCGCAATGCGGCGCGGCCGGCCCTGATCGCCGCGCTGGCCGGCCGCCTGGGCCCCGCGGCGACCGCCTGGCTGGGCATCGACCCGGGCGCGGTTGACGTCTCGCTGCACGAGGACGCGGGCTGGGGGCGGCTGGCGGCGCCGGGCGGCCGGCTCGACGCCGCGCTCCCGGTCGGCTGGCTCGCCTCGGTCTGGGCGCCCGGGCTCGCGGTCGTCGCCGGACACCTGGTTGTCGCGGTCACCGAGGCGGCCTGGCCGGCGGCGACCGTGCTGGCCGTGCCCGGGCCCGGCACGGAGCCGGTAATACTCAAGGCACGGGCGGTGGACGGCGGCTGGGAGGCGTGCCAATGAGCACATATGGGCGGTTCGCCGCCGGGGCGCAGCGCCACGATGCTGCCGTGGTGGCGCTGGGCGTGGCCGTGGCGGCGCGCGTCCCCGTGCTGCTCTGGGGAGCCCCCGGCACCGGCAAGACGGCCACGATCCGGGCCATGGCCGAGAAGATGAACTGGCCCTGCGAGACCGTGATCGCCTCCATCCGCGAGCCGTCCGACTTCGCCGGGCTGCCGGTGGTGGTGGGCGACGGCGTCCGGTTCGCCCCGCCCGGCTGGGCCCGGCGCCTGGCCGAGGCCGGCCGCGGCCTGCTCTTCCTCGATGAGCTCTCCACCGCTCCCCCGGCGGTGCAGGCCGCGCTGCTGCGGGTGGTTCTTGAACGCGTCGTCGGGGACCTCGCCCTCCCCGCCGCGGTATCCGTGGTCGCGGCGGCCAACCCGCCGGAGCAGGCCGCGGACGGCTGGGATCTGTCCGCCCCGCTGGCCAACCGGCTGTGCCACCTGACCTGGGAGATCGATCCGCGGGCGGTCGCCGACGGCCTGGCCGGCGGCTGGTCGGCGCCGGTGGTGCCGGACCTGCCCGAGGGGTGGGAGGCCGGGCTCGGCCTGGCCCGGGGGCTGGTGGCGGCGTTCCTGCACGCGCGGCCCGCGCTGGCCTGCGCTCCCCCGGCCGACGCCGCATCGGCCGGCCGAGGCTGGCCCAGCCCGCGGACCTGGGACATGACCGCGCGGCTGGTCGCCGCGGGCGACGCCGCCGGGGCGGACCAGGAGGCGCGCTCGGCCCTGGTGCGCGGCTCGGTCGGGGAGGGCGCGGGCGTGGAGTTCCTGGCCTGGCTGGCCGAGATGGATCTGCCCGACCCGGAGGCGGTGCTGGCCGACCCCGCCTCGTTCGTGCTGCCCAAGCGCGGCGACCGCGCCTATGCCGCGCTGGCCGCGGTGGCCGCGGTCGTGGCCGCCGACCCGACCCCGCAGCGCTGGACGGCGGGCTGGCAGGTGCTGGGCCGGGCCGCGAGCGGGGCGCCCGACGTGGCGGCGGTGGCCGCGCGGACCCTGGCGAAATGCCGGCCCGACGGCACCCGGCTGCCGGAGGAGGTCAAGCTGTTCGCACCGGTGCTGCGGGACGCGGGGTTGCTGCCGGGATGAGCGCGAGCGAGGTGCCGGGGCTGGCGGCGGGCCGGGTCTGGGCGGCGACCCGCTTTCCTTACCTGGCCACCGGGCTGTTCGGCACCCAGGTGATGGCCGATGACGGCATCGGCACCGTCGCCGTGGACGAGGGCTGGCGGCTGCACGCCGACCCTGAGCTCACCGCTCAGTGGACCCCGGCGCAGCTCGGCAGCGTGCTCGTGCACCATCTGAGCCACCTGTTGCGCGACCACGCCGAGCGGGCCGGCGTGGTCATGCAAGCGAGCGCAGCGAGCCAGGCCGACTCCCACGACGACGAGGCGCAGCTCTGGGTGCGGTGCGCCGACGCCGAGATCAACGACGACCTGGTGCCCGCCGGGCTGGAGCTGCCAGGCTCACCGGTCCTGCCCGCGCACCTCGGCGCCGAGCCCGGGCGGCTGGCCGAGCAGTATTTCGAGACCGCCCGGCGGCGAGACAGGGCGTACAGGCCCCCTGGAGAGATGCCCGCGGGCGGATGGGATCTTGACTGCGGAAGCGGCGCGGACGGGCGGCACCGGCCGTGGGATTCCGGCGACGGCCCGCGGCTGGCCCCCTGGCAGGCGCGGCTGCTGGCCCGGCGGGTCGCGCAGGACTGCCTCCGGCACGGCCGGGAGGCGGGCGACGTGCCCGCTGGCCTGCTGCGCTGGGCCGATGAGCTGCTCGAGCCCGCCGTGGACTGGCGCAAGGCGCTCGCCGCCGAGCTGCGCCGGGCGGTCGCGGACACCGCGGGCGCCGTCGACTACTCCTACCGCCGGCCGTCCCGGCGCGCGTCGGTGGCCGGCGCCGTGGTCCTGCCCGCGCTGCGGCGCCCGGTGCCGGACATCGCGGTCGTCTGCGACACCTCGGGCAGCATGAGCGAGGACCTGCTGGCCGTGGCGCTGGCCGAGGTGGAGGGGCTGCTGCGGGCGGTCGGGGCGGCCCGGCAGCTGCGGGTACTGGCCTGCGACACCGCCGTGGGACCGGTCCGCCGGGTCAGCTCCGCCCGCCAGGTCGAGCTGATCGGCGGAGGCGGCACCGACATGGGGGCGGGCATCGAGGCCGCGTCCCGGCTACGGCCCAGGCCCGCGATCGCGGTCGTGCTCACCGACGGGTACACGCCGTGGCCGGACGAGCCGCCCCGGGGCATGCGGGTGGTGGCCGGCCTGATCGGCGACGAGGCGCCCGAGGCCCCGGCGTGGGCCAGGGCGGTGCGGGTGCCGGCCGAATGACCGGGGGGACCAGGCTGAGCGCAGCGGCCGGGATCGGCGCGGCGGCCGGGATCGCGGGCCCGGTGGCGTTCACCGCCGCCTGGGCCGCGGCGTCGCTGCTTCAGCCCGGTCACGCGGCGACCGAGGTGCAGATCAGCGGCCTGGCCGCGCCGGACGCGCGGGACCCCTGGATCATGATCACGGGATTTATCGTGCTCGGCGGGTGCTCGGCCGGGTTCGGCGCCGCCCTGCACCGCGAGCTCGGCGGGACCGGGCGGGCCGGGCCGGGCCCGCGGCTGATTCAGGCGGCCGGGGCGCTCACCGTGGCGGCGGGGCTGCTGCGCCGCGACCAGATGCTGCTGACCGCTCCGGCCGGGGAGTCCTGGCACAACCACGCGCACGACGTCGTCAGCGCGCTCATCTACGCCGCGCTGCTGGTGGCCCCGCTGCTGCTGGCCCGCCGGTTCCGCGAGGACCGGCGGTTCGGCGTGCTGCGCGTGCCGCTGGCCGCCTCCAGCCTGGTCTCGGCCGGGGTGCTGGGGGTGTTCTACGCCCAGGCGGCCCCGTCCTGGAACGGGCTGCTGCAGCGGGTGGCGGTCAGCCTGCCGCTGGCCGCCATGTGCGCGGTGGCGGCCCGGATGCTTCGCGCGGAGCGGCCCGGCCCCGCGGATATGGCGCGTGCGGCGGGCTCGGGCGCGGGCGCGGGTGCGGCGGGGCGCGCGTAGCCGCCGGTTATCGTGTCGGCATGCCCGATCGCAAGGAGATCGTCGAGGTCGCCGGGCGCAGCGTGCCGGTCAGCCATCCGGGCAAGGTCTACTTCCCGCGCACCGGTCACACCAAGCTGGACCTGGTCCGGTACTACCTGAGCGTCGCCGACGGGGCGCTGCGCGGCGTCGCCGGGCGGCCGATGGTGCTGAAGCGTTACGTCAACGGCGCGGAGGGCGAGCCGTTCTTCCAGAAGCGGGCGCCGTCGTCGCGACCGGACTGGATCGAGACCGTCGAGCTGAGCTTCCCGTCCGGGCGGACCGCCGAGGAAGTCGTGGTCCGGGACGCGGCCGGGCTCGCCTGGGTGGCCAACCTTGGCTGCATCGACCTCAACCCGCATCCGGTGCGCGCCGGCGACCTGGACCATCCCGACGAGCTCCGGGTCGACCTCGACCCGGTGCCGGGCGTGGACTGGGCGCAGATCGTCCGGGTGGCGCTGGTCGCCAGGCAGGTGCTGGCCGACGTCGGGCTGACCGGGTGGCCGAAGACCTCGGGCTCGCGCGGGATGCACGTCTATGCCCGGATCGAGCCGCGCTGGACGTTCTCCGACGTGCGCCGGGCCGCGGTGGCGCTGGCCCGGGAGGTCGAGCGGCGGGCGCCGCAGGACGCGACCTCCCGGTGGTGGAAGGAGGAGCGGCACGGCGTGTTCGTGGACTACAACCAGAACGCCAAGGACCGCACGGTCGCATCGGCGTACTCGGTGCGTCCCACCCCGGACGCCCGCGTGTCGGCCCCGCTGACCTGGGACGAGGTTCCGGACTGCCGGCCGGAGGCGTTCACGATCGACACCATGCCCGCGCGGTTCGCGTCGCTGGGCGACCTCGCGGCGGGCATGGATGCCGCGGAGGGCTCCCTCGGGCCGCTGCTCGAGCTGGCGGCCAGGGACGAGGCGGCGGGGCTGCCGGACGCGCCGTGGCCGCCGCACTTCGTCCGGCAGGCGGGCGAGGAACCACGGGTGCAGCCGTCGAAGCGGCGGGCGCCGGGAACGGCGAGCGGCGCGACCGGGCGGCGCCGCTCGTCGATGCCGCTGATCGAGGTGGCCAGGGCGGCCACCCGGGCCGAGGCGATGGCGGGCCTGGACCGGTGGAAGCAGCGCCATCCGGAGGCCTGGGCCAGGCTGGATCCGGCCGACGTGCTGGTGGACTCGATGCGCGGCCGCTCGTCGACCTGGACCAGGATCCGGCTGAACCTGCGCAACGTGGCCGAGGCCGAGCGTCCGCCGCAGGAACCGCTCGAGGTGGACTACAACCCGTGGGCGAGAGGCGGCTGATCCGCCCGGCTCCTAGACCCGGGGCAGCACCTCAGCGGCGATCAGTTCCAGGTGGCCGAGGTCCTGCAGGTCGAGCACCTGCAGGTAGACGTGCTCGGCGCCGAGCTCCGCGAACTTCCCGATCTTCTCGGTCACCTGGTCCGGCGTGCCCGCGATGCCGTTGGCGATGAGCTCGTCGGACTTCCGGCCGATCGCCGCGGCCCGGCGGTCCAGCTCGGCCTGGTCGCGGCCGCAGCACACCACCTGGGCGGCCGAGTAGATCATCGATGTCTCGTGCCGGCCCGCGGCGGCGCACGCCTCCCGGACCCGGCCGAACGCGGCCGCGGTGTCGTCCAGGCTGCCGAAGGGCACGTTGTACTCGTCCGCGAACCTGGCCGCCAGGCTCGGCGTGCGGCGCGCCCCGACGCCGCCGATGATCACCGGCGGCCTCGGCCGCTGGGCCGGCTTCGGCAGCGCGGGCGAGTCGATCACCGTGAAGTACCTGCCCTTGAACGAGAAGGTGGCGCCCTCCGGAATGTCCCAGAGGCCCGTGATCACCTCGAGCTGCTCCTCGTACCGGTCGAAGCGCTCGCGCAGCGGGGGGAACGGGATGCCGTAGGCGGCGTGCTCGGCGGTGTACCAGCCGGCCCCGATGCCCAGCTCGACCCGGCCGCCGCTCATCTGGTCGACCTGGGCCACGGTAATCGCCAGCGGGCCGGGAAGGCGGAACGTCGCCGCGCTCACCAGGGTGCCGAGGCGGACCCGTGATGTCTCGCGGGCCAGGCCGGCCAGCGTGGTCCAGGCGTCGGTCGGGCCGGGCAGGCCGCTGACATCGCCCATCTTCAGGTAGTGATCGGACCGGAAGAAGGCATCGAACCCGAGGTCCTCGGCGGCCCTGGCCACCCGGAGCAGGGTGGCGTAGTCCGCGCCCTGCTGTGGCTCGGTGAAGATTCTCAGTTGCATAGCACCCATCGTGGCCTATGTCGCCCCGCGGCGGGCGCGAGGTTCCCATCCTCCGGGCCAGTCCGGGGTCCGGGCGTCGTAGGCGGCGCGGGCGGCGTCGACCTCATCCAGGTGCGCGTCGGCCCACGTCATCAGGGCGCCGACCGCGTCCAGCAGGGTCCGGCCCAGCGGGGTCAGCTCGTAGTCCACGCGCGGCGGCATGACCGGGTACATGGTCCGGCTGACGATGCCGTCCCGCTCCAGGCCGCGCAGGGTCACGGTCAGCATCCGCTGGCTGATCCCGTCGACGGAGCGCTTCAGGGCGGTGAACCGCTTGGGCCCGTCGCCGAGGCACGAGATCACGAACAGGGACCACTTGTCGCCGACCCGCTCCAGGATCTCCCGGACCCGGCACCTGGTGAGCGTGATGCCGGGCGCCCTGTTGCCGGGCGTCCCGTTGCCGGACGTCCCGTTGCCGGGCGCCTCGTTGCCGCTCGCGCCGCTGGCCGCCGTCCCTGGCTGCATGGTTACCTCCAGGTGCCTCAGTTAAGTCGATGTTCCGTCTTGTCCTGTCTTGCGGGCTCCGGTCAGGATGATGAACCGGGGGTTCCGGATGCGTACTACGTGTCCGTTGGTAACCGTCATATCCCTGATAACTAGGAGACATCTTGACAGCCGAAACAGTCGAGATCCCCGGCTACATCGCTGGCACCTGGAACATCGACCCGGTCCACTCCCACATCGGCTTCATGGCCAGGCACCTGATGGTCAGCAAGGTGCGCGGGAACTTCACGAAGTTCGAGGGCCAGATCATCACCGCGGCCGACCCGCTGCAGTCGTCGGCGACCGCGACCATCGACACGACCTCGTTCGACACCAGCAACGAGCAGCGCAACAGTGACGTCATGGGCGAGAACTTCCTCGACGTGGCCAACCACCCGACGATGACCTACCGGTCCACCGGGGTCCGCCGGGAGGGCGGCGAGATCATCGTGGACGGCGACCTCACCATCAGGGGCATCACCCACCCGGTGGCGCTGACCGTGGAGGTCAACGGGTTCGGCCCCGATCCGTACGGCGGCACCCGGGCCGGGTTCTCCGCGGCCGGCGAGATCAACCGGAACGACTACGGCATCACGACGAACATGGTGCTGCCCACGGGCGGCGTGATGGTCAGCGAGAAGATCCAGCTCACGATCGAGGTCGAGGCCACCCTGGCCCAGGAGTAGCCGCCGGTCTCACGGGTCGCGCGCGAGCGTGGCCAGGCACTCGACGTGGTGCGTCATCGGGAACGCATCGAAGGCGCGCAACGCCTCCAGCGTCCACCCGGAGGCGCCGAACGCCCCGATGTCGCGGGCCAGGGTCGCCGGGTCGCAGGACACGTAGGCGATCCGGCCGGCCCGGCCGGGTTCCGAGAGAAGGTCGACGACCTTGCGGGCGAGCCCGGCCCGGGGCGGGTCGACCACGACCAGCGAGGCCCGGGAGAGATCGTCGCGCTCCAGCAGCGCTGCCGCGTCGCCGCGGTACACCCGGGCCCACGACGTGGCGCGCAGGTTGTGCCGCGCATCCCGCACCGCGCCGGCGTCCGCCTCGATCGCGATGACCTCGCCCGACGGGCCGACCGCGCCGGCCAGGACGCCGGCGAACAGGCCGGCCCCGCAGTACAGGTCCAGCGCCACGTCGCCGGGCCGGGGGCGCAGCGCATCGAGCACGGCGGCGGCCAGCGTGTCCGCCGCCGCCGGGTGCACCTGCCAGAAGCCCGTGGCGCTGACCCTCCAGTCCCGCCCGGCGGCCCGCTGGCGCAGGTGAGCCGGATCACGCCGCGCCGCCCGGCGTCCTGACACGATCACCGCCCGCTGGCCGGAACCGGGCGCGACGGCGACCTCGACCGAGGCCGCCCCCGGCCAGCGCCGCCCGGTTACCGCCGGCGTTTCGATCAGCGGGTGCGCGATCAGGCAGTCGCCGATCTGCGTCACCTCATGCGAGCGGTGCCGGCGCAGGCCCGCCACGCCGCCCCGGCCGGCCGCGAACTTCACCCGGGTGCGCCAGCCGAGGCCGGTCTCGTCGCCCGGCATCGGCTCGACGGTGACCTCGCGCTCGATCCCGGCGATGCGGCGCAGCTGCTGGCCGACGACCGCGGCCTTCAGCGCGCGCTGGGCCGGCAGCCCGGCGTGCTGCCAGTCGCAGCCCCCGCAGCCGCCCGGGCGCGCATACGGGCAGGGCGGCGGCACCCGGTCGGGCGAGGGGTCAAGGATCTGTGCGGCATCGGCCCGGGCGAACCTGGACGTGGTCTGGGTGATGACCGCGCGGACGCGCTCGCCGGGCAACGCGTGCCGTACGAAAACCACCGGGCCGGAGTCCGTCCGGGCCACGCACCAGCCGCCGTGCGCGACCTCGCCCACGGTGAACTCAACCACGTCGCCGGGCTCGGGCAGCTGCGGCACGGAGGTCGTCACGTCCCCATGTTCCCGTGCCGCTATTGTCCCTGCATGACCGGGGGCGCCGACCGGGTTAGTACCTGGCTAGCACCACGACGGTGCCGGGTAATACCGTGAGCGGGCACATTTCTCGCGGGAAGGAAAGCCGTGCACATCGTGATCATGGGATGCGGGCGGGTCGGCTCAACGATCGCCCACATTCTCGAGGACCATGGACACTCGGTCGCGGTGATCGACCAGGATCCCGACGCGTTCCGCAAGCTGTCGGCGGGATTCAAGGGCACCAAGATCACGGGAATCGGCTTCGACCGCGACGTACTCATCGAGGCTGGCATCGAGCGGGCCGACGCTTTCGCGGCGGTGAGCAGCGGCGACAACTCAAACGTGATCGCAGCCCGGGTGGTCAGGGAGTCGTTCGGCGTCGGCCGGGTCGTGGCCAGGATCTACGATCCGCGCCGGGCTGAGGTGTACCAGCGGCTCGGCATTCCGACCGTGGCCACCGTGCGCTGGACCGCCGACCAGATGCTGCGCGCGCTGCTGCCCGAGGGCGCGCAGCCGCTCTGGCGCGACCCGACCGGAGCGATCGTGCTCGCCGAGGTGGCCTACTCCGAGCGCTGGCTCGGGGAGAAGGTCACCGCGCTCGAGGACGCGGCCCGGAGCAGGGTCGCGTTCATCTCCCGGCTCGGGGAGGCCATGATGCCCGGTCCGGGGACCGTCCTGCAGGAGGGCGACGTGCTCCACGTCGTCGCCAACGACCGCGACCTGGACCGGATCGCCGCCGCGTTCGCCAAGCCGGCCGGGCCGGGCAAGGGGGGTCACTGATGCGCGTCGCCATCGCCGGAGCTGGCTCGGTCGGGCGGTCCATCGCCACGGAGCTCCTGGGCAACGGCCATGAGGTGCTGCTCATCGACAAGGACCCGAGGAAGATCAAGGTCTACAACGTGCCGAGCGCGGAGTGGCTGCTCGCCGACGCGTGCGAGATCACCTCGCTGGAGGACGCGTCGCTGGAGCGCTGCAACGTCGTGATCGCCGCAACCGGGGACGACAAGGTCAACCTGGTGGTCTCGTTGCTGGCCAAGACCGAGTACGGGGTGCCCCGGGTGGTGGCGCGGATAAATCACCCGAACAACGAGTGGTTGTTCAACGAGTCCTGGGGAGTCGACGTGGCCGTGTCCACGCCGCGCCTGCTCTCGGCCCTGGTCGAGGAGGCGGTCAGCGTCGGCGACCTCGTCCGGCTGATGACGTTCCGGCAGAGCGAGGCCAGCCTGGTCGAGCTGACCATGCCCGCGGACGCGCCGCTGGCCGGCCAGCGGATCGGGGCGATCGAGTGGCCCGCCGACACCGCGCTGGTCGCGATCCTGCGCGACGGCCGGGTCATCGTGCCCAACAGCGACGATCCCCTGGAGGCCGGCGACGAGCTGCTGTTCGTCACCAGCGAGGACGTCGAGGAGGAACTGGGCCGGCTGCTCGCGGGCGGCGGCTGAGCGGGGCGGGCGCCGGCTGAGCCGGCGGGCTGGCGGCTGCGCGGGCCGGGCGCCGGGCGCGGCGCGGGCCGGGCGCCGGGCCGCTACCGCGTCTCCGTGATCTCCGGGCCACGCTCGAACGGGTTCGGCAGGCCCTGGCCGGCCGTCTCCTGGGCGAACTGGTCGGCCAGCGCCTGGCGCATGTCCTCGGGCAGCCGTATCTCCAGCAGGTCCGCCGGCGGCGCCGGGTGGTCGCCGCGCACCACCACGACGTCGGCGAACAGCTCCTCGAACGGCCGGGCCAGGTCGGGGCGGCGGGCGGCAGGACCGCGGATCATGCCTCGCAGGAACCAGCGGGGACCGTCGACGCCCAGGAAGCGGATGGGCTCCAGCTGGCCGCGGCCGTGCTCTTCGCCCACGGGAACCACCCGGGCGTGCAGCTCGATGCCGAACGGGCCGTCCGCTTCCTGGCTGTCGCCGCCCGCATTGGTCACCTCCGCGGCGAACTCCTGGCGTACCTCGTCCCACAGCCCGCTGGTCTTGGGCGCGGCGAACGCCATGAGCTGGAGCACGCTGTCGTCGCGCAGGATCGTGACGCAGACGCCCATGCCGTCGGCCACCTCGACCTCGACCCTGATGCCCTCGTAGGCCGGGACGAGCAGGCTGCCGAAATCGATTCGCTCACGATCTGGGTAGCTCTCCGCCCCATCCCATGGCCCGGACCCCTGGCTCGCGCCCCGGCCGGCCGGCACGGGCGCCTCGTCGTCCGGCTCGTAGCCGGACTCGTCCTCGTCCGCCTTGTCGAAGTCGCCGTACAGATCTTCGTTGTCCTGGGCCGTGCCGGAGTCAGATCCGGGCCGGTGCGCTCCCTCGTGGCGGCGCCGCCTGAACACCCCGCACGCTCCTAACTTCCTTGCGGAAACTCGTCCTAGCCGACGGGCTGGCCCGCCGCAGCGTGACCCCCGGTCGACCCGAAGCCGTCTGCCCCCCTGGCCGAACCGGGCAGCCTCTCGACCTCGTGGAACACCGGGAGCTCCACTCGCTGCACCACGAGCTGGGCAATCCGGTCCCCGCGGCGGAAGGCCACAGGGTGGTCGGCATCGGTATTGAGCAGGGTCACCCTGATCTCGCCACGGTACCCGGCGTCGACAGTGCCCGGCGCATTCACGATCGTGACGCCGTGCCGCGCCGCCAGCCCGGACCTGGGGTGCACGAACGCGGCATACCCGTCGGGCAGGGCGATTGCCACCCCGGTGGCCACGACGGCGCGCTGCCCGGGCCCGAGCGCGACGTCTTCCGCGGCGAACAGGTCCACGCCCGCGTCGCCCGGGTGAGACCGTTGCGGCAGCGGCAGGCCCGGATCCAGCCGCTGGATGAGCACCTCGACGCCGTCGCAGTTCATGCCGGGCATCGGTTAACCGCCCCTCCGGTCGTCAGTGGCCAGCCTGCGTTCACGCAGGTGACCTTACCGCCGCCGGGCCGCATGTTCGCGCCTGCCGGCCAGGAGCGCGCCCGGGCGGTTAGGGCCCGTCATCGGGCGGCCCGCGCTCGCCGCGCAGGTGCGGCCAGGCATAGGTGATCGCGGCGGCGGCCGGGACGGCCACGATCGCGCCCGCGATTCCCCCGATCACGCCTCCGGCCGCCAGGACCAGGATGATCGCCAGCGGGTGCAGCCGCACGACCCGGCCGATGAGCAGCGGCTGCAGCAGGTGCCCCTCGATCTGCCCCTCGAGGATGAACACGCCGATCATGATCGCGGCCGCGATCCAGCCCTTGGTACCGAGCGTGACCAGGATCACCACCGTGCCCGCCACGAAGATGCCGACCAAGGGCAGGTACGCGGCGATGAACACCAAGATGATCAACGGCACGAGCAGCGGGACGCCGAGCACCGCCAGGGCCACGCCGATGAACAGGGCGTGGATCGCGGCGACGGCCGTGGTGCCCCGCATGTAGTTGACCAGTACCGACCAAGCCGCCGTGCCCGCATCGTCGGCCCGCCGCTTGGCCTCGGGCGGCAGGCCCTTCGTGATCCAGCCCCAGATCCGCTCGCCGTCCTTGAGCAGGAAGAACATGACGAAGATCGTCAGGATGATGCCGGTCAGCAGCTCCAGGACGATCCTTCCGCCGGTGACCACGGTGCCCGCGACCACGCTCTTGTGCTGCGAGAAGAAGTTCACGACGTCGTCGGTGTACTGCGCGAGCCGGGCGCTGCTGATGTGGAACGGCGGCCCGGCCAGCGAGTGCTGCACGTCGTGGGCCGTGTGCCTGACTTCGCGCTGCAGCCGCGGATAGTCGGAGGTCACCTGATTGACCGCCAGGATCGTCAGGCCCGCCAGGACCAGGATGCCGAACAGGACCGTGCACCACGTCGCGGTCAGCGAGCCGACGCCCCGGTGCCGCAGCAGCGCGGCCAGCGGATGCAGCAGGGCGGTCAGCAGCAGGGCCGCGATGCAGGGCAGGATGACCAGCTGCAGCGCGGTGGCCACCCGGAATACCACGTAGATCAGCAGGCCGACCAGGAGCAGGCGCCAGGACCAGGCCGCCGCGCGGGCGAGCCAGAACGGCACCGGCGGCTCTCTGGCCGGCTGCGGCGGGGCCTGGGTGCGGACGCTGGCCGAGCTGCCGGCGCCAGCGGCCGCGCCGCCGGCGTCGGCATCGGCGGCGGCCGTGGCCCGCTCTTGCGGCGTCGCGTCGTCGCTTCCCGGCGCCCCGGCATCCGCCCGGTCGCCCCGGTTGCCGCGCCACGCCCACCGGCCAGTCATGTATTCCATGTAACCAACTACCGTGGTGCAATGCGCAGCTACACCGAACAGCTCCGCGCGCCGGCCGGCGTGTGGATCCTCGGCATGTTCTCCGCGTTCATCTTCGCCAGCATGGCCTGGGCCGGATTCGACGTGCTCGCCGCGATCGCGGCCTATGTCGTGATCTGCGGGGGGTGTGCCGCCGTGCTGCTGGCCTGGGGCCACGCCACGGTCGAGGTGTCCGACGGCGAGCTGCGGGCCGGGGCCGCCACGCTGCCGCTGGCCATGGCGGGCGAGGTGGCGGCGCTCGACGAGGCCGGGACCCGGGTCATGCGCGGCCCGCAAGCGGACCCGCAGGCCTACATGCTGACCAGGCCGTACCTGAGGCAGGCCGTGTATGTCGAGGTCATCGGGGAACATCAGAACCGGCCGTACTGGTTGATCGGCACCCGGCGGCCGGCGGAACTCGCCGCCGCGATCGAGCGTTCGCGCCCGCAGGCACGCACCGGCGGCACCGCCGTGGGATGATCAGCGGAATGCCCGAAGGAAGGATCTCGGATGTCAGGTAAGCGGGGCAACGGCGGCAACAAGGCGCTCACCGCCGTGGTGGGCTTTGCCGCTGCTTTCGCCGCCCGGAAGATGCTCCATTTTGCCTGGAAGAAGGTCACCGGCAAGGAGCCGCCCGAGCACCCCGAGGATCCGCAGGTCGCGCTCGGCGAGGCGGTCACCTGGGCCCTGGTGCTCGGGGTCGGCGTCGGCATGGCCCGCATGCTGGCCACCCGCGCCGCCACCAAGCGCGTCGCCGAGCCCTCCGAGCTGGAGTGACGCCTGGCCCGTGACCGCCAAGGATCGCTCCAGGCTGGTCTTCAAGATCAGGTATGCGGCCCGGCACCCCGGCCGCGTCCTGCCGTACGCGCGACGCCGCGGCCGTGACGCCTGGCTCCGGCTCCGAGCCCGGGATCATCTCAGCTACTACCGCGCCGTGATGGCCGCGGACACGGCGCGGAGCCGCGAGGGAGCGGTGGGCAGCCAGACACGCGAGTCCTGGCTGAAGATCGGCCAGATGCAGTTCGACTACCTGATCGAGCACGGCCTGAAGCCCGGCGACCGGATGCTCGAGATCGGCTGCGGCAACCTGCGCGCCGGGCGGCTGTTCATCGATTACCTCGACGCAGGCAACTACTACGGCGTCGACATCTCACCCGACATCCTGCTGGCCGCGGCCGACACCGTCGCGGAGTTCGGCCTGCAGGCCAAGCTCCCGCACCTGGCCCTGGTCCGGGACACGCGCCTCGGGTTCCTCCCCGACGGCGGGTTCACCGTGGTGCACGCGCACAGCGTGTTCTCCCATTCGCCCGTCGAGGTCATCGATGAATGCCTGGGATCCGTCGCGCGGGTCCTGGCGCCCGGCGGGTTCTTCGATTTCACCTTCGACCGGACCGAGGGCGCCGAGCACCACGTGCTCCGCGAGGACTTCTACTACCGAACAGAGACCCTCGTCGCGCTGGCCGCGCGGCACGGGCTGCGGGCCCGCTTCATGGACGACTGGGAGCTCCTGCCGCACGAGCAGTCCAAGATCCGCGTCACCCACGGTTACTGACCGGCTTCTCGTTCTCCAGCCGGACACCCGAACTTCGGTCGCCCGAATGCCGCCAGCCATGGCCCTTTCCGCTTCCGGCGGCAAGAATGGGCCGGCAGGAGGTGGCGCATGAACGGGCAGCGGGTGCTCGGGATCGTCCTGGCCGGCGGGGCGGGAAAGCGCCTGGCGCCGCTTACAGCGGACCGGGCCAAGCCGGCCGTGCCGTTCGGCGGGCTGTACCGGCTGGTGGACTTCGCCCTGTCCAACCTGGTCAACTCCGGGATCCGGCGGATCGCCGTGCTGACCCAGTACAAGAGCCACAGCCTGGACCGGCACATCACGACGACCTGGCGGCTGAGCAGCCTGCTCGGGAACTTCGTGACGCCGGTACCGGCGCAGCAGCGGCTCGGGCCGCACTGGTACACCGGATCCGCCGACGCGATCTACCAGTCACTCAACCTGATCTTCGATGACCAGCCGGACTACATCATCGTGTTTGGTGCCGATCACGTCTTCCGCATGGACCCGCTCCAGATGGTCGACCAGCACGTCGTGTCCGGCACCGGGGTCACCGTGGCCGCCCTGCCGGTGCCGCGCGGGGACGCGAAGGCGTTCGGTGTCATCCAGACCGGCCCGGACGGGCGCACCATCGAGGCCTTCCTGGAAAAGCCGGACGACCCGCCCGCCCGGCCCGGGCACGAGGACGAGGCGTTCGCCTCGATGGGCAACTACGTCTTCACTACCGACGTCCTGGTCCAGGCGCTGCGCCAGGACGCCGTCGACAGCACCAGCCGCCACGACATGGGCCGCGACATCATCCCGCGGCTGGTCCGCGAGGGGCGGGCCGAGGTCTACGACTTCCTGGACAACAAGGTGCCGGGGGCGGAACCGCGTGACATCGGGTACTGGCGCGACGTCGGGACGCTCGACTCATACTTCGACGCGCACATGGACCTGTGCGCGGTGCATCCCATCTTCAACCTGTACAACGACGAGTGGCCGATCCTCACCCACGTGCCCTCCCAGCCGCCCGCCAAGTTCGTGCACGACAGCGGCGACCGGGTCGGCCGCGCCATCAACAGCATCGTCAGCAACGGCGTGGTGGTCTCCGGCGGCCTGGTCCGCAGCGCGGTGCTCTCCCCCGGCGTCCGGGTCAACAGCTGGTCCCGGGTGGAGCGAGCCGTGCTGCTGCACAACACGCACATCGGCCGCCACGCGGTGGTCGAGAACGCGATCCTGGACAAGAACGTCGTCGTTCCCGAGGGCGCCACGGTCGGCGTGGACAAGGAGCACGACCGGGCGCGCGGGTTCACCGTCTCACCGGGCGGCATCACCGTCGTCGGCAAGGGCCAACTGGTGCCGACGTGACGCCCGCCCGCGCGGTGCCCGCCGGCGCGGCGGGCCGGCTCCGCGTGGCGTTGCTGACCCGGGAGTACCCGCCGGAGGTCTATGGCGGGGCCGGCGTACATGTGGAATACCTGGCCCGGGAGCTGGCCGGCCTGGTCGACCTCACCGTCCACTGCCAGGGCGCGGACCGGCCCGGCGCGGTGGCGCACCGGGCCTGGGACCACCTGGCCGGGGCGAACCAGGCCCTGCGGACGATCTCCGCCGACCTCTCGATGACGGCCGCGGTGGCCGCCGCCGACCTGGTCCACTCGCACACCTGGTACGCGAACCTGGCCGGGTTCCTGGCCGCGCAGCTCTACGGGATCCCGCATGTGATGACCGCGCACTCGCTTGAGCCGCTGCGGCCATGGAAGGCCGAGCAGCTCGGCGGGGGCTACGCGCTGTCCTCCTGGTGCGAGCGGACCGCCGTGGAGGCCGCGGCCGCCGTCATCGCCGTGTCCGACGGCATGCGAGACGACGTGCTCGCGGCCTACCCGGCCGTGCCCGCCTCGCGGGTGCGGGTCATTCGCAACGGCATCGACACCGTCGAGTACTCACCCGACCCCGGGACCGACGTCCTGGACCGCTTCGGCGTCGACCCCGGGCGGCCGTCGGTGGTGTTCGTCGGCCGGGTGACCAGGCAGAAGGGCCTGCCGGTGCTGCTGCGCGCGGCCGCCGGGCTGGACCGGGCGGCGCAGCTGGTGATCTGCGCCGGCCAGGCGGACACGCCCGAGCTCGAGGCCGAGGTGAGCGAGCTGGCCCGGGAGCTGCGGGCGAGCCGGGACGGCGTGATCTGGATCTCCGGGATGCTGGCCAAGCACCAGGTCATCCAGCTGCTGACGCACGCGACGCTTTTCGCCTGCCCGTCGCTCTACGAGCCGCTCGGCATCGTGAACCTGGAGGCGATGGCGTGCGGCACCGCGGTCGTCGGGTCCCGGGTCGGCGGCATACCGGAGGTGGTGGCGGACGGGGAGACGGGCCTGCTGGTCCCGCCCGGTGACCCGGCCGCGCTGGCCGACGCCTTGAACGTGCTCGTGGCCGACGGGCGCACGGCCGCCGAGATGGGGCGGCGCGGGCGGGCGCGAGCCGAGTCGGAGTTCGGCTGGGCGGGCATCGCCGCGCAGACCGCGGCGCTCTACGCCGAGCTCGCCGGGCCAGGCTTCCCCGGATAGCCCCGACCGGTTAAGATATATCGCAATTATGACCCGGCCGTGACGCATGCGCACGCGCGAAGGCGGAGGAGGATCCCGTTGAGCCCGCAGGAGGCATCGAAGACGCCGGACGGCGCGGACGCACTGGACGGCGCGGACGCGCCGGGCGACCCGGCGGCCGTCCGCGCGTCCGATCAGGACCGGGATGCCGTCGCGCAGCGGCTGCAGCAGGCTTTTGCCGAGCGCCGGCTCGATGACGATGAGTTCGACGAGCGCATGCGCGCCGCGCTCACCGCCCGGACCGGCGCCGACCTGGAGCTTCTCACTCGGGACCTGCCCGCTCCCGCGCCGGGCGGCGCCGCGCCGACCGCCACGGGCCCGGCCCCGGGCCGGTGGGCGGTGGCCTACAAGAACTCGATCCGCCGGGGCGGGCGCTGGCGCGTTCCCGAGCGGTTCAGCTCGGTGGTGTACAAGGGCAGCGGCTGGCTCGACCTGCGGGCCGCCGAGCTGACCGCGCCGGTCACCACGGTCGTGGCGGTCGCCTACAAGTCGCGCATCGACATCCTGGTCCCGCCCGGCGTCCGGGTCGAGATGGACGGGTTCGGGGTCAGCAAGGGCTGGTCGGCGGAGGAGGAGATGGAGGCCCGGCTGCCGCACGACGCGCCCACGGTGCACGTCCGCGGGATCGCCTACAAGGGCACGATCGAGACCCGCACCAAGCCCGCGGAGCGCTGAGCGGCCCGCCGGCCCGGCGCGCCGGTCATCCGCGCGCCGGTCATCCGCGCGCCGGTCATCCGCGCGCCGGTCAGGTGACCGAGCCCGCCGCGGCGCCGGTGACGCGGTCCCCCCAGCGGGCCAGTTCGCCCTCCAGGTCGAGCGGCGCGATCATGTCGCCGCTGCTCGTCTCCTGCTCCCAGCTCTCCGCCGGGACCCGCCACATCACCTCGAACTCGATGCCGCTCGGGTCCCTGGCGTACAGGGACTTGGACACCCGGTGGTCGCTCGCGCCCACGAGCGCGCCGCGCTCGGCGAGCCTGACCCGGATGTCGGCCAGGTCCTTGAGCGTGCCCACCTCCCAGGCCAGGTGGTAGAGGCCCACGTAGGGGTTGTGCGGCAGCGGCGCGTTCCCCACCTCGAACAGCCCAAGGTCGTGGTCGTTGGCGGACTCCGGTGACCGCAGGAACGCGGCCTGGCCCGGGATCTCCATGCGCACCTCGAAGCCGAGCGCGTAGCGGTAGAACTCAACGACCCGGGCGAGGTCGCGAACATACAGGACGGCATGATTCAGGCGGCGTACGGCCATGGCTGGTCTCCCGATTCGGCGTGCTGCCAGAGAAAAGCGAGCGGGGACCGATCTGATTCCCGCGGCGGCGCGGGCCCGCGCGGAGCCAGGGCCGCCGCCCGGCCGGCGTCAGAGCGCCGCGATGCCGGCCTCGAGGAAACGCACCGCCGCGGCGATCGCCTCGTCCCGGTCGCTGCCCGGGAAGCCGTCATAGACCTCGGCCAGCACGCCCGCGGCCGCCGCGGCCGCGATCCGGGGCCCGATGGCGCCGGGCGGGTTCCCGGTCTCGCGGGCGATCGCCGCGGCGCCATCCTTGATGGCCTCGGCCATCCTGGCCGTCCGCAGCGCCCGCAGTTCCGGGTTGGCGTCGAGCATGCGCCGGGCCAGCTCCTTGAGCTCCGTCTCCTCCGGCCCTCCCGGCCTGGCCCGCAGCCACTTCCCCGCGACCTCGGCCACCGACTCGCCCGGGGCCCGGCGGCGCATCGCCTCGGTCAGCCCGGCCATCGCCTCGTCCAGTCGGGACAGCGCGATGTCGCGCTTGGACGGGAAGTACATCGCGACGGTGCGCGGCGCGACCTCGGCCGCGGCCGCGATGTCCGCGACGGTCGTCGCGTCGTAACCGCGCTCGGCGAACAGCTCGTAGGCGGCGCGGATGATGGCCTGCCTGCGCCGCGCCTTGCCGCGCTCCCTGAGTCCTGTGCCGTCCATGCACCCATAATACATGAGACTGCAAACTTGCATATAGCTGCAAATTTGCAGTACGCTGCAGGAGCGATCTGGGCCAGCGGATGCGGCGCGAGCCGGGGCGTGATTCAGGCCCGGAGTTCAGGCAGGGAGGCAGTGGCGAAATGAGCAGCGCGACCCGAGAGATCACCGCCGCGGCGGACACGTCGACAAAGAACCCGCCCGGGGCGCCGGATCCGAGGCGATGGCTGATCCTGGCCGTGGTGGCCCTGGCCCAGCTCATGGTGGTCCTCGACGCGACGATCGTGAACATCGCGCTGCCGTCGGCGCAGCGCGCGCTCGGCTTCTCCAACGTGGACCGGCAGTGGGTGGTCACCGCCTACGCGCTGGCCTTCGGCAGCCTGCTGCTGCTCGGCGGCCGGCTCTCGGACGTGCTCGGCCGGAAGACGACGTTCCTGATGGGCCTGGGCGGCTTCGCCGCCGCCTCCGCCGCGGGCGGGGCCGCGACCAGCTTCGGGATGCTGGTGGCCGCGCGCGCTTGCCAGGGTGCGTTCGGCGCGCTGCTGGCGCCCTCGGCGCTGGCCCTGCTGACCGTGACGTTCAGCGGTTCACGGGACCGGGGCAAGGCGTTCGGCGTGTTCGGCGCGATCGCCGGGGCCGGCGGCGCGGTCGGGCTGCTGCTCGGCGGGCTGCTGACCGAGTACCTGACCTGGCGCTGGTGCCTGTACGTCAACCTGATCTTCGCCGCCGCCGCGGGCGCGGGCGCCGCGATGCTGCTGCGGCGCGAGCCGGCCCGGCGGCGGGCGAACCTGGACCTGCCGGGCTTCCTGGCCGAGGCGGCCGGGATGTTCTGCGTCGTCTACGGCTTCTCCAACGCGGCGAGCGACGGCTGGCACGCGCCGGCCACCTGGGGGTTCCTGGCCGCTGGCGGCGCCGCGCTGGCCGGGTTCGCCTGGTGGGAGACGCGCGCGGCGCAGCCGCTGCTGCCGCTGCGCGTCGTGCTCGACCGCAACCGCGCGGCCGCTTACCTGTCGGTCCTCATCGCGGGCGGCGGCATGTTCGGGATTTTCCTGTTTCTCACCTACTACCTGCAGGAGACCCTCGGGTACTCCCCCGTCAGCACCGGCGTCGCCTTCCTGCCGATGGTGGTCTGCATCATGCTGGCCGCCAACCTGTCCAACATCGTGCTGCTGCCGCGCATCGGCCCGAGGTTCCTGGTCGCCGCCGGCATGCTGGCCGCGGCCTGCGGCCTGGCCTGGCTGACCAGGATCGGCGTGCACTCCAGCTACCTCGCCGACGTGCTGCCGCCGCTGCTGGTGTCCGCCGCGGGCATTGGCCTGATCATGTCGCCCTCGATGAACACCGGGACCTCCGGCGTCGCGACCTCGGACGCCGGCGTGGCCTCCGCCCTGGTCAACACCGGCCAGCAGGTCGGCGGCTCGATCGGCACCTCGCTGCTCAACACCATGGCCGCGAGCGCGACCGCCGCCTACGTGACCACCCGCCTGGCCTCGGGCGGGCCGGCCGCGGGACGCCAGGCCGCCGCGCTCGCCGCGCTGGCCCAGGTGCACGGCTACACGACCGCCTTCTGGTGGGCGGCGGGCATCTTCGCCTGCGGCGCCGTCGTGGCCGGGCTGCTGTTCCGCCGCGGCCCGGCTAGGTGACCGCCGGCTAGGTGACCGCCGGGCGGCCGGTGTAGACGCCACGGGGCCGGATGGGGGTGGCGCGCGCGTACTCTTCCAGCGCGTGCGCCAGCCACCCGGCCGTCCTGGCCACCGCGAACACGACCTCGCCCGCGCCGGGGATCATCTCGGCCACGGCGGACAACGCCGCCAGCGCGAACTCGATGTTGGGCGCGGGCAGCGCCCGCCTCGACGCCTCGGCCAGCACGGCCTCGGCGACGGCCAGGCGGCCGGAGTCCGGGGCCGCCTGCCTGATCAGGTCCAGGAGCAGCACCGCCCGCGGGTCGCCGGCCTGGTACACGAAGTGCCCCAGCCCGGGGATGCGCTCGCCGCGGCGCAGCAACTCGCCGACCACGCGCGGCGCGTCGGCCGGGTGGGCGGCGGACAGCAGCAGCACCTCGGCCCCCAGCGACGCGCCGCCGTGCAGGGCGCCGCTCATCGCGCCGAGGCCGGTGGCGACCACCGCGTAGGGGTCGGCCCGCACCGACGCGGCCACCCGCGCGGCCAGCGTCGACGCGGCCAGCTCGTGGTCGGCCAGCAGCACCAGCGCCGCCCGCAGCGCCGCGATCAGGCCCGCCGACGGCGGGCGCCGGCCGAGCTTCGGGGCCAGGCGCCCGGCGATGCTGTCCTCGGCGGGCGCAACTCCCGGCGCGGCCGGGGGCAGGCAGTCGACCATCGCGGCGATCAGGGACCGCGCCGCGGCGATGACCGCGGGCCGGTCCAGGTGCAGCCGGAGCCGGTCGGTCGCGGCGACGGCCGGGACGATCACCTGCAGCCGCTCCAGCGGGTAGGTGTCGGCCGGGAGCGCGGCCTGGGCCGCCGTGCCCGCCGCGATCGCCTCGCCGGTCGCCCGCCACGGGCCCTCAGCCGCGGCATCCCCGAGGGCGCCGGTCCACAGCAGGCCCGCCACCTCCTCAAAGCTCCGGCTGGTGGCCATGGCGATCACATCATGGCCGCGGAATCGCAGCCGGTCGCCGGAGATCTCGGTCAGCTCAGACTCGATCACCAGCTCCGCGCTGCCGCGCGGCCGGCGCGGACGGCCGCGGCGGGCCAGCGCGGCGACCTGCGCGTCGTCGAACAGGCTGGCTCGCCCGTCCGGGCCGCGTCGCGGGGTGAGCACCCCCCGGCTGACGTAGGAGTACAGGCTGGCCGGCTTGATCCCGAGCCGTTCGGCCGCCTCGGCGGCCCCGATCCAATCCGTCACCCGCGTCCCTCCCGCCCGCCTCGCCCGGCCCGAGCCGGCAGCCAACCCCGCCGCCGCGGCCGCAGCCGGAGTCCACGTCCGACATTGATTTTAATCAATATTGACTCATGTGGACATAATGATTGAGGCTATCGGTATCGAACGGCGCCACGCCACGGATCTGGGCATGCCAGTCGTGACGCCTGACTCACGGGGCACCAGACGCACGGGCACCAGGGAGACCTAGGGAGAGCAGATGTCAGAAACCACGCAGATCAGCGCAAACGGCAACGGGGCCGAGGCGCCGGCCGGGCTCGAGGGCGTGGTGGTCGCGCACACCCGGATCGGTGACGTCCGGGGCCTGGAGGGCTTCTACCACTACCGGCAGTACGACGCCATCGAGCTGAACCGGCGCCGGACCCTCGAGGACGTGTGGCACCTGCTGTTCCGCGGGCACCTGCCCGACCGAGCGGAACGGGACAGCTTCCGGCGCGAGATCGCCGAGCACCGGGTGCTGCCGGCGGATCTGGTCCCGTTCCTGCGCACGCTCACCGAGACCGAACCCTACGACCCGCTGACCGCGCTGCGCACCGCGATCTCGTTCGTGGCCCAGCGGTCGGGCTTTCGCTCCTGGCTCGACATCACGCCGGAGCAGCTCTACGACAACGCGATGCAGCTCTGCGCGCAGACCCCGGTGCTGCTGACCGCCCTGCACCGGCTGCGGGCCGGCCAGCCGCCGGTCCCGCCGGACCCGGAGCTGTCCGCCGCGGCGAACTACCTCTACATGCTCACCGGAGAACGCCCCGACGAGCAGCACGCCTGGGCGCTCGAGCGGTATCTGGTCTCCACCATCGACCACGGCTTCAACTCGTCCACGTTCACCGCGCGGGTGATCGCCTCCACCGGCGCCGACCTGGGCGCGGCCGTGACCGGCGCGATCGGCGCGCTGTCCGGCCCGCTGCACGGCGGGGCCCCGGCCCGCGTGCTCGAGATGCTCGACGACATCGGCACCCCGGAGCGGGCCGAGGCCTGGGTCAGGGCGGCGGTCGGCCGGGGCGACCGGATCATGGGCTTCGGCCACCGGGTGTACAAGGGCAAGGACCCCCGCTCGGCGCTGCTCCGCGAGGTCGCGACCACGGTGGGCGGCAGCACCGCCGACTTCGCGATCGCCGTCGAGGACACGATCGTCCGGGTGCTGGACGAGGAAAAGCCGGGACGCGCCCTGAACGCCAACGTCGAGTTCTACGCCGGCGTGGTGATGGACGCCTGCGGCATTCCGCGGCAGGAGTTCACGCCGACCTTCGCGTCCAGCCGGGTCATCGGCTGGTGCACCCACGTGCTCGAGCAGGTGTCGGGCAACCGGCTGATCCGCCCCGCGGCCCGCTACGACGGGCAGGCGCCGCCGCAGCCGGTGCCGGCCGCCGACTGACGCGGACTAACGCCCGAGCTGACCTCGGCTGCGCATGTTTCGGATCCGGCGCCGCTGCGAGGGGTCAAGCGTCCGCCAGGCGATGACGGGGATCGCGATCGCGGCCGCGATGATCAGGACCGGCACCCACCAGGGCAGCACGGCGAACAGGATCAGCCCGATGATGACTCCGCCGATGCCGAACATCAGGTGACGCGACATGTCTATCTCTCCTTAGGCGGGATGCAGAGATCCCACTTTCTGAAACGCCAGGCTATCCCCATATAGTTCCTGTGCCGACTGCCCGGCCCACCACCCTGCCGGGATGATGGCAGTCTGACCAGGAGGGGACCGATGACGCTCTCGCTGCCGATCGAGGACGGGGCCAACGAGCTGCTGTCCCGCAGCCCGCTCGCCCTGCTCACCGCGATGCTGCTGGACCAGCAGGTGCCGCTGGAGAAGGCGTTCAGCTCGCCGTATCAGCTCGCGCAGCGGCTCGGGCACGAACCGACCGCCGCCGAGCTCGCCGGCTACGACCCGGGCGCGCTGGCCGCGGTGTTCAGCGAGCGCCCCGCCCTGCACCGGTTCCCCAAGGCGATGGCCGCGCGGGTTCAGGAGCTGGCCCGGATCATCGTGGACCGCTACGACGGCGACGCGGCCCGGGTCTGGGCCACCGCCGCGACCGGCCCCGAACTGGCCGCCCGGCTCACCGAATTGCCCGGTTTCGGGGAGTACAAGGCGCAGATCACCCTGGCCCTGCTGGGCAAGCAGCTCGGCATCCGGCCCGAGGGCTGGCGCGAGGCGGCGGGCCACTTCGGCGAGGAGGGCTCGCACTACTCGGTGGCCGACATCACCGACCCGGGCTCGCTGGCCGCGGTCCGCGACTACAAGAAGCAGCTCAAGGCCGCCGCCAAGGCCCGCGCCTAGCCGACCGCGGAGAAGCCGGATGCGCCCCGGGCCGGGGCGTTAAAAATCCCGGAATTTGGGGGTTTTTAGACCGCGTCTCCCTTGAGCGAGAACTCCGACAGCCGCCGGGTGGCCAGGACCAGCGCGGCGATGGTGACGATCACGCCCATGATCAGCGCGGTGGACAGCGTCAGATGGGCGTTCAGGGCGGAGTAGTGCGCGATCGCGTTGGCCACGCCGAGCGAGTACTGCTCGACCGAGAGCAGCCGGACCCCGCCGACGAAGTTGCCCAGCACGACCTCCCAGATCAGCACGTACAACAGGCCGACCGCGATGGCCCGGGTGGTGAGCACCGACAGCATGACGAACACCGCGTTGTAGATCACCGATCCGGCCAGCGCGCCGATGAACAACCCGACCGCCAGCTTGGTGACGCCCCCGGTCGCGATCAGCCCGGCGATCAGCTCCGGCACGGCCACGAACGCCATGGTCAGCACGGCTGCGACGACGAACTTGGTCACGATCACCGACGAGCGCCGCACCGGCGTCGCCAGCAGGTGCACGATGCTGCCCTCGTCGATCTCGGCCCCCAGCACGCTGGTGCCGATGATCAGCGCCGTGAGCGGCAGGATCACCGAGAAGCCGAAATCGCCCAGGATCCGGCCCGGCCAGGGCGCGCCGTCGGGTCGCGCGGCCTTGAGGATCAGTGTGATCGCGATCAGGATCACCGGCGGAATCGCGAAGATCAGCGCCCGCTTGCGCCCGAAGACCGCGCGCAGCGTGATCGACGCGACAATTTTATTGAACGCCCCGTCCACGGGTGAATCGCCTTTCGTTTCAGGATTCGACGAGGTAGGCAAAGACGCTCTCGAGCGACTCGTCCTCGGGAAGCAGCTCTCGCAGCCGGATGCCGTGCTCCCGGGCCAGCCCGGCCAGCTCGCGGCTGAAGGCGCCGAAGTCGCCGGCCCGGACCTGCAGGCCGCCGCCGGTCAGCTCGACGCCGGTCACGGCCGGGCGGCCGATCAGCGCGGAGCCGAGCCGCCGGTCGTCGGAGCTTCGGACCAGGAACACGTGCGGCCGGCTGGTCATCAGCCGCCGGATCGCGCGGAAGTCGCCCGAGGCGGCCAGGCGGCCGGACACGATGACCTGGATCGTGTCGGCGAGCTGCTCCACCTCCTCCAGGATGTGCGAGCTGAGCAGGATCGTGCGGCCCTCCGCGCCGAGCTTGGTCAGCAGGTCCATCATGTGCAGCCGCTGCCGCGGGTCCATGCCGTTGAACGGTTCGTCGAGCAGCAGCACGTCGGGGTCGTGCACCAGCGCGGCCGCGACCTTGATCCGCTGCCGCATCCCCTTCGAGTAGGTCGAAATCCGCCGGTTCTGGGCGTCGGCCATGTCGACGATCGCGATGGCCCGGCGCGTCGCGCCGCCTACGTCGGCCAGCCGGTGCAGCCCGGCCGTGGCCCGGACGAACTCCTCTCCGGTGAGGAACGCGTAAACCGAGTCGCGCTCGGGCACCAGGCCGACCTTGCGGTAGATCTCCGGGTTCCGCCAGCTGGGCCGGCCGCCGACGGTCACCCGGCCGCGCGAGGGCGCCAGGAAGCCCGCGATCAGGTGCAGCAGCGTGGACTTGCCCGCGCCGTTCGGCCCGAGCAGGCCGGTCACGCCCGGGCCGATGGTCATCGTGATGTCGTTGACCGCGACCACGTTCCCGTACCAGCGGGATACGTTGGCCAGCTCGATGGCGGTCGCGGCGTGGCTCCCGGTCACCGGCGCCCTGGTGATGTGGTCCGCGGTCATAGCCCGCCCGCCTTCCGGTATCTGGCCGCCAGCCCGGCCAGGCACACCGCCAGCAGGACCAGGAACATCGCGCCGTACAGGGCCCCGTAGCCGCCCACGCCCGGCAGCGGGCCCGGCGAGGTGCCGCCCAGCCACTGCCGCACGCCGTCCAGGGTGGTAAACGGGCTGACCAGGCCGGACAGGTGAGCCGCGGTGGTCGGCACCTGGGTAACCTCGCGGGCAATGAACGTCCCGGGCGGTCCGCCCGGCGGGGCGCCAGGCGGAGGGCCCACGCCCTTGGGCGGGTGGACCACCACCGCGCGGACCACGTTGCGCTGGGTGACCGTGATCAGGATGCCGGCCAGGATCCAGGTCAGGAAGAAGTAGATCGCGATGGCCCCGGTCGCGTAGGCGCGGCGGCCGCTCAGCGAGGCCAGGGCGAGCCCGATCGCGGCCAGCAGCACCGCCCACATCAGCCCGACCAGCAGGCCGGGGATGAGCGCCTTGGTCTGGCCCCAGATCGCGCTGCCCCCGTGCAGCTGGGCGACCGTGCCCACGTACAGCAGCAGCAGCGGGATCTCGATGATCAGCAGGCACGCGGTCATGAACGCGGCCAGCTTGGCCGCCGGGTAGTCCAGGCGGCGCATTGGCCGGCAGAAGTACAGCGGCAGCACGTGGCTGCGCAGGTCGCGCGAGACGAGCTCGGGCGCCTGGGCCGCCACGAAGATGATCATGACGACCACGCGCAGCTGGAACGTGTAGGTGTCGTAGGGGACGATCCGCGCGTTGCCGTTGGCCACCGCGACCGCGTTCGCGATCGCGGGCAGGCACATGACCACGAACGCGATCACCGGGACGATCTTGGCCTTGGCCCCGCGGCCCAGGCCGAACGCCGAGCGCAGGCTGTGCCCGTACAGCGCGCGGAGGATCTGGGCCCGGCCGAGGCGCCGCCCGGTGTACCGGCGGTAGCCGATGTCGTGGATGACCCCCGCTTCAGCCGACACCCGACGCCTCCGGTACCTCGTCGCGGAACAGTTCCTCCACCCGGCGGCGGCGCTGCTCCAGCCGGTTGAGCGGCAGGCCGAGATCGGCCACGGCGTCCCGGACCGCGTCGTAGGTCTCGTCGCCGTCCAGCCCGACGAGCACCGCCCGCTCGTAGGGCCGCGCCTGCAGGCCGCGCCGGGCCAGCTCGGCCAGCAGCTGATCCGCGCCCTCGTCCACCTCGATCAGCAGCACCTGGCTGGCCCGGGTCATGCTGGTGATCGTGTCGGCGCGCAGCAGCCGGCCCGCCTCGATCGCGACCAGGTGGTCGCAGATCCGCTCGATCTCGCCGAGCAGGTGCGACGCGACCACGATGGACATCCCGAACTCGGCGCCGACCCTGGCGATCAGCTCCAGCATCGCGTTGCGGCCCGCCGGGTCGAGCCCGACGGTCGGCTCGTCGAGCAGCAGCAGCCGGGGGTCGCCGACCAGCGCCTGGGCCAGCTTGACCCGCTGCTTCATGCCGGTCGAGTAGGTGCCGATCTGCCGGTAGCGCTCCTCGTAGAGCCCGACGTGCCGCAGCGACTCCGCGGCCCGCTCCTTGGCCGCGGTCGGCGGCAGCCCGGACATCCGGCCGAGGTGCGTGACGAACTCGGTGGCGGTCACGTCCGGCGGCAGGCAGTCATGCTCGGGCATGTATCCGGTCAGCGACCGGATCCGCTCGCCGTCGCGCGCGCAGTCCGCGCCCAGCACCATGGCCCGCCCGCCGGTGGGCTGGAGCAGGCCGAGCAGGATCTTGATTAAAGTCGACTTGCCCGCGCCGTTCGCGCCGACCAGGCCGGTGATGCCGGGCGCGACGGTCACCGTGAGCTCGTCGAGCGCGGTGACCGGGCCCGGGTAACGCTTGGTCAGCGCGGTGGTCTCGATGACCGCCGCCCCCCGCCGTTCGGGTTCCCGGAGCGGGGCGGCCGTCAGCGACGATGGTTGGCCGCTCACGTGGCTACGCCTCACAATCGATGAGATGCCGCCCGGCTCCCGGCGGACGGCGCGGTCCTAGGGTGACTGCTGACCCGCCCCGCTGTCGTCACCCGCAAGGCTGATGTTTGCGTCATACCGCAGCGCTATGGCCACGGGAAACCGCGCGGTTGCGGGGGGTGAGTATGGTTTGCGTCAGATGCGAATAATCGGGCCCAGCTTGGTCGCGCGGGAGTAGCGGGAGACGGGACGGCATGTCGCAACAGGGCCAGCGGGCCGGAGCCGCGGCGGGCCGTCCCCGCGCGCGCAGCGACGCCGGGTGGCGGCAGGGCCGCGTCGCCCTGACCGCGGTCCTGGTCGTGCTGGTCGCGGTCGCACTGCGCGGGAAGCTGCCCGCGCCCGCGCTCGACGGACCGTTCCGCCGCGACGGCCTGGCCATCGGCGTCGTCCTGGAAGGCGTGCTCGCCTGCCTGCTGGTCGCGCTGATCGTCCGGCACCGACGGGCGCCGCGCGACGCGCTCATCGCCGCCCGGCTGCGCGCCCTGCTGACCTACCTGGTCGGCGCCGGGCTGATCGCGATCCCGGCCGCGTACCTGCTCGGCCGGGCCGAGCACGCGCACCTGCGGCCTCGGCGGCCGCCGCAGCCGACGCCGTCGGGCTCGCCGCGCCCGCTCGGCCCCGAGCACAACACCGGCTCTGTCGCCGGGCTGATCGTGGTCATCGTCCTGGTCGCGCTGCTGACGGCGGTGCTGATCTACGTCATCGTCCGGTTCATCCGCTCGCACCGCTGGATCTGGGCCAGCTGGCGCCGGCGGGCGGCCAGCGTGGCGATCGAGGCCTCCATCGGCGACGATGAGGAGGCCGGCCTGCTCGAGGCGGTGGAGTCGGGGCAGAGCGCGTTGCGCCAGCTCGACGACGCCCGGGCCGCGATCATCGCCTGCTACGTGGCCATGGAGCAGAGCCTGGCCGAGGCCGGCACCGCCCGTGACGCCGCGGACACGCCCTACGCGCTGCTGATCCGGGCGGCGGACCGGGGCCTGATCCGCACCGCCGCCGCGGCCCGGCTGACCGAGCTGTTCTACGAGGCGCGGTTCTCCAGCCATCCGATGCCCGCGGACCGGCGGGACGACGCGCAGCAGGCCCTGGCCGAGGTGGCCGCCAGCCTGGCCGAAGCGGAAGCCGAGGCCGCGGCCGGAGCGCCCGGATGACCGGGCCCGCGGCGGAACCGCCGCAGGACGGCTGGCGGGCGGCGGCTCCCGAGATCGCCATCGCCGCCGTCGTGGTCGCGGTCGCGGCGGTCGCCGGTTACGCCGCCGGCGGGCTGCCCGGCCTGACCGTGGTCGCGCTGGTCGCGGCCGTGGCCGCGCTGCTGGTGCTGCGCGTGCTCTCGCCGCCCGCGGCCGCGCCGCAGGCCCGCCGCCCGGCCGACGCGGAGGCGCTCCCGGCCACGTTCACCGGATACTGGCGCAAGCGTGCCGGGCTGGTCGACGGCACCCATTCGATGACCGCCTACGACGCCGAGCTGCGGGCTACCCTGCAGCACCTGCTGGCCGCGCGGCTTGCCGAGCGGCACGGCATCAGCCTGCGGGACGACCCCGACGCCGCCCGGCGGCTGCTGTGTCCCGGCCCGCGCGACGACGCCCTCTGGTACTGGGTCGACCCCGCACGCGGGCCCGTCACCAAGGAACGCCGGGCCGGCATCCCGCCGCGGACCCTGGCCCGGCTCATCGACCGACTGGAGCGACTTTGACCGATCTCAGCACCACCCCCGGCCAGACCGCGCAGCGCTGCGCGGCGGTCCTCGACGAGATCGAGCGCGCGGTGATCGGGAACCGCCGCGCCCTGGAGCTGGTCATGATCGGCATCCTCGCGGGCGGTCACGTCCTGCTCGAGGATCTGCCCGGGCTGGGCAAGACGCTCATCGCCCGGTCCTTCGCCCGGACCCTGGGCCTGGACTTCGCGCGGATCCAGTTCACGCCCGACTTGCTCCCGTCGGACGTGGTCGGCGCGCCGCTCTACGACCAGCGGACGGGGCAGATGGTGTTCCGGCCCGGCCCGGTGTTCACCCAGCTGCTGCTGGCCGACGAGATCAACCGGACGCCGCCCAAGACTCAGGCCGCATTGCTCGAGGCCATGGGCGAGGGGCAGGTGAGCATGGACGGCGAGACCCGGCCGCTGCCACAGCCGTTCGTCGTGCTGGCCACCGACAACCCGATCGAGTACGAGGGCACCTACGAGCTGCCCGAGGCACAGCTCGACCGGTTCCTGATGCGGCTGCGGCTCGGTTACCTGCAGGCCGCCGACGAGGTGGCGATGCTGCAGCGGCGGCTGGACCGGGCGACCGAGCGCGCCGAGCTGAGCCAGGTCACCGACGCGGCCGAGCTGACCCGCATGCGCCGGTCGCTGGAGCAGGTCGAGGTCGCGCCGGACCTGCTGGAGTACGTGGTCGCGATCATCGGGGCCACCCGGCAGCACTCGCAGATCCAGGTGGGCGCCAGCCCGCGCGGCGGGCTGGCCCTCGTCCAGCTGGCCCGGGGCCAGGCCGTGCTGCGGCGGCGCGACTACGTGATTCCGGACGACATCAAGAGCGTCGCGGTCCCGGCGCTGGCTCACCGGATCACGCTGCACCCGGAGCTCTGGGTGCGCCAGGTCAGCTCGGACGACGTGGTGGCCCGGCTGCTGGGCACCGTGCCCACCCCGCGGACCGACCCCGCCGTCCGGTCCGGGGGCTGACCGCCGTGTCCGCGCAGGGCGAACCCGTGGTGACCACGCAGCGAGGTCAGCCACCGGCCGCGGCAAAGGAAACCCGGCCCGGCCATGTGCACCGGGTCCGGCTGGCCTGGGCCCCCTCCGCGCACGCCCAGCGGCTGGTCACCCTGGCGCTGACCGCTCTGATCATCGCGGTCGCGACCCGGCGGCCCGAGTTCGCGGGGGTCGCCGCCCCGGCCGTGCTGCTGCTCGCTGCCCGGCGTCGCGGGCGGCCCGGCCAGGTCGGCGTGGGCGTGCGCACCAGCTCGGCCCGGCTGACCGAGGGCCAGGACGCCGAGCTCGACGTGACGGTGACCGGACCGGACGAGCATTCCGTGGACTTGATCATGCATCCGCGGCACGCGGTCGTGCCGGGCGCCGACGGCGCGGGGCCGGCCGCCCCGGCCCGGCCCGGCGGCAAGACCAGCGTGCCGTTCCAGGTGACCCGCTCCGGGCGGCGGAGCCTCGGCGTGCTGGGCATCACGCTCAGGGACCGGCTGCGGCTGACCGAGGGCCAGGCCAGGATCGAGCTGCCCGCCGTGGACTGCTACCCCCGGCCCGCCGCCCAGCGCAGCCGGGTCGTGCTCAGCCGGCTGCCGAGCCGTCTCGGCGAGCACCCGTCCCGCTCGGCGGGCGAGGGCCTCGAGTTCACCGGGGTGCGTGAGTTCGTGCCCGGCGACCGGCAGCGGCGGATCAACTGGCCCGCCACCACCCGGCTCGGCCGGCTGCAGCTGAACACGTTCGCCGCCGAGCGCACCCAGAACGTCGTCCTCGTCGCCGACGCCAGCTCCGAGGTCGGCGACCCCGGATCGACGCCGTCCGACCTGGCCCTGCGCGGGTGCGCCGCGACCGCCCGCGCCTACCTCGCGGTCCGGGACCGGGTCGGCCTCGTGGTCTACCAGAACGGCGTGCGCTGGGTCAGCCCGGGCGCAGGGAACCGCCAGTACGACCGGATCCTGGACCTGATGGTCACGGGCCGGCCGGGCGGTCCGCTGGCCCGGGCGGATGCGCTCGCCCGGCTGCCGCGGGCGGCGTTGCCACCCGGCTCGCTGATCCTGGTGTTCACCCCGCTGCTCGACCGCAGGCTGGTCGAGACCCTTCGCGACCTGCGTGAGCGGGGCTTCCCCGTGCTCATCGTCGACGTGCTGAACGCCGAGCCGCAGGGCAGCTCGGACAGCCTCAGCGGGCTCGCCCGCCGGATCTGGCGGATGGAACAGGACGCGATCAGGTTCTCGCTCCGCCAGCTCGGCATCCCGCTGGTGCGCTGGGACGGCGAGCAGAGCCTCGACGAACCGCTCGCCCCGTACACCAGGAGGGTCATGGTGAGCCACCGGTGACGCTCACCCGGTCCGCGAGGACCGCGCGTCCGGGCCGCACCGCCGCGGCCGCGGGCCTGCTCGCCGCGGCCTGCGTGAGTTGGGCCGCGGTCCCGGTGCCCGGCCCCGGCGCCGCGGGCGACCTGCTCCTCGCCGCCGCCGCGGCGTGCGCGGTCTTCGGCACCGCCCGGCTGGCGGTCGGCCCCGAGTCGGATGAATCGCGGACCTTCCTCGACCCGGTGGCCCGCGCCGCCCGGACCATCGCCGACCTCATCCGCGCGGTGCCGTGGGCCGAGGGCCTGGTCGTGGCCGTGCTGGTGCTCGAGGCCCTGGGCGGATCCCGGCCCTGGCCCACCGGGCTGCTCGGGGCGGCGCTGATCGCCTACCTGTTCGCCGTGCACCTGGCCGAGTCACGGGCCGCTCTGGCCGTGCTCCGGCCGCAGGCACCGCTGATCGCCGCCGGGCTCGGGCTGCTGGCCCTGGCGGTGGGCGCGGCCTACCTGCCGGCCGCCACCGGCTCCACGGCGGACCTGATGGCGGTGCTGGCCGCGCTGGCCGCCGCGGTCGTCGGCGGCCTGGCCCTGCCCATATGAGCCCGGCTTCATCACGCCGTCTCACGCGCCGGGCTACCGGCCGACGGCGTAGCCCTGCATGCCGCGCGGGTTCGCCCCCGCGCACAGGAAGCCCCGGTCCCGGGAGACCGCGCTGATCCGGCCGAGCGACCAGGGCGGCATGACGGTCACGTCATGCCCGCGGCGCCGCAGTTCCTCGATCACCGGCTGGCCGACCCGCTCCTCGACCGACAGCGACCGCGGCCTCGACCCGCGCGGGTAGAACGACGAGGGGAAATGGTCGTTCGAGAACGCGGGCGCGTCGATGGCCTCCTGCAGGTTCATGCCGAACAGCACGTGGTTGAGGAAGAACCCGAGCGTCCACTGGTCCTGCTGGTCGCCGCCGGGCGTCCCGAACGCCAGGTACGGTTCGCCGTCGCGCAGCGCCAGGCTGGGCGACAGCGTGGTCCGCGGCCGCCGGCCCGGCGCCAGGCTGCTGGCGAACCCCGGGGTGAGCGAGAACATCTGGCCGCGCGTGCTCAGCGGGAACCCCAGTCCGGGGATGACCGGCGAGCTCTGCAGCCAGCCGCCGCTCGGCGTCGCCGTTACCATGTTGCCGAACGAGTCCGCCACGTCCAGGTGGCAGGTGTCCCCCGGCCCCAGCTCCGGAGCGGAGACGGCCAGCGTGGGCTCCCCCACGCCGGGCCCGCGCTGCCCGCCGTCGGCCGGGAAGACGGGCCCGCCGTCGGCCCGGCCGAACGCCGCCAGCGCATATCCGGGCAGCCGGGGTTCCAGGCCCCCGGGCGCTCCCGGGATCAGGTCCGCGGACGCTACCTCGCCGACCAGCTTCCTGCGCTGCGCCGCGTACTCGGGCGACAACAGCTCGGCCAGCGGAACGTCGCTCTGGCGCGGGTCCCCGTACCAGGCCTCGCGGTCGGCGAAGGCGAGCTTCGCGCAC
>Ga0335074_10000532_pt1 | contig 53828 bp, 45 predicted proteins | sample Lox_Sample_23_FD_206715 | JGI IMG/M metagenome (GOLD analysis project Ga0335074, IMG submission 206715) | Soil microbial communities from Loxahatchee National Wildlife Refuge, Florida, United States - Lox_Sample_2.3 | ecosystem: Environmental > Terrestrial > Soil > Wetlands | place: USA...
CCCACATAACGCCGATCATCCCCTAGCAGACGCAAACCTGCGTCCTCGGCAACCTGGTGGCCCGGCTTCTCGACTTTCTGCTCGTTCACCAGCACCCGCCCGGCAAGAATCATCGCCTGGGCCCGCTCCCGGCTCGTTACCAGGCCCCGGTCAACGATCAGCTTGTCGAGACGAAGACGCGCGGACCGGCCCCGTGCCGGTTTGGGCTCTTTTGTCCCGGGCTCATCCGGGGAGCGGATCATGGTCGATATTCCTCCTGCGGTTTGACATACCAACAAACAACCGGAAGCAATTCTTATTGTGCAATATTGACGTACGCATGCTCGAACCGAAAGAATACTCGCCAGCACAATGAAACGTTCAAAAGCCGCTGCGAAATTCATTCGACCAGCCGCTCTGCACTCGGAGCGCAATCCCGGCTTTGCTCATCCAGTCACTCTAGCCGTTGATATCGGAGGCACAGGCCTGAAGATGATGGCCCTGGACGTTCACGGCCACCCACTGAGTGAGCGGCTTAGAGTGCCTACTCCCGATCCCGCAACCCCGGCGCAGGTGCTCCAAGCCTTGGAGATTCTCCGCGAAGAGCTACCCGCCTGTGATCGTGTATCCGTCGGCTTTCCTGGTGTTGTCAAGCATGGCAAAACCCTTACGGCTGTGAACCTTCACCCGGATTGGAACGGCTATCCATTGCAGGCGACTCTTGAAAAACGATGGAAACTCCCCGTGCACCTCGCCAACGACGCCGCAGTTCAGGGATATGGAGCCATTCGCGGCAAGGGCGTTGAGCTGGTGCTCACCGTGGGCACGGGTTTGGGCTCCGCCTTGTTTACGAACGGACATTTATGCGCCGGACTGGAGCTCGGCCACCATCCTTGGCGCAAGGGTAAAACCTACGAAGAGTACCTCGGCAGAGAGGGCCTCAAAAAACTCGGCAAGAAGAAGTGGAACCGCCTGCTGGCCATGGCAATTGAGCAGACCGCCCACACCTTCAACTGGGACCACCTCTTTATCGGAGGCGGCAACTCCAAGTTGATCAACTTTGCTCTTCCCGAGAACGTCTCGACCATCTCCAACGAGGACGGCCTGCTCGGCGGCGTAGCCTTATGGAGTTATCAGAACCACCCAGACCAGGCCAAGTAATCGGTGCCCACTTCCGGATGACATCTGTCATCTCCGATTGGTGACATCTCCCACTGCCATCTGACCGCGTAGCGGGGCGATCCTGTTTTGGACAAGGAGAAACAGGATGGCCGCAACCGCATACTCAACCGGACTTCATGCTGAGCCGCTGATCGCTTACCCTTCCGCCTCCGTGCGCGAGCCGATGGCTCAGTTGCGCGACGTGACCAAGCGCTACGGGCAGGTAACGGCGCTCCATCACCTTGACCTGTCGCTCTATCCCGGCGAAGTGGTGGCTCTTCTAGGCCCGAACGGAGCCGGCAAAACTACAGCCGTGCGTCTGCTACTGGGGCTTATCGCGCCCGGCAGCGGCACAGCGGAGGTCATGGGCGCAAACCCGCGAGACTCCGAGACCCGCACGCACATAGGAGCCATGCTGCAGGTCACGCGTGTACCGGAAACCCTGCGCGTACGCGAACACATTGACATGTTCCGCAGCTACTACCCCATGCCGCTATCGGCTGACGAGATCGTCCGTATTGCTCGTCTTGAGGGCCTGGAAAATACCTTCTTCGGTAAGCTTTCCGGAGGGCAGAAGCAGCGCGTTTTGTTCGGGCTGGCACTGGCCGGCAACCCTAGCCTCGTGATCCTCGATGAACCGACGGTAGGTATGGACATTGAGTCGCGCCGCGCGCTATGGGAGCAGATTCGCTGGCTGGCTGCACAGGGCAAGACGGTCCTGCTCACGACGCACTATCTGGAAGAGGCCGACGCACTGTCCAGCCGCATTGTGGTGATCGGCAAAGGAAAGGTTCTTGCTGAGGGTACGCCGACCGAGATCAAGCATCGCGTGGCGGGCAGGAGGATTCGCTGCATCACGGAGCTCGATCTGGGTTTTCTACGCGGGCTGCCGTCTGTGATGAGTGTGGAGCAGGACCGCGAGGCCGTAATTGTCACCGCGACGGAGACTGAGCGCGTTGTCCATGAGCTGTTGCGCAACGATCCCTTGCTGCGCGGACTCGAGGTTTCCGCTCCCGCGCTGGAAGATGCGTTCCTGGCGCTCACTCAACAGGAATCATACTGATTTCTAATTCAGGAGGCTACATTATGGCTACCGCAACGATTGCCGTTCGCCCACAGACGCTGGGCTGGAGCTACTACACGCACGTGATCGCACAGGAGACACGCTACGAATTCCTGAAGCTGTTCCGGGCCAAGGCATTTTCCTTCTCAGTCATCGGCTTTCCGGTGATGTTTTACGCGATCTTCGGCCTGACCAACCATCACATCGAGTACGCACGCTACCTCCTCGCCAGCTACAGCTGCTTCGGCATGTTCGGTTCAGCGCTTTTTGGGCTGGGAGCGGGCGTGGCCATGGAGCGCGCTCAGGGCTGGCTGGAACTGAAGCAGGCATCGCCCATGCCGCGGATCGTGTACCTCGCGGCGAAGACCATTACCTGTGCCGCGATTGCGATGATTACAGTGGGGATACTGCTGGCGATGGGACTCACCATGGGCGGCGTGACGATGAGCGTGGTCGAGATGCTGGAGTTGATCGGAGTCACATTGGCCGGGGCGATTCCCTTTGCGGCGATGGGACTCCTGATCTCCTTCGTGCTTCCGCCAAACGCAGGCGCGGGCATGATCAACATCATTTATCTTCCGATGTCGTTTGCGTCGGGCCTGTGGATGCCGATCAGCATACTACCGCATTGGATCCAGAAGATTGCACCGACGCTGCCAACCTATCATTATGCGCAGTTGGCGCTGAATATCTTCGGATATGCCCAACCAGGTACGTCGATGACACTACACTGGGAGGCTCTGCTAGGCTTTACTTGTCTGCTGCTGGGAGTGGCGTGGCTGGTATTTACGCGCAGCGAGGCGAAGGCGTGAGCTTCTATTTCAATTCCGAGAGCGACAACCGCACAGAGAGCCTGACGATGGATGACGGCTCTCAGCGAATTCAGAATCTTGCGCGGCGGATGATGACCAGCCGCGCGTGCCGCAAGGCCGATTACTGGGACTTTCTGTGGCTTGTTTACTCGGTCTTCTTCTTTATTGAGCCGATCGCGCGGCGCAACGCAAGTTACTGGGTTGAGTTTGCTGCTTTTTATGCGGTGTTCCTGACGCTGTATTCGGGTATTGTTCTTGCGCGCCAGCGTTGGGTGAACTACGCGTGCCTGGCCGCAATGGCAGTGCTGGGGCTGGCCTACTATCCGCAGAACAACGGCGCAACGGGATGTGTTGTGTATGTCGCGGCTTTTCTGCCGTTCGTATGCGAATCGCTGGCTGTAAGCCTAGGCGGATTCAGTGTTCTGTGCCTGGCACTTATTATCGAAGGAATCCTGCTGCATACCAGCCCGTGGGCATGGGCTTTCGGGAGCTTCTTCACGTTTGTTGTAGGCGGCACGAATCTTTTTATGGCGCAGAGGATCCGCGCCAACTCCAAGCTGCAGCTTGCCCATGAAGAAATTGAACAGTTGGCCAAGGTTGCCGAGCGCGAGCGTATTGCCCGTGACCTGCACGACGTGCTGGGGCATACACTCTCAGTGGTTGTGCTGAAGTCGGAGTTGGCAGGGCGTCTGGTTTCGGGCGATCCGGCACGCGCGCGCGCAGAGATTGCCGATGTGGAGCAGATTGCGCGTAAGGCACTCAGCGAAGTCCGCGAAGCCATCAGCGGCTATCGTTCAGAGGGGCTGGCGGCGGAGATCAAGCGCGCGCAGACCACGCTCGATACGGCGGGCGTAAGGCTGGTCTGCGAGGAGCAGCCGCCTTCGCTCAGTCCGGCGGAAGAGACGGTGATGGCGCTGATTTTGCGCGAAGCCGTGACGAATGTCGTGCGCCACGCGCAGGCCAGCCAATGCGTTGTGCGATTTGTGAGTCAGGAAGGAAAGCCCGCGCTGGTGGTGGAAGACAACGGGCGCGGCGGCATCCGCCAGGAGGGCAACGGGTTGCGCGGCATCCGCGAACGCATCGAAGCCCTCGGCGGACGATTTGCAATTGACGGTACGCAAGGTACGCGTCTGACGATTGAACTGCGGCATTTTCCGAGTTAGTACATTAACCCGGAAAATGCAATGACCGCGAACTGATATCAGTCCTGTTTGTGCGGATAGTCCACCTTCACGGCTACGATTTCATACGGATGCACGGGAACCGTAACCTTGTCACCAGCCACAGACAGCGCCGGGCCTTCGGGCTGCTCGAGCAGATTGGTCTCGGTTGCGCCGGTTGCGCCGGGAGGCAACGAGATCGAAATGCTGCCCGACTTCCCTGCCCACTCATACAAGTGGAAGACAAGCGCGTTTGAGTCCTCGGCCTTCTTCATCGCAGTCATCACCACGTTGTCCGGCGTGACGGAGACGAAAGAGTGTCGAGCCGGCATTTCGCCGGTGTGAAGCTCAACCTGCGCTGCGCTGAGCTTGAAGTTGAAGTCGTAGCCGTGACGCACGGTCATGGCCTGCTTCCAGGTTGCGGCGTGCGGATAGAGCGCATAGTCAAAGCTCTGGTGGCCGCGGTCGGCGTTCGGGTCAGGCCAAGTTGGCGAACGAAGCAGCGTAAGACGGAGCACGTTGCCGCGCGCGTCGTAGCCAAACTTGCAGTCGTTGATGAGGCTGAAGCCGTGCTGGCCGTCGCCAAGATCGGCCCAGCGCTGCGCAGGAACCTCGTACTTCGCCTTCTCCCAACTGTTGTTGCGGGTGGTGGGACGCTGGATGCTGCCGAAGGGGATCTCGTAGGTCGCTTCGCTGCTGGAAGCGGCGAGCGGGAAGGCTGCTTTCAGCAGTTCGTGCGTCTCGTGCCAATCGACCTTGTTTTTCACCACGACCTCGTCCGCTCCGTCGGTCAGGATGATGTCCTGCACGAACTTGGAGTTTGCCGTGTGGTGGATGACGCGGATGTCGGCGCGCAACGGCGAGTTGTCGACCAGCTCAACCGAATCCGCAGTGTCGAGGCGCGTCGGAGGCACGTCATACGTGCCGGGCTGGATGTTCCATGCGTCGTACTGCTTGGGTAGGTCGTGATAAAGCTGCAGCTCATTGCCGCAGCTTCCGGCAGCCAATGCCTCGAATCCGGTCTTCTTATCGACGAGGCTGGTAATGCAGCCGCTGCTTTTGTCGACAGTTACCCGCAGGTTGGCGTTCTCCAACGTAAGCCCGGAGACCTTAAGGTCGGTTGTGAAGGCCCGCTTGCCGGGAACGACATGCAGAACCTCGTAACCAAGCGACGGAGCGTCCTTCACGTCCACGAGCAGCTTGAAGGTGTGCGTTTGCGGATCGGACGAAAGCACTTCGGAAGGCAGGACGTGGTTTGCGGAGTCGAGCACCGAGACAATACTCTCAGGTCGCGGCATCTGCACGCTCACCATGACCAGCCCGTCGCGCTGCCATGCAAGCGGGTTGAAGACCAGAACAGGCACGCCTGCTCCGCTGGTGTTGATGCGCGCATCGATCGTGCTCATGGCATTTGCGGAGACCTGGTTGTCCTCCCAGTGCACGACGTCAAAGTCCTTCTGCGCGTTCTTGTAGTTGATTCCAATTCCGGAGCCGGCCGCGAGGTCGTGGAAGTCGTTGAAGGTGATCTTCTTCCATGCGTCGGTGAGGCGGCCGTTCGGATAAGAGTTGCCGTCAAGCCACGCGAGTGAGGCCAGTTTCTCGGCGTCGAGCGTCCACTCCGGTGCGTCACGCAGGTTCTTCTTCATTTTGGCCTGCGTGGTGTAGGTGCCACGATGGTACTCGAGATAAAGCTCGTCGTCCCAGGTCGGAATAGCGATCTTGCCGGGCACCGGCGTGGGCGGATGATAGCCTTGGGCGATCGTCTTATAGTTCCAGGTGCGCGAGTTGGGCGCAATCTCTTTCTGGATCGTGGTGAAGTAGTTGATCGCCGTACCGAATTGCATCTTGGGTACGACCATGTCGCTGGTGGCCCAGTGCATACCCTGATCGAGCATGGCGCGCGTGGGGCCACCGCCGTGATCGCCGACTCCATAGAGGTCCATCATCTCGAGCATGCCCGGAGCATATTCGCGGGCAACCTTGAGGTCGGCAGACAAGCGAATGGGGCTGAGGTTGGTGTTGCCGTAGTCGTGCGGGAAGTAGGTGAGGACCTTGCTTCCGTCGGGCGACTCCCACCAGAAGAGCTTGAGCGGGAGCTGGTTCATGTCGTTCCACGCCATCTTCTGTGTGACGAAGTAGTCGATTCCGGACTTTTTGTAGATCTGCGGGAGCTGCCAGTTGTATCCGAAGGAGTCCGGATTCCAGCCGACCTTTACGTCCACGCCGTAGTGCTTCAAATACCAGCGCTTGCCGATCAGAATCGAACGGGCGGTGGATTCCCCGTCAGGCAGGTTGAGGTCAGGCTCAACCCACATGCCGCCGACCACTTCCCAGCGGCCCTGCTTAATGCGTTGCTTGATCTGATCATTCAGTGCCGGGTAATCGTTCGCCAGCCATGCGTTGTACTGTGCTGCCGACTGCGTGTAGGTGTAATCGGGGTATTCCTCCATAAGTTGGATCGCGGTCCCGAAGGTGTCCTTCACGACGCCGACAGATTCGGTCCACGGCCACAGCCATGCGGCATCGATGTGTGAGTTGCCGGTCACATGGAAGGTCGCTTCCTGCATCAGCGGCTTGAGCGCATCCAGCTCCTGTTGCGATGCCTTCAGCGAGGCATCAAAGGCCGTCTGATCGCCCGCGTCCAGCGCCTTGAGATCAACGGCGGAAATGGATTTGTCCAGCGTGGCTTCATCGGCAGGAATATTCTTCGACAGACTCGGAACCAGCAGAGCCGCAGAAACAAACTGGGTACGCAGGTCCTCAGGGTTCTGCCTGTTCGGAGCAAAATCAATCTTCATCGCCGATCCGGCAAATTGCTTCTTGTCCACCGTCGCCAGCAGCTTCACGGCTACCAGCACTTTATCGCCGGGTTTCGCCTTGTCAAATAAGACGATGGGCGCAAGATCATCTCCCAGCGCAACTCGGCAGCCGTTGAAGTAAATAATCTGCGGCATGGGACCATTGGCATATGCGCGGAACTGGAACCAGATCCGCGTGCCGGTCAAATCGTAGCCGTCGAGCGTCTTCGGAACCTCGACCCACTGGCGAAACCACGCTGCCTCGTAAGGGCCCACAAATCCCGGCTTGACCACCTGCCAACTGGAGTCGTCGAGTGAAGGATCTTCCCCGTGGGGCACATCCCCGGCATGAAAGCGCCACGCACCAGAAGGCAAAGTATTCAGTTCGCCGAGACGATGAATGACCTGCTGGTCTGCCGATGGCAGCGAGTTGACGGCAGCTTTGACCGCTTGTTGTTGTGCGCTAAGCGGGACTCGGATGAAAAAACTCAGAAGGGAAAAGACAATTAGACACAGCGAGGCAGGAAGTAACTTCACAACAGGGCCCTCCGCAAACAATGCGTAGATTATATCTACAAAATGACTTGCTGCTGCGAACCACGCATTTTGAGGGAGTTTCCAGGGTTTGTAGTTAAATGCCGGGTGCCCATCGTCTTAACTGTTGCCGCGGCCGCCGTCCCGCGTGGCCTCATTCATCTCCTCATCCAATCCCTGCATCTCAATTTCACGGATGCCAAGTGAAGGATATTCCTGCTCGGCAAAAAGAAACCTGTCCCCGCCAGCTCGCTTGGCACGATACATCGCCGAATCGGCCAGCCTCCACAGAACCTGAGCTGCTGTTCCATCAGTGGGATACATGGCAATTCCCATGCTGGCCGAAAGATGAATCGTGTGGCCGTCGATTAAAAGCGACTGACGAAAGCCATCGAGCAGTACCTGAGCGACGTGTGCAGCATCTGCCGGACTCTTGAGCTGACCCAGCAGTACGATAAACTCTTCGCCGCCCGATCGTGCCATTGTGTCCGTCATACGCAACCGGTCACGAAGAGCCGTTGCAACCCGTTGAAGGCAGACGTCGCCGACATGATGTCCGTATGTGTCATTGATCTGTTTAAAGCGGTCCAGATCCATGCACAACACAGCCGCCTGCTGACCGAGTCGCTCGGCGGCGGCAAGCATCTGCTCCATACGGTCCTTCAGTAGCAGGCGATTCGGAAGTCCGGTGAGAATGTCGTGGTGCGCCTGGTAGACCAATCTCTCATATAGCTGTTGGCGCTCGGTAATATCCTGAACCAGAGAAAATCGTGCACGCCGGCCCTCGAAGGCAATTCCATGCGACGCGACCTCGACCTGGATCTGCGATCCGTCCTTACGAATATGGGTCCAGGGCCCGGAATACATCGTGCCCTTACCAGCATCCTTGAGCCGATGTTCCAGCCGCGGCACATCCTCCGCTGGGCGTATTTCGCGCAATGACATGCTCAGGAATTCTTCCTCGGTGTACCCGTAGTGTGCAATCGCAGCCGCGTTTACCTTAAGAAAGGCGAGTGTCTCCTGGTCAAAAATCCACATCGGATGAGGATTGCCGTCGAACAACACGCGATACTCCTCACGCTGCCGTGCGGTTTCAATCACCTCATCTTCCAGCAAAGTCAGGATCATTCCGAATTCGACAAAGTATTTGGGCAGATTCCAGAGTTCGCCGGCCACATGAGCTGTCGGCAGTAAAGCCGCAATTGCAGTCGACACCGGAAATACCGATGCCCATGCCACCAACCCGACTGTGGCGGTGAGCACACCTATCGACCAGCGACGGAATCCGTACCAGTAAATCAGCGCGTTCAGAAAGTAGATCTGCGCGAGGACCGCATTCAGCCCGTAAGCCGCGGCATGATGATTCAGGACTCCTGAGCCTGCCCACGCCATGACCAGAACGGCGCAAAGCACAGACATAAAAACAACAATCCGTTTCGAACGCCAACAATGAATGACAAAGAAAAGCAGTGCCAGTTGCAGCAGCAGGAAGGCGGCTGCCAGCAAAGCACTATTCGCAACCCCAAAAGCAATTAAGAAAACAAACAGAACTGGCGGAACAGCGAGCAGCAACTCCATTCCGGTACGAGGACCCCGCGACATCCGCGTCGTCGACGATGCCAGCAAAAAGCAGACGCCACCCAGCGCCAAAGCGGAAATACAGAGTGCGCCATCCAGATTTGACCAGAAATCAGACGCCGGATTCGGCAGAAGCAGTGCGAAATGAACCAGAATGAAAAGCCAGCCCGCAATCCAGAACTTAAGACGCAGTGTCCGCCGGGTACGATAGATCGACCCGAAGAGCAGCACGAGCAGCCCAAGTATCAGAATATCGAGAAGCGTACTTTGCATAAGACGTCTGGTGTTCCCTATATCGGCGAGAAACGGCACTCCCCCATACAGGCTGAGGGATTATCGTAAATATGACGCTCCGTTACAAGAGAAACCTGGAAATGAGCCAGACTGATGGCATTGAGAGCTTTGGTGGGCAGTGAGGGACTCGAACCCCCGACTTCCTGCTTGTAAGGCAGGCGCTCTAACCAGCTGAGCTAACCGCCCCGCTGCTCCTCAGGCGCCGTAGATATCATGCGCTTTGATTTATGTTATGGTGATTCTAACAGTAGTGTTGTCTTTTGCGCGAAATATCCTGCCCATAAAACGCTGACACGCCTCGCTAAACGGTTTGTGACTCGCCTCATCATAAACGCCGACGATTTTGGTCTGACATCCGGCGTCAATCAATCCATCCTGGATCTTTATAATGCCGGGGCGCTCTCCTCCGCAACGCTCATGACCGCTGCAGACCACACTTCTGCCGCAGCTGCCGGCACTACTCGTCATCTGGACCTTTCGGTCGGGTGCCACGTTGTTCTTGTAGATGGGAAACCTGTGCTACCCTCACGCGATCTCAGCGAGCTTACTCTGCCCTCCGGAATATTCCGGCCCACATTGGGAGCCTTTGTCGTTGACCTGACGCGTGGCGGCATTCCGGAGCTGGAGATCGAAATCGAAGCGATTGCGCAAATACGGAGACTTCAGGCGCTCGGCATTCGCGTCACCCATCTCGACACTCACAAGCACACTCACATATATCCGGGTGTTTTGCGACCTCTAATCCGCGCCGCTCTCGCACGCGGCGTCCGCGCCATCCGCAATCCCTTCGAACCAGACTGGGCGCTCAAGGCCACGCATCAAGCACCCATGCTCCGGAGAGTCCAAGTCCGTCTCCTTCGCACCCTACGGAGAACGTTCTTACGGCTGGTCGAACAGGCGGGACTCACCACCACCGATGGCTCTATCGGTTTGCTTGCCACCGGAACCTTGGACACTTCAACCATTCGGTCCCTGCTAAGTGCAATGCCCGCTGGCACCTGGGAGTTGATATGCCATCCCGGATACTTCGATACCGAGCTGGGCAGGGTAAGGACGCGTCTCAAGGCGTCCCGTATGGTCGAGCATGCTGCACTTCAGGAAGTCGTGCCGCACTTCCTCCGTGACCACCCCGAAGTATCACTCATCAATTACAGGCAATTGCTGGAGCAGAATTCGTGAATCGCTGATCCACTCCAATACGTCCAACAGGAACGGTTGAATTGGCATGAAGATTGGAATTACCTGTTATCCCACATACGGCGGCAGCGGCGTGGTGGCCACCGAGCTCGGCATCGAGTTGGCGGCCGCCGGCCATCAGGTCCACTTCATCACGTATTCGCAACCGTTCCGGCTCACCGGACGAGAGCACGGCATCTGCTATCACGAAGTGCCGGTTTCTAACTACCCACTATTTGAATACCCGCCCTATGATCTGGCCCTGGCGACCCGCATGTCAGAGGTCGCAGCCTATTACAAACTCGATCTGCTGCACGTACACTATGCCATTCCGCACTCGATCTCCGCATACCTTGCACGGCAGATGCTGGCGGAGCATAACCATCGTCTGCCCTTCGTCACCACGCTGCATGGAACTGACATAACACTGGTCGGGCTCGACCACTCATACCTGCCCATCACCCGATTCGGCATCGACCAGAGCGACGGCGTAACGGCCATCTCGAACTATCTTCGCGAGAAGACAGTGCAGGAGTTTCGGGTGAAGCGCGAGATCGAAGTAATCCCGAATTTTGTCAACTGCGACGTCTATGCCCCTCTGAGCGACAAGGAACGCGGCCAAGGACGCGCGCAGTTCGCGCAGCCAGACGAAAAAATCCTGCTCCATCTGTCGAATTTCCGTCCTGTCAAGCGAGCAGTCGACGTGGTTGAGGTCTTTGCGCGCGTTGCGCTCGCCCTGCCTGCGCGGCTGCTGCTTATCGGCGATGGCCCGGACCGATCCCAGGCGGAGTGGCTGGCGCGCAGGCTTAAGATTCAGGATCGCATTCATTTCCTGGGCAAGCAGGCCGGGGTCAGCGACCTCCTTCCGCTGGCAGACCTCATGATCATGCCCAGCGAGCTGGAGTCCTTCGGCCTGGCTGCGCTTGAATCCATGGCCTGTCAGGTACCCGCGATTGCCACAAATGTTGGAGGCGTCCCCGAGCTGATCGAGGATGGCGTTAATGGGCGCTTATTCGCAGTTGGAGACGTAGAAGCCATGGCAAAAGCGGCTATCGATCTTCTCACTGATGACGGCAAATACACGGCCATGGCCGCTGCCGCGAGGCAAACGGCGCAAAAACGCTTTTGCGCCTCAAAAATCATCCCTCGGTATGAAGCCTATTACAAAAGCGTATTGAATCGCGGCGCCACTCCCTGAGCCTCGCCATCCCGGTCTTCCTGCACCGGAATCGCCATCGAGACTTTGGTTCCCCTTCCCGGACGGCTGGTCACATCGAAGAGCGCAGCATCCCCGAACAAAACCTCAAGCCTTTCCCGCACATTCTTCATGCCGATGCCGGTCCCGCGCAGCACCCCGCTTGAATGCGCCCTACCAGGAGCAATTCCGACGCCGTCATCTTCAATCTCAATAATCATTCGGCCGAGTTCGAGCCTGCTCCGCAGAGTAATTGTTCCTCCGCTGATGCGCGGTTCCAGTCCGTGCTTGATACTGTTTTCAATCAGTGGTTGCAGCAGCATGCTGGGTACGGGCAGATCCAGCGTAGCTGTGTCAATCTCCTTCACTACCCTAAGCTTTTCCGCTCCAAAGCGCACCACCTCGATACCGAGGTAGTCGTCCGTAAAGCTTAGCTCGTCCCGCAGAGGAACGTAGGAATCGCGGTCTGTTAGAAGCGCACGCAGGATATTTGCCAACTTGACGATCAGCTCCCGCGCCTGCTCCGGTCGGAAGCGGACCAGCGACGCAATGGAATTCAGCGTATTGAACAGAAAGTGCGGATTGATTTGCCGCTGCAGTGCATCCAACCGAGCCTCCAGCAGCAGACGTTTCTGCTCTTCGAGGAAGCGCTCGTTGCGGATTGCGTTCCACACCTTCAGCGGAATCCCCACAACCATCGCCGCGCACGTCCACACCGCCAGGCGGATCAGCCAGCTATTCGTAAACAGCGCGAAGAGCCGGTGCGGGTATAGCTGGTGCAGCCATTCGCGGCATACTTCCATGCCGATGATCAGGACCAGCAAAAGGATCTGACGGTCGAAACGCGGCTTGCGAAGATTGCGACGGATCCAGCGGTAAATGCTGAGGTCGACAAACGGCGAAAATGACCAGACCTCTTCCTGCTCGACAAACTTTCCGAAGATGCCGGCCGTAGTGGCGACCGCGAGATTGAAGGGCAGCGACAGATACTCGTGGTGGAGCATGGCCGGGAGCGAGAGCGCAACGGCGCCAGCGATTGCCGAAAACGGTCCTATCAGTATTCCGAGAAGGATAGTGGTTTCAAAGGAGAGATCGGCGGCCAGAAAGTTTGGGACGACAACGCGCACCCACACGCCGAGCGCGAGGGGAATGACGATGAAGGCCAGCAGCCCGAGCGTTTGCGCAGGGCGGCGCTTTTGCATGAAGAGGAGGTTCTGGAATTCGCGCGAACGGGCTAGCGCGCCGGAAACGGCTGCTGCTACTCCCAGCTTAACCAGAAGCGTGATGAGGATGAGTCGAGGCTCGATCACGCTCTTACTTTACTCTTACCGCGCAGGAAGACCATCGGAAAGATGGCCCATCTTTTCGCGCTTGACCTTGAGGTATTCACGAAATGTGTCCTCAGGTTCAATGTCAGCGGAAATGCGTTCGACGACCCTGATCCCCACCGCTTCAAGCGCGGCCACTTTCTCGGGGTTATTCGTAATCAACCGGACGCGCTCGACATTCATCAATTTGAGCACGGCTGCGGGCAATTCAAACTCCCGGCAGTCGGGTTTGAAGCCAAGCTCGAGGTTAGCCTCGACCGTATCCAGCCCCTGGTCCTGCAGCTCGTAGGCCTTGAGTTTCGCCATGAGACCGATCCCACGGCCCTCCTGCTGCTCATACAACAAAATGCCGCTGCCCGCTTCCGCAATCCTAATCAGAGCCAGTTCCAGTTGCTGCCGGCAGTCGCAACGCAAGGAGTGAAACACATCACCCGTAAGGCACTGGGAGTGGATTCGAACGATCGGAGCCCCGGAGAAAACATCGCCCATCACTAGAGCAACTGCGGCTTCGGTCTTGACAGACGGCGCAACTGTGCCCTCGCGGCAAGGTTCCGGACCGACCACGGTGCCTTCAAATCCCAGAATGCGGAAACGACCCCAGCGGGTAGGGAAATCCGCATCCGCAACCTTCCTGACGCTTTCTAAGGGCATAGCCCAATTATAGATGTTCAGGTCGGGCGGAAGGCTGCACGGCGGCCATCGGTGCAGTTTCAGGCTGCTGGCTTCGCGCTGTGAAGAATTCATAGAATTAGATCGCAATACGATATAATATATTTAGATCGTAATGCGATATAAATCCAGCTCCGCATCAATACTGCCAGATGCAGTAACGCCCGCGATGCTGTCTTTGAATGGAATGGAAGCCGACGGCAGCGCCCTGATTCACCATCTGGCCCAGTTCCGCTATGCTCTGCGCAAGTTCCTTCGTTTCAGTGAGAATGCGGCGCGGCAGTGTGGCGTGACCCCACAGCAGCACCAGCTGATGCTGGGCGTCGCCGGATTCACTGGCCGCGGCTCGGCCACAGTCTCAGAGCTCGCAGAGTTTTTACAGGAAAGACCCCACTCAGTGGTCGGGCTGATTGAGCGCGCGGCGCATAACGGATTCGTCCGCCGCATAACAGACAAGACTGACCGCAGGGTGGTCAATATCTCCTTAACCAGACGCGGGAGGCAAATACTCTCCCGGCTAAGCAAGCGTCATCAGGAAGAAGCGCTGCGAGTCAGAGAGTTTTTGCAGTCCCGATAAGAAAAGCCCCGAAATTATGCCAGAAAGAAAAAACCGGGTTTTACAACATCCACTCCTTCGAAAATATTTGTCGCCGGTGCATGAGGACCTCATCGCCGTCTACTCTCGCGATCTGAAAAAGTGGCTGGTTTTCGCGCCAATCATCGGCATTACAACGGGTCTTGCCATCACCGGCATCGCAGTTGTGATTCTGGGAAAGCTGTGGCCTGCGGTCCTTGGCTATTTTTTGCGCCACCATTGGGCGATTCTCCCTGGGATGGCTCTCGGCTTTGCGGCCACCGGGCTTATCATGCAGTACTTCACTCCGGACCCGGACGAGCACTCCACGGAAGAAGTAATTCGCTCGTACCACGAGCACCAGGGCGATATCGACATGCGCTCGTTTTTCCCTAAACTGGCAGCGGCAATCACAACCGTAGGCTTTGGCGGCAGCGCGGCGCTGGAGGGGCCGAGCATTTATGGCGGCGCGGCAATCGGCTCCTGGCTTTGGACGAAGTTGAAGAGGTTCCGCCTGGACAGCCGTGACCGCCGCATTATGCTGATCTGTGGCGCTGCCGCCGGTATGTCTGCGGTCTTTCGCGCGCCACTAACCGGCATTGTGTTCGCGCTGGAGATGCCTTATCGCGACGACCTCGCGCACGAAGCGCTGGTCCCGTCATTGATCGCCTCGGTCTTCTCGTTTGTGACCCTCGCCGCCTTTCTTGGCTCGGCGCCTCTTTTTGACTTTGCAGGAAAGACCTCATTCCGGAACAGCGATCTTTACTGGAGCGCACTGCTCGGTCTCATCATTGGCTTGATCGCGATGGCGTTTGTTGTGACCTTCCGCCGCGCGCGGACCTTCTTCACAAAATGGGACCTTCCGCACTGGATCAAGCTGACGATTGGAGGACTTCTGACCGGACTTTGCGGGCTTCTGTTTCTACATCTATATCCGGGCAACCTGGTTCCCCTTGGTCCGAATTACGAGGCGGTTGGGAACATCCTGGGCCGGCACCACAGCACACTTGAACTGCTGAACTTCAGCGTACTCAAAATGGCCGCCACCGTCTTCACGCTAGGCTCAGGCGGGGTGAGCGCGATGTTCGTCCCGCTCTTCCTCACCGGAGGCTCCCTAGGCACGGCCTTCGCGCAGGCGGTCATTCACAGCCCGTCATTCAGCCTTTACGCCGCGGTGGGCATGGCGTCATTCATCTCCGCCGGATACAAGACGCCGCTGGCGGCCGTGGTCTTCGTTGCCGAGGCGACCGGCGGTCATGCCTTCATTATTCCCGCGCTCATCGGCGCGGCGGTCGCCTATGTGGCATCAGGGGATGCGTCTGCTTCCGGAGACCAACGTCTGCATGAGGGCGTGAAGCATGGGCAGCCTGACACAAGGCAAGTCGAGCCAGACTTTCCCGGTCCCTATAAACGGGAAAAGCCCGGCTCGAGCCGGGCCTGCATTCCTGGTGAATGAAGCCCTAAAGCTTCTCGTAGAACTCGCACGCCGAGCAGGAGATATACACTCCGCCTGGGATACCGCGCTCGCGGTCTTTCACACGCTTCACGATGCGCGTGGGTTTGCTGCACTTGGGGCAGTCAGTGCTCTTTGTGGTGTCCATGACCTTTTTACGGTCGGCTGTTTTTGCAATCTTGGCCATGACGGCTCATTCTCCTCAAAAATCTTAAGACGCCGTCCCTCGGGGATGCGCGCTGCGGCCTGACTTCGCGGTGTTTCGCCCTGATCGCTTCCTGAAGTGGTTTTTGGCGAGAGGTCGGGCGAATCGGGAAAGCTCGGTAGTCGCTCTGATTATTTTACATCAGGAACAGACCATTCATATATCAGCTCGCAGAGCGCAACATCGGTGACCGCACGCATTGTGTGCGCTGCGAGCTCTCCATTAGCATGGACGATGGTTGTGTCAATGGCCGGAAAGCTGGTAATCATCCAAAACAGAGCTCATGGGGAGAGGTTATGACTACTGCAAGCTGCGATATCGGACTGATTGGCCTTGCCGTGATGGGGCAGAACCTTGTTTTGAACATGAACGACCACGGCTTCAAGGTCGCCGTGTATAACCGCACTGTTTCCAAGGTCGACGTATTTCTGGCCAACGAAGCCTCTGGGACACAGGTTGTAGGCGCTCATTCGATTGAGGAGCTGACAGGCCTGCTGAAACGGCCACGCCGCGTGATGCTGATGATCAAGGCCGGCAGCGCGGTAGATGCAGAGATCGAAAAGCTGCTTCCCTACCTTGAGGCCGGCGACATCATAATTGACGGCGGCAACTCGCTCTACATTGACTCTACACGGCGAACCAAGGACCTGGCAGCCAAGGGCATTCTGTTTATCGGCACGGGCGTCTCCGGTGGCGAAGAGGGCGCGCGGTTCGGCCCGTCGATCATGCCGGGCGGCAATCCGGCGGCTTGGCCGCATGTAAAGCCCATCTTTCAGGCCATTGCGGCCAAGGTGGAAGACGGAACTCCCTGCTGCGACTGGGTAGGCGAAGAGGGCGCTGGCCACTTTGTGAAGATGGTCCACAACGGCATTGAATATGGCGACATGCAGTTGATCTGCGAAGCGTATCAGTTGCTGGAAACGGGCCTCGGGGCGTCCACGGAAGAGCTCCACCAGATCTTTGCCGAATGGAACAAGGGCGAGCTGGACAGCTTCCTGATCGAAATCTCCTCAACGATCTTCGCCAAGAAGGACGACGATGGAAAGCCGCTGCTGGACAAGATCCTCGACACGGCAGGGCAAAAAGGGACGGGCAAATGGACCGCCATCAACGCGCTCGATATGGGCATGCCGGTCACGCTGATCGGTGAAGCAGTGTTCGCCCGCTGCCTTTCGGCGCTCAAGGACGAGCGCGTGGCGGCGGCGAAGGTGCTGACCGGACCAAAACCCAGCGCTGTGGGAGACCGCATCGAGTTCATTGAAAACGTGCGGCGCGCGCTTTACTGCTCGAAGATGGTGAGCTATGCGCAGGGCTATATGCTGCTGCGCGAGGCAGCCAAAGAGTATGGCTGGAACCTGAACATGGGCGGCATTGCGCTGATGTGGCGCGGCGGCTGCATCATCCGCAGCCGGTTCCTGGGCAAAATTAAGGACGCTTACGCGAAGAATCCTGGTCTGCATAATCTGCTTCTGGATGCCTTTTTCTCCGGGGCCCTGAACAACTATCAGGCGTCGTGGCGCAAGGCCATCGTGCACGCGATCGAGTTAGGGGTTCCCACTCCCGCCTTCTCAACCGCTCTCGCGTTTTATGACGGCTATCGCACTGCGCGGCTTCCCGCAAACCTGCTGCAGGCGCAGCGGGACTTCTTTGGTGCGCATACCTACGAGCGCGTGGATAAGCCTCGTGGCGAATTCTTCCACACAAACTGGACCGGCCATGGCGGACGGGTCTCGTCCTCGACATATAACGCTTAAAGCATTTCTTTGCCCGCTTCAGGGTAGGCCCAAGCCTGGGCCCTTAAGCGGCTCTTCGTTAGCAGAGGGCCACATCGACTCTTTCGTTTTGTCAGGTCAGGAGAAAAGCCTTCTGGCCTTAACGAGCTGAGAACACTGCCCCCCAGACCAGGGGATTTTTCTTTAGCAGCGCAGAATCCTCTTGACAGCGCATTCTCGTTGGAGATAAAACATACCAACTGGTCGGTATGCAATGAAGAACAAATCCCAGGCTAAAGCGGCCTCGCAAAGTGCTCGTGGAAAGCTTCTGGACGCCGCGCTCCACGCCATCCGTGAAAAGGGCTATGCCGGAACCTCCGTCGACGAGCTTTGCGCAGCCGCAGGAGTCACCAAAGGCGCTTTCTTTCATCACTTTTCGAGTAAGGAACAGCTTGCCGTGATGGCAGCCGACTACTTCTCAAACCGGGCCGCCGTCATGTTTTCAGAAGAGCCGCACCGTCTGCTCCCAGATCCCGTCGACCGGCTGCTCGCCTACATTGACCAGCGCGGAGAATGGATGCAAGGCGAGTTGCCCGAGTACACCTGCCTGCTTGGCACCATGGTTCAGGAAACCTACGAGACACATCCGGCGATTCGAGAAGCATGCAGAAAGGCCATATTCGATCACGCTGGTTGGCTCGAAGCCGATATCCGCGAGGCCATTCTGGGCCTGAATACCCAGCCGGAATGGACGGCTGAGAGTCTCGCGGCCCACATCACTTCCGTTGTCCAGGGCGCCTTTATTCTGGCCAAGGCGCAATACAGTTGGCATGTTGCCATCGAGAGTCTGGATCACCTGCGCCGCTATGTCGCAATGCTCTTTGCACGCCCCATAAAGACGCCAACAGGCACCCGCAGGGCGAAGAGAAATGTAATGGCATAATCCGCCACAGCACGCCAAATCAATCGTAAAAGGAGACGCACGATGAGCACCGCAGGAACAACACAGGCAATGGTGAACGACGGCAATTCCCTGCACCGCGTGGTATCGCACGGAGAATGGCTCAAGGAGCGGCTGGCGCTGCTTGAAAAAGAGAAGGCCTGCACGCGCCTGCGAGACCAGCTCAATGCTGAGCGGTTGGCCCTGCCGTGGGTCAGGGTCGAGAAGGAATACATCTTCGACAGCCCGCAAGGAAAAATCTCCCTCAGCGATCTCTTCGACGGGCGCAACCAGCTCTTCATCAAGCACTTCATGATGGGGCCGGGCCAGCAGGGGCAATGCGTCGGATGCTCTCTTGAAGTGGATCACGTCGAGGGCATTCTTCTGCACCTTGAAAGCCATGACGTTTCGTATGTTTCCGTAGCGCGCGCACCCATCGATGAGATCGAGGCGGTGCGCCAGAAAATGGGCTGGAAGTTCCGCTGGGTCTCTTCGTTCAATAACACCTTCAGCTACGACTTCGGAGGCTCGTTCCGTCCGGAAGAGATGGCCGTAGGCAGCGCGACCTACAACTACCGCCAGATCAAGCCGGTCATTGCCGATCTGTCCGGCAACAGCGCCTTCTTCAAAGACCCGGACGGACAGATCTACCACACATACTCCAGCTTCGGACGCGGCCCTGAACCGGTGCTCGGCATTTACGGAATCCTAGACATGATGCCGAAAGGGAGAAACGAAACCGGCCCATATCGTACGCTGGCCGACTGGGCACGGCTACACAATATGTACGGCAAAGGCGGAACTGTAGAAGTGACGGGCCGGTATCACGAACCTAAGCAGGAGCATAAGTGCGGCTGCACCCACTAGCACGATAAGCTGAAGGCATGACTCCGCTCGTTACGCCGTCCTGGCTCGCTGGCCGTCTCGACGATCCGAAGGTTGTTATCCTCGATGCGACGCTTCCGCCCGTGGGCGTCACGCCTTCGGTGGACACTCGCGCTCGATACCTTGAACAGCACATACCGGGCGCGGTGTTCTTTGACATTGACGGGCTTTCCGATCGCTCGACCACCCTGCCCCACATGCTGCCGAGCGAAGAGGAGTTCGCGCGGAGCATGTCGGCAATGGGCGTGAGCGGCGACGCAACCATCGTGGTGTATGAGCAGGACGGCGTCTTCTCCGCGCCACGCGCATGGTGGATGCTGCGCGTTTTTGGGGCACAGGATGTACGTTTGCTCAACGGCGGACTGAGGGCCTGGATTGAATCCGGTCTGCCGACAGAGTCTGGGCCGATCACTCGCCTCGCGTCCACCTTCCATACAAAACTGGATCATAGCTGCGTAGCGGACTTCGCAGGAATACAGAGTGCCATTCGGGCAAGAGAGCAGATTCTGGATGCGCGGTCAGCCGGGCGGTTCGCAGGCACAGCACTCGAACCGCGTCCGGGGATTTCATCCGGCCATATGCCCGGCTCGATCAGCTTGCCTTTTACTGAGCTGACGGAAGATGGCCGGCTGCGCCCACTGGAGGAGTTGCGCACTCTGTTCCAGTCAAAGGGTGTGGATGTGAATCGTCCTGTGACAACGACCTGCGGCTCAGGCGTCACAGCCGCAGTTCTGGCGTTAGGATTGGAGATTGCCGGCGCAAAGCAGGTTCGCCTCTATGACGGATCGTGGGCGGAATATGCCATGCACCCGGACGCTGTGATCGAAAAGTCCGCCTGAAGAAGGGGGAGCGAGCGTCAAGGCAGCGACGCGGTGGTCAGCAACGGCTGGCTTGGATTCTGAGATGGCGGAGCCTGCGAGGGCGCGGGCTGCGACTGAGGTGTAGAGGTTGGCTGAGTCTGCTGTTGGCTTCCACTTGACGGCTGCGACCCGCCCGTATCCTTGGGAAACTCAACCGGCTGCATCTGCGGCGTATTCTTGTTCTGGTCCGCAGGGAGCGTTTCGCCTGGGTTCCGCAGAGATGGCGGTGCTGCCGGAGCGTTCTGCTGGGCAGCAGCAGATGGATTCTGATCGCCCAATTGAATGATCTGGGCGTTAGCAGGCAGTTGCTTGCTCCAGTAATCGCGCATCTCGTTCTTTGCGTGCACCTCGATTGGCTCACCAACGCGCGCTATCTCAAGCCGAATCACACGGTTAGCAACAAAGCGCACAAACTGAGTCGGATCAGGCGGCTTTCCGTAGATCCATATCTCAACATACTGGTTATTCACCTCTTCGTGCATCTTCTGCCATGGTTCACCCATGGCGCTCAGCACCATCTTATGGTTCATGCCTACGAGCACGTGATGCTGAAGAATTGCCTCACGCAGAAACGGTGGCAGCGTGTCTGTATATGCCTGCAGTGGAGTCTTCAAACTGAAGTCCACAATCGGCTTCAGCAGCGCTTCAACCTGCATCCCCGTCAGGTCCGGAACCCCGTGCTCAAAGACTAGCGTGACGCGCGCTCCCGTGGCCTCATTTGGTTGGTCCTGCACTACTGGAGTCGTATCATAAGGGTCCATGCCGATCGAGAAGTGCCGCAGCCATCTGTGCTTGTGATATGGTCCGCCGTCGAAGTCGATCACAATCCGGTCATCGTCAATATTCACGTTCGTGATCACGACGCGCTTACCGGCCTCAGCCGCGAGCCCCTTCTTCTGGATGAGATTCGCATAGTCCGAGCCGTTCGGCTTCATCTCTCCATTCGCCGGCAGCGTCAGATTCGCCACTGGCAGTGGGCGCATCGTGAAGCCCTGCTCCGCTTGCAGGTAGCGCAGAAGGTCCTCACGGTCGTGATGAGTCAGCGGCAAGGTTGGGAGCTGAACGTTCGTAGGGGTGAACTCGAGATACTTGGCATTCACATTCTCAGGTGTCACCGTAAACACCTGCGCGGTAGCTGATAACCCTGCCAGCGCGAATATAACCGGGATGACTAGGCCTTTCATGAGTAGGCCTCCGATGTATGGCTAACAGCATGGGCCCGTTTCGCGCGTTTGGCAAGAGGCTTTCCATCACATCGAAGCGAGACTGGGCCCTGATCTCCCAAAAGGAATACAGCTGCTCACTCCGGAACATGCCAGCCTGACGCTCGCCGGACGGTAGTTCCGCCCGGCCCTACATCAGTTCATCAATAAACGTCTGCGTCACTTCCTTCGGAGGACGATTGCTCTGGTGCACCAGAGGGCCCTGGTTCAGCACGGGTTCGGCGCCATGCAGAGTCGGCACGTCATTGCGTTCGAAGAATTTCCCGATGGGAATCTCATCGCCCCACAGAAGCGACTTCTCCATCGCCATCACCCAGTCAGTCGAGTCATATTCCGGATTGTCTTCGAGCTTCTTCACCCGCGGCCGGAACCACTGGAAGGTGTTGTCATGGTTGTAGGTAACACAGGGGCTGAAAATATCGATGAAGGAAAACCCGTTGTGTTCGATGCCCTCCTTGATGAGTTCAACCAGATGCTTCTGGTCTCCGCTGAAGCCCCGCGCGACAAAGGTGGCTCCTGCCGCGAGCGCCAGCGATATGGGATTAATTGGCGCTTCGATATTGCCAAACGGCATACTCTTGGTCTTCATGCCCAGACGGCTGGTCGGGGACGTCTGCCCGGTTGTCAGGCCGTAAATCTGATTGTCCATTACGAGATACGTCAAGTCGACATTGCGACGCATCGTGTGCATGAAGTGGTTGCCGCCGATCCCGAATCCATCCCCATCGCCGCCTGTCACGAGGACGTGCATCGCGTGGTTGGCCATTTTGAGGCCGGTAGCTACGGCTAACGAGCGCCCATGAAGAGTATGCATGCCATAGGTCTCTATGAAACCGGGAAAGTTCGACGAACACCCGATGCCGCTGATGGTCGCCACTTCGTGGTTGGGGATCTGGAGCTCGGCCAAGGCCTTTTGCACCGCAGCAAGTACGCCGTAGTCCCCGCAACCCGGGCACCAGTCGGGATCGACCCTGCCCTTAAAGTCCGCCGCTGTTAACACTTTCGGAGTCGCCACATCTGTCGCCATATCTGTTCTCCTGAGCTCTCTCCCGACTCTGTGAATACCTGATTTGTTTGACTCTTTAAACCATGATTTCGTGCGCCGGCACCGATAGGTTGGTCTTGCCCGCCAGCTGTTCCTTGACCGCCTCCACGATGTGGTGTGGCATGAACGGCTCGCCGTCGTATTTGCGAATGTGCCCGTTGGGGACGTAGCTCGTCTCGCTGCGCAGGTAACGCGCAAACTGCCCGCTGTAGTTGTTTTCAACAATGATAGTGTGCTTCGCATTCTTGAGCAGATTCAGAATCGCGTCTCCATGCAGCGGAACCAGCCAACGGATAGGCAGGTGGTTGGCGGAGATGCCCGCTTCACGAAGCAGTTCGCATGCCTCTTCAATCACGCCATACGTCGAGCCCCAGCCTACTAAGGTGACATCTGCGTCAGCCGGCCCAAGTAGTTGCGGCCCAGGCACCGCCTCAGCAATGCCCTTCATCTTTCGCATGCGCTTTTCCATCATGGCTCGCCGCTTGGTGGCATTGGTGTACTCATCGCTGATGAGCACGCCGTCCTCATCATGCTCATCGCTGGAAACCGTGTGCGTAAGGCCCGGAATACCCGGAATGGCACGCGGCGAAACGCCGCTTTCGGTAATCTTGTAGCGCTTATATGGCTCGTGCTCCGTGCCGTTCGAAGTAATTAGCTCACCGCGGTCGATCTTGGGATAAAAGTCAAGCTCTTTCTGATCGACGCTCAGACGCCCTTCCGACAGCAGCAGGTCGCAAAGCACAATTCCCGGGCACTGAAACCGGTCAACCACATTGAATATTTCAGGAATCAGCTTGAAGCAGTCCGCAATATCCAAAGGCGCAGCGATAACCCGCGGATAGTCGCCGAAGGCCGCTCCCAGCATCTGCCACAGGTCTCCCTGCTCCGTTTTCGTCGGGACACCGGTTGACGGGCCCGCACGCTGGCAGTCGATCACCACAATTGGAATCTCCGCTTGCGCCGCCAGCCCAAAGCCTTCACTCATCAGCGCAAAGCCCCCGCCGGAAGTCGCGCTCATAGCACGAACACCCGCATGGGCCGCGCCGATCGCCATGTTGATGACACCTATTTCATCTTCAACCTGACGTACCATGATGTTTGCCTTGCGTGCGTGCTCCGCCATCCAGTGCAGCACACCCGTGGAAGGGCTCATGGGGTAGGCGGAATAGAACTTCACGCCCGCGGCCACGCCTCCCATGGCCAAGGCAGTATTGCCGCTGACTACAGCATACCGGGCGTCGGTCATGGGCAGCGCCCTATCAAATGGTTTAAAGTGCTGGGAGGCATAGTCATACCCCGCTCGCGCCAGGTTCACGTTCTCGTCGATAACCTTTTGCTCTTTCTTACGGAACTGCTCAACAAGAACAGCTTCCAAAGCTGCGAAGCCAACGCCCATCATGCTGAGGGCCGCCCCAATCGCCAGCGTGTTTTGCGCGACCTTGTTCTTGCTGATATCGGTAAGTTGTGATACCGGAATAGGGCAAAGTTGCACGCCATCGGCATGAGCGCCGGGCTTGATGAGGTCGGAGTTATAAAGACAGGCACCCCCGGCTGTGAGCAGACTCAAATGCCGGTCTATCGTGTCCTGGTTCAGAGGAATGAGCAAGTCCAGATGATCGCCCATGTTGGTGATCTTCTCGGGACCGGTCCGAATCGTCAGAAAAGTATGGCCGCCGCGGATAATGGATTGATATGCATTGTAAGCATTTAGGTGCAGACCGCGACGGCTGAAAACCTTGGCAAAGATGTCGCCGGGAGTGGCGACACCCTGCCCGGCTGCACCTCCGATTCCTACCGAAAAGGACTGCTTCATAGACATCTCCTTACACTGGCACACAAATTTTCAGCGCACGAGCGCCAGCAGACTTTCGAGCAATGGGATTCTACGGCTGGGTTTGCAGAACGGGCAAGCAGAGATTGATTCTCGAAGGTTTGCCCTCGGCTTCACACGGCCCAGCCTTACTGTGGCGGGCGAGGAGGTTCATTTGTCGCCTGTGGGTGCGATTCTCCCTCAGAAGTCGGCGCCTCGCCTCCATCGGATTGTGAAATATTGCCAGACGCCCGCTGCGGCTGGATCTTCTCTGGCTGCACCCCGCTGATCTGCACAACCTGCGGGGTTGCAGGCTGAACCGGGCCCATCGCGGCCTCATGCTGGCGGCGGGCAATGGCGTCAATGTCCACCGGAATTCCTGCCGCAATAATGACTGGCTGTGCGTACTTGTGCTTGAGGTCGCGTGTGGCGAATATCGTAGCAGCAATGAGTAGAAGTACCACCACCATGCCAACAGCGCTGCCCTCGGGACCATAGTCAAATCCTGTCAGCCAGGTCGGCCCCAGCGCTGTGCTGGAAATCACCGGCGAGTAACGGGTCAGTCCGCTGAGCGGCAGCCCGAACAGTACCGCCATGCTTGCATTCCACGCGAAATGGATGCCCCACCCCACCCATAAGCCGCGCGTCCTCAGATAGGCCACCGACAGTAGCCACCCCATGAACATCGCAAGCAGCACACTCGCAGTGGACGATTCAGGATTGCCGGCGAAACCCAACGCGTAAAGCGGCGAAAGCAGAAGTGTCGCAACAACAGGATTAGTGGCTTCGATCAGGCGCTGAAACGGATAGCCGCGGAAGGCAACCTCCTGCGCAAGCGAAGCGATCAACAGGATGACCAGGTCTATGGGAATCAGTGCGAACTGAAACCATCCTATGTAGAAGAAGACGACGATCCCGCCGAACAAAGCAATGATCAGCGCGCACGCCGCTACACCCGCCCACCCGATGGCCGATCCAACGGCAAACTCACGTCTCCATCCCGGACGCCGCTCAAGGCCCATAGCTTTGATCGGCTCCTCTTGCTTCTGCCCCAGATAACCCAGCGCCGAATATCCGACAATCAGCAAAAACAGCAGGATTGAGCGATCAATAAGATCAAACCACACCCCGGAGCTCAAGCCGTGGGCGGCCATGGCGGCGGTCTGCTTCGCCAGAAGAAAATAGACTGCTCCAATCAGGAACCAGGCAAACGAACGGATGCGATGAGGCTGGTGCTGCCCACTCACGCGCGCATCGCGCATTGAATCACTTTGGGGAAAGTTCATGCGGTATAGAACTGAGCCACATTCCTGAATTTTTCGTAGCGCTGCTTGACGAGCTCATCGACAGGAAGCGTCTTCAATTCATTTAGATGCCACCTGAGCTTCTCCCGTAACATGACGGCGGCCTCGGCGGCATTTTCATGCGCACCACCCTCCGGCTCCGGCACTACGTCATCCACGCAGCCAAAATGTTTCAGGTCCGGCGCGCTGGCTTTGAGTGCCGCCGCCGCCTCAGCCCGCTTTGAGGCGTCTCGCCACATAATCGCCGCGCATGACTCAGGCGATATGACGGAGTAAATCGCCTTCTGCATGATCAGCACCCGGTCTGCTACTGCTAGCGCCAGCGCCCCTCCCGAGCCGCCTTCGCCGGTAATGGTCGCTATAGTCGGAATGCGCAGCCGGGACATCTCCCGCAGATTGCGCGCAATGGCCTCCGCTTGGCCGCGCTCCTCGGCGCCCATGCCTGGGTATGCCCCCATCAAGTCAATAAAGGTAAATACTGGCCGGCCGAATTTCTCCGCCAGCTTCATCGCACGCAAAGCTTTGCGGTAGCCGTCTGGATCAGGCATCCCAAAACGGTGATGCACCTTTTCCTTGGTAGTACGGCCTTTTACATTGCCGATCACCATAACCTCTTCGCCGTCAAAGCGCGCAACAGCACAGTACATGGCGGGATCGTCAGCATAGGTACGGTCGCCGTGTATTTCGCTGCGGTCTATAAAGATGCTCTCTATCAGGTTCATCGGATCAGGACGCTGCGGGTGGCGGGCTAGTTCTACGTTCGTCCATGCCGGCGGCGTCGGCTCCTGCAGCGGCTGATGCGTCTCGTGTTCGGCCATACCTGCTTGATTGTATTGCAGGCACAGGGGATTCGCCATTCAAGCTCAAAGAAACGTCACCCAAGATCATTCGGCTGCTTTCTGCTTTAGTAACGGCGCATAACGCGCTCCCCCAAAAAGAATCACACCCGATAACGTAAGCGTCACAAGCGTAACACCAAGTCCGATTCGCAGATTGCTCGCGTCGGAAATCTTCCCGATGAGCGTCGGCGAAAAGGCGTCTCCCAGCACATGAATTACAAAAAGATTGACGGAGATCGCTGTGGCGCGAATTGGCGCGGCAACTGAGTTGACGATGGCTGCATTCAGCGGTCCTGTTCCAAGAAACAGGAAAAACTCCGCCACAAACGCCGCGGGTATGAACGTCGAGGGCGGCCCAAAGAACACCACAGCTGCTGCAGGAATCGCCAGGATCGATCCCCACGCAGAAATCAGATAGAGCGCCCGATGGTTCCGGCGGAGCCAGATCTGCCCTAACCATCCACCTGCGATGGTCCCCAGCAAGCCGTCCACAACAGTCAGCCCGCCAGTCACTGTTCCCGCCTTCGCAACGCTCATGTGCGCAAATCGCACAAAGAAGGTCGGCAGAAAAGTCGAGATGCCGCCCACAGCAAATGTCCACATTGCCAGGCCAAGCGTCGCACTCCAGAAGGCGGCATTGCCCATAAGCCCTCGGAGCGTCGCACGATCAAACGTCGCCTTGAGCATGTCCGCGCTCCCCCGCTCCGGTTCACGCACAAAGAGCCAGAAGCCGAGCGCGACCAGCACCCCTGGCAGCGCAGCAATAAAAAACGGCATTCGCCATCCAAAGTGCTGCCCTAGTACCCCGCCCGTAATGTATCCGAGCGCTCCACCGACCGGGATCGTGGCGTAAAAAATGCTCAGAATCCGATTGCGGTCCCGCTCCGGATAAAAATCCGACAGCAGTGCCGGGGCATAAATGCTGAAGGTCGCCTCGCCAATGCCCACAATGGCATGCCGAATCAGCAGCGTCTCATAGCTGTGCACCGCTGCCGTATAGAGCGTTGCCGCCGACCACAGCAGCGCGCCCATAATAATTAATGGCTTGCGCGGAAAGCGGTCGCCCAACCATCCGGTAAACGGCGCGGCAAGCATGTAGGTCACAAAGAAGACCGTCGTCACAAAGCCGATTTGGGCGTCGTTGACTCGGAACTCCTTCTGCACCAGCGGCTGCACACCGGGCAGAATGTAGCGGTCAATAAAATTGAAAAGATTGAGCGTCGTCAGCAGGAAAAGAGCGGCCCCAGCGGTGCGCGCCGCACCGATACGAGGAATTCTGCCGGATGCTTCGGGTTGAGTTTGCATGCGTGAGTCTGAGTGTAATGCAAACTCTCCACGTGACATCTGCGGCTGTGCGATGCTGCGATCCGCAGGAAAACAAAACGGGCCGCATCGTGGCAATGCGACCCATTCACTCTTGCAAGATGGCAGCGCTAATTCACTGTCAGATTCACGGTTGTGGTTTGTGTGATTGAACCACTTGTCGCAGTTACCGTGAGCACGTAGGCTCCTGAGGTTGTACCGGTGCTTCCGCCGCCTCCTCCGCCACCACCGCCGCTGCTCCCGCTGCCGCATCCAATGCCGAACCCGGCGATTCCGGCAAACAGCAGGACGACGAAGAGCGCGCGCCAGCTGCGCCGCCGTGCTGGAATTCCAAAGAAGACCAATACGGCCAGAACAGCTCCTCCGCTGGCCGTAAAGAAGCCGTCGAGTGGGTGCTGCACGGCTCCACTGGTCGCAGCCGTTGTTGTCACGGTCAGTGTCGAAGCCGCCGAATTGGTTCCTGTAACCGAAGCCGATGGCGCAGAACAAGTTGGCAGATCGCTGGCCCCGGACGGGCTTGACGTGACTGCGCAACTGAAGTTCACCGTTCCAGTAAACCCTCCAGAAGGCGCGACGGTAAGCACGGTAGTGTTACCGCTCGTTGCGCCAGGGGAAAGAGTCAGCGTCGTCGGGCTGGCGCTGAGAGCAAAGTTTGGAGGCGTCGCGGTAACAATCACGCTCACCATTGATGTCTCGGTTATAGATCCGGAGGTTCCGGTGACAGTCACGGTATAGGTCCCGGCGGTAGTCGACGAAGTGCTGGTGATTGTCATCAGCGAGCTGAGCGCGCTCACACCCGTGATGTTCAGAGAAGCCGGGCTGAGGGCCACCGTTGGGCTGGTCGCTCCGCTCGGACTGCTCGTCACCGCCGCAGACAAAGCCACGCTGCCGGTAAATCCGCCAGAGGGTGTCGCGCTCACGCCCACCGTGTTGCCTGTAGTGGCTCCCGGCGTCACTGTGATCGTCGGCGCTGCAGCAAGGGTGAACCCGGCTGCAGGAGCCGTCGCCCCTGTCACATCCGCGTTGATACTCAGCGTGTGGACATATTTGCCCGTCGAATCGACCCCCGTAATCAGAACATTATTGGCGCCGTCAGTTGCAGATGCGCTCGCATTCAGCGTCAGCGTCATTGTGGAGGCTCCACCGCTGAAGGTGTACGACGTCGGACTCAGGGAGCATGTGATACTCGAAGGTGCCGAGCAGGTAAAGTTCACGAGGTTTGCGAACCCGTTTACGGAGGCCAGTTGGATTGTATCCGTTGCCGCTGTCCCCGCCGCAACCGGCACGATCGTCGTGTTCGGCACCATCGAGAAATCCGAGAGCGGATTGGAAAGCGGCGTCGTCAGCGTGATGGAGGACGGGGCATAGGTGTTGTCCCCAAGATATTGGACAGTAATCGTATTGCTTCCCTGCAGGAGGCTCTGGCTGTTGAGCACTGCCGAGAAGCTCGAGACGTCACCGGATGAGGGAATATTGAGAGATATTTGCTGTAGGATGTAGCCGCCAGCGTAGATCAGGATGCCGCCGCCGGCATTCGAGGGTGCGGCATCACCGCTTTTGCCCGTGACCGTGCCGCTCAGTATCACGTTCGTCGTTGGCGAAATGCTGCCCGTCAGCGTCGCAGCCGTGGTCGTGGCCACGCCTCCGACACTCTGTATCTGAATGCTGCCAGTAGTGGTCGCCGCTGCGTAGTTCGAATCTCCCGAGTACTTAACCGTCACGTTATAGGTGCCCGCTGCGGTGCTCGCGGGAATCGTAATTGTGGCAATCCCCGCCGCAGATGTTGTGCTGTAGTCCACACCGGAAGCCAGAGTTGCGCTGGTTGGCACACCGGAAGGAAACCCGCTGATGGTTACCGTTCCAGTTGGAGGAGCTACAGGCACCGAATACCCAAGGTTATAGTTGCTCTCACTAGTCAGGTTCGCGCTGTTCAACACCTGGATGGTCAATACAGTCTGCTGACCGCCAACCAGAGCACCCGATTGCGTCGTAACCGTGGTATACAGGTTCACCTGAGGTGTGTCTTGCGTGATGGAAAAGGTGATCGCTGAAGCAGTGGAAGCGTGGTAGCTGCTGTCCCCCGAATAGTTTGCGGTAACGGAATGTGAGCCTACAGCCCATGGCGCGTTATACTCCGCGTCTCCTTCGGCGTTCACAACCGCCGTATTGATGGCGCTGCCGTTATCGGAAAAGGCTACGGTGCCCGTCGGTTCGGTGAATGTCGGACAAGTGGTGGACGTTCCTGTCTGGCAACTCTCAAAGGCTGACAGCTCCGAACTGGGCGCAACCTGCGCGCTGAGAATCAACTGCGTGCCATACGGGATATTCGTCGCGCCGGGCGAGATGGCCGGCCCGTAGCCAGAACCAGTTGCCACATCATTCACGCTGAAGTAAATCCCGCTTGCCTCAGGATTCACCGTCATCTGAATTTTCGGGGACAGCGCGGAGGCATTGGAGCCGTCGCCCGCATAGTTGGCCCATACATTGTAAGTGCCCCCCGGTAAGGTACTCGTGCTGAGCGAGAAGGAGCCGCTGCTCACGGTCGCATACCCTTGCGCCTGCTGCCCTGGCTCCGTGCTGTCGGTCTCAATGGCCACGTTACCGGTAGGGGTCGAGCCTCCGCTACCTGTCACAGTGCCCGAGAACGTAACCGATTGGCCATGCGTAAGACTTGTAGTGCTGGAGGTCAGGCTGACCGTACTGCTGGTAAAGACCACACTGTTCCAGTCATTGATGAGCACGTTCGCATCCACTGAGCCGAGGCCGGTGGCGGGATCGTATCCGGCACCGGCTGCATATCCGGAAAGTTCACCCTCGGTCGCTGTTCCAAGATTGGGGTCCGTCACAGTGATGGGGTTGGTTACGCTCTTGCAGTTCGGCGAATTCGCCGATGCCGAGTAAGCGCAGGGCACCGCATTGGTCCCCACTGTCACATCATGAAAGGCCGCCGGGAATTGTGTTGCGAGCGGATAAAGCACCGCGTCTGCCTGCCCCTGCCGCCCATACTTTTGGTTGATGAGTGCCATAATTCCGGCGAACGTCGGAGCCGCGGCGGAGGTCCCGCCAACGCCGCTGATCTGAATGAGATTGCTGCCGGAGGCCGGCTGGCAGTCTGCATCCACTGCACAGATGGGATAGTAGCTGCCGTTCAATCCGTCTGCCGCAAATAGCGAAACGTCAGGAACATCCCTGGCGCTGTCGTTGGGCACACCAGTACCCGTCTGCCACGCTGGCTTCGGATAACCGGCTGTACAGGCACTATAAGATCCCGTGCTGGTATCGACCGTCCCGGTTGCACAACTGCTAGCGCCGCCGCCGCCGCCGGCAATCGTTGTAGCCATCGATCCTGAGATGTCTGTGTAGTAATTGATTACATTCAGCCCGTACTGGCTGTCGTTCCACGGTTGCTCGGGGACAGGAGTCTTAAGCGAAACGGTTGGGTTCTGCGAGGCGGTGGTGTTCCAGTAGTTAGCGACGCTCGCGCCACCCGTGGCATAGTCGCTGTAATAAAAGTCCGTTCCGCCAACGGCAACGTCGTATGCCGTGGAGGCAAACCCATTCACCGCCAGGCCGTCGACAGCGTAATACTGCGTGTTGTCGTTGTCGCACCCTGCTGAGCCGGAATCGCCCGACGAAACCATAACAGTAATTCCCTGCGCGGCCGCCTGCTCCCAAAGCTCATTTAGAAAAGAATTGCTGCCCCCGAGCGACGCTTCGCAAGCGCCAAAGCTCAGGGACATCACGGGAGCCACATTGCTGTAGACCGCATGTTCCGCCGCCAGAATCAAGCCGGATTCGAGAGAGGTATCGGCGCCGATCACAAGATCGATCGTCGCATCCGGAGCAACTGCGCCCGCCCATTCCGTATCGAGATAAGCCTCAACGGAGTCGTAGTTCGGGCCATCGGGATTATTGATCCCATCGACTCCAGGATCGTTCCCGTCGATGATCACCTGCGGCGGGTTCGCAGACAGTCCAAACAGAGTGCGAAATTGGTTGACCAGCCCAACGTTGATATTCGAGTCATTGATGATCGCAATCGTCTGCCCAGCCCCATTAATGCCCGACGAGGCTGATGGCAAATCATACTGTACCGCAAAGTCGCTGGGAGCGAGAACGAAGGATACACCGGAGCTGGTGCCGTAAGTCCATTCTGGAGTCGCCTGACCGGTCTTCACGTTATACGTCGCTTTGCCCAGATACTTGGCTTGCGACTTGATCGGGAAGTCATTCAGCGACACAAATCCGCCAAACACCGGTGCCAGCGCGGACGGTATCTCCGGGTTGGTCGCATTGGCGTAGTGAATCTGGCCATTGACCATGTATTTGTGAATCTGCGTATGGAAGGCGGACCGGAACTGTGCAACGCTGCCTGACATTTCCAGCACCTGCCGGCCGGCATCGAGCTTGCCCACGCTAAAGCCCTGCGACTCCAGCCATGCCTCAATCGTTCCTACATCCTGGTCGGACGGGCCGAACTCAGCGCCGAACTGCGCTGGCGTAAGCCACTTGTGATAGTTCGGTGACCCGGGCGTGTGCTGTTCCTGAATGAGCTGCTGCAATGCCGCTTCCTGCGCCGCGCTGCGCTTAAAGACGACCTGGATCCGGTTGAGTGGCATACTGTCAGGCGCTGCTCCACGGTCGTTGGCGGCGTTGGCCAGCGGATGGACCATGCCTTTCAGGGTAACCAGCGAATTCTCGTCGATAGGTTGGGTAATGCGAGTAGTTACCAGCGAAGATGTCGTCTGCGCCAAAGACGGGGCAGACAACAACAGGCAGAAAAAAGCGACGACGACGGGGGCAATTGTGCGCACAAGTCTGGTGATCATGGCCATCCTGGAGCTGCGACTCCGGTTTTCGGGGTCGCAGCGCAATGTTTAAGGAGATATGACAACTGTGTGAATCTACTCTGTCTTGCAGGGATGTGCAATTGGCTTTGGTTGTAAGAGAAGGCTCGATGCATGTCAAGCAAATGCGCCCGAAGCACAATGCGCAAAACAGTCGACACGCGGAGGAAGGCGAGCATAGGTTGGCTCGAGCTACTGGCAGCGATATAGACGCAATCCGAGACAATATGTTGCGACCCGGTGTTCAAAAAACCATCAATCCGGCAAACTTTATGCCAGCGGATATCGCCCCTCATCGATGGCTGCGCGAGCGATCGTCCTGCTGATCGCAACCCCGTTTGCCGGCTCGTGCTTTGCAAACCGGCGCAAAATAGCGAGCTGAGTCCGTAGCTTATCCCCTTCAGCAACCGCCGCAATTACATTTCGGGCAGCATTTTCAATCGTTGCGAGGCTATCTTCGGCGTGGAGTTTGGTCATCCCCAGGGCACGTTCTGCCCTCGCCCCGCCATCGGCAGCCAGCTTTCTCGCCCGGGCCAATGCCGAATCCAGTGCATAAATCTCCATAATCATGTCTGCCAGCGCTGCCATGATCTCCTGCTCATCGGCCAGAGCCGCCATGTACCTCTGACTGGCCGCGCCGGCAGCAAACAAAAACAGCTTCTTGCCACTTGCAAGCATATGGGCTTCCCGCCCGAGCGGTTTATCTTCCGTTTCACCCCATGAAAACGGCGGGGGCGCAAGCAGTTCGTCCGTCAGTGCCTTGATCGCCGGCAGTAACGCGAGCTGTCCCGCCATGGCCCGCTTCATCGTAAAGCCCGCAATAATCAACCGGTTGATTTCGTTCGTTCCCTCGAAAATGCGATTGATGCGCGAGTCGCGATACGCGCGCTCTGCCGGGTACTCCTCCACATACCCATATCCGCCATAAACCTGCACCGTGTGGTCGACCACCGCATCCAGCATCTCGCTCCCCCACACCTTCAATATGGAGCACTCGATTGCGTACTCTTCAATGCGCTTTTGGATCTCTTTGGCGTCTTCGGCCCCGGTGAGCGCCGCGTCGATCGCGCCGATCGTCCGGTAAGTCATCGACTCGGCCGCATAAATGCGCGCTGCGGCATCGGCAATCTTCTGTTGGATCAACCCGAACTCGCTAATGGCTTTGCCGAACGCCTTGCGGTCGCGAGCATATTGAATCGCATTCGTCAGAGAAGCACGCGCGCCGCCGACGCAGGCCGCTCCCAGCTTGAAGCGGCCGAGGTTCAGGATGTTGAAGGCAATCTGATGCCCCTTGCCGGCTTCGCCTAACAGGTTTTCCACCGGAACGCGGCAGTCGTTCAATATCAGCGGGCAAGTGGAAGATCCGCGAATGCCCAGCTTGTGCTCCTCGGCGCCAATGGACAGGCCCGGCGTCGAACGCTCAATCAGGAAGGCCGACATCTTCGTCTTCGTCAGATCAGGCTCCGCCGGATCAACGATCTTGGCAAACACCGTGAACAAGTTTGCGAACCCGGCATTCGTGATCCACATCTTCTCGCCGTTCAGAACATAGTGATCGCCCTCCCTTACAGCACGCGCACGGATATTCATCGCGTCCGACCCGCTGCTGGCCTCCGAAAGCGCATACGCCGCAAGCCATTCTCCTGTGGCTAGCTTCGGCAGATATTTCTGTTTTTGCGCTTCAGTCCCGTACCAGACAATAGGCAGAGTCCCAATCCCGACATGCGCGCTGAAGGCCACGCTGAAGCTCGCGAGCATTGACATGTGGTCGGCAACAATTGCCGAGGTCACTTTATCCATCGCCAGCCCGCCATAGGCCTCAGGAATATCGACAGCCATCAGTCCAAGGTTTCCGGCTTTTTTCAGCAACCCGCGCGTCACTTCGAAGTTCTTCGCCTCAATCTCAGCCGCTGCAGGCAGAACCTCGTTCGTCGCAAACTCGGCCGCCGTCCTCGCGATTTGCTGCTGCTCCTCGGTAAAGTCCTCTGGCGTCAAAATGCTGGTCGGATCAGTTTCATGGAGAAGAAAATTTGCACCAGCCATGCACTACCTCACCAGGATTCAGGATTGATGGTACTCCGCGGGATTCAGCGTTCACAGGCAAAGGTTTTCGAAAACTCCAGCGGCTCCCATCCCTCCACCCACGCACATAGTCACCAATCCAAAGCGCAGCTTGCGCCGCTTGAGTTCGTACAGAATCGTCGCCGTCAGCTTCGCACCGGTGCATCCCAGCGGATGCCCCAAAGCAATCGCTCCTCCATTTACATTGACCTTGGCGGGATCGAGTTCGGCCTGCGCCATCACCGCCAGCGCCTGCGCGGCGAAGGCTTCGTTCAGCTCAATCAGGTCGATCTGTTCAAGCGTCAGCCCGGCCAATCGGAGCGCCTTTGGAATTGCAGCCACCGGGCCAATTCCCATAATCTCTGGCGCGCATCCAGCGGTCGCAAAGCTGACAAAGCGCGCCATTGGCTCGATCCCCAGTTCCTTGGCGCGTTGCTCCGATATAAGCAACGTAGCCGCTGCGCCGTCTGAGGTCTGCGACGAATTCCCCGCAGTGACTGTTCCATGAGCGTGAAATGCCGGCTTCAATTTCGCCAGAGCATCGGCCGACGTATCCGCACGCGGCCCCTCATCTGTCTTGAATTCTCCACCCCCAACCGTTACCGGCAATATCTCTTCTGCAAACTTCCCCGCGGCAATCGCTGCCAGAGCCTTCTGGTGACTGGCAAGCGCAAATCCATCAGCCCGTTCTCGAGTGATGCCGTACTTCCGCGCCACATTCTCCGCCGTCAGCCCCATCGAAAGATACGCGTCGGGATAGTGGTCAATCAGCCAGGGATTCGCGCTGAATTTGTTGCCCTCCATCGGCACCATGCTCATCGACTCTGTGCCTCCCGCGACCGCCGCCTGTACTCGGCCCGCCCGAATCGAGTCCGCAGCCAGCACAATCGCTTGCAACCCCGAAGAACAAAACCGGTTGATGGTCATCGCAGACGCTTCCACCGGCAGCCCCGCGCGCAGACAGGCAATGCGCGCCACGTTCATCCCCTGCTCGCCCTCCGGCATCGCGCAGCCCAGGATCACATCCTCGATCTCGCGCTCATTGAGCTGCGGAACGCGGTCAAGCGCAGCATGCAGCACTGCTGCCGCAAGGTCATCCGGGCGCGTTGCGGCCAGCGCTCCTCGCGGAGCCTTGCCCACGGCGGTACGAACTGCGGACGCTATGTAGACCTCAATCATCGCTTTCCAGGCTCGTCCAATGGCCATGCCGGTAGTAATGGATAACTGACGACCGCTCCACAAAAGCGTCCTCGATCCCATCGTGGTCCATTTTGTCCGTGCGCGGCATCGCCCGCGCAGGAACAGTAAGAATTCCCCATGCGGAGCCATAATCAAACGACCATTCCACACCCAGCCATTTGTCGTCCGGTTGGCGGCGCAGTGCGATCGGATGCGAAATATCCGACTGGAAAAACACATAAAGTGTCGTACTACCTCTCACCGAACACAGAGCAGCCCAGTCATCACTTCCCGGCCTCTCAAATGACCCATTGATCACATTCTCCGGCCCCCCTGCCGCGTATGTCTGCGGAATCATACATCCTCGCTCATCGAGCTCTTTTGCAACAAGCGCCGGCAATTGCGGGAAAGACGATACCGGCAAAAGCCTGATTTTGTAAGGACACATAAGATGACCTGCCACCGTGTTGTCCTGAACAGCAGAATTCATCGAACTCGCCGGACACGGTTTCATGCCGGCTTCAATCTGTTCCGAATCAGGAAGCTTCCCAAGACCCGTCTGCGCTGCAGCCGCAGCGGTCAGCAGGCAGATGACAGCGAAAACGATACGGCGGTCGATCACGGCAAATTCTCGGCGATTCGAGTTTAGTTCCTCAGCGGCTTGCCCGTCTTCAGCGTATGTGCAATCCGCTCCTGCGTCTTGCGCTCGCCGCATAGCGAAAGAAACGCCTCGCGCTCTAAATCAAGCAGCTCCCGCTCCGTAACGAGGGTACCCGGCGTAACGGACCCGCCACACAGGATTCGTGCAAGATGTGTCGCCACCTTGGCGTCGTGATCGCTGATGTACTCGGCCTGCCGCATCAGGTGAATCCCCAGCTTAAGGTTCGCAAGTGCTGCCTCCCCTCCTGCCGGAATACTTCGCGGCTGTGGCGGTGCATAGCCGTCTTCCGCCATGGTCTTCGCGGCGTCACGCGCATCATCTAACAACCGGTCACGATTCATCGTTATCTGGTCCTTCGGCCCCAGAAAATCATACCGCCGCGCCTCGGCGGCCGACGTTGAAACCTTCGCCAGCGCCATCGTTTCGAACCCCTGTCGCAGAGCCCGTTGATAATCCCCCGACTGCGCGAACTTCACGGCATTGCCAACGGGATCCAGCCGCGATGCGAGTCGGGCCGCATCGGTCGCACGCAGCGCCATCTCTTTTGTGCCGCCCCCGGCGGGAACAAGGCCCACTCCGCTCTCAACCAGTCCCATGTACAACTCCGCATGTGGCTGCCGCCGGGTAGCATGCAGCGAGATCTCAGCCCCTCCCCCAAGGCATAAATTGAAGGGCGCTACCACCACCGGCCTGGGGCAAAACTTGACCGCAGCTGTCATGAGCTGGAAGGCCCGCACCGCCAGTTCGACCTCGTCCCACTCGCCCTCCTGCATGGCCAGCAATAACAGCATCAGGTTAGCGCCTACTGAGAAATCGCTCGCGCTTGACCCGATTACGAATCCGCGAAAATTACGCACTGCCTCCGATCCGGATGCGAGTGTTTGTGCTACCAGGGAAACGACGTCGTCGCCAATCGCATTTTTAGGAGAGTGCAGTTCCAGCAGCGCTATGTCGTCACCCACGTCAATGAGAGAGCAGCCTGGGTTACCGTACACGATCTTGTGCGTCGTCGCCTTGGCAATCGGCGGCGCTTCGCCCTTACCCACAGCGGCAGCCATCGCGAATGGCCCCATCTCCCAATTGAAGCCCGCTTGCATAGCACGGTCGACATCTGCTGGCGAATCGGCGATCTCGGGCTGTACTTGCGCCGCATAGTTCCAAATACCCGTGAGCAAAGGAATCAGAAAGCTCGCAGCCTTGTCCTTCGCGGGATCGGCTGCGAGAACCAGCCGCAGACGCTCTCCCAGCGCCTGCGCATTTTTTGCCATCTCAATCAGCGAAAATTTCGGCCGCACCGCCGGACGATATTCGAGCGTGCTCCAATCAAGAGCCAGCCGATTATCGCCCTCTCTTTTGTAAAAGCCCTGCCCCGCCTTATCCCCCAGCCATTGGCGCTCCAGCATTGTCTCAATAAACTTGGGCAGTTGTGTTGCGCTGGCATCCTCGCCACGCACTACAGCGAAATTCTTCGCCACGTGCGCCAGCACATCAATGCCAACCATATCTGCCAGGCGAAAAGTTCCCGTGCGCGGCCAGCCAATCACTGAACCCGTAAGCGCATCCACCTCCTCAATCGTCAGATGTCGTTCCTGCATCAGCCGCAACGCCGTCAACATCGCAAATACGCCGATGCGGTTGGCAATAAAGTTCGGCGTATCGCGAGCAAATACAACCGTTTTGCCAAGCCGCCGGTCGATAAATTCCGCGATCGCCGCACTAACGGCCGTATCCGTATCATGCGTCGGAATGATCTCCACCAACCGCATGTGCCTCGGCGGATTGAAGAAGTGCGTCCCGAACCAACGGCGTCGAAACGCAGGCGATGCCTTCTCTGCAATCGCAGTGACAGACAAGCCGCTGGTGTTGGTCGTGATGATGGCTTGCGCGCTAAGATGCGGTTCAATCTTCTCCAGCAGTGCCTGTTTGATCGCGAGATTCTCCGCGACAGCCTCAATTATCCAATCGCAATCCTTAAGCTTTGACAGGTCGTGGTCATAATCTCCGGGAGTAATCAGCTCCGCGGATGCTGGATCATAAAATGCCGCAGGCTTGGACTTAAGCAGGACCGTTACGGCTTGCGCCGCGAGGCTCGTTTTAGAGCCTGGCTGGGTCAGATCAAGTAGAAGCGCAGGCGTTCCGGCGTTGGCTAGGTGCGCGGCAATGCGCGAGCCCATGGCTCCGGCCCCGAGGACGGCGGCACAGCGCAGGAGCGGAGTGGGATTGGCCATTGGGTTGCGGTTCTCCTTCGTGATTGAGAGTCGCGGGCAGAATACTTAGGTGCGAAGAGGAGGGTCAAGATAAACGACTGCCGCCGCACTCACGGCCACTGCGATGGTAACCGCTACTGTCATCGGATCGGTCGTTAATTCCCTACCGCCGTTCTGTTCCACGGTGGTCGTTAACGGATTGGCCTACCAGCAACGCGGCAGCACCTGGCACCAGCTTCAATTCACAGGCTCAACAACTACTTACATTGTGGTCAATCCGCCCCGATGAGCGGCGTCTAGCCGCTTCCCCAGGGCAAGATTGCGCTTTCGGCAAAAGCATGATCCCTCAGCCTGTTGGTTTGGCCTCTCGGACCATCTCTACGAGGGTTTTGCGTGCCTCCTGTGGGCTGATTACTTCTCTCGGAAAGTTGATCCGCGCACCCTTCATTCCCTGCTCAGTCGTAAGGCGAAGCGTAAAGCCGAGGCGATCGACTGAGGTCATTGCCGCCTCGCTCGCCTCAAGCTGTGCATGTGCCCGAGCCAGCAGAATCATTGCCTCTACATGGTCCGCGTTCATATGTGCCAGGATTCCTGCTGCGGACTCAGCCAGTGGATCAGGGACGGCCCGCTCGTAATCCGCTGCATCCACCCATCCCATCACCCCAAAGCCTCCCACATAGTAGACGTCGACGGGCTGAAGGCGAAAGAACGCAAAGTCAGAAAACTCAACCCAGTACCGGCTGTTCTCGTGCCTTGCAAGATACGCTTCCCGCACCATGGAAATCTCTTGCTCCAGAACGGGTAAAGCCTTCCCTAGAAGTGTGGCCCGCGCTGCTCCCAAAGGGTCCCCGTCAATGCCACTTTGTGTAAGAAAGAGGCTGCAACGCGGATCCGCCACCAGATTCTGCGTATGCATCGCCATACTGCTTATCAGGAAGATAGGCCGTCCGGCAGCATCCAGCACATATGGCATATGCGAGCCGAATGGAAAGCCGGGCTGCCTGCGCGAAATCGTGGATAGTGCACCCATCGACGCCAGAGAGAATAGCGTTCTGGCACGCTCTGCATAACTCGGTTCTGGAATTTGCGGAGTTACCGCCCCGCTCGAAGCATGCTGGCGTCGCGCTGAATCTGTATCCATCTGCATGATTTCCCCTTGTGCTTGTCTTCAGTTTAGACGGCTGTTCAAGACTGACGGCTTTTGCTAGCACCGCAAGTGCGTCGCTCCCATATTTCCCATCTCACAACACGCCGCTGATGCGCCATTGACTTCAGCTCTTTTCCTCCTGAAGCGACCCCGGTCGCTGTATTCTGTTGGACATATGACCGACGATCGATTGCACTTGCCCACTGGCGCAGTTATCGCAGCGGTAATTCTTGGGCTCATGGCTTTTGTCGGGCTTCTGCTCGCTGCCTTCTCGCTCATCGCTCAGTTCTTCATCAGGAGCCCGCTTATCCCCCATATCCCTATTGTCCGCATCGTCGCGGCTGGCTTTGACGCCGTTGTGCTGGCCCTGGTGGTTCTCGCCGTGCTCACCATCGTCGGACTGTTTCGCCTGCGAATCTGGGCCCGCTACTCCATGGTGTTGCTGGGCTTACTGGATTTCTTGGTTTTCGGACTCATGACCGCAGGAGTGCTCATAGCGCGAGTCAAATCAGGCATGGCGTCCATGCCGATGCCCAACAATCCGCACCTAACGCTCGGAGACGTCCTGCTGGCGCTCGCCGCCATCTACGGTGTGCTCGCGTTCATCGGTCTCTGGTGGATGATCTACTTCAATGCAAAATCTGTGCGCCAGGTCTTCGCAGACTCTGAAGCTCGTTTGACATCCTGAAAGCCTGCAACGAGCGTAATCACCATGCCCCGCATAACCCAAGCCTTCAGGCGAATCTCACGGGCCGAAATCTGGGGTCTATTCGGTAAACAAAACGGATATTGACCAGAGCAACATCTGGATCGTAGGCCTCGGCACTACACGCCGCAATCCCGACTACTTCGCCCATGCCGTTATGAATGAGATTTTCTCCGGCGGCTTCGGCTCAAGACTCTTCTAGGATGTCCGCGCAAAGCGCGGGCTTGCCTACGCCGTCTATCGCAACTACGGATCATCCCTTGATCATCCCGACATCTTCTGCACCATCGGGTTAACCAAGAGTCCCACCACAGTTAAGACAACACTAGCGATGCTTACTGAAATTCGCGAACTCACAACAAAGCCCTTCAATGCAGCCGAGCTGGCCAGCGCCAAAGATCGGCTCTTGAACTCATTCATCTTCCATCGCGACAGCAAGGATAAGGTGTCGGCCCAAACCAACGAGTTGGAGTTCCACGGTTACCCGGCCGACTATCTCCGTAAGTATCGGGCCAGGATCAAAGCCGTCACTCTTGCCGATCCCCAACGCGCGGTGAACAAGTACATCGACCCTTCCAAGCTCGCGATTCTTGTTGTCGGCGATGAAGCACACTTCGGAACCCCGCGCTCCGCGCTCAACCTCGGCCCAGTTCAGCCGCTCGACGTTACCATCCCCATCTCCGCCATGATGGGCAAACAGATGACTGAAGCAGGCGGACAGTAGGTATCAGGATTGCCCTCCCTGAAGCAAGTCGCCTTCAGGGCCGCCAACTGCGCCTACGCCTTTTCTTCCAAACGCTGTACCCTGTTCCTATGCAATTGGCAATCGTCATCTTGGCAGCAGGCAAGGGCACACGCCTCAAATCAAAGCGGGCCAAAGTTCTTCATGAAATTGGCGGCAAGGCCCTCCTGCGCCACGTCATCGCAAGCGCCTCTCAAATTGTCCCTCCAAGCGACATCTTCGTCATCATTGGTCACGAGGCTGCTCAGGTCGAAGCTGCCGTAAAGGACACTGGCGTCAAGTTCGTTCACCAGCCAGAACAGCGCGGTACGGGTCATGCCGTGAAGGTCGCGCAATCCGCAGTGCAGGGCTATGACTCGCTTCTTGTGCTCTCCGGCGATGTTCCTTTGCTTAGGCCGGAGACAATTGCCCGCCTGCGAGACGCCCACTTCGAGCAACGCGCTGCTATGACCATCCTGACCGCCAGCCCTGACGACCCCGCGGGATACGGACGCGTTCTACGCCGTCAGCCTGGCTCTCCTGAGGTCGCCGCGATCATCGAACAAAACGCGCTCACACCCCAGCAACAGGGTATCCGCGAAATCAACTCCGGCATCTACGCCTTTCAGGCCAAGCCGCTCTTCGCACACATCGGCGAAATCAGGACCAACAACGCGCACGGCGAGTACTACCTCACCGACCTTGCTGGGTTGCTTGTCGAAGCTGGCGAACGGGTCGTCGCGATTGAAGCGCCCCGCGCTACAGAAGTGCTCGGCGCAAACACGATTGCTGAAATGATGGAACTCGACCGTGAGTTGCGCATGGAAACGGCGCGCAAACTAATGGATTCGGGGGTCACCGTCATCCGTCCGGACACGGTTGTCATCGACTCGTCAGTCAAAGTAGGAGCGGACACTATCATCGAACCCTTCGTGCAGCTTCTCGGCGAAACGAAGGTCGGCCAGAACTGCCGCATTCGCTCCTACTCCGTAATCGAAGACTCCGCTCTCTCCGACTACGTGCTTGTACTCCATGGTTGCGTCATCACCGGCGCGCGCATTGCCCATGGCGCGCTCATCGGGCCGTATTCGCACCTGCGTCCTGAGAGCGATATCGGCGAATCCGCGCATGTGGGCAACTTCGTTGAAACCAAAAAGGCCCGGCTTGGCAAGGGCTCAAAAGCCAACCATCTGACTTATCTGGGCGATGCAGATATCGGCGCCGGATCCAACATCGGCGCAGGCGTCATCACCTGCAACTACGACGGCGTGCACAAGCACCGTACCTTGATCGGCGACAGGGCCTTTGTCGGCAGCGACTCAACTCTGGTTGCCCCTCTGACCATAGGCGCCGGAGCCTACATCGCTGCGGGATCATGCATTACTGAAGACGTCCCGGAGAATGCGCTGGCCCTAGGCCGCTCGCGGCAAACCACCAAGGAAGGCTGGGCGTCTGCAAAGCGCGGCGACGGAAATCCGCACGATTCCTGAGCAACCGGTCGTCTACTCCAAAGACCGGTTCCACATCGTGATCGCGCGCGTTTCGTGTTCAAACCCCAGTGTGCTTACCGTGCCTGTACCCAGAACCAGTCGACTGCCCGCTATCGGTGGTGCCTGAATCCAGCATGCAGCCAGGATGCGCAGAATATGTCCGTGTGCAAACAGCGCCACACGGCCGCCCTTGGTAGCGGCGTGCGCAATCACGCGGTTGGCGCGCTCTGCCGCCTGGTCGAGCGTCTCCCCGTCAATCAGCGGGCTTGTCCACACCGACCAACCGGGAACCTCTTTCTGAATGTCCTGCGTCGTACGGCCTTCGTAGATGCCATAATTCAGCTCCATTAAATCGTCGTCGACCTCGGCAAATTTTCCCAACCCAGCGATGTCGCACGTCTCCCGCGCGCGCAGCATGGGACTGGTCAACACCATAGAAAAGCTCGCCCCTCGCAAATATTCCTCAATCCTGCGCGCACGCTCGCGCCCGCGTTGGGTCAACGGAATATCCGTTCGGCTCGTATGTGCTCCGCTCAGACTCCACGCGGTCTCTCCATGACGAATCAGCCAGAGTTCGAGGTCCATCTTTGCCATTAAGCCCTCTCCAAAAAGCGAATCTACTCCCTCTATAGATGACGACAACGGACATATGATTACAAAGCAACGAAAAAGGGCGGATCTGCGATAGACCCGCCCTGCGACAATCTCCGTGATCGCTACTTCTTTGCCGGCATGCTCTGCGTTGTCTGTGTTCCCTCGAACACCGAATGCTGCCGTCCTGTGTTCTTCTGCATCAGAATCGTGAGCCCGATCGAAGTCACCATAAAAATCACCGAACCCCAGATCGTCAGCTTCGTCAGCAGGGTCGCCGCTGAGCGGGGACCGAATGCCGTCTGTGATCCCTGCCCGCCAAACGCGCCCGCAAGGTCAGCGCTCTTGCCCTGCTGAAGCAGGATGATCCCCACCAGCAGCAAACACACAATGATGTGAACCACAATAAACAGATAATAGAGATATGTCATGGAATCGCTCTTCCGGGGAGCCTCTTTACAGGCTTCCGATCAAATTTGCGGACATTTGGTGCGGAAGGGGGGACTTGAACCCCCATGCCTCTCGGCGCCACCCCCTCAAGATGGTGTGTCTGCCATTTCACCACTTCCGCACTCGGTGAACACTTGTCCTCAATGGATTATAACAAAGGCCCTTCCTTCCCTCGCCGCAGAGTATGCCCCCGCTAGAAGATCTCTGCCAGCTTCAAAAAGCTCTCAACCTCAAGCAGTTTCTGCCCGTCCGGGGCAGGATCAAGCTCATCATGCTCCAGGACCCATGTATTCGGGTGATGGATATAAACCGCGTGCAGTCCCGATGCAAGCGCAGGATTGATATCTGAGCGGGGACTGTTGCCGATCATCCAGGTGCTGGCCGGTTCCAGCGTGTACTTGTCGCACACGGCACAGTAGGCATAGGGATTCTTCTCGCGCGAAACCTCCACCGCGGTAAAGTATCCGCGCAGCCCGGAGCGCTCCAGCTTGTCCATCTGCTCCCTCTCATTGCCCTTGGTCATCAGAATCAGCCGATGCCGCGACGCTAACTGTGGAAGGGTGACCTCTACCCCGGGCAACAGCTCAATCTCTTGATCCAAAATCGACTGCGCAAAGCTCACTATGCGGTCATGTCTCTCTGGAGCAATCGGCTCTTGCGACAATCGCTCAAAGCAAGTCACCAACGATTGGCGAAACGATGAGACCCCGTAGCCATGCTTGGACGTATGCTCCCGCTCGACCGCATTCAGCTTTTCCCGAACTTCAGCAGGAGAATATTCGTGGTGGTCCAGATAAGAAATAAAACTGGCAATCGCCCGCTCGAAGTAGATGTTGTTCTCCCAGAGCGTGTCATCAGCGTCGATGAGCAGCGTCTGCGCCGATTTCCAGGTAACATATTGCATCGTACCTTCGAGCCTATCAGTAAATTCCGCACGCAGCGCCTCTGTATAAAGTCGCTGCGTACGCATATAAAGCAAATTTCATTCTCGATTTGTGGAAAATCCAAGCGTCTTTTTCTCTCTATGAGTGTCGATATTAGTAAATGATCAGTGCCGCAATTGCATCTAAGTGAACAGGCACTTGCTGGTGCGTCAATCAGGCCAGAACCCACGGAACAAATTGCAGAAGAGAACCGATCAGGAGAAGGATGCAGCGTAACTTCAGGACCCTGCTCTTGTTTGCACTTTTTTGTTGGCTCAATGTTGCAGCGGCGCACGCGGGTAGGATCGCGCTGCTGCTGGAAGAACCCTACGGCCATTTCGGCTCACTCAACCCCACAGGCCACGCGGCCATCTACCTCAGCGACGTCTGTTCCGAGACTCCCGTGCGCCTCCGCCGCTGCTATCCGGGCGAGACCGGTGTTGTCATCAGCCGCTACAACCACGTTGGCGGATATGACTGGATTGCGATGCCGTTGCTTGCTTACCTCTACGCCGTCGATGACCCAAACCAGATTCCTTCCCAGGTGAATGAGAAAATGGTTGAACGAATGCAGGATGCGTATCGTCGTCAGCATCTGCTCAAAATTGTCCCGAACGGACCCGACGGCGGGATGGCCCACGGCGATTGGACTCAACTCCTGGGCGAGGCGTATATACGGAAGATCTATGGATTTTCGCTCGAAACCACTCCTCAACAGGACGACGCGCTCATTGCTGCCCTGAACGACCACAGCAACCGTCGCCGCTTCAACCTTCTCTTCGATAACTGCGCAAACTTTGCCGAGAAAATCCTCAATTTCTATTACCCGCACTCCATCCATCGCAATTTCATTACCGATGTTGGCATCATGACTCCAAAGCAGGCTGCCCACTCTTTGGATAGATATGCCCGACACCACAGCGATCTAGATCTAACAACCTTTGTCATTCCTCAGGTGCAGGGCACGATTCACCGCAGCACACCCGTGCACGGAGTGCTTGAATCGCTGTTGGAAACCAAAAAGTATGCAGTGCCCCTCGCGCTGCTTGACCCACCTGTAGCAGGTGGTCTGGTCGCCGTCTACATCGGAGATGGCCGCTTCCACCCCGGAGCACACATGGAGTCCATCTTCAATCCACACAAAGACGCAGAGCCCGGAGTCCATCTGGCCAAAGAGAGCAGCCCCGATCTTCCCCGCGCGGCAGGCCCAGTATTAAAACAGGTCTCGTATCAATATCCCCATCGGGGCTACTCATCGCCGTATGCATCAGAATCAGATGTCCCTCATGGAAACGACACGCTCACTCCTCAGAAACACGCTCCCAGCCCATCTGAATGAGTTCTGTAACCGCCACGTCAGCTCATCACTCTGTCATTTGCCAGGGTATAAGCGGCGAGCGCCGCCTGCATCACCTGTTTCACTGCTACTTTGTGTTTCATTGCGGCTGCGCGGCAGTCCTCAAACTCCGGCGCGGCATTCAACTCATCCCTGCCCCGGCTCCCTATCTTTACGCGAATCTCGCCGTATGGCGTGGAAACGACGACATGCCCGCGATCCAGACAAACACGTTTTTCCTGCCGCATGCGAACGCCAAGCGTGCTTGTCTCACGTAATAGCAATTCCTTAAGCTCCTCAGCTTCTGACTCATTGCAAAGCACTGTTACCAGCGTGCCCGGCCGGCCCTTTTTCATAATCACCGGCGCCAGCATCACGTCGAGCGCGCCCATCGCCAACCCGCGCTCAGCCACGTGCGCCAGGACCTCTGGGCTCATATCGTCCACAGCGGTCTCCAACACAGTAATGGCCTGTTCAAAACTCTGCACCTGCACCTTATTAGGGCTCCCCTCTGCGCTCGCGCCTGATCCAATAATCTCCGCAATCGGCAGCACATCATTCATCGAACCCGAACGGTAACCCTGCGTGTCCAGCGTGACGTAAAGGAATCCAGCGGCACGCACCGCTGCGCTCATGCGATCCAGCATCGCAAGGTCAAGTGCGCGCGGCAAATCGGCCCGCACGATTTCCACTCGCGCCAGCTCCCCGTGGTGTCTCACCCTTACCTGCGCAAAGCCCAATCTGTGTAACGCCGCCTCCGCCCGCTCCACCTGCATCAGATTTTCTCCCGTCACGGCCCGCCCATACTCAATGCGCGAGGAAAGACAGGCGGACGCTGGTTTATCCCATACGCTCAGGCCAGCCCCTCGCGCAAGCGTTCGGATCTCCGCCTTCGTCAGCCCGGCTTCGGCGAGCGGCGCGCTCGCATGATGCAGCGCTGCAGCTTTCTGCCCGGGACGAAACTCCCCCTGATCATCCGCGTTCATCCCGTAGGCCAGACGCTCAAACCCAAGCTCCGCCCGCGCTCTTTCCATGACCGTAAACAATTCGTCTTTGCAGTGAAAACAGCGTTGCGAATCGTTACGCGCGTACTCGGGCTTTTCCAGCTCCGCCGTGTGCAGAATGTGCGTCGGAATCCCGTGCTCCGTCGCAAAGTTCAGCGCTGCTTCCAACTCGGCACGAGGCATTGACGGCGAGTCCGCAATGACCGCTAGCATCTCATCGCCAAGGGCCCGGTGCGCAGCGTACGCCAGATAAGCAGAATCCGTACCGCCCGAATAGGCGACCAGCACGCTCTCCAGTTCTCGAATCTTCTCCGTGAGCAGGGCGGCTTTCGCGGCTAGGTCCATACCTGAAATGGTAACCTACCGCCGAGGCCATTCAGCCTCGGGCTGAAATCTGCCATTCAGCAGCAGGTGTGCAGTTTTAGTTCGACTTATTCGCCGGCGCGACAGCATCGCCGTTCCCGCCCTGCTCCTGGCTATTCAGCGTATAGATCACTTCGCCTGGACGGGCATAGTGCAGTTTCTTCCGCGCTTCAAACTCGATCGCGTCGGGGTCACTCTTAAGTCGCGCATCATGGTCTCTCAGCTGGCTATTCTCCTGCTGAAGCGCCTCGATTCGCTGGTGTAGCTCCCCGTCCTGTGCACGCTTCTGCTCGTAGTTGTTCAGGCCATTGCGCCCGAATACCACGTGCCAGGCAAGCACCATGGCCAGCAAAATGCCGAGGGCCGTGGCGATGCGCCGCCGGACGCGGTACAGTCCCGTATACGCGCTCCGCGCTAGTCCGGCTTTTGCTTCCTTCGGTGTATTGCCATGGGCGCTCAATGCGTCTCTCCTTCGGTGATTGGCCCAAGTTTCCATTATCCGGCTCAGCCGGTCATGGCGCGGGCACAGGTCAGGCAAAATTCTTCGCGGGAGAACCTATTCCAGCACCCAGCGCTTCGCCACGGTGCTTAGTGCCTCGGCCTCCGAGCTCTTGCGGGCCTCCGTATAGACGCGGACCACTGGCTCCGTTCCACTCAGCCGGTAGCAGACCCAAGCCCCGTCGTCGAGAATCAGCTTCAGCCCATCGGTGCGCACGATCTGCGCAACCTTGTGCGGACCGAGCGCTTTAGGATCAGTCTTCACCTTCTCAACAAACTTCTCCTTCACCTCGGGCGTCAACTGAAAATTCTCGCGACTCGGGTAGAACTCGCCAACCCGCGCAAACAGCTCTGTCAGCTGCTCACCAAGGCTCTTTCCGCGCACAGCGACCATCTCCGTCACCAGTAGTCCGGCAATCACGCCGTCCTTTTCCGGCACGTGACCGCGAATCGTCAACCCTGCGCTCTCTTCGCCGCCAATCACAATCTTGTCCTGGTTGATCAGTTCGCCGATGTACTTGAATCCAACGGGTGTCTCATACAGCGGAATCTTGAATTGGTCCGCCAGCGCATTGATCAGGTTCGTCGTTGCTACTGACTTAGCCACGCCGTTTCGCCAACCGCGCGTCTCCACAAGATAGTCGAAGAGCAGCGCAATAATGTAATTCGGCTGAATAAAGGCTCCGCCGCGGTCCACGATTCCAAAGCGATCCGCATCGCCGTCAGTCGCAATGCCAATGGCGGCTCCCGTTTCCTTCATCTTTGACTTGCAGTCGGCCAGCAAGTGGTCATCCGGCTCCGGCGCGTGCCCGCCAAACAGCACGTCGCGATAATCATGCACGGTCGCCGTTTCCACGCCATGCTCGCGCAAAATGTGGCAACTATAGCCCCGTGCTGCTCCCCAGAACGGATCAAACACCACCTTGATCCCCGCCCTTTTGATCGCCGGAAAATCAACCAGCTCGCCCAACCGCTTCAAATAGTCCGGCTTGACGTCGATCTCTTCAAACTTCTCCTTCGGCTCTGGAGCAGGCGGCACAATCACTTCTCCCAGCTCGCGGATTGCGGCTTCGATCTGCTTCGTCACTTCCGGCAGGGCCGGCGCGCCATCAGGCGTCGAAAATTTGATTCCGTTATACTCCGGCGGATTGTGCGACGCAGTGAAGTTGATTGCCCCGCCCGCCTTGCGCTGCCGCACAGCATATGAAATTGCCGGAGTCGGTGCGGCTGCGGGAATCACCACTGGGGCCACGCCATGCGACGCGAGCACCCTCGAAGCTTCCGCCACAAATCTCTCGCCAAGAAAACGCGGATCACGGCCCACCAACACTGTTCGCGGGCCCGGCTGCGAAGTCACGTATCTCGCAATTCCCGTAACCGCGCGGCGAATATTCGCCAGCGTAAACTCTTCGGCTACGACTGCCCTCCACCCCGATGTGCCAAACTTGATCTCTACCGCCATGTCACTCCTTCTCAAATCGAACAGACTCCACATCCCCCGATCTCTGAGATGCTTGCCGGGAACTCTCCCCAACCGATCTTGTCCGACCGCGAATTTTCCTCAACCATCTTACTCAATCAGCTTGCAGGCGCATGGACCACGCCCCCAAACCGGAGTAGATCAAAGCAGACAATAAGGCTCGAGGAGTTACCTATGCACAATGAACCGCTCGCCCGCATCGCATTCACCACAGCCGCCTCGGCTGAACAGGCCCGCTGTCTCGCGCAGGCGCTAGTCGAAAGGCGCCTCGCCGCCTGCGTCAACATCGTCCCCGGCCTCACTTCAATTTACCGCTGGCAGGGCGCGGTCGAGGAAGCGCCGGAAACCCTGCTTATCATTAAGACCACATCCGAGCTACTCCTCGCAGTTGAAGCGACCCTTCGTGAGTTGCACTCTTACGATGTTCCAGAACTTTTGGCGCTCAACATCGAATCAGGTAGCTCGCCGTACCTCGCCTGGATGTTCAACTCGGTGGGAAGCGTCGCCAGATAATCCCCTAAGTCCCTCGCTTCGCCGGCTGGTAGCTTCCTGGAGGCGTCCTCGAAGCAATCGACAGCCGGTTCCAGCCATTAATCGTAATCAGCGCGAAAGTCAGATCGGCCAGCTCCTTCTCTGTAAAGTGCGGCCGAACCTCCTCATAGACGGTATCCGGCACCTGACCCTCCGTCAGTAGCGTTAAGGCCTCTGTCTATGCCAGCGCTGCTCGTTCGAGGTCCGTGTACCAGGGGCACTCCCTCCACGCATCCAGTGAATACAGCCGTGGCTCCTCTTCGCCGGTGGCCCGCAGGTCTTTCCAATACATATCCAGGCAGTAGGCACAACCGTTAATCTGCGATGCGCACAGCTTGACCAGGTGTTGCAGCCCTTCCTCAAGGCAGCAGTGGCGGAAATAGTGCTTGAGGCCCAGCATGGCCTTGTATCCCTCTGGCGCAACGGCATAGGCATTAAAGCGAGTTTCCATCATTCCCCTGGTTTTGGCGGTAACCATGCAACCGTCCATTGGATGTATGAAAAATGAATCTGGAGTCATGCTGTAAGTATCTGAATATTATGTTCTCCAGAGGAATTCGACCCTATAGCGTTTCACCCCGCAAATCGCGCAACTTTTTGGGGGAAATGAGGTTCATAACTGCAGGTCCAAAGATACCCTGACCAAGTCCGGGATCTTAGGTCGTGCCGCTGCTCAGTTCTATTGAGTTGGGGCTGGGAGGTTGAAGATCATGCGCAGTTTGCGCTCGTTTGGTTTGGCAGCAATTCTGACAGTAGGTCTGGCATTTGTGCCGTCTGCCGCACACGCCCAGATCGCTGTCGGCATCGGCATTGGCCCGGTGGTCGGATATCCGGCTCCGGTCTACGTAGCAGGACCTCCGGCCTGTGCCTGGGGATATTATGGGTATTACCCCTATGCCTGCGCTCCATACGGATACTACGGTTCTGACTGGTTCTATAACGGTATCTTCATCGGCGCCGGCCCTTGGTTTACTGGCTGGTACGGATACCCTTGGGGCTGGGGCTACGGGCGCATAGGTTGGTACGGTTGGCGTGGCTACGGCTACCGGGGCGGCTATGGTTACCGTGGCGGATACGGGTATCGCGGTGGGTATGGATATCGTGGCGGATACGGCTATCGCGGTAGCTATGGCCGGGCCGGATTTGCATCTTACAATCGTGGTGTCACAGCCTTCCGCGGGAGCAACGGTGTCCGTAGCGCCTATGGCGGATATTACGGCAGGTCTGGCGGCGTCCACGGATTCAGCGGTGCCTACGGCGGCCGCAGCTTTAGTGGTGCTCGCGCCTTCGGCGGTGGCGGTTACCACGGCAGCTATGGTGGCGCCCGCGCCTTCAGCGGCGGCGGATTCCATGGCGGTGGTGGCTTCCATGGCGGTGGCGGGGGTTTCCACGGTGGCGGCGGCGGACATGGCCGGTAAACTAGTGTTCTTCTAACAAGTAACAAAGGCCCCGCTCTTCTGAGCGGGCCTTTTCTTTTCTAAACAGCGATCAGACTATCGGATCATCGCCTTCACCATTTTCGCAATCCGGCTTGAGGCATCCGGATGCGCCAGTTTTCTCGCCGCCTCTGACATTCGTTCCAGCCCGGCACGATCTTCCAGCATTTCAATCAGCGTCCCTTGTAGCCGCTCCGGCGTTATCTCATCCTCCAGCAGCATCCTGGCCGCGCCCGCTGTAACCATCGCTTCCGCATTCTTGCGCTGATGATCATCCGCAGCCTGCGGAAATGGCACCAACAGCGACGGCTTTCCAGCGGCACAGTGCTCTGACACGGTACTGGCCCCGCTGCGAGAAACGATCAGATCAGCAGCCTCAAAGCGCCGGGGCATATCCTCCAGAAACGCATGGACTTCCCATCGCTCCGGCGAGGCGCCGCTGGCGCGATATGCCGCCAGCGTCGCTTCAACGTGCCGCGCTCCAGCCTGATGCAGAATCGTGAGTCCTGGAACCGCGGCCAGCAGATCGCCCGCAATCTTCGGCATCAGGGTATTCAGCGCTCGTGCCCCCTGGCTACCGCCAAAGACCAGCATGTTCGGCGGGGCGCCAGCGGGACGAGGCCTTAGCCGGAAAAACTCGCTGCGCACCGGAACCCCGGTCACCTGCGCATTGCGAAAATATTTCTTCGCCTCGGCAAAATTGACTGCTGCTGCATTGACCCTCTTCCCAACGAACCTGTTGGCCATCCCTGGGTAGGCATTTGGCTCAAACGCCAGCGTCGGAATGCCGCTTAAAATGGCGGCGCCCATCGCCGGTCCCGAGGCATAACCGCCCACGCTGACAACTGCATCTGGCTTAAACTCCTTCAGAAGCCTCCAGCATCGCAATAACCCTAACGGCAAATCCAGCATTGTGCGGGCCTTGATCGCCAGCGGCACTTTATTCAACTGGCCCACCTTGATCATCTGGAGCGTATAGCCGGCACGCGGCACCAGCTGCGACTCCAGCCCGCGTGGCGTTCCGACAAATAGGATCTCCGCCCCATAGGCCGCCTTCAGCTCATCCGCGATCGCAAGTGCTGGAATAATATGCCCGCCGGTCCCTCCCCCGGCCATGACGACCCGCACCCTCAATCCACCTCGCGGGTAATGTTCAGCAGCACGCCTAACGATGCCAGCACAAACACCAGCGACGTTCCACCGTAGGAGATCAGCGGCAACGTAATGCCCTTGGTCGGCACCAGCGCCAGTACCACGCTGATGTTGAAGAACGCTTGAATCAGCAGAGTCGATGTGATTCCGAACGCCAGAAAGCGCGCAAACGGATCCTTGCTTAGGATCGCCGCCCGCATTCCGCGATAGCCAAGTGTGATGAACAGCCCGACGACCAACAATGCGCCGATCAGCCCAAGTTCTTCAGCAATGTTCGCAAAAATGTAGTCCGTATGCGGTTCGGGCAGATAGAACAGTTTCTGCCTGCCATCCATGTATCCCAGTCCCCGAATCCCGCCGGTGCCGACCGCGATCAAGGATTGGATGATATGGAACCCTTTGCCCAGCGGATCCGACTCCGGATTCAGGAACGCGAGGATGCGTTCCCTCCGCCACTTCACCCTGAACAACATGATGTAAACCACGGGCGCTGACGCGACCGCCGCATAGCCCAGATACTTCACATTCATCCCTGCCAGATACAGGAGCAGTGCCGTTACTACAGCACAAACCAGCGCCGTTCCGAAATCAGGCTGCTTCAGGATCAGCGCGATGAACAGCAGACTGGGAAGCACCGCCGGCAAAATCGTCCCGCGAAAATCATCGACCGATCCCATCCGATTCTGCAGGAACCATGCAAGGAAAAGCACGATCGTCGGCTTGGCAATCTCCGACGGTTCAAGCGAGGCTGGCCCCAAAAGAATCCAGCGGTGAGCACCATGTGAGTCATGCATGAAGAACGAAGCCAGCAGCAGAACGGTCGTAATCGCCACTGCCGGGAAGACCACGTTCGGGTTGTTATAGCGGCGATAGTTCACCTTCATCAACAGCGTCATCGCAATCAGCCCCAAGGCTGCATACAGCGACTGCAGCAGCAAAAAGTGGTAGGGCGACCCGTAGTTTGCCTTGGCCATCACAGCTGAAGCGCTGAAAACCATCAGCAGGCCGATGACGACCAGGATCAGCGTGGCCCCAAAGAGCCATTTGTCCACTCCGACGCGCTTTGCCATCTTGGGGCCTAGGCGCTCTTCCGTTCGCCTGAACCGGTCCGCGCCAGCACAAGTT
>Ga0335074_10000533_pt1 | contig 53754 bp, 50 predicted proteins | sample Lox_Sample_23_FD_206715 | JGI IMG/M metagenome (GOLD analysis project Ga0335074, IMG submission 206715) | Soil microbial communities from Loxahatchee National Wildlife Refuge, Florida, United States - Lox_Sample_2.3 | ecosystem: Environmental > Terrestrial > Soil > Wetlands | place: USA...
CCTGTCAACGCTTCGACGCCGTCCTCACGGACGGCTCCGCATGACTCGAGGCCGACGTGGGTCGCTACTTCACGTTCGTATGACTTTTTCATTCACTACACCTCGCCGGTTTAGCCGGCGCACAGGAGAAGGAGAAGATTACAGCAGTCACGTAAATTTGTATCGCTCGTGATGGCGCCGCGGGACTCGACGCGCGCACGCTGCCTCCGCTTATACCTCGGGCCAACAAGTGTCGAGCCGCAGGCTCGGGATGATATGCGCAGCGCAAAATACGGCACTGAGACCGCTGCTGAGTGAATCTACTCCGGCTTGGCGGCGCCGCTGGAGATGGCGTTGTCGAATAGCTGGCGCATCTGGTCGCCCGCCTGGCGGCTCTGATCGATTTCCTGCCGGGCAATCTCACCGATCTGCCGCCCTATATCGCCCATTTGGGCTCCGAGTTCGCCGGCTCGCTGTGAAATCTGCTGCATATTTGAATTCCAACGCGCCTGATTGAGCGCTTGCTGCATTTCGCCCAGTTCGCGCTGCAAATCGCCGAACTGCTGCATGGTGGCGCCGCTGGCGTTCAGGTCCTTAATTTCGGATTGGAGCTTCTGCAGTTCCGCGTTCATGTCCGGAACCTTCACGCGAATCTGCTGCATCTTTGCTTGCACTTGTTCCTGCATTTGCTTTGATAGAGCTTGCTCCTTCTGCTGCAGCTCCTGTTGTCGCTTGGCGGAATCTCCGTTTTGCGCCCAGATTTTCTCGGCTTGGTTGATGATGGACTTGTCGCGAATGACGTAAGACTTGCCATCGTGTTCGAACCAGATGAAATCGCCATGAATCTTCGAACGCAGCTCTCCCGCCATCTCAGCATCTTCTTGGGTGCCGTGGATGATGGGGTGGCCGGAGCTTTTGGTGACAATCACGAACCGAGGGCTCCAAGGCCAATATGCGCCGAATTGGTTCGCATATGCGATTGCATCGACCCAGTCGCCAGGAGGCGGCACGGCGGGCACGGCGACCGGCGGCGCAACGGGCGCTGGCCCTTGCGGCGGCACAGGAGCGGCGACGGGAGCGGGAGACTGAGGCACTGGAGGAGCCGAGGCCCGAGGCAAAAGCGCTTGGCTTGGCAGCGCTGGTCCTAAGGACGGAGGCGCAATTTGCGGCGGTTCTCCCGGAGCTGGATTGGCAGATGCGGCCGGAACGGCCATGGGCGCAGCCGCGCCGCTGGGCGGCGCCAAAAGCTGTGTGGGTGGCGGAGGAGGCGGCGGTGCCGGCGCCGGGAGTGCAACGTTCTGCGCAGCGAACACGGACGGATGCAGGGATGCGGTCAGAGCGACCGCAGGGACGCAGACCACCGCGAGAGCAACGACCAGAGATTTTTTCATGTTTCGATACATGCCCGGCCTCCAAGCGAGAATGCGTTCCAGTCTCTTTTCTCCCTGGCCGGTTTTGGCCATCGCGACGCCGTGCCATCGCACGCGGGCCGGAGAAGTTTCGAGATTGGCGAGGAAATCGAGAAGCGTTTCGGCGTAGCGGGTGCGGTCCGCGCCGGCAGCAAGCGCCGATTCATCGCTGGCCTGCTCGGCAAGGCCGGCGAGATGGCGATCAAGCCACCAGGAAAGCGGGCTAAACCAGAAGAGCGCGCGATTTAGTAAAGCAACGAACTGCGCGAGCGAATCGCGGCGTGCCACGTGGGAGAGTTCGTGCGCGAGCACAGAACTCAGCCGATCGGCGTCCCAGTTGCGCCAGTCCTGCGGCAATAGAATCGCCGGACGGAAAATGCCAAGCGTCACCGGGACGCGTAACGCTGCGGATTCCGCGAGTCGCGGAGAGTGCCGCAAACCGGCCGTCTGCGAGGTGGCGTCCAACGAATGCAAAGCTTCTAATTCGGCTATGGGTTGCGCGGTGCGCGCCAAGCGGGAGCCGAGGAACATTCCCAGTAAAAGGCGGGCCAGAAAAAAGGAAGCGATCGCGATATACAGCGCGCCCGCCAGCACAATCCACGGGAATGCGGGGCGTGTGGCATTTGAGTGAGTGGCCGCGTTTGCTTCAGTATCCGCGCTTGATTCGGTGGACGGATTAGATTCGGAGATGGGGCGACCGGCGAGCGGCGACACCGAAGCGGTCGCTTCCATCGAGCGGTAAGCTTGATTGCTCTTACGCATGGGCGAGGGGGCGCTTTCGGATATGACCTGCGGCTGCGACGTCCGAACGACGGAAATCGCACTATCCCGCGAAAAACTTGGGACAGGTATGGGAAGAGAAATCGCCGGAGAGAGGAGCACCAATAGCGGCATCGCCAGCGCGATCAACAGCAAACCTCGCCACGCGAGCAGCCTTTCGCGTACTTCGCTGACGCGGTATGCGAAGAGAACCGCGGCCAGGAAGAACGCCAGCAGCAGCGAGCGGAAAGCGGAATCCAGCAAGATGGAAAGGAATTGCGACGCAGCGTGTGTCAGGACAGCGATCATGGCATTCTTCTTCCTTCTTCGCCTCGTTTATTTCACCAGGCGCGCTTTCGAGCCGGTTGAATCTTTGCTCGCGGATTTTTCGCGGGCGATGCGGCGGGCCAGCTTTTCGAGCTGGTCGCGCCGGATCACGGAATTCTGCACCATGCCGACGAGCAGCTCCTCGGCCGAGCCGCCGCAGAAGCGGTCGATAATGTTTTTCACCGCGCGCACGGCCACATTCTGGCGGGCCTGCAGCGCACGATAGATATACGTGCGGCCCGACGTTTCGTGAGCAACGAAGCCTTTTTCCTCCAGGCGGCGGAGGATGGTGCGCACCGTAGATTCCTTCATCGGGCGCGAGGCGGCCAGCGCTTCGCGGCACGCTTCCGCCGAGCAGGGCCCGTTGGCCCAGACGTAATCCATCACCAGCTGTTCGATATCGCCGAGGCCCTTGGGGCGTTGGCTGATTGTTTTCAACATTCGGTTAACCACCTACGCTATCTCATGTAACGCTACAACATGTAGCGCATGGAACAATTCTTGTCAAGCGCAATTTTTCCGGTTCTTTGTGGGAAGGCGCGATGTGGAAAGACCCGATGTGGGAAGGCCGCGTACGTGAAGGCGGGACGCGCTCGGCAGCCACAAATCGCGCGCTTCCGAGCAAATTGCCAAACGGCCGGGGAACGCGGCGGGCTATTCGTCGCGGGTGACGAGGAGTTGCTTATAGGCTTCGCGGCGGGTAATGCCGCGCTCGCGCGCGGCTATTTTCAGGGCGGATTTGCGATCGATGCCGCGCTCTTTCATGATTTCCTCGACGCGATGAGAAAGAGGGGCGGTCGCTTGCGCACCATTGCCGTTGTTGTTCTGATGGATCGCCTGGCCATCCGCCGGGCCAATCAGCAAAGTAATTTCACCGCGTGGAGCCTTTTTGCGCACTGCCTCGACCAGATCTTCGATGTGGCCGCGCTGAAATTCTTCGAACGCTTTGGTGACTTCGCGCGCGATCACCGCGGGGCGGTTGCCGAGGATTTCCAGCGCATCCTCCAGGGAATCGAGCAAGCGGTGCGGGGCTTCGTAAAGCGCGACCGTTCGCGGCTCGGTCGCCAGCGCACGCAGCGCCTTTCGGCGCGCCGTGGGGCGTGACGGCAGAAATCCAGCAAAGGTGAATTCCTCAATCGGCATGCCGGAAGCGGCCAGCGCGGCCACAAAGGCCGACGGACCGGGAATGGGCACAACAGAGATGCCGTGGCGCAAGCAGAGGTTCACCAGCCGAAAGCCGGGATCGGAAATGGCGGGCGTGCCCGCATCGCTGACGAGCGCTACTTTCGCGCCCTGCTCCAGCTCGATGACGATTTCCGGCGCGCGGGTGATTTCGTTGTGTTCGTGATAGCTCACCAGGCGCTTCGAAATGTCGAAGTGCGCGAGCAGCTTCAGGGTCTGGCGGGTGTCCTCGCAGGCAATCACGTCCGCTTCGCGGAGGACGCGCAACGCGCGCATGGTGATGTCTTCGAGATTGCCGATGGGCGTGGCTACGATGTAGAGGCAGCCTGCCCCGTTTTCGTCCGGTTTTGATTTGGTCGCCATGTGTGAAAGCTTTAGGCCAGAAGATGAGAGTAAGCTGTGCGCGCCGCTTTTGCAATACGGTGTGAAGCTGACTTGACTCGCGGTGTTGCGCGCAGGGAGTTGGATGCACAGAGCAAGCGCGTTTCCATTCCCCTCGCGCCTTGTGGCTCGCACTCGGCTCAAGTATGCTTTTCGTTTCCCGACATGGCCACCAAGCGAACATTAGCCGAACTTCCCGGCACGACCGACCGGCGAATCGACGCGCTGTTGACCCTGCTCGCCGAAAACGCCACGATCGTGGTAAGTGGGGCGAAAATCGCCAAGGAAATCGGCGTGAGCCGGCAGCAGGTGTGGCGCTGGATCGAAAAATTGCGCGCGCTGGGGGTGCGCGTGAAGGGCCACGCGCACACCGGATACCACATCGAACGGGTCCCGGACATTCTGGCGCCGCAACTGCTCACCCATCGCCTCTACGGAACGCCATTCGCGCGGCGCATCTATCATTTCTTCACGATCGATTCGACGAACACGGTGGCGATGCATCTGGGCGAAGCGGGCGCGCCGCATGGCACCGTCGTGCTGGCTGAGGAGCAAACCGCGGGACGCGGGCGCGCCGGGCGTTCCTGGACGTCGGAAAAATCCGCGGGAATTTACTGCAGCGTGCTGCTGCGTCCGGCAATTCCCCCTGCGTACGCTCCCGTGCTCACGCTGGTGGCAGGCGTAGCCGCACGCGACGCGGCTGCGGAGGACATGGACGCGCTGCCCGATATTCGCTGGCCAAACGATCTGATCGCCAGCAGCAAGAAATTCGGAGGGATTCTCACGGAAATGCGCGCCGAACCCGATCGCGTTCATTACGCGGTGATCGGCATCGGCATCAACGTCAATCAGACGAAAATGCCCGAGCCGCTCTCGGGCATTGCCACCTCCCTGCGCATCGAAAGCGGCAAGTCGCATTCGCGGCTGGAATTGCTGATCCGGTTGCTGCGCCAGCTCGACCGCTACTACAATGAGTTCCTCGCCGAAGGCGCCGCGCCGATCTTGCGGCGGTTCGCCCAGGTGTCGAGTTATTTCAAAGGCAAGCGCGTGCGAATCACTACGACCGGGGAAAGTTTTACCGGCGCGACGGCGGGGCTCGATCCGAGCGGCGTGCTGCGCGTGGTGCGCGACGATGGTCGCGGCACCGAACTGGTGCTTGCAGGCGATGTTGCGGAGGCGCTTTGATGCTGCTGGCGCTCGACGTGGGAAATACCAATACGGTCGTGGGCGTTTTTCGTGGCAAGGAGTTGGTGGCGCACTGGCGCCTGACCACCGCGCGCGATCAGACCATCGACGAATACGGCATCCTGACGCGCAATCTGTTCACCTTGCGCGAACTCGAACCGCGCGAAATTGGGGGCGTGATTATCAGCTCCGTGGTGCCTCCGCTGAATTCGACGCTGGCCGGAATGGCGCAGGCGTATTTCGGACATAAGGCGCTGTTCGTGGAACCAGGCATCAAGACGGGAATGCCGGTGCACTACGACAATCCGTTGGAGGTTGGCGCGGATCGCATCGTCAATAGCGTTGCCGCGTATGACAAATACGGAGGGCCCTGCATCATCGTGGACTTTGGCACAGCCATCAACTTCGACGCGGTTTCCGAACGCGGCGAATACATGGGCGGGGTGCTGGCGCCGGGCATCGGCATCTCCTCGGAAGCGCTGTTTGCGCGAGCGGCGCGTTTGTTTCGCGTGGAAATCAAGGACCCCGGAAAAATTATCGGCACGAATACCGCTGCGTCGATGCAAGCCGGACTGTTTTACGGCTACACCGATCTGGTGGATGGCATCCTCGAGCGCATGAAGAAAGAGATGGGCGCGCAAACAAAAGTGGTTGCCACCGGCGGACAAGCCGCGCTGATCGGCCGCGCGTCGGGGCACATCGAAACGATCGACGAATTTCTGACCCTCGAAGGATTGCGGATCATCTGGGAACGCAATCAATCCGGCTCGCGCGAACACGGCGGCGCGGCGAAAAAGGCGCCCACTCCGGCCAAACGGGGATGATCGCGCGCATCTGAATCGGGCCTGATGTGGCTGGCATGGAATCGTTCAACTACTTCAACTATTTTACGGAGATCGAGGAACATTTCTGGCGCAAGCGCGGCGCGCGTCTGCTGGTATCGCCGCTCGATTGGGCCGTCGTCGAGACTTGGCAGAAAGCGGGCATTCCGCTTTCCGCCGTACTGAAAGGAATCGATCGCGCATTTGAAAGCTGGTCGCGTTCGCGCCGCGCCGCTGGCGGGCGGCAACTGAAGAGCCTGGCGTATTGCGTGGATGCCGTGCTGGATGCAGCTGCCGAGGCGCAAGAAGCAGCCGCTGGCGCGGGACCGACGGTGGCCTCGACGAAAGCAGGCGCGGAGCCATTCTCGCGCGACGAGCTGCGCAAATATCTGGAGCGCAACGCGGTCCGTCTGCGCAGCGCCGCCGAAAAGCAGCGCGGTGCGCACGCGGCACTCGCGGCTCGGCTGGATGAAACCGCGAAGCGGCTTGACGAGATGCTTACGCTGCTCGATGCGCCTGGCCAGCTTGACCTGGAAGATTTGGAGCGCCGGCTCACGGTGCTCGAAGAAAAGCTCACTGCTTCGCTTTCGGCGGATGCTGATGACGAATTGCTTTTGACGGTTCGCCGCGAAATGGACCACGCGCTGGCCCCATACCGGCGTAAGATGTCGGCTGAACAGTTGGCGCAACTCGAGCGCCAATTCACGCAGAAGCGCCTATTCGAGCAGTTCACTGTCCCGCGGCTGAGCCTTTTTTATCTGAGCTAACGCATTTCGCGCGTACCCCAAAGATCCATGGCTATTATTGACGTGACGATCGAAAAATTGATTTATGGTGGTGAAGGACTGGCGCACCACGATGGCACCACCGTGTTTGTGCCGTTCGTGCTGCCGGACGAGCGCATCTCGGCATCGCCCGTGGAGCAAAAAAAGAAATTCGTTCGCGCGCGAGTTGCGGACGTGCTCACTCGGTCCGCCGATCGCATTGCGCCGCGCTGTTCCCATTTCGGCGTTTGCGGCGGGTGCGATTACCAGCACATCACCTACGAATCGCAGCTGAAATACAAAACGGAAATCCTCCGCGAGACGCTGCGCCGCATCGGGCGCATCGAGTGGGCCGGAGAAATCGCCGCGCACGCTTCGCCGCCATGGGCCTATCGCAATCGCGCGCAGTGGAAAATCCGTCCGCTGGGCGAGGCGCCGGAGTCCGAGACCGTTGCGACGTCGAAAGCCGCGCCGGTTTCGCCCGCCGGCGCGCAACTGGGAATCGGCTACTTCCGCGCGAATTCGTCCGCGCTCTGCGCCGTCGAGAATTGTGCGATCGTCTCGCCGCTGCTGCTAAAGACGTTGCTCTCATTGCGCGCAGCGCTCGCCGCCGGCATACTGCCGAAAAACTTGCGCGAGATCGAGGCCGTTGCGGGCGGAAACGATTCGCAATTGCTGCTGACGGCCACTTTCTCCGGCTTTCCCGCGCATGCCGCGGAACAGGCGCAGAAATTTCGCGAAATCGCGCCGGAAATCGCGAGCGTGCTTTTTCACGATCCCACGCGCGAGAGGATGGAGCTCTACGGCCCGGGTTTTATTGCCTGCGAGGCCGCCGGACGAACCTATCGCGTGGGCCACTTTTCTTTTTTCCAGGTGAACCGCTTCCTTGCCGACGACCTGGCCGGCAAAGTCGCAGCGAACGACACGGGTGGTTCGCTCGCACTGGACCTTTTTGCGGGCGTTGGGCTTTTTTCCATTCCACTGGCGCAGCGTTTCGAGCATGTTGTAGCGGTTGAGGCGAATCCCGCCTCCGCGCGCGATCTGGAAGCAAACATCGCCACAATTCCGCGCGGATCGGGCGGCCGCGGAGGCGCCGCATCGGTGGAAGTGCGCGTTGCCGATGTCGAGCAGTTCCTGGGAAAATTCCGCGGTGCGCCTCAGCTAGTTGTCCTCGATCCGCCACGATCGGGATTGACCCCGCAAATCGTCAAGCATCTCGCGCGCATTTCGCCGGAGCGCATCACCTACGTTTCTTGCGATCCGCCCACACTGGCGCGCGATGTGGCTGCCTTTCAGAAGGCAGGTTACGAATTGGGCGAGCTGCATCTGTTCGATCTTTTCCCGCAAACATTTCACATGGAAACGGTAGCGCGGCTGCGGCGGCGCCAATGAAACTGCCCGCGCTCTGGATCGCTGCCGCCTTCGCGAGCGGAATTGCGCTGGCATTGCGATGGCCCGGCGATTTGCGCACGTGGCTGATAATCGCGCTCGCTGCCATATTCGCTGGCGGAATTTTCGCGTGGCGCGATCGCGCTGCGGCGGCTTGGCCGCTCGCGCTGATCGCGTGGATGGCGCTCGGCGGCCTCGCCTCCGGTATCGAGCGCGCCAGCGTGCCGCCAAATCACGTCAGTCGTCTGATCGCAGCGAGCCGCCTGGATTTTGACCAGCCGCTGCGCTGGCGCGGCCGACTGCGCGACGATCCTCTTTCGCTTCCCTGGGGTCGCCGCTACGAAATCGACCTCGAACAAGTGGAAATTGCCGGCTCGTATGTCGCGGTCAGCGGCGGATTGCGCGCAAATTTGTACGACGGCCCGCAAGCCGGAGGCGCGCCACGCGGCTTGCGCGCGGGCGATCGCGTGGAAGTGCTGATGAAGGCGCGCGCACCGCGCGATTTTGGCGATCCCGGCGCATTCGACGTGCGCGGCTATCTCGCGCGCCAACACGTCGACCTGACCGGATCTCTGCGCAGCGGCGAGCTGCTGCAGCTCATCGACCGACCGCCGCCGACTTTCTTGCAGCGCGTTGCGCGCGTCCGCGGGAATCTGCTTGCCCGGCTCGACGCGCTCTTCCCCGGCCAGCCCAAGCGCGCCGCAGTGTTGCGCGCCATGCTGCTGGGCGATCGCAGTTTCGTTGATTCGCAAATCGTCACCGCATTTCAGGTCACGGCCGCGTACCACGTGCTCGTGGTCGCCGGGCTACACGTAGGCGCGCTGACGATTTTTCTATTTTGGCTGTGCCGCAGGCTGCGGTTTTCAATCACGGCCACGAGCTTCGTGACACTGGCCGTTCTCGCCACATATGTTGGACTGGTGCAGGACCGTCCGCCAATTCTTCGCGCCCGCTGATGGCCGCGCTCTATTTATGCGCGCGTCCGCTATTCCGCCGCACCGATTTGCTAAACACGGTCGCGCTGGCGGCGCTCGTACTGCTGATGTGGAAACCGTCCGAGCTTGTGGATTCGAGCTTTCAGCTTTCGTTTCTGGCGGCGGGGGTGATCGCTGCGCTGGCGTTGCCCTGGATGGAGCGGTCGACCGCGCCGTATCGCGCTGGGCTGTGGCACCTCGGCGACGTTACGCGCGACGGGGCGCATCCGCCGAAGATCGTTCAATTCCGCATCGAAATGCGCGCCGCGACTGCATATATCGCCTCGCGAATGCCCAAACAGCTTGCGGCTCATGCCGGCGCGCTCACCACGGCGCCAATTCGCGTCGGACTTCGCTTGTGGGAAGTTGTTTTGCTTTCGGTGGTGATCCAGTGGGGCATGATGCCGCTGCTGGCGCAGGATTTTCATCGCGTCAGCCTCGCCGGTCCGATCAGCAATATTCCCGCTGCGCTGCTGACCGGGCTGATCGTGCCGCTTGGCTTTTTGGCGCTGGCGACCACTTTTATCTGGTCGCGGCTCGCGATGCTGCTGGCGAAGGCGCTCGGATTGTGTACCGCGGCATTGATCGCCTCAGTCGAATGGTTCAGCGAGATTCCGCGCGTGTCGTATCGCATTCCCGGGCCACCCGCGTGGCTGCTGATCGCATTCTTCGCCGCGCTCATATTTCTGGCCGGCGCAGCGCGAATCGCTGCCGCACAACGCTCCTGCCGCGCGGCGAAGCGGCTGATGCCTCCGCCGATTAGGCTCACCGAATGGGCATCGGCAATCGGCCTCGCGGCGCTCACCGTGCTGGTGACGTGGTATCCATTTGCGCCCAATCTCGATCGTGGCAACCTTGGAGTCACCGTCCTCGATGTGGGCCAGGGCGACTCGATTTTCGCGGAATTTCCTGGTGGCCAGACGATGTTAGTCGATGGCGGAGGCTTGTCCGGATCCGAGTGGGTGGGCGGTTACCGCTCCGGAACGGACGTGGGCGAAGAAGTGGTCTCATCCTATCTGTGGTTGCGCGGCCTGAAACGCATCGACGTTGTCGCGCTTTCGCACGCCGATCACGACCACATCGACGGCCTTTACTCCGTGCTTCAGAATTTCAAAGTGGGCGAACTGTGGGTCGGGTGGGACGATCCGCGGCCGGCCTTCAGACGGCTGTTGGCGGAAGCTCGCGCTCGGGGCGTTCGCATCGTTCACGTGGATAAGGGCGAGCATTTCAATTTAGGCGCGGCTGGAGCGGATGTTCTCTGGCCGCCCGCGGGCGGCGCCGGCGACTCGCCGAACGACAACTGCGTTGTGCTGCGACTTTCCGAAGAGTCGTCGCATTTTCTGCTGACTGGCGATATCGAGCGCCCCACGGAAGAGAGCTTGGTGGCGGACCACGAACCGCTCGAATCGGAATTTCTGAAGGTACCGCATCACGGCAGTAAAACATCGTCTACCGCGCCGTTTCTGGAAGCAGTCGATCCGCGCGTGGCGGTGGTTTCCGTGGGCGCGGGGAATCCCTTCGGGCACCCCGCGCCATCGGTGGTGCAGCGTTACGAACGGGATCGAGTCCGGTTCCTGCGCACGGACCGCGATGGCGCAGTCACCGCGATCGCGGAGGGAAAAACTCTGCTCGTCAGCACCTATATCTCCCAGCGGTCGACCCAGCCTGCGCAGTTCTCATCTTCGCGCGCTTCGATCTGGTAGGAACTTTTAGGCGGTGGTAGGAACTTGGAGATGTGCGCTGCCTTGTTCAGATGGCCTGTTAGATTTGGCTTGTCCCGATCGCGCGGCGTGAACGCGACGCCGACTCACTCGCCGTCGAATTCAGTCGCGCCGCTCTGATCTGCCTGTAAATATTCCTCGATCACTTTGCGCGCCTCGTCCGCTTGCGATTCGAACGCGTACACCGCTACACCGCGTCCGCCAGCAGGTCGTTCTCCGCAAAAATATTGTTGCTGGCGGCTACCGGCGAACGAATCCCCTCGCTTTCGAGGATGCTGCGAATAATCATCGCTTCGCCGAAGGAATCAGCCGTGTGCACCACTACCGTCCGTTGCCATGAAGAGCCGCCGCTCGTCATCGAAATAATCGTTGCCGCAGTTGAATCATGTGCTGCGCCTCGTGAATTCACTTAAATGTGCTGTCGCCGGTACTATTGCAACCTGGGCCACCACCAGTCCATACTATTTTTGGCCCAGCCGCGTATGGGGACGATGCATCAGAATCCGCAATTCACACCGAGTCAGGAAGAAATCGACGAAGAGAGCCGCCGCATCCGCCGTCTGCGCATTTTAGTCCGGCTCACGCTGGAGACCATCGCTTCGGGCGGCCTATCGCCGGAAGAGGCTGCCGGCATGATCGCCGCCACGCGGCAGGCGGCGCTGGAAATGTTTCCGGGCAAGGAACGCGCCTTCGATCTGATCTACCGCCCGCAGTTTCAGCGCATGATGCACGCGGTCTACCGGCTGCAGTAGCGCACCGCGAGAAACCTGGCGACCGCGTCCGCCTCTTAGTATCCGAAGTGCCGGTGTAGCCACATGCGCACCCATAGCAGGCCGATGCCAATCACAGTGCCGATCAGCGCGTTGTACTCTCGGTTGCGCCGATACAGAGTCCACGAAAATGACTTCGTCGGAGGAGGCGGCGTTCTCCAGACTCCGCCTTTCCGCGACGCAAACTGCGGCAGGAAAAGGGGCACGTTCGCTGAATATTCATCGAAAGCCGGCCCGAATCGCCGCCGCAGGTCCGCTTCTTCGTTGCGCATGACCGCGTAGTAGAAAACCGCGAAATACGCGATGACCATCGCTCCATCTGCCCACGACGAACCCGCAACCGCAAATCCCGCCGCCAGCAGAGAACTGCCCAGATAAAGCGGGTTCCTGGTGTACGCGTACGGGCCGCTGGTGGCGAGTTCCCTGTCTTTTTGCAGGTGGCCGGCGGAAATCGCGCGAATGGCCAGCCCGATCGCGGCAATTGACGCCCCCATTGCAATCGAGTCGTTCGACGGCCGCGCGAAGATCCAAAAAAGCACCGCGACGGGGTAGCCCGCGCGCACGCGCCAGCGCATCCAGAATTTTCTAGGTTCGCTCACATGTAAGTCCCGTTATGCCAAACCCCGTTAGGCATAAAGCTTGTGGATCGACTGCGCCGGAGAACAAATTACTGCATCGACGCTCACACTTTTTTCGATGCTGCGGCGCGCCCATGGCCGCAACTCATCAGCGGTCGCACGCTGAATTAGTGGCCGATCTTTCGTCTCATTCTCTGCAATCGCGCAAGAAGGTCGCGTGTAGAGTGCTGCTTCGGATCGCCGACAATTGCTACTCGGATGCCGAGCATCGCGGCCAAATCGCGCTCCGGGACGGTTTCCGCGGTGTAATCGGTCCCCTTGGCGTGTACGTGCGGCTGAAATTCGCGCAGTAGTGGCTTCACATCCAGCTCGTCGAAAATCACCACGTAATCGACCGCCGCCAGCGCCGCAACCAGCGCAGCCCGCGCGCGCTCCGTCAAAATCGGCCGTCCTTCGCCCTTTAGCTTTCGCGCGCTGGAATCCGAATTGACGCCCACCACCAGCAGATCGCCTTCGTCGCGCGCCGCTCGCAGATAACGCACGTGACCCGCGTGCAGCAAATCGAAAATTCCGTTGGCAAAGACGATCTTGCGCCCCGCGCGGCGGTGTTCTTCCAGCACTTCGTGCGAGCCTTCGCGAGAAAGTATTTTTTCGCGCGTGTCCATGCGAGTTGGCGCCAATCAGCGCTGCGCGGTGGCCTCGCGCCGCAGCGCCGCTTCCAGCTCCGCGCGCGTCAGAGTCGCCGTCCGCCGCTTCATCACCACAATCCCGCCGGCATAATTCGCCAGGTGCGCGGCTTCCAAATACGAAGCGCCCGCCGCGAGCGCCAGAGTGAAAGCGGCGATGACGGTGTCGCCCGCCCCGGTTACGTCCACCGGCGCATCGGAACCGTAAATCGGAATGTGCTGCGGCCGTTTCTCGCGCTCGCGCTGCGCTGGCGCGTCGCGTTCGAAAACCGCCATGCCGTCTTTTCCGCGCGTCACCACGAGGCATTCGACTCCCAGTTCGCTCGCCGCGCGCTCGCCAAGTTCTTCGAGCTTTTGCGCGTCCGTGCCGATGTGCTGGTGGTACGCGGCCTCCAGCTCCGCCTCATTCGGAGTGGCCGCGACCACGCCCGCGTCGGCGTACAAAAGCAATCGGTAGCGCGAGTCGAGCGTGACGCATTTCGCGCGCAACCCGCGAACCAACTGAGGCGTGGCCGCTCCGAATCCGTAGTCCGAGACCAGCACTGCTGCCGACCGTTTCGACGCCTGACGCGCCTTTCGCGCGATCGTTTGCTGCGTCGCTTCCGGCAGCGTGCCGTTTGGCTCGCAGTCCACGCGCAAGACTTGCTGCTCGGTGGTATGCGTCCAGCCCGCCAGGTAACGCGTTTTGCGCGCGGTGACCCAGCCGCGCGCGCGCACGATGCGCGATACATCGACGCCTCGCCGACGCAAGCAATCGAGCAGCACGCGCCCGCCTTCGTCATCGCCCGCCACGCCGACCGCCACCACGCGCGCGCCCAAATCCGCCAGATTCGCGGCAGCGTTTCCCGCGCCGCCCGGATACGTTTCCGTGCGTCGATGGCGCAGAATCAGAACCGGCGCCTCGCGCGAAACGCGCGAAATCTCGCCGGACACAAACTCGTCCAACACAAAATCGCCCGCCACACAGATCGTCTGCCTTGGAAATGACGCGACGATATCCAGCAGCCGCGTAAGATCGACAGAAGTATCCGTGGTCGTGGCGGCTCGCGGCCCCCGTCGTTTGCCCGGGCGATGAGCGGGAATCAACGATTCTCCTCGAAATTTAGCGGGATTTATCCGCGCGAGAAAGTATCACACAGTCGCGCCGGGCGGCAAAACAACGCGCATCAGTCTACGAAAACTTGGCCTATTCGACAATTCGCACCGCCGCGACTGTCGACTCACGCGGCCGTGCGTCCGCGCGCGGCGCGGCGCTCGCTGGCAATTTTCATCAACGCGCGCCAGAAATCATCGCCCTGGTCAACGCAGAGCGAAATCACGCAGTAATATACGTCCATTGCGGCCGTGCGCACACCCGCCATATTGAACGAATCTTTCTCCGTGCACACCAGCGCGTCCGCGCCAGCCGCGCGCGCTTCGTTCGCCAACGCTTCGAAATCGGCCTGCTGGTAGCGATGATGGTCGCGAAAAAACGTATGTCCGCTGATCTGCAAATTCCAGCGCCGCAAATCAGCCAGAAAGGCTGGCGGGTTGCCAACGCCGCAGTACGCGAAAAGCTTGCGCGTGCGAAGCTGCGCAAAATCTACATCTGGATCGGTGGCATGCGAACCTCCGGCGTTCAGTTTGCGAATGGAATCAAGCCCCGGCCGCGCGTAAAAGATGGGCGCGCGCGAATCACGCCGCACCGCGCCCTCCACCGCCGGCGCGTGCTCGCTGCGCATGATCACGATCGCGTCGGCGCGGCCCAGCGCCGAATGAGGCTCGCGCCGGCGGCCCATCGGCAGCAATCGCCCGCCGAATGGATTTGTGGCGTCGATCTGCACGATGTCGACATCGCGCGCGAGCTGCATGTGCTGAAAGCCATCATCGAGCACAAACCACTCTACCCCGCGTCCGGCCAACGAGCGCCCGCTCGCGAAACGGTCCGCTCCTACGCCGATTTCAACGCTCTCGCCAAGACGCGCGCGCAGCAACTGCGCTTCGTCGCTGGTGTTCCCGCCAGCAAAGTTTTCGCCGCGATAGCCGCGCGTCAGAATCGCACAGCGCTTCCCTTCTGCAACCAGCCTCTCCGCGATCCACAGCACCATCGGCGTTTTCCCCGTGCCACCGACGGTCAAATTCCCAACGCTAATCACGATTCCGTCCAGGCGCCGCTGCCGCAGAATTCCCGCGCCGTACAGACTCGCCCGCAATCGCGCAATCGCGCCGTACGGAAACGTGAGCGGCCAAAGCAGCCAGCTCGGAAGTTTTTCAGGATTCACGCCGGCTGTCCTTGCGATTCCAGCGCCGCTGCGATGCGTTCCACCGTTCGGGCGGTCGCGCCGCGATTCCGCTGTGCGAGATTCCGCGCCGCATCGCCCGTCTTTTGCCGCAGCGGCTCGTTTTCTATCAGCTGCATCCACACGCGGCCCAGATGCTCGCCGTCGTTCACCTGCACGCCCGCATTGGCGCGGAGAAACTGTTCCGCCATATCGCGAAAATTTTCCATGGAGCGCCCGAAAAGCGGGGGGCGTCCATACCACGCCGGCTCCAGAATGTTGTGTCCGCCGCTCGGCACCAGCGATCCGCCCACGAATGTCGCGTCCGCGAGCGCGTAAATCGCGGCAAGCTCTCCGATCGAGTCGAGCACCAGCACGTCCGCGTTTTCGTCCAGCTTTGCCGCCAGATCGAGGCGGTTTCTGCGCACCACGTTCCATCCGCCCGCCGACGCGATCTCCGCGGCCGTGTCGAACCGGTCCGGCTTGCGCGGAGCCAGAATCAGCAGCGCGTGCCGCCAGCGCCGCTGCACGATGTCATACGCCGCCAGCACTGCCTCTTCCTCTTCGGCCACCACGCTGCCGGCCACCAGCACCGGCCAGCGCTCCTGCCGCTGAATTTCCCCGGCCAGCCATTCTCCAAAGCGGCTCGCCGCCGGAGGATCCGCGTCGTACTTCAGGTTGCCGGTGACTTCCACACGTTCCTCATCCGCGCCCATTTCCATCAGCCGCTTTGCGTCCTCCGGCGTCTGCGCCAGAAACAAGTCCGCGTCGCGCATCGCTCGCGCGAAAAAGGGACCGACCAGCCATTCCCAGCGCTTGAACCGCGCGAACGAGCGCGTTGAAATCCGTGCGTTGACGAAAATCACCGGCACGCGGAACGCTTGCGCTTCGCGCAGAAAATTCGGCCAAATTTCGGTTTCCATCACGATGACCAGCGCCGGTCGCGCCGTCCGCAGCGCCCGCCGGACAGCCACCACCCAATCCAGTGGAAAATAAAAAATTCCGTCGGCATTGGAAAGCCGCTGACGCGCCAATCGCTGCCCGGTTTCTGTGGTTGTAGACACCAAAAGGCATCGCGACGGGAACCTCTGCTTCAGCGCCGCAATCAGCGGAGCCGCCGCAAGCACTTCGCCTACCGAAACGGCATGAATCCAGATTGCGCCGGACTTGCATGCGCCCTGCTCCGGCGCCGCGGCGCTCGCGGCCGAACGCTCTACCAATTGCGGATCGAGCCGCCCAAATCGCTCGCGTAGCGTCTGCGCCGGCTCACCGCGCCGCCATCCACGCAGTGCGTAGTACGGCGCGAGAACCAGCATGCCTACTGCCGTTAAAATTCGGTAGAAAAAATACATCGGAGGTCGGTTGGGGCCACGGGACTCGCACGTTTTGGAACTTCCTCTGCGCCGGCGCCCCTCATTATAGCGTGATGAGTTTCAGGATTGTGGCATGCTAAAAATGGCGCGACCATGCAGCGCGCGAGATATCGGTGCCACATTCTCGGGGCGAGAGAGGCCAAATCAATCGGCCAGGCGATTCAGTGCGCCTCGCGCTTGTTGTTGCGCGTCAGATACGCTGCGATGGCGTCCAGATCGGCGTCGCTGATTTCCGTCTTGCGGAAAAACGGCATCACCGAAATTCCGTTGCGCACGTACGTCTTAATCAGCGGCTGCGTCAGATCCGCGCGGTCCGCCAGTAATGCCGGCTCAGCTCCTTTGTACTTCTCCTTCAGCGCGATCGTTCCGGGCTTTCCCACTCCCGCGCCGTGGCACACCGCGCAATAGTCTTGAAATTGAACGTACCCTCGCGGCTCGCCCTTTGATTTCGGCGTCGAGGTGGTCCACGCTGATTTCGGCTGCGGTCCTTGCTGCTGTGCAATGGCCATGCGCGTCATCGGGATCAACATCCCCAGCGTCGCCACGATCGCCGCAATTAGCACCCACTTGATTTTCCTCATGCCTTCGCCTCCCGCAGATGCTTGGGCCAGATGCCGTAGCGTCCCGCGGAAAGAATGCCATTCGGATCCACGGCATCCTTCAGCGTCTCGTGAAATCGCAGCAGCGAATGATCGTTGTAGCCGTACGTGTTCATGATCGTCTCTTGAAACGCCGGCGCGGTGCGATATTCGCCCCAGCCGTGCTCCGCCGCCGTCCGCACCATCTTTTTGAACGCCGCGCGATTCTTTTGGTTCGTCTCGATATCGTGCGTCACCGGAAAAGCAAAAATGTAGATGAACGCTCGCTCCCAATAGCACGAAGGCATGCTGAACGACGACAGCACCGGGATCCCGTATTCTTTCGCCGCCTCCTGGAACACACGGTTGGCCTCAAAAATCGCCTCGCCCGTGCGCGGAATGATCGGCGAAAACCACATGTGCCCGTTCAAGGGCGTCGGATTATTCGGCGTCCGCGCCCCGATCGAAAACATCGCCAGGCTTGGAATTCCGAATTGCGGCTTGTGAACTTTCTCGCGCTGCTCGGGCGTCAACGGCAGCTTGTACATTTCGTTCCGTTCGAACTTCGCTCCCGGAATCGAGGAAAATTTCTCCTGCGCGTATTCCCAATTCGCGGCGTTGGCTTTGGCTGACCCGTAAAAGCTGAGTTGGCAGCTCCAGTACGCGATGCCTTTCCGCAGCGCGTATTCCTGCAGTTCCGGCGACTTGCCGATGTCGCTCTTGGCAATCAGCGCGCTCAGCTGCGGATCGCGCGCCGGAAGTTTCTCCTCGAATCCGTTCGTCATATCGGAAATCATGCCCACGCCAAGCAGCGGGCTGCCCAAGTCCGGCATGCCGTTGGTGCAACGCGTATTTTCCAGGTAATTCAAAATCTCCACCATGGGAATCAGATCTTCATAGCGTGGAAGGTATACGGTGCCCGAAAGATAAGCCTCCGGCTCGGGCATCAGCCAGAATCCCATCTTCGTCACCACGCCAAAATTCGACTGTGAAAAAATCCCGTCCACCCACGGGCCGAATCCGGTCTTGTACTCTTGCCACGTCTTCGCGCCCGGCATCGCGCCCATTCCGGTGCGGATAATTTCGCCATTGGCCAGCACCACTTCCATCCCACAATGCGCGTCGAAGTGGTTGCGGTAATTGGCCATCAAATATCCGCCGCCGCGATCGAGCGAATTTCCCACCGGGCTGCCCCATCCCGGATCAGGCACGTCGATCCATAGCTTGATTCCGCGCTCTTGAATGTAGCGATAAAGATCGAAGTAACTCACGCCCGGTTCCACCAGCGCGTACGCGTTCTTCTCATTCACCTCCAAAATCCGGTTCATGCGCTTGAGGTCGAGGACCACGCTGCCGGAATAAACCGGCGCTGATCCGCCGTATCCCAAATTTTTTCCCGTGGAAATCGCGTAAATCGGAATTTTGTACCGATTCGCGGTGCGCACTACCTGCTGCACTTGCTCGACGGTATCCGGAGCGACGGCCGCCGATGCCACGATCTCGTCCTTTTCACCCCAAAACGGCGAGTACGCGTCGCGATAGAGCGCCACGTCCTCGTCGCTGGTAAACACCCACTCTTTCCCGACGGCCTGCTCGAATTGCAGCAGCGCTGCGGAAAAATCCGCGCTGCTCACCCCCGGTGGAACTCGCATCGCGCTCTCCTCGCCTAATGGAGCAATACCAAGAACCGGCGCGCTACGCCCGCTGCACCGGTGCAATCACCCAAGTCACCAAATGGTCTGGGCCGTTGCTGCTGGCAAGATCCGCTTCCGAAAAGCGCAGCTTCGCGGCTCGGCCTCGCTCCGCTGGAAATTGCGCAACGATTTTCGCCATGCGCTCCGGCAAGCCCGTACCGCCTCCTTCCGCGTCAGCGGCCCGCGTGAAAACTTCTTCAGGCCCCGCAAACTCGTGCTCCGTCCGGCCATCCGACAACCGACGGTGATCGACGCGAAGCGCCACGCGCATACCGGCTTCGCGCGCCAGCATTTCCAGGCAGAAAATCGCCCCCGGCGCGGTCATTCCCGCAATCGCCACCGGTGCCTTCTTCCAACGATAGTAAAGGTCTCTGAACCACAGCTCGGTGATGTCTCCGCGAGTCCCGTGGGTGGGGATCGACCGCCGCTTTATCTCGTCGGCAAAAGCCGCGCACTCTTGGAATCGCAGATCGAAGCACACTTTATAAAGCGGTTCTGCATGGGGCTGCGCATCCGCGGGAAACAACTCGGATGAGACCCCGGCTCTTGCGGCGATTGGCAAGCTGAGCGCCGCCACGCCCAGATGCAGAAATTCCCGGCGATTTGTCATTTCGCACCCCCGCTGAGTATGCGAGGGGTACATCACTGCGCTCGTCTCTGTCAAGCGCCGAATGTCAGCGGAAGAATCTGGTCACATCGTATTCCCGCAGCGGGATTGAGCGCTCGCCACTCGCCGCCGGTGAATAAACCTGCGTCACCGAAAGTCTGTGCCGGGCCGATAGGCGCTCGCGCAAGAATGCAAAAATTTGCGGTATAGTAACGCCCCGACGGTGCACAACTCGCGCGATTTGCCGCGCATCGGAAGGAAACAGCCGTTTATGCGACCGATGTTGCAGCTCTTATTCCTCTCGGCTCTGGCGCTGCTCCTATGCGCGGCTTCTCCCGCGCAAATGAACTCCTCGCCTTCAGCCGCGGAGCAAGCTTCACTCCCGCACGATCAGCACTCCGGCATCACCGTCTCCGCCGAACCAATCACCGACGCCTCTCGCGCCAAGCACATTTTCGGAAAAGCCAATCCAATTCCGTCGGGCGTCCTGCCGGTGGAAGTCTGGTTGCGCAACGACACGAGCGAGCCAGTACAAATCGGCTTGGATACCATCCAGCTGGAAATTCATTACCAGAGTGGGCGCATGGATGGGGTTGATTCGCTCACGCCCAAGCAGGCCGCCAGTGCGATCGCGCATCCCAACGGCCCGGCGGCTCCGCGCGAACGCCGCTTCCCGATCGGTGTGGGCTATGTCGGTGACAAGAAGACCGACAGGTTTCTCGATATTTTGCGACCCCTCGCTCTTAGCTCGGACATCGTCCCGCCCATGGGCTCGATCCACGGTTATCTGTTTTTCGACCTTCAGCACGACATGTCTCTCGTCAGCCAATCGAGCCTCTATATCCCAGATGCCGTGGTTATTCCGTCAAAAAAGGCTCTGATCTTCTTTGAGGTGTCGTTCGCCACGCCCTGACGAACCGCAAGCCCCAAGTGCTCGGTGAATGCTTGCGTTTTGAATTGCCAGCAATTTCCCCTCGCCGACCCAAGCTTCTAATCGGAATTATGCATCCAAGTATTTTCTGGGTCGGTTTCTGGGCGCTTTTCTGGGCGAACCGGTCCGTTTATCGACCTCGTTACAAGGAAGGGTGTGCGGAGGGATGGCCCGCCGCGTGCTCCTGTGGAATGCTTTTGCTGTTATAACCGTCTGCAAGTAGCGCCGCGACGCGGTACTGGCAGTTACAGAACAGCCAGTCGAGCATAACGTCGCCGAATGTCCAGCAAAACGCGATCGGAAAGACATAACGCTATGAGCTTTCCCCCAGCCAGTATGAAAATGGCAGCCCGTAGGCCACTCGGCTCCGCGCCCGTCGGCCCATTTGCCCCACGCCTTTCGCACAGGTATGATAAGTGTCTTATGCTCTTCGCAATCCGCAGACTGTGTCTGCTCGCACTCGGCATCGCAGCGCTGGCCTGCGCCTTTCCACTTTTTGCCACGGATACTCCAGCAATTTTCCCACTGAGCGACGTGAAGCCGGGCATGACCGGCGTGATGTACACGATTTTCCAGGGCGATCAAATTGAGAAAGTCGACCTGCAGGTGATCGGCGTTCTGCCCAATGCGCTTGGCCCCAAGCAGGATGTGATCCTCGTCAAACTGCTCGGCCCTGAAGCTGCGGAAACCGGTGTGGTCGCGGGCATGAGCGGCAGCCCGGTCTATTTCGACGGACGGCTTGCCGGAGCGCTTTCGCTGAAATTGGGCGTATTCACAAAAGAACCCATCGGTGGCGTCACGCCCATTGCCGAGATGCTGCAGGTCGCCGAGTATCCCTCACCCGCCACCATCGAGAAGGACGCGAAGCTTGCTCCTGGTCGCGTGAAACGCGACGCGGTTTCTCTCCCCAGCACGTCGCAAAATTCGACGTCAATTCTTGCGGATGCCAATCATCTCGCGTGGCCCAGCGTGAATGGCTCGCTGCCATCGGGGAACTTCGCGCAGCCAGTCTCGGTGGGCGGAGGCCAATTTCTCGTACCGATCGAGACACCGCTCGTCACCACCGGCATGTACCCGCAGACGATGGCGTGGTTCGGCAAGCAGTTTGCGTCTTTTGGCATGGCCGCGATGGCCGGAGGAACCACCCCTGCTTCGCAGGATACCGCCAATCTCAAACCCGGCGACATGGTCGGCATCGATTTGATTCGCGGCGATCTTTCCATGAGCGACGGCTGCACCGTCACTGCCATCGAAGGAAATCGCCTGCTCGCTTGCGGCCATCCCCTTTTCGGCTTCGGCGCGGTGCAGATGCCCATCTCCAGCGCCCACGTGGTAATGACGCTCGCCTCTTCGCAGGCTTCGACGAAAATTATCACTACCGGAAAGGTGATCGGCACGCTCACGCAAGATCGCCAAACCGCCATTAGCGGCGTCCTCGGCGCCGGCCCCCCCATGGTGCCCGTAAATCTGACGCTCGATACTCCAGACGGCCAGCAGAAATATCATTTCGAAGTGGTGCAGAGCCCTCAGCTTACCGCCGTGCTCGTGGCCACGGCGGCTTACAACGGGATCACCGGCAGCGCGGCATATGACCAAAGCACCACGCTGCAGCTCGACGGAAATATCGACCTGAAAGACCACGCGCCCGTGCGCCTGCAAGACCTTTTCGCGCCTACCGATCAGACCACTCCTGCCGGGTATTTTCTGGCCACATCCGTGGAATCGGACTTCGCGGAGATCTATTCCAATCCGTACGAACTCCCGCAGATTCAGAAGGTGGATCTCATCGTGAAGGCTCTTCCGGACCGCCGCTCGGCCACAATTGATGACGCCTGGGTGGAAAAAAGCGAGGTCTATCCCGGCGAGTCGGTCGACGTGAAAGTTCTGCTGCGCCCGTATCGCGGCGCGCCTTTCATCCAAGAGATTCCGGTCACCATCCCGGCGCAAACGAACCGCGGCATACTTCGCTTGGTGGTCAGCGATGCCGCCTTTCTGAATCGCAACGTGGATACTCTGGCCTACACCTCTCAGGGGCAGCTTCCCGGTCTCGGCGAATTGATCAACCTGCTGAATCGCCAGCGCCACAATGACTGCCTCTATGCCACGCTGCTTCAACCTACGCCCACCATGCTCGTCCAGGACAAAGAGCTTCCCAACGTTCCCCTCTCCACCATCAACGTGCTCGAACAGCGCGACAATCCGAGCAGTGCGCGCCTGCTTTGGGAATCCACGGCTGGGGAATGGTCGGTCGAGATGCACCAGGTGATTGCCGGACAGCGCATGCTCACCATCACGGTGAAGTGACGGGCAAACGTAAAGGAGATTCCCGAATATGACGCGGCGACTGATTGTGGTGTGCGGGCTGGCGCTCTCGATGTTGCTGCCCGCCGCCGTTCGCGCGGAACACACTCGCTACTGGCGGGAAGCGGACTACTCCCAGTTTATCAAGGGAACCGCGCACGGAGTCGCCATTCGCAGCGACGGCACGCTCGAGCCCGCGCCGAAATTCGATTCCTTTGCCGATCCCAGCCTCGCTTACATCTGGGCGCTGCGCATGGATTCGCGCGGCAGGCTCTACGCCGCGGGGGGCCCGAACGCCAAGGTGCTGCGCTTCGACGATACGGGAAAATCCACTACCGTCTTCCAGTCCCCGGAACTCGCAGCGCAGGCCATCGCGCTCGACTCGAAAGATGATTTATTCGTAGGCACCTCGCCGGACGGCAAGGTCTATCGTGTGACGCCGGACGGCACCAAGAGCGTCTTCTTCGATCCCAAGACGAAATATATCTGGGCGCTGGCTTTCGATTCGCACGGCGACCTGTTCGTCGGCACCGGCGATAACGGAAAGATATTCGTGGTCGCGCCCGACGGAAAAGGCCAGCTCTTCTATCAGAGCGCCGATAGCCACGCCCGTTCTCTGGCATTCGATTCCAAGGGTGACTTGCTCGTCGGTACCGACCCGCACGGCCTGATCCTGCGTGTTGCCATCGACCGCAAAAATTCGCAGGCGCTTCCCGCAGTGGGCGCGCCGTTCGTGATCTACGAAATGGACAAGCAGGAAGTCACGTCGATGGCACAAGATTCCGACGGCAATCTCTATGCCTCCGCCATCGGGGAAAAGACGCATTTCCCCAATCTTTCGCCTCTGGTTCCCAACGTCTACCCTCCGGTCGTGACGCCGGCGCCGAGCGCGCAAACTACCATCGTGCTGTCGCAATCGGGAGCGGCGCAAACGGATGGCGCCGCGGCCGCGACTTTGCCTGCGTATCCCATTCTCGTTCCAGCCGGTGGCTCGCAAGTTGTGAAGATCGCGCCGGACGGCTCGCCGAAAACGGTTTGGACCTCCAACACCGACCTCGTTTTCACCCTCGCCATTTCACCCTCTGGGCGCCTGCTGCTCGGCACTGGTGACAACGGCTCGGTGATCGAGATGCAGGGCCAAGGAGTCTACTCCAACGTTGCCAAGACCGCGTCCGAACAAGTCACCAGCCTGGTCACCGGCTCCGATGGCAAAGTTTTCGTGGCCACCGCCAACCCCGGGAAAGTTTTCACCATGGGGCCGGGCCTGGAGCCCAACGGCAGCTTTGAATCCGACGCGTTTGACGCCAACATTTTTTCTCACTGGGGCCACATCACGTGGTGGGGCGACGGCGCCGCAAACGGCAAGGCGGAATTCTATCTGCGCTGCGGCAACACCTCGGATCCAGACAAAAATTGGAGCTCGTGGACCGGCCCGTACATGAATCCCGCGGGTGAAAACACCGATTGCCCCCCTTCGCGCTTCGCGCAATGGAAGGCCGTGTTCCCAAATCCAACCGCGGAGCACACCGCGGACATTTCCTGGGTGAGCGTCGCCTATCTGCCCAAGAACATCGCGCCCGTAATTGACGATATCGCCGTTCAGGATCCGGGAATCCGCGTGGCCGGTTTCTCGGCTCAGTCCGCCGGCGGGCCTACTCCGGTGCAATTGCGCATGCCCAATGCACAGGGAGATTCACCATCAGCGCCGCCCATGAACGCGGAAGCGGGCAGCTCGTCAAGCAGAACCCAGACTGCTCTGCAAGGTTATAAGGATAAGGGCTACCAGAGCGTGATCTGGAACGCGCACGACGCCAACGACGACGACCTCATCTACACCATCTACTACCGCGGTGAAGGCGAGCAAGCGTGGCACGTCCTGAAGGACAAACTCACCGACTCCTATTATTCCTGGGACACGACTTCAATGCCCGACGGCGCTTACTACCTCAAGATCGTCGCGTCCGATTCGCCGTCGAATCCGCATAACGATGCTCTTTCGTCCGAACGCATCAGCGATCGCTGGGTGGTGGCAAATACCCCGCCGCGCATCGAAAACCTCAAGGCCGGCTCCGGCCTGCTGAACACGCGCGCATCGTTCGACGCCGTGAGCGCCTACGGTCCGATCGCACAGGCGCACTACAGCATTGATGCTGGTCCGTGGCAGTTGATCTTTCCAGTCGGTCAACTATCCGATGCTCCAAAGGAGAGCTACTACATCGAGGTTCCGGGCCTCACCAACGGTGAACATACCATCGCCGTCCAAGTGACTGACCGTTTCGACAACACCGCCGCGGCCAAGACCAGCTTCACGGTTCTGGGCAAAAGCTCTCAGTAGCAGGCTTCCGGCGCCGCTCGATCAATTCGCCCAGTTGCGGACAGCGGCCAGTGGTTCGAAGCGATCCACACAGGCGCCAATACCGCGCAGTCCGGCTTGCCCGTCGTCATCGATGTGAACCACTCGGGCGCTGCACCGCACGTTTTCCGGAGCGCGCCCGGTCAGTTCCTGTGGCAAGGTGAAATACATCTCCAGCGGTTGTCCGATCTTCAGTTTCTCGTTGCAGGTGAAATAAAGTCCGCGCTCGGAAAGATTGAGCGCTTTGCCGACGAATTCCGCGCCAGACATCGAAGTGGCACGAGGGGGCGCTTCGCGGCTTGGTACGATTTCTTCCGATTGATCTGGGTGCCCGTTGGCGGTAACTCGAAATCGCAACGCTAGTGCGCAGATTTTTCTGGGCGAGATACGACGTTCGTTGCCGGCCATAACATTCCTCCTGCTTTGTGTTCCTGAATGGAAAGCGAACTTCCGAGGAAGGGTTTTTGCAGAATCACACCGCGCTGATACACTGTCAACAATTTTAATAATTCTCGCGAAGTGCTATGCGCACAACGGCGAGCACACTCGGGCCAGCCATAAAATCGTTTCAAAAGAGAACAGTTCGGCCCTGCCAGCTCGCCCGCTCCGCCAAATGGTTAACTCAGGCCGGTTGTCTGCTAAGGAAGACTGGCGATCGAATCTTTGCAGCTGCCACAGCGGAAAAGCCTACTCTTCTGGACGCCAGTCCACAGGTGGAAAGTCGATTCTCCAAAATAGTGGCGCGGGCGAATCAAATTCCAGAGGTATCTGAAATCCTTCCGACGACTCGCGCGGCTGCCGGACAACTTTGCAAGCCACGCGCTCGCGTGTTGTGTTGTTTTCCAGCACCAGACGTGTCCCGGGAATCAGGGATTGCACCATGATCACCAGCGCGCCATGCGGATTCACGTTGAGCGTTTCCACGTCGAAAGTGGTGGCCTTCCCCTCCACCGCCACGTGGATTTGCGCGCGCACGCGCAACAGCACTCGTTGGCTGCGGCGCCGCTCTTCTCCGGCAATTCGATTCACCGGTTGCGGCAATCGCCCGATGCCGGAGCCAGAAAGCGGCGCCGGCTTGGCATTGGAGACACCTCTATTGCCCGGCGTCGCAGCGCGCGCTGCCGGTATGACCTTCAGGTTTTCAATCTTCAAATTTCAACACCCCAAAAGTTCAGATTCGCCCCGACCAGTTCTACCCCTAATTCCCAACCGTCCGTCCGCTGCGAGCCCTTCCACACCACCACGCCTTCGGCAAGCTCCTGCGTGGCGATATTTCTTAGCTGCAGCCGCTGCTGCGCCTCGATCTCCTTGGGGCTCACCAGAAGACACCCGTAGCTATTGACCACGCGCGTAAAGCCCGGCGCAAGGTTCCGTGGGCCAGCGCTCCCATTCCATTCAATCGTCACGGGGACGCGGGAGTTGACACGCAATCCGCGCCGCTTGTGCCTATTTCGTATATCTCTCGGAAGGTCGTCCCCAAATGGCATACCGGTTGGTCCCCGCGGAGCAGCTTTGCAACTCAGTGCCTGCATTCCTGCTGTAGGTGCTCGGCTTATTTGCAAAGCGATCTTATGCGGCGGGCGCTGAAGCAATCAATGGTACGAAAAGACAGCTGTACTTTTTTTCTGCGGAGCCGGCGCGAGATGGCCAGCTGGTTGCGAGGGACCGATTCAGTCTTGTGCCACGCGCTGCATCCAGGTCCGGATGTTCCGGTTGTTCGATACCCGGCCGCCCACCGTCCGCAAGCGAAAGTTGAAGTTCTCCAGCGCGCGAAGAGCTTTGGCGAGCCGCATTCTATGACCGCTCCGGGGTGTTGCCCCCGTGAAGCTCACCGAAATGCCGTGCCAACTGCAGGCTGATGAGGAGTACGCCAGCTGCAAACGGCGCGATGCAGGCGAGGGATCGCAGATCGAAATGTCCTACCCGCAGCAGAAGCAAGTAGGCGAACACGCCGTTGGCAAAGGCCCACAAAACGTTCACTGTCGAGGAAGAGAGACCCTTTCCCGGAGGTTTTGCGAACGGTGTCCGGAAGGGCTTACCCATAACGCCGCTAACGAAATGCGGCACGACATTGGCCAGAAACAGGCCTCCGAAAAAGTAGGACACCAGATGTAGCCAGTTCATTGCTAAGCGCTCCTCGATTCCCGGCGGGACGGTCCGTCCTGAGTGATTGGCGCGGCGTGCGAGCGGTACCTGCGCAACCACCCGTTGCGCGCTCGGCGCTCGCGCGCACGCGAATCGCTGGTCGGTGACTCAATTGTGCGACGCTTTGAATCTGTGTTGAGTGCGCGGCTGCGTGGTGTCGTCAGTCCGCGGATACCGATTCATCCGCAAACTGAGGCTTGGTCATTCCGATGACGCGGCCAAACCGCCGCTCCAGCCAGCCTTGGAACGTGTCCATGTAGGTGTAGAAGACAGGCGTCAAATACAGTGTGACTAGCTGGGAGAAAATCAGTCCGCCGCAAACCGCCAGACCCAACGGGCGGCGTGAGTCGGCGCCGGACCCGGATCCTATGGCGATTGGCAGAGTTCCGAAGAGCGCCGCCATGGTGGTCATCATGATCGGACGGAAGCGAACCAGGCTGCCCTCGTAAGCCGCTTGGGCCGCCGGCTTGTGCTCCTCGCGTTCGCGGGCGATGGCGAAGTCCACCATCATGATGGCGTTCTTTTTCACGATTCCGATCAGCATGATCACGCCCACGAATCCGTAAAGGTCCAGGCTCAAACCAAAAATCTGCAGCGTGAGCAATGCCCCGAACGCCGCCGAAGGCAATCCCGAAAGAATGGTGATGGGATGGATGAAGCTCTCGTACAAAATTCCGAGCACGATGTAGATCACCAAAATGGCGATCAGCAGCAAAATGCCCAAGCCGGAAAGAGAAGCTTGAAAAGCCTGCGCCGTTCCCTGGAACTGATAGGAAACGGATTCCGGCAGCGAACTCTGCGCCAGAGCGTTGATGGCGTTTACAGCGTCACCGATTGCCGTCCCCGGCTTCAAGTTGAACGAAAGGGTCACGGCCGGAAGCTGCCCCAAATGGTTCACCGAGAGCGGGCCGAGGCTGGTCGTCAGGTTCGCCACGGCGCTCAGCGGAACCAAGCTGCCGGTGCCCGATCGGATGTAAAGCATGGAGAGCGCGGCGGGATCTTTCTGGTATTGATCCTCGAGCTCCATGATCACCCAATACTCGTCATTGGGCGCGTAGATGGTGGACACCTGCCGTTGCCCATAGGCGGTAAACAGCGCGTCTTCCACTTGCTCAGCGGTGACGCCAAGAGCCGACGCCTTGTCGCGGTCGATATTGACATTCACCTGCGGATTGGCGATCTGCAGATCGCTGGTCACGTCCTGAATGCCAGGGATGCCCTGCATCTTGCGTTCGAACTGCGTGGCTACCTGATACAACTGCTCGGTATCCGGACTTTGCAGCGTGAATTGGTAGGGGCTGTTGGTCACGTCGCCGCCAATCTGTATCGGAGGCGGATTGCGCAAAAATACCTGAATGCCCGGAATCCCGGAGAGTTTTGCGCGCATTTCCTGGATCACGTCGTCGATTCCCGGGTGGTAGGCGAAATAAGGAGTGGCGTCTTTCAGAATCGCGCCGATCACCGGCACGCTCCCGTATTTCTTGTCCAGCGCCAACATCGTCTGGCTCGGGATCTTGGGCCGGTCGTCGGGAGACTTCAGGTGCATGAAGCAGAAACCGGAATTCCCGGCCCCGCCGGTAAGCCCCACAGTGGAGAAGAAGCCTTTGATATTCGGGTCTTGGATCAGAATTCGGTTGATGGCCTGCTGATGCGCCACCATCGAATTGTACGAAATTCCCTGCGCCGCCAGAGTCGCGCCCTGAACGATGGACTGGTCTGTCTCCGGCAAAAAGCCCTTCGGTATCACCATAAACTGCCAAATCGTTATGAGCAGGATCACGCCGGAAAAAACCATCACGAACACCCGGTGGCGCAATGCCCATTGCAGCGAAACGTCGTACTTGCGCAGCAGCCAGTCGAAAAAACCCTCCAGCTTCATGTACATGAATCCATGCTTCACTTCGTGCTGCGAGCGCAAGAATCGGCTGCAAAGCATGGGCGTCAGCGTCAGCGAAACCAGCCCGGAAACCAGCACCGCGACCATGATCACCACGGCGAACTCATGCAGCAGCCGCCCGATAATTCCGCTCATGAACAACACCGGAATGAACACGGCGGTCAGTGACAGCGTCATGGAAACGATGGTGAACCCGATCTCGCGCGAGCCTTTCAGCGCCGCGTTCAACGCCGATTCGCCCATTTCCATATGACGCACAATGTTTTCCAGCATCACGATCGCGTCATCCACAACGAAGCCTACCGAGAGCGTCATCGCCATCATCGATAAGTTGTCGACCGTGTAGTTCAGCAGATACATGATCGCAAATGTGCCGATCAACGACACTGGTAGCGCGATGCTGGGGATTACCGTGGCCGATAGGTTGCGCAGGAACAGGAAAATCACCAGCACGACCATGCAGATCGCCACGAACAGGGTGAACTTCACGTCGTTTACCGACTCGCGAATGCCCTGCGACCGGTCGTACACCGTGATCAGGTGAATGGAAGGCGGCAGAATGGCGCGAAATTGCGGCAGAATCTTCATCACGCCATCCACCACATCGACAGTATTCGTGCCCGGCTGCCGCATGACGGCGAGAATTACCGCGTGCTCGTTGTTGTACCAGCCCACGACCTTATCGTTCTGCACGCTGTCTACTACGTTTCCTAGCTGGTCCAGCCGGATCGGCGCTCCGTTCTTATAGGCGACGATCAGCGGCCGATACAGCGCCGCGCGCATTAGTTGGCCGGAGGCCTGTACCGTATACGCCTTATGCGTTCCATAGAGCGTCCCCGTAGGCAAGTTCACATTGGCGTTCTGCACCGCCGTGGCCACGTCATCGATTCCCACTTGCCAAGCGGCCAGTGCCCGCGGATCGAGATCGATGCGCACCGCATACTTCTGCGAGCCGAATACGTTGACTTCCGAAACTCCCGACACCATCGAGATGCGTTCGCCCAGCATCGTCTCCGCATACTGGTCCACCACCTGCGGCGAAACGGTCGCGGAGCTGAGCGCCAGATAAAGAATCGCCTGGTCCGCGGGGTTTGTTTTCTGGAACGTTGGCGGGCTTGGCATGTTCGGCGGCAACTGGCCCTGCACGCTGGCGATAGCTGCCTGCACATCTTGCGCCGCCGCATCGATGTTCCTGCTCAAGTCAAACTGCAGCGTGATGCTGGTGCTGCCCGTGTAGCTCGTCGACGTCATCGAGCTGATGCCCGCAATCGTCGAGAACTGCTTTTCGAGCGGCGTGGCTACCGCTGCAGCCATCGTGTCAGGATTCGCGCCCGGCAAGCTCGCCGACACGTTAATCGTGGGATAATCGACGGACGGCAAATCGCTCACCGCCAGCGAGCGATAGCTGATGACCCCGAAAATCACGATCGACGCCATGACCAGCGTCGTCATAATCGGACGTCGAATGAATGGTTCTGCGATGTTCATGGAGGAACCGCTAGCCTTCTGCCACGCCGGTCGTGATGTGAACTTTCATCCCTGGAATGAGCCGGAGCTGCCCGTCGGTGACCACTGTGTCACCTGGCTGCACCCCGCTCAGGATCACCGTTTCGGTGCCCACGGTTCGTCCGGTTTTGACGTCGCGCTTCTCAACGCTCATGTCCGACTTCACCACGTAGATGTACTCGCCATCCTGGCCCGTTTGGACCGCTTGCGTCGGCACGACCGTGGCGTTCTCTTCTTCCGCCAGTCTCAAAAGAACGGTTGAGAACTGGCCGGGCCATAGCTTGTAGTCTCCATTTTCGAACGTCGCTTTCAGCGCCACCGTTCCCGTGGTGTTGTCGACGCTGTTGTCGACAAACGAAAGATAACCGACCTCTGGTTTCGTCTCTCCGTAGGGCGTGGCCTCCACGCGCAACGGCCCCCGCGCCATGAATTTCTGCACGTCACCCAGATATTGCTGCGGTACCGAAAAACTCATATAGATCGGGTTCACTTGGTTGATCACGATCATCGCCGGCGTGGTCTCCGCTTTCACGATGTTGCCCGGATACACTTGCAACGCTCCGGTGCGTCCGGAGACTGGCGCATAGATGCTGCAATAGCTCACCTGCAGCTGCGCCGAAACCACCGCAGCCTGATCCGCGCGCACCGCCGCTAGTTGCGCATCGTAGGTGGACTGCTGCTGATCGTACTGTTCCCTGGTGCCGACTCCTTCGTCATACAGCGCCTTATAGCGCTGAGCCTGCACTTGATCTAACTGCGCTTGGGCCTGATCTTTCGCCAGATTCGCTTGCGCTTGCTCCAAAGAAGCCTGAAATGGCCGCGCATCCAAGGAAAAAAGCAGCTCGCCTTTCTTGACGAATTGGCCTTCCTTGATGTGTACCTGATCGAGCTCGGCGTTCACTTGTGATTCCACGGATACCGTCGAATACGCCGACGCCGAGCCGATCGCCGTCAGATTGACGGGAATGTTCTGCTGAACCGCTTTCCCCACGGTCACCGGAACTGCCATCAGCGGCGCTGTGTGCACAACGTTGGTGGTGCACCCGCACACCGCCACGCTCGCGGCGAGCAGGGTCAATAGCAATGCAGTTAGGCTAGTCTTCCGGCTCATCGATATTCGTTTCCCTGTGCTTCTTCCTGTGGTATCCGTTTCGAGGTCTCTGCTGGCGGCACGCGAGTGTAGGCCTCGCTTGCCCGACGCGGTCACCCCTATCATACTGCGCCGACCCGAGCAGAGCCTATTGTGATTCCCTTATAGCCACTGCGGATTCAGCTTTTTTCGCTTGCCCAGCGCATAACTTCCGCATTTTCTTAGCGACAGATATTTAGACGTATTGGACCATCGCAGGTTTCTCGAACAGGGTTCGAGTGTTACGAGGCCGCTACTCGGTCCATAAACCATAGCACTGTGCCCGACGGCTGCAGCCGCGCCGCTGGGTATTGGCTTGTGCTGGGATCCTTTTCGGCGCGAAGCGCTTCAACAATGGCGCGTTTATCCGCGCCGGACACCAGAAACCACGTATTTCGCCCCTCTTTCAGGACCACCGGCGTCAACGTTAGCCGTTGGCGTGGCGTCGCCGGCGCTTCCACTGCCGCAACCCAGCGCGTCTTCTCGTCCAGCAAAGGCGATCCCGGAAATAACGAAGCCGTATGCCCTTCCGTTCCGAGACCCAGCAACTGCAGGTCGAAGGCCGGCGCAGCCGCGCTGAAAAATTTACGCAACTCGCCCTCATACGCCTTCGCGCAATCCTCCGGCGCGGCGCAATCGGTTGGAAACGCATGCACGTTTTCCGCCGGAATCTGAATGCGCGATAGCAGCGATTCGCGGGTCATCCGGTAGTTGCTCAGCAGATCGTCGTGATCGACGAAGCGCTCGTCACCCCAGAAGAGATGCACCCGTTCCCACGGCACGCCTGCCTTCTGCACGTCCGCTTGCGCCCACAGCGAATACAGCTTCGCCGGAGTGCGTCCCCCGGAAAGCGCAATGGCGAACCGCCCTCGTCGACGCACCGCGTCTTGCGCGATTCGCAAAAGCTCGTCGAGCGCAGCGCGGCTGAGCGCATCGAGATCGTCGTAAACCCGCTCATCCATTTTCATCGAATCGCCCTCGCCGTCTCTACCAGCGCCGCGTCCACTTCTTCCGCCCTACACCTCGAAGCCGCGAATTCTCCCCGCTTGCCTCCGCGCATCAGTCATCCACCGTGACGCCGTAGCGCGCCAGATCCTCGCGCAGTTGCGCCACGTTTTGGAATTGGATGGTGTTCATGCCCAGTTCCCGCGCGCATTCCAGGTTCAGCTCGCGGTCATCGATCAGGATGCACGCCTCAGGGGAGCTTTGCGTGATGCGCAACGCCAAATTGTAAATCTCAGCTCCGGGCTTGCGATATCCCAAATAGCACGAACTGAAAAACGCCTCAAAATAATCGCGCAGGTGAAAAGTGTGAATGCGGTATTCGTTAATCTCCGCCGATTCGTTATTCAAGGACGCCAGCATCCACCGGCGGGCAGCAGCAAGCCGGCCAAGAAAATCGAGCGATTCCGAAAATGGCTGCGACTGTGCGAACATAAAATCCTTGAATTCCTCGATGGTGTACGGCCGCTCCCGGTAAAAAACGGTCCGTTTCAGATAAGCGTCCAGCGACACCTGCCCGCGTTCGAACCCGTCAAGCATCAGCTCGTGGCGGTCCTCGAAATCCGCCCAGTCCAGGTGAAATTTCTCCACTGCCTCCCGCCGTGACGCGCGATCCCATCCGTTCGTCAGGATCACCCCACCATTGTCCCAAAACAGCGTGTTCACTCCCGCCATGAACTTTCCCCCGAACCTGCTGGAGCTTTACTCGTGCCCGATTCTCGCGTTCCATTATCCTCGTCCCGCTTGCGCCGCAGAAGAGGATTTCTTCACCAGTTTGCAGGCTTTCGAAGAACTCGTTCAACGCTTCTCTGCCATTCCGAAGACGGGCAGCGCGATTTCCTCGCCGATGCACCACGGCCCGCGCGGAAATCGCGCGTCGTGGCGAGGATCACGAATCTCCGCGCCGGAACGGCGGAAACCTCCGCTCAGGTTCGATATGATGGAGCCGCGGAGCACCCCGATGCGGAAAAATCAGCGCGGTTTACGCCTCTTCACCATCGGCCATTCCACCCGGCCAATCGCCGAATTCATCGAACTTCTCGAATCGCACGGCGTCAAGCAACTCATCGACATCCGCACCATCCCGAAATCCCGCCACAACCCTCAATTCAATAGCGATGCGCTTGCAGCCGCGCTGCACCAAGCGAAAATTCGCTACATCCACATGAAAGACCTCGGCGGCCTGCGCCACGCCCGCAAAGATTCCGTAAATCTCGGCTGGCGCAATTCCAGCTTCCGCGGATTTGCCGATTACATGCAGACGCCGGGATTCTCTGCGGCTCTCGACCGCGCCATCGAACTCGCGGAATCGTTCCCAAGCGCGCTAATGTGTGCGGAAGCTGTGCCGTGGCGCTGCCACCGCTCGCTCGTCGCTGACGCGCTGCTGGTGCGCGGCATCCCCGTCGAGCACATCACCGGCGCCACCGCGGCCAAGCCGCATTCGCTCACTCCATTCGCCCACGTGCGCGGTACTGCAATCACGTATCCCGAAGACGCGCCTTTACTTCGCGAATGAATCGCCGGCAAATCTGCGGAAGCCATGGCTCGCGGACTTGAAACCAAACCGCTAATGCCCCGCGGGCCGCCTTTCTCCTGCGGGCGGCTTCTTCATCAGGAACGGCACCGGGACCAGGCACAATACGAGCACCGCCAACATCGCCACCACGTCCTTAAACGCCACCGCCGAGGCCTGCTGCTCCATCATCATGGCAATCTGTAAATACGCCGCTCGCGCGGCCTCGACCGCGCTCAATCCATGGCTGCGCAGCATTGCTTCCAATCCTTGCAGCGCCTGCTGATAGACGGCGCTGCCGCCCGTCATGTGCGCAGCCATGAAGTTTTGCCGGATCTGCGTGGTGCGCGTCACCTCCGTGCCCACTAGCGCAATCCCGATGCTGCCGCCGATGTTTCGCACGAAATTCATCATGCTCGAAACCTGGTTGTTCTGCTCCATCGGAACGCCGATGTACGACAGCACGTTCGCGGGAATAAAAATGAACCCCAAGCCCATCACCTGGTACACCCGCAGCATCGAAACCGTCTTGAAGTCCATCCCCAGGCTCAAATGTGTGGCCATGTTGTAGAGCCCCAGCGCGGTGATTCCGAAGCCGATGGCCATCAGCTTCCGGGGATCCATGCGATCGTTCAGCTTGCCGGCCGTGGGCATCATGATTAGCATCACGAATCCTCCAGCCGCCAGCGCTTCGCCTGACACCACCGCCGGATACCCCATCAGGTTCTGCATGAATTCCGGCAGCAGCACGGTAGTGCCATAAAGTACGCCGCCCAAAACAAACATCGAGAGCATCGCCGCCGCGAAATTTCTCTGCTTGAAGAGCTTCAGTGCCACGATCGGATGCGGGTGTCTCCACTCCCACCAGATCCAGAACAGCAGTACCGCGCTAGCGAATATCGTTCCGATCGTGATGATGTGCGAGCCAAACCAATCCAATTCTTGTCCCTTATCGAGCACCATTTGCAGCGTGCCCACTCCGAGCGCCACCAGTCCCAGCCCGATGTAGTCGATGCTCGCTTTTTTGCTCTTCTCTTGTTCCACGGCCATGTACGGCGGATCTTCCACAAAGCGGCTGGTCATGATCAGTGAAATGATGCTGATCGGCACGTTGATATAGAAAATCCAGCGCCAGCTGTAGTTGTCCGTCAGATAGCCGCCCAGTGTAGGACCGATCGCCGGCGCCAGCACCACTGCCATGGCGTAAATTGAGAAGGCCATCCCGCGTTGGGACGGAGAAAACGTGTCCGCTAAAATCGCCTGTTCGCTGGGCTGCAAGCCGCCGCCGCCCGCGCCTTGCAGCACGCGGAAAAACACCAGCACTCCCAGGCTCGGCGCCAGCCCGCACATGAAGCTGCTCGACGCGAACAGCACCACGCACGCCATGTAGAACTTCTTGCGTCCCACCCGAGTCGCCAGCCAGGCGCTGATCGGCAGCACGATGCCGTTGGATACCAGATAGCTCGTCAGCACCCAGGTGGATTCGTTGGTGCTCGCGCCGAAGCTTCCCGCAATGTGCGGCAACGCGATATTCGCTATGGATGTGTCCAGCACTTCCATGAAGGTCGCGAGCGTAACCGTGAACGCCACCAGCCACGGATTATGCCGCGGACGCCAGGCCACCCGGTCGAAGGTGAGTGCTGCGGAACCCATGAATTGCTATTGTAATCCGCTGGATCCGGAAATAATATACATACGTGCATGTATTCAGGGGGAAAGCATGCCCGGCGTACGCCCAGCTATATCTCGATCGAGCAATCACAGCGCCCGCTCGGCGCGCCCAGCGTCGCGGCAAGAGGTGCGCACCGCAGCCACCTGCGGCAAGCTATTGGCTGCCGCGGAAAGAATCTTTGCGCGCGATGGTTTCGAGGCCGCACGCCTGGCCGACATCGCCGCGCGGGCGGGCTATACTCGCGGCGCCTTTTACGCCCATTTCAAAAGCAAAGAAGACATTTTTTTCGCGCTTCTCGAGCAGTGGGTGGGCCATCGCATCGCGGAAGTGAACGCCGTACTGGAAAGCCATGCCGATCCCGCCGCGCGCCTGGGGGCCCTGCGCGAACATTACGCGCACACTGCGAAGGATCGCAGGCTGGCGCTTCTCTCGCTGGAATTCAAACTTTTCGCGATCCGCCATCCCCAGGCGCACGCCCGCTTGCGCGCCAGGCAGCGCCCGCTGCGCGAAAACGCCGGGAACATTCTTCGCCGCGTGGCCAAGGATGCGGGAGCCGATCTCTCGATTTCAGAATTGGCCACCGCGACTGCTCTCGGTTCCCTTTCAAACGCCTTGCTATTGGAACACCTGGTCGACCACACATCCATTAGCGATGCCGATGTTCGCCATCTCCTCGGCGTATTTTTCGACGCCGTCCTCGAAACAAAATCTTCCGCGTGATCGCGCCGCCAACGCGTTCCCCCAGCGCACGCGGCCACCACAGTAAGTTCCCGTCTCGTCGCCACCACCGATCTGTGGCAAAGTAATCGCTGATGCCCCACTCCGGTGATTCCCGCTCTGGGCGAATCGCATTCACCTATCCGGACTTCCGCTACCTGCAATTCGCGCGCTTTTTCAGCGTGATCGGAATGGAAATGCAATCGGTCGCCGTCGGCTGGCAGGTTCTTGCAATTACCAACAGCGCCCTGAGTCTCGGCCTCGTCGGCCTCGCTCAATTCCTTCCAGGCATCCTGCTATTTCTGATTTCCGGCCACGCTGCCGACCGTTATAACCGCACCAAGGTCCTGATGATCAGCTATGCGGGCCTGGCGCTGTGCTCCGGCCTGCTGCTCGCTATCACGCTCATCGGCACGCGTTCCGTCTATCCTATTTACGGAGTGATGCTGCTGATCGGTGTGGCGCGTTCGTTCAGCGGCCCCTCTGGCCGCGCGCTGCTGCCGCTCGTCGTTCCCGAGGAGCATTTTCAGAACGCCGTGGCCTGGGGATCAAGCATTTTCCAGACGGCTACGATTCTCGGACCCGCGGCGGGCGGTCTGGTGTACGCGCTGTTTCGCGGCCCGGCGGTCGTCTATGGGACAGCGATGGTCGCGGCGGCGTGCTCGTCCGCGGCGATCCTGCGCGTGAAGCAGAGGGCGAAGCCGAAGGATCGCGAGACGGTCAGCTGGGGTACCGTACTGGCCGGGCTGCGGTACATCCGGGACCACAAGATCGTGCTCGGAGCGGTCTCGCTCGACTTGGTTGCGGCGCTGCTCGGCGGGGCGGTCGCTCTGCTTCCCGTTTACGCCAAGGACATCCTGCATACCGGCCCGATGGGACTCGGCCTGCTACGATGCGCTCCGGGTATCGGCGCGGGAGCGATGGCCATACTCCTGGCCTACCGAGCGCTGCGGCGCAAGGCCGGCGCGACCATGCTGTGGTGCGTAGCCGGATTTGGCGCGTTCACGATTCTCTTCGGCGTGTCCCACAGCTTGCCGCTGTCTATGCTCGCGCTGGCGCTTGTCGGCGCAAGCGACATGGTCAGCGTGGTGATTCGCGGGGTGCTGGTGCAGTTGGGCACGCCCGACGACATGCGCGGACGCGTCAACGCCGTAGAAATGATTTTCATCGGCGCGTCCAACGAGTTCGGCCAATTCGAATCGGGCCTGACGGCATGGTGGATGGGCAGCGTGCCGGCCGTAATTTTAGGCGGCGTCGGATCGATTGTCGTGACGCTGCTCTGGGCGGTCTTCTTTCGTGACCTGCGTAACGTCGATCACCTGGCCGGCGCGGGCGATCCCGCAGCCGAATCCACGCTCACCAGCAGCGACGATTAGCCGCCCTGCATCTAGTAATCTAGTCGTTCGCGGCTAGTCGTCCGCGCCTAGTCATCCGCAGCGGCTTTTGTGTCCGCTGGCGGCGCGGTCGCGCCCACGTAAATATTCGCTGGGCGCCACGGTCGCACCGTGACGTTGCCGCTGACGCGCGCTTGCATCCAAGGCACATAAAAATTGTAGGGATGCACCGCCTCCGGCGCGCTCACTGAATCCAGGCGCTCGCGGAGCTCCGGCGGAATCGCGAAATCGAGTGCCGCAAGATTGTCTTCGAGCTGCGCGGTCGTGCGCGCTCCAAGAATCACCGACGTGACGCCCGGCTGGGTGGTCAACCAGTTCAACGCCACCTGCGCGGGCGGTTTGCCCAGTTTCTTCGAAACCTCCAGCAGCCCTTCGAGAACGCGCCAGTTGTGATCGTTGAACTTGTTGAAAATCGAGCGCGGACCGGTCAGGCGCCCCTCGCCTTTCCCACCGTTCCCTTCCCTCTTATACTTGCCGCTCAAAAATCCGCCGGCCAGCGGACTCCAGGGGCACAAGCCGATTCCCAACTCCTGCGCGGCGGGAATATGCTCGCGCTCGATATTGCGCTCGGCCAGTGAGTACTCCAGCTGCAGCGTGGCCAAACGCTCCTTGCCTTCTTTTTCGGCCAGCGTGTGCATGCGCGTGAAATACCACGCAGGCGTGTCAGACATTCCGAAGTAGCGAATCTTTCCCTCGCTGATCAGGTCGTTCATCGTCGAGAGCACTTCCTCGACCGGCGTGAACGTGTCCCACGCATGCAGATAATAAAGGTCGACGTAATCCGTTTTCAGACGTCGCAGCGAGCCTTCCAGCGCGCGATAGAGATTCTTTCGGCCGTTTCCGCCGGCGTTGGGATTGCCCGGCTGCGCGCCGAAAGTGTATTTCGTAGCGATAACGACGCGATCGCGCAGCTTGCCGTCGCCGACAAATTTTCCTACCAGCTCCTCGGCGTGGCCGTTGGTGTAGCCGTCTGCGGTGTCGATGAAATTGCCGCCGGCTTCGAGAAAGCGGTCGAACTGCTGCTTGGAGACATCTTCTTCCGCGCCAAATCCCCACTCGGTGCCGAACGTCATGGTGCCCAGGCAAAGCGGGCTGACCCGCAGCCCTGTACGTCCTAGAGTCGTGTATTCGTTAAGCTTCATGAGCATGAATCCTCCGAAAGGCCATCGGATGCACACAATAAGCTGCCCGATGCGATGGAAAATTGCGATTTCTTGATCATCGCGGATGAGAAAAGTAGTTGCACCGGGAAGTTCCGCCCTTGCTGGTGGCCGATCGTCTGTTTTCTATGACTTACATGATGTTGAGGTCGATTGACCGTCCCGCCCTTAAATGAAGGTTTCTCGCGGATAAAACCGAAGCTAAAGCGAACAGAAAGCGGAGGAAAGTGACGCTGCCGCACATCATGCGTTGCGGCAACAGGCTCAGCCATTAACCATCCTCCTCCCGAGGCTCTCGCATAGACGCTTGAGCCTCACCACCACGCTAACATGGTCGTCAAGACACCGCAGATTTGCGTACCAGTCAAATGTATGAGAAGAGGAGAGTTGTGACACGCGAATCGGAGAAAAACGCTGCCCGTTTTCCCACTTTGGGAATGGCTCGCAATACCACTGGAGAATCCCTCTCGGCTGCCGATTTAGTGGATGTTGCGTGTGCAGGGGGGAGACATGGGAAATCTTGGAGAAGGTCGATTGAGCGCGGGCGCACGATAGACTCACGGCAACGAGGCGATTAGGTTCGTCGGCACCGGAGCTGCCCCACGCAGGTCCGCCGCTCGCTTTCCGCGTTACTGATCCTGTTCGCGGTGAGGAAGCGCGGTCAACTCAGGTGTGGCATCGCGCCTTTCAAACGAGGGAGGCTCGTAGCGCCGAACCATTTGTGCTCCGCAGCAACAAACGGGAATCGAGAAGCCATCGATAGATTCCTTCTCAACGCGGACCTCCGCCCCACATCTGGGATTCTGACATCGGTACACACGCCCCTTCTGCAGAATCATTGCTGACCTCGTATGACAAGAATGAAGTGCGCCACTATACTGCTCGGTCTGGCTCTCGGCAGGAAAGCAATCGACTTTTGCTCGGGAACGCGAGCAGGGACGCCAGTGGCGGATTCAGAAGACTGAAAGGCGGTCAACCCAGGTGTGGCATTCGCTTCAAAAACGCGGGGGCTTCGTACGGGCCGAATACTCGGTTTAGAACGTGAGTACGGTCGCATCAATTGCGTTCTACGAGTCGCCTTTTGCGGCTCTGACACCACGCTACGATGCCCCAAATTGGCATACCGATAAATATGAATCCGAGGCCGAGGATCGTGAGCGTGCTAAGGATATTGAGCGTTGTCTGATTCAGCATCGTTGTTTCCCTTCAAATTTCCATCCACCGTGGGGCACTCGTTTGGCGCGATGCGCGCGAGCCAATCTCTAACCCACTGAGCGTCGCCGACTCGATCTCTTCAAGCCGCTTCCATTCGCGGAAAAGTTGAAGCTTTGGTGTACTCGCTGAAAAGGCCGCCATCGCGAACTTCGATTACAACACGCCGATCGCGTTGGCGACGGCGGCGACCAAAAACGCCAGCGTGCCTGTTCCCGCCGCGGCGGCTCCGATCAGCGACCACTTGGTTAGCCGGTCCCCGGCGCGGAACCACATGGCAAGTCGGTCCCGAGGCCCCGCGCACGTCCGAAAGAATAGAAACGCCGCAGCTGCCTCCGAAAGCAGCGCTGCCAGGCAAAAAATTAGCAGCGGGAAACGGCTATTGTACTGGGGCGGAACCAGTGCCGCGACGAACACCGGCCAAAGCGCGAGAAAGATTGCCAGTTCAAAAACTCGTTTACGGTAACGCGGGTCCGTGAGCTCACCGCGATTTAGGATAATCCTGTGTATGTTTTCAGAAAGTTTAGGGGCGAGTGAGTTGGTTAACCGCGACATCGCTTCAGTGCATTCGGATAAAAAGAGAGTAATAGACACCGCCGTCCTCCGGTCAGATCGCCGCAGACAAAATTCTGCGCGTCTCTGCAATCAGCGCTTCGCTATCCGCCTTCCGCACTACTCCTTGAAGTCCCGATGCTTTTACGAATGCTTCCAGCTGCGGGGTGACCATGAATGTATAAACCAACACGGAGGTGCTACGCGAAGACGCGCGGATTTGCTGGCCCGCAGTGATCCCATCCAAATTTGGCATGGCAAAATCAAGCATGACCAGATCTGGCTTTAGCTCCGCGGCTTTTTCAACTGCTTGCCTGCCGTCGCTGACATCGCAACAAACTTTCCAGTTTTTATCGGCTTGCTCGACAATTCGAGAGACCGCCAGACGGACCATCTGGCTGTCGTCGGCAACCAAAATACGAACCATGTTTTACTCGCAGGAAGATTCTCGAAGTACGCGGGAAATCCTACACCGCACGAATTGGGAGGCAATCCGGTGAACGCCTAGCTAATCGGTCGGGTGAACGACTAGCTAATCGGAACATTGTGGTGCGCGGAGGTGGCATTGGCGGGTGGCAAATCCCCTCGCGCTTTCGAATTAACGCCCCGATGAAGCGACGTGACGCCGCGCGGATCGCGAATGCGGTTCCACAGGTCGCAGGAGGCGGGAAGGACACGGCACCACGAAGACCAAAAGCAACAGCAGATCCCCCGCTGCGCTTCGGGATGACGGCGCGTGGCCAGGAGTGAATGGCGCAGAGACTTCACGAGCGAAGAAGCCGCGCCGAGGACCGCGGCGCCACAGTTAAATCTATAAACTCGCGCCGCGGTCAGGGCAGATCGAAGGCCACGAAGGCGTTGCCGGAGGCGAAGAGGACGTACTGCTTGCCGGCGATTTCGTAGGTGACGGGATTGGCTTCGCAATCGGAGCCGCCGCCGGTGAATTCCCAGAGCAGCTTACCGGTTTCGGCGTCCAGCGCGAAGAAATCGCCCTCGTTGCTGGCGGAGAAAACCAGCCCGCCGGCGGTGGCCAGAGTGCTTACTTCATCGGGCGCCATGATTTTGTACTGCCACTTCATATCGCCAGTGACGGCATCGAGCGCGCGGATCGCGCCGTATTCCACATCGCCGGAAAGATTCATGCGGCCGCCGCCGCCGAAATCCGGGAAGTTCACCTGCGGGCGTCCGGAGATGGAGTACGCGCCGGTTTCGCGCGCGGAGACGTAAAAAAGTTTCGTCAGCGGGCTGTAGGACGGGCTGTTCAGGTTGGTGCCACCGTGGCCATCGGGATAAATCAGCTGGCCCTGCGGAGTGGGCTCGGTATCGGGCAGCATGATGGGCTGACCATTGGTGTCGAGCCCCTTGGCCCAAGTTTGCTTCACGAATGGCTGGCCGGCGAGGAATTTCCCCGTGACGCGATCGAGCACGTAGTAGAAACCATTGCGGTTGGCGAAGGCCACCAGCTTGCGAGGCTGGCCGTCTACGTCGGCATCAAACAGCACGGGAACCTGGATGGAATCCCAGTCGTGGGTATCGTGCGGAGTGAACTGGAAATACCATTTCATTTTGCCGGTATCGGGATCGAGCGCGATCAGCGAGTCGGTGTAGAGATTCGCGCCGGGACGGTCCGAGCCGTTGTAATCCGGGGCGGGATTGCCCGTGCCCCAATAGATCAGATTCAAATCCGGATCGTAGGAGCCTGTGCCCCAGGTGCCGCCACCACCCACGCCAGTCATGCTTTTCCGCCAGGTTTCGGAGCCCGGTTCGCCGGGGAGCGGAATGGTGTAGCTGCGCCAGAGCAGCTTTCCGGTTTTGGCGTCGTAGGCGGCGAGGAATCCGCGAATACCGACGTCGCCGCCGGAAACGCCCATAATTACTTTTCCATCGAGCACCCGGGGCGCGCCGGTCATGGAATAGCCCTCATCATTTTGGTCGACGTGGACGTCCCATTTCACCGCGCCGGTAATGGCGTCGAGCGCGACCAGATGGCAATCGAGCGTGCCCACGTAAACCGTGTTTCCATAAACGGCGACGCCACGATTGGAGCGATGCACGCCGATGGTGTAGAGCTTCGCGGGCATGTGCGGCGTCCAGCTCCACAGCTTGGTGCCGTAATGGGCGTCGAGCGCGGTGACGGTGCTGGGCGGCTCGGTAATGTACATCACGCCGCCAACTACCACGGCGGAGGATTCGATGGGCGCTTCGCCGGCTTGATTGGGCTGGTAGATCCAGGCGGCGCGCAGATTTTTAACGGTGTCGCGATTGAGCTGCGTGAGGCGCGAGAAGCGCTGCGATTTGTAGTCGCCGCCGTACATCAGCCAGTCCTGCGGCGTGTCGTCGGCGTGCAGCAATTGCTGATAGGTGACCGGCTGCTGCGCCAAGGCGCGCGGCGGGATCAGCGACAGCGAAGCAGCCACGGCCAGCGCGTAAATGGAGATTTTCATTGTGCGCCCTTCAGACTCATGAGGTATGCAACCAGATCGTTCATCTGCGCAGGAGACAAAGAATTTTTGAAGCTGGGCATGAGGCTCTTGCCGGGCAATTGTTCGAGCGAGCGCAAATCGGGTTTCCAGAGAGCGTGGAATTTTCCGGTGACATCTTTCAGCACGATCACGAAGGAGTTTTCGCCGACGCGCATACCTTCAATTACGTGGCCGTCTTTTTCGACGGCGCGAAACATGAGGTATTCGGTCCACTTGTCGGTGTAAAAGCCGGTGCCGTTCTGCGGCAAGTTGGCGCCGGGATCGATGAGCCGCTCTTTCAGGCTGGCGGGGCCGCGCATGTCTCCGATGCGGCTGAGTTCAGGGCCCACACTGCCGCCCTGTCCATCGATCATGTGGCACGCGGAACAACCGCTCGACTGGTAGACCGCTTGGCCGGCTTTGGGATCGCCGATGACCGCGCCAGCGGTGGCGTTGGCGGTAAGGGAGCGGAGAAAGGCAACGATATCCGCCGTGTCCTTGGGCGACAGACTGAAAAAACTCGGCATGGCACTGCCGCGGACTCCATGCTGAATGATATTCACAACGGCTGCGTCGCCGAGGCTTTGTGGCACGCCATGGAGGTCGGGACCGTCCTCGCCACCGGCGTCGATTCCATGGCAGGTGGAACAGTTTTCCTCGAAGAGGCTTTTGCCCTGAACGGGATCGCCAGCCAGGTGCATCGGCCTGGCCTGCGCGCCTTCCGCAGGCGGCGCCTGAGCAGACACCGGAGATACGCGAGCGGTGAATAGCGCTAACGCGCAGGCACCAAGCAACAGCGCGGCGCGCCGATAGCATCTCGAATTGCTCACACTGCACCCCCACCCACTTTTAGTATCCCGTGATTTGTTAGCGCAGCGTCCCCATTATCCCAAGCCGCACGCGCCAAGATTGCGATCGCCCACGCTGCTTATCTGATTACGCCCACTGATCGATCGAAACGCTGCGAATATAGTTCATGTTGCCGACCTGGAAGAACGTGTTGGTCTGGCCACCCATGACGACGAGATTGATGTCGTCGGCCTTCGGCCAGCACGGAATGCGCGCATCGTCGGGCAATTTCCACCAGGTGGCGTACGGTTCTTCGCCCTTAAGCGCGCGCGGGTACAGCCACACGTAGGCGAGGAACGATTCGCGATAGTCCTTGGCCGAGATGGTGGTGTTCTTCCACAACCAATCGGTGAGTTTTTCTTTCGTGTCGTATCCCTGCTCTTTCAGCGCCTTGGCCGTGAGTGGATCGAGGATTACCAGGGCGTTGAACATGCGGGTTAGGGTCGGGAACATGCTGCTGATCTGCTCGTCGAACTTGGGCATGATCGCCCCAGAGCCTTTTGCGCCGTCGCCAAAACGAAGGTCCCAGCCGTCGAAGAGGCTGACCACGTTTTCCTCGGGCTTGAAGCCTTTCTGCACGTGAAATGGCGTCCAGGGGCTGTTCTTTTCGTCTTCCACCACGACGGCGTTGTTGTAGTTCAGCTGATTGCCTTGGCCGCCGTAGTAGTTCTGCCCAGGGACGGCGCCCTGGCCGAGGTTCTTGCCCATGAGCGTCCAGGCGCGGCCGATGGTGGCGTTGGGCTGCGCGAAAGGGCCGAGTCCGCCGATGCCGTAATTCATGTTGAGCTTGTCGCGAATGGGACCGTTGATGATCATCGAGTAGCCGAAGGACGTGGTAGAACCGCCCAAGGCGAGAAAGCCCGTGGATGCGATGGCGAGGACCACCGGGAAATACGAAGGATCGCAGCCGGCCATAACGGCGTTCACGGCAACCTGCCGCACCGTGTATTTGTAGGTGTCGGTAACGCCGCGGCCGATGCGCCCGGCGATTTCATCGGGATGATGGCTGGTGCCTTTCAGCATCGCGTCGACGGCTTTTTCGGTGGGAACGATGATCGGCAAGAAATCGGTCATGCCGTTGTTCATGAAGTAGGCTTGCAGGTTCTCAAGCGTATCGGGGCCGATGGTAGACGGACCAGCCGAAACCGGGAATAAGCCTGACTTCTCATCTTCAGGCGAAAGCGGCGTGGTCAGATAGCCGACGATTTCTTTCATCAGCGGCTTGCCGGTGACGGGATCAGCGCCGTCCACGAGCGCATGAAGCTGGGGAATCGTCTTGCCCCACACGGGATGCGGTGTGAAGGCGATGCGCAGGGTTGGCATGCCGCGCTGCGCGGCCGTGGAATGCGCCAGATCCACGTAGGCCTCGGTGACCATGGCGACAGCCGGAACACCCATTCTTTCCATCGTTACGCAGTGACTCACGGTCGCTGGTGTGCAGCCCGCTCAATGCCCGATGGCCATGATGACGGCGTTGCCATTGGCCTTGATCTCCGCCCAAAGCTTGGGATCGGGCTCTGGATAGGTGCCCGCTTTTCTGCGGTAAACGGTCTTGACGCTGGGCATGTTGCGCTGGAACCAGTCCGCGACCTGCTTCAGCAGAAGGTCCGCGCCGAAGAAGCCGGTATCGACGAGGTAAACGGTTTTGCCGTCGAGGGACGTGAGGTTCGGCGCCATGGGAAAGCGCTGCACCGGAGGAGGAGTTCCCTTGGGAGAAAGCGCCACGAATTTTTGTTGGCTGCCCGAACTGGTGGAATCCGATTGAAGTTTCGCCGGCGCCGCGTCCGCGCTAGCGCCCGCCAGCAGTGCGGGAGAAATTCCCATCAGCGATAACAACTGTCGCCTATTCATGATTACGAGCCTCCCATTACCCTTCCAACTTTTCGCAAAATAAAAGCCAGCGCTTTATGTTACGCGCATCTTCGGCAGCTGGCCCCACTTACATTGACGTGCGGGACGGGAATCGCGTTTTAGTATTTTTGCCGCCCGACAACGTACAACCGTCCGCCCGAAAACGCCACATCTTTCAGTGCCGCGGTACCCCTGTTGAAACCATCACAGATACCGCGCGGCGAATTTCAGAAACGCGGGCCAATTCGGAATGTCGGTGTGGCCGTATTGATGCTGGCGAAAGGCGAGATCGCCGGATAGTAGCGCAGTGCCGATGGGCGGCATGGCGTCGGCGCCCAAATCGCGCTTACCGAGCAGACGGTAGACCGGGCCGGCGTCGACCTCGGCCATGAATTGACCTTTGTCGTCGAGCCAGTTCCCTTCCACGGCGGGCGAGCCCTCACTGATGAATACGGGACGAGGAGCGCACAGGGCGATGAGCTCATGGGCGTCGACGGGAAGATCGCCGGCGTTGAGCGTGCCCGCGTATTTCACGAAGTTGTCGGCGAACCAGTGATATTCGCCGGTGGCGGCCAGATCGGCGATGGACTCACCGAAGTTGCGGCGAAAAAGTTTCGCGCCTCCCGCGCCAGACGAGCCGACTAGGACAACGGCGAAACGCTGATCGTAGGCCATGGTGACGAGCGCGGCTTTGCCATAACGCGACAGGCCCTCGATGCCTACGTGCTTGGCTTCGACCTGGTTTGGAATCGTCTGGAAATAATCGAGCAAGCGGCTGGCGCCCCAGGCCCAGGCGCGCAAAGCGCCCCAAGCTTCGAGCCCGCGTGGCTGGCCATGGTTGCAAAGACCGATGATGCCTTTGGTGAGACCCGCGCCGTTATCGTCCTGATAGCTGGTGGGTATAAGGACAGCGTAGCCCCAGCCACGCTCGAGCACTTGCTGCTGCCAGGAAGGACCGGCGGGAAGCGGAGGGAATGTCTCTCCGCGCGCCTTGAGCATGGCAATGATGCGTTTCATAACGGCGGGATCGACTCCGAAATCGATCATCACCGGCACGGGTCCGTGGGCCTTGGCCGGGAGGGTGAGACTAGCCTGGATGTCCACGGCGATCAGCGGATATGAGGAATTATCCACATGGCCGAGCAACTCGCGGGTGAGCGCCGGAATTCCGCCGACATTTTCCTGCTTGGTGCTGTTCACTTGCCAATGAACGTCGGGCGTGTGCGCGGGGACTCGGCCGTACACCTGGCTGTCGAAAGCTTCCACGATTTCCGGGCGGCGCTCGGACCACCATTCTTTCGCGGAGGTAACTGGGCTGCCGTCGCTGAGGATCAGCGGATCGGGGTAGTCCGGGAAAACGGCGGCTTTTGACTCGTCATAGTTGGCGTGATTGGGCTTGCTTTGATCGGCAGTGGGAGCGGGGCGCAGCGCAGTGATGTGAAGGAGATCCATGATGCGCTGGTGGTCCTGTGCGGAGGTCAACCCGACCGGCTGGGGGAAATCTATGCGGGCACGTTTACGCGGCTTCGAATGCATCAGCGGCGGCATCACGATTACCGACAGCAAAACAAGCCAAACCATCGCGAGCATCCGAACCCGTGATGTAACTCGCACGAAAGCTCCTCTCCAGGCGCGTCGCGGCGTCAATGCGCTGAAATGCCGCAGAGAAAATAGCGCGTTCGATGCCAAGGAACAAGGGCGGACGCAAAACGGCGGAGCACTTCGGCAAGTTGATACTAACGAAAGGCAGTTGGCGATGGAGCACCAAGAGCGCTGCAGGGGCGCGAATTGGCAAATAAATTGCGCAAACTGAATGCGTTGGAGGCGAAGCAGTAAACAGTATTTTCCATGCGCCGAGTTTCTTTTCGTTCATACTATGCGCGACGCGAATTTATTTTCCACAGGGGCCCCATGAGAAATTTCCCGGCTGCAAGGCCGCTGGCGAAGAAGCGAGAACGCGATCCTGAACGGAGAGAGTTTCCACGATACTCGCTCGGCGCTCCCGCGGAAGTTCGTGACCCGGCGGCAAAGACAAAAGCCAAAGGACAGGTAACGATCATCAGTAAGAAAGGCTGTTTCCTGAAAGCGGCGAAGCGATTTCAACCGAGTTCAGTGGTGCAGCTGCACATTCAGAAGGGCGACACAGCATTTGAAACCTGGGCGAAAGTAATTCCGAACTCGCCGGATCTGAATGATGGTATGGCGCTGATTTTTATGGGAACGGCGCCGGAACAGCAGCAACTGCTGCATCGATGGATTGACGAGCTGGCGGCGAATCCGCGCGTGAATATTATTCCCAGCTAGGCTCCGGGTTGTAGACTCGAACGCTGAAATTGCTCGCTAGCCCACCACTACACTCCAGGTGCTCGCCGTATTGGTTGCAAGGAGCGCAGCGGCGGATCGTTCTTCGTTGGAACCTCTCGCGCAACCAAGAATGCAGGGGGATTCTTCCGGGCATACAACGCCCCTCAGAATGACATCTGCGCGCGTGCACAGCGCGGCCAGCGCGTGATTCCACGATGACTGAAAACCAGCCCTGTAAACCATCGTTTATTGTTCTTCATCCCGGTTCGGACTCGCTGGAAGTCTTTCTACCGTTTGGATGGCGGAGTTTCCACACGATCTGACGGAAAATACCGAGCCACATGACGGCGTCCTGCCGCGGCAAGTGGAGGCGACGCACCAGGCGGCGGACGCGTTGATCGGCATCCGCCACGCGGCGGCGATCGAGGAACCCGCTTTCGCGCAAGGCTTCGCCAAGCATTTCGGTGATGCGTTCGATTTCCGCACCAGCGGCCAGAGAGGCTTTCTCCGGCGCGCTGGGAAATTTGGATTGGCGAATGAGCTCGTAAAGACATACGGCGACGGCCTGCCCGAGATTCATGGAGATGTTTTCTTCTTCGGTGGGAATGCGCATCAGCCAATCGCAGTGACTGAGATCATCGTTCGATAGCCCGAACTTTTCCGAACCGAAAAGCAGTGCCACGCGGCTGGTTCGCAGGCGCCGGCGAATCAGGTTCGCGCCTTCTTCGAGGCGGCGCACGGAATGCTGCAAATGCCGATGACGCACGGCGGTGGTGCCCACGACGAGCGTGGCGTCAGCGATAGCAGAGGCAACGCCCGAGTGCTCCTGGGCGCTGGAGAGAAGCGCGGAAGCGCCGACGGCCGATCGAGCTTCACGAAAACCAGCCTCAAAAGGATGCACCACACGCAGATTGTGCAATCCGAAATTGCTCATGGCCCGAGCGGCCGCTCCTATATTGAGCGGGTTGCGCGTGGACACCAGAACCACGCTGAGACGGTCGCGCTGGGCTGCCGCAAGCAAGGGACAATCATTCTAATGCACTAATGCGGCCGGAGTCGCCGCGAGGACCGAAGGTCACGATGCGTCCATGGGAACGCGCGAGCCACTGAAACTTCGTTGAGCGAGAACTCGCCGGCAATTTTGCCTTTATCCGGGAGTACTACCGCGCAGCAATCGGAAGTCCCACAAGCACTATCTTCCGAAGTACCAGCTGATTGAGAGCAGTGGCCCATCGCTGCGCCCGGTGCGGAACGCTATTCTCAACACGTTCGAGAGCGATTCCGCGGCCCCCGCAGGGGTCAGAAATAACTGAGGGACACGCAAAGTGCAAATCCAAAAGATCCGCAGCAAGCTACTAATAACGCTAGCCTTAGCCGGCTCGCTCGTGGCGTCGCCGAAGATGGCGCTGGCGGGCGGTGGGGCGGATCCAGGGCCAACGGCGGACCCGAGTGCGCTGCCAATTGCTCCAGTGCCGACGGCGGACGTCGAGGGAGCGCAGTCCCTGGAGAGCATGCGGCTGGACCAACCTAAAATCGGGAAATCCGGAAAAGTGAGGTTGGTGAACGAAGCGCCTTCGCGCCGCAAGTGGCTGGCGCTTGGCATGGCAGTGCATGGCGCTGCGGCATTCGACGCGTATACCACCCGGCAGGCTATCGGGCGGGGCGCGGTGGAAGCTGATCCGATGATGCGGCCGTTTGCGAGCTCGCCGAGCATCTACGCTGCGATTCAGGTGGCCCCGCTTGCGCTGGATTATGCCGCGCGCCGCATGCAGCGAAGTGAGAATCCGATCATCCGCAAGATGTGGTGGCTGCCGCAATCCAGCGGCGCGGCAATGTACCTTTTCTCCGGCGCACACAATCTGGGAGTGGTTGGCCGTCCGTAACGCCGGACCAGACAGCGATTTACTTCCCTCTAGCACAGCAGGCGAGTCAGGGTGCGGACGCTGCGTCAATCTGCAGCGTCCGCGGCAAGCTGCGCAGCGCGTTCTGTTCACGCTTCCAGCCGCATGCTAGAATCCCAGTGACGCGTCAGTAGGCCCGTAGCTCAGTTGGCTAGAGCGCCACCTTGACACGGTGGAGGTCTGCGGTTCGAGCCCGCACGGGCCTACCATGAATGTCTTCTGGGCTGCTTCCCTGCTTATTTGCAAATCGAACCGATCTCCTCCTATCGACAAATAAATCCGGCGAGTGCCAAGCACATCTGGGGTGTGTTATAAGCTGGCTCCAGAGAGGCAAAAACTTGCCGCTGTTCGGCGCGCGCCGCCGCGGGCCGCCATGAAATCCCTGTCTTTGGAGGAACACGTGAGCGGAGTGGTGAATTGCACTCTGGTGGCGATCGCCGCAATGCTGGCGGCGAGTCCGGCGCCGACGCACCATTCGTTTACGATGTTCGATCAGTCGAAGACGGTCACGCTGCGCGGCACCGTAAAAGACTTTCGCTGGACCAACCCGCACGTGTTCATCCAACTGTTGGTGAAGGATGCGGCCGGAAACGAAAACGAGTGGAGCATCGAGATGACCAGCCCGGAGCATCTGGCGAGGGCCGGATGGTGGCCCGGAACGCTGAAACCAGGCGACAAGGTCAGCATCGTCATTCACCCCATGCACAACAACGTCAAAGGCGGACAATATCTTTCGGGGACGGGTCCGAATGGACCGCTGATCGGTGCGCCGCCAGCGACAGCGGGTCAAGGCAGATGAAACTCCGAAGGCACGCAAGATTCGCAACAGTTCTTGCTGGACTGATTGCCGGAAGCGTGCCGACCATGGGCGCGGGGTCATCATCGGGATTGCCGGACTGGAGCGGCCAGTGGGAAATAGTCGGCGTGACGCCGAGCCCGAATGGAGGATTCGACGAGTCGCTGGACACAGTGCTGAAGGAGCTGCAGTGGTCACCTCCGAACAAGCCAGCGCTGCAGGCGAAGATTGACAAGGTCGTGGCGGCGGAGAAAAAAGAAATGGCAGCGGTGCTTCACGGATCCGATCCGGGAGGCGCCGTAACGGCGTGCACGTTCGGATATCCGATGGTGATGCTCGACTCGCCGCTAATGTTTGAAATTCTGGCGACGCCGAAAGAAACAGTGCTGATTTTCTCGAGCCGGGAGATTCGTCACGTATACACGGACGGGCGACAGCACCCGGGCAAGGACGATCTTTGGCCAACACCGTGGGGAGACTCGATCGGACATTGGGAGGGACAGACGCTGGTCATCGATACGATCGAGGTGACGGCACCTTCCGGTTTTGAGAATTCGGAAGGAACGGCGGTGGTGGCGTTCGGCGGGATCGAACAGATGGAACTTGTAACCTACCTGAGTCCGGCGGCCCGCTTCGTCGAAAGAATCCGGATGATCGACAAGGACCATTTGCAGGATCAGATGACGATCATCGATCCGGTCAATTTCACCAAGCCGTGGCGCCTGACCCGCACCTACAAGCGGGAGACGCATATTCACCGGATGGTTTATGAGGATTGTGAAGGCGAGGATCGCAATCCGATCGTCAATGGCCATTTCACACTCTCACCACCGCCAGATGAAGCGGCGCCGCAGCCCGGGGCGAAGAACGCAGCTTCCGGTCGGAGTTCACCCAAGCAGTAATCATTTGCTTTGCGCAAGTGCGGTGGCCTAACGGCGAGTCCCGCCGGTGGCGTAGAACGAGGCAAGCGATCCGCGGAGGAATCAACAGGCCCGTGATCTAAAATGAAGGCATGGAGAAGAAGATCTTCTGGGCGTCTTTTGGAGTGCTGGGATTGGCCGCGGATCTTTTTCTTCCGTTTTGGTGGGCGATGGGCGCGACGGTGCCGATCCTAATTTTCAGCTGGTGGGTGGCGTACCGCAGCAATTGGTTCTTTCGTCCCTGAGTGGCGCGGGAGAATCCCTTCAGAGTTCCCCCGCTAGAATGCAGCCAGACTGCACCAAGAACCTGCCGGCGAGCCACAATCGATCTTCGAGCAAACTTGGCCTAACGGGATTATGATGGCGCGCTAGATGGGATCGAGCGCGGCGGCCGGTCCCCGAAAAGCGATACGGAGGCATGCCATGGTGCGAAGGATCGACGAAAACACGGTGACGGAAGCAGTGATCGAGCAGATGGCAGGCACGACGGATCCGCGATTCAAAGAGATCATGACTTCGCTGGTGCGCCACCTGCATGAGTTCGCGCGAGAAGTGGATTTGACGGCCGAGGAATGGCTCACGGCCATTCGCTTTCTGACGGCTGTGGGACAGAAATGCACCGAGCACCGGCAGGAGTTCGTGCTGCTCTCGGACACGCTGGGATTCAGCTCGCTGATAAACACGCTGCACGATAAGCGCACCGCGGACGAAGCGACCAAGTCGAGCCTGCTCGGCCCGTTCTACCGGCAGGATGCGCCGGTGATGAAACTGGGCGACTCGATCATCTTTGATAGCAAGGGCCCGGAGGTGGTGTACTACGGGCAGGTGACGAACGCCGCGGGACAAGGCATTGCCAACGCGCTGGTGCAAGTGTGGGAGCCCGATGAAACGGGAAATTACGATCTACAGAAACTCGACCCGTCGGTGATGGACTTGCGAGGGCGCTTTCGCACGGACGCGCAGGGACGATATTACTTTCGTGGGATTTGTCCCACGGGCTACCGGATTCCGATGGATGGTCCGGTGGGCGACATGATTCGCGCGCAGAGGCGGCATGGCTACCGTCCCGCGCACATTCATTTCATCGTTGGCGCGCCGGGATATCGCGAACTGGTGACGGCGCTGTATGTTGCCGGCGACGAGCACATCGATTCGGACACGGTTTTCGGCGTGAGCGATTCGCTGGTGATTTCCGTGAATCCGAAGGATCCCGCGTCGCCGATTCCGAATTTGCCGACGGTTCATTACGATTTTCGGCTGGCGGCTGCGGCGAAGAACGCGGCGATGTCTGGACGCGTGGGAGCAGACCCGTCGCAGATTTTGCAGAAAGCGCATTAGCGCTTACAGAGTCGTGCAACGTGTCTCGATCGGGGCGCGCTGTGCACGCGAGGAGTCTGTTTTTCTGCAGTGTCTAATGGTGGGGCGAATGAAGCGGCGCGAAAAGTGGCGCGCGAACCAAGCCCGCCGTTGATGAGACGTAAGTTACTGAAAATACGAAATGCCACTTAGGCCACAAACGGAGAAAATACTTCCGAGGTGCCGACCATTGGTCTGAACCCTTTGGCGCTGCACCGAAACTTCCCCGAATCCCGTTTCTGGCCAGCTAAAGGCACTCGTCCGATAAACCGACTTACTAGCAGGCTGCTGAAAAACTCGGAAATTTGGCAACGAAGCGGCGGTTGATGCGTCCAATGCCACATGCGAGGAACCGATCAGCAGCAGAATCACGTGTTCAGCTACATTTCTCCGGAG
>Ga0335074_10000534_pt1 | contig 53651 bp, 47 predicted proteins | sample Lox_Sample_23_FD_206715 | JGI IMG/M metagenome (GOLD analysis project Ga0335074, IMG submission 206715) | Soil microbial communities from Loxahatchee National Wildlife Refuge, Florida, United States - Lox_Sample_2.3 | ecosystem: Environmental > Terrestrial > Soil > Wetlands | place: USA...
TCCGCTCTTCGGCGCTATGGCGCATGGCGTGATACCGCATCTCTCTTCGCGGACCCTTTACATCGCGATCGGCATCCTCGGCGCTACCGTGATGCCGCACAATCTATACCTGCATTCGGCGCTGGTGCAGACGCGGCGGATCGGCAAGGCGGAATCGGAGAAGCGCATCGCCTGCCGTTTCAACTTTATCGACTCTACCATCGCACTCAATGGCGCCCTCCTGGTCAACGCCGCCATTCTGATCCTGGCGGCCATGGTGTTTTTCCGCCGCCACATTGTGGTTACCGAGATCCAGCAGGCGAGCCAGCTCCTGGCACCCTTGCTCGGTACTACAATGGCTAGTGTTTTGTTCGGAATGGCACTGCTTTGTTCAGGGCAATCCTCAACTTTGACCGGGACCATGGCCGGCCAGATCGTCATGGAAGGCTTCTTGAACATTCGCATGCAGCCCTGGTTGCGCCGTTTGGTCACCCGGACCATGGCCATTATTCCGGCCGCCTTTACAGTTTATCTGGCAGGTGAGAATGGAACTTATAAGCTTCTCATTCTAAGCCAGATCATACTTAGCATGCAGTTGCCGTTCGCGGTGATCCCCCTCATCCACTTTACGAATGACAAACACCGCATGGGCGCGCTTGCGAATCGCGCCTGGGTGAAAACGCTGGCGTGGATCTCCGCCGCCTTGATCCTGGTGCTCAACATTTGGCTGGTGGTGCTGTCGCTTCGCGACTGGCTGAGCGACGCGGGTGTGTGGGGCGTGCGCTTGGAGATTGGGTTGATTCCCATCCTGACCGGATTGAGCCTATTGCTGCTGTGGGTGACGTTTCAGCCCGTACTTCCGCGCTGGATTCGCCGCTTCGGACAGGCGCCGATCGTGCTCCCGGGTGCGGTGGCTGAGGATCTGCCGAGTCCGGTGTATCGCAAAATCCTGGTTCCGCTCGACCACACCAGCCGCGACCGGGATGCCATCGCCCACGCCGCCGCTCTGGCCAGGCAGCAAGGCGCAAAACTGTACCTGCTGCACGTAGAAGAGGGCGTCACCAGCCTGGTCTTCGGCCCGCTCTCGGATACAGCCGAAGTGGAAGCGGGGGGCGAGTATCTGCAGCGGATCGTTCGAGACCTTGAAAATCAACAAGTTGCTGTAGAAATGGTGGTGCGGCATGCACGCGTTCCCAAAACCGAGATCGTGCGCTATGCCCGGGAGCTGCAGCCGGACCTGATTGTGATGGGTGCGCATGGCCATAGAGGCTTGAAAGACATAGTGTTCGGGACTACAATTAATGCAGTCCGTCACAAGTTGAAAGTGCCTCTGTTGGTAGTCCGCGGCGGAAAATAGCCCGAAAAGACTTCGTCTACCAGCGCGTGTTGGTGTTCCGCTGCCCCGCGCTGTAGTTATTCAGTGGATGTGTCGAAGGGATACACAAGAAACCAAAACGCAGCGTAAATGTTCTTTATTTCGAACCAGCTTGATTGGTAGATCACTTGCAGTTGCTTGGATTACGGTATGCGTAGACTGATCCTGTCGGCCCTCATTGCCGCCTGCTTGGCGCCCTTGCCGGGGTCCACTCTACAACAACTGAGTCTAAAGGATATGATCACGGAGTCCACCGCGATCGTGTACGGAACCGTACAACCCAGCTTTTCGGCGTTTCGCGGAGCGATGATCTACACCCACTATCAGGTCCGGATCACCAACTTTTACAAGGGTTCGTCGGTCTTTGGCTATTTGGACTTGGCAGTGCCCGGCGGTGTGGTGAATGGGGTCCGTCAGGCGTTTGCGGGATCTCCCACGCTGGTTCCGGGACAAAGCTATTTTCTCTTCCTGTGGACCAGCAAAAGCGGGCTTACCCAGATCATCGGGCTTTCACAAGGACTCTTCAATGTGTCCACCAATGCGTCGGGCCAGTTGGTCGTCTCGCGCGGAGCAACCACGGAGACCATGCTCAACAGCGCCGGGCAGGTGGTAAACGATTCGAACATCAAGATGACCATGGCGCAGATGGTCAGCAAGATTCAATCCGTGCTCGGGGGATCCGGGCAATGATGCGATTGTCCGTCCGCGGGCGCGCGGCTCGCTGCGCTGCTGTTGTCGCCGGGTTTTTCTTGCTCGTCAACAGCGGGTGGGGATATTACTACTACACGTACTTCAACAGCTCGTCGGCGCCGTACACACCCATCCCCTGCCGCTTCGATTTGACTGCCTTGGTCAACAACACCGTTCCGTTCTTTATTTCTGGAACGGGACCGTCCGCGTTTTACCCCGGCGATTCGTTTCCTGCCGTCATCAGCCAAATTACCGCTGCGGCGAACATCTGGAACAACGTGAGCACGTCGAGTATCCGGCTGGCTTACGGCGGCCTGTATAATCCGGGAACAACACAGTCGGCGCCTGGGATTCAGATTGAGTTTTCCGACGATATCCCGCCCGGTTTGCTGGCGGTGAGCGCGCCGGAAACGTTCGGGAACCTGGCGACGGATTCGAACGGAACCTTTATCCCGATCACACTCTCGCTGATGGTGTTGCCGACCAATCTCCCCAATGTCTTCGATGGGCCGAGCTACAGCGAGGAGTTTTTCGTCACGCTGGTTCACGAGTTCGGCCATACCATGGGACTGCAGCACACCCTCGCATCGAGCGTGATGTCGACCTACAACACCACTTCCTCGACCAAGGCCAGTCCGCTGGGCGCGGACGATATCGCCGGCATTTCCCTGCTCTATCCGGCTCCGAATTATCTTGCGAGCGTCGGCAGTATCTCCGGCACCGTGACTTTGAACGGCGCGGGAGTGAATCTGGCTTCGGTAGTTGCCATCTCGCCCAGCAATCCAGCGATTGCGACACTGACCAATCCGGACGGCACGTATCAGATCAATGGCGTTCCTCCGGGGCTTTATTATGTCTACGTGCATCCCTTGCCGGCGCCGGTGGAGGGAGAAGGCAGCCCCGACAACATTTTCTATCCGCACAATTCCAGCGGCGTTTTTCTCGCTCCCAATACCGGATTCATTACGCAGTTCTATCCCAACACGCAGAGCCCGTCGCCTGAGGATTTGATCGCCGTTAATAAGGGCGCCGTGACGCAGGGAATCAACTTCAATGTTACGCCCACCAGTTCCCCCGGCATTTCTTCGGTGCGTACCTATGCCTACAATGCGAACGCCCAAACGTATGTTGTGGGAGCACCTGTGATGGCATCGGCAACCACAACGGTCGCGGCCACAGGCGAAGGCTTGTTGCAGCCGTATACGTCGAGTTCAACCAGCTATTCGGTGACGCCCGGATTAAACGTCGGGCTTCTCGGAACGGCGGCCGAGATCGGCAATCTCCGGACGTATTCGCCGCCCAATCCGTACATCGCTGTCGACGTGACGGTGGCTAACTTCTCGGGGCCCGGTCCTAAACATCTGTTGTTCAGCACGCCCGGCAATCTTTACGTTCTGCCAGCCGGATTCTCGGTGGTCGACATGCCGCCGCCGGTGATCAGCGCGCTTGCTCCGGCTACGGATGCGAACGGCAATCCGGCAGTTGCGATCGCCGGCCTGCAATTCCAGCCCAACACGCAAATCTTCTTCGACGGTTTGCCGGCCGTCATTGAACAGCAATCGAGTAATTTGTTGATCGTAACGCCGCCCCCGGCGCCCGCAGGCTACACGGCAGCCGTGGTGGCGCTGAATCCGGATGGGCAGAGTTCGCTATTCTTGAAACCGGGCGCTCCCTCTTATACCTACGGAGCCACTGCCGCGCCGTTTGCATTGACGGCGGGCCCGAGTCTGGTGGTCAGTCCAAGTGTGATTCCCGCGGGCGGCAGCTTCACTGTGAATGTTCAGGGAACGAATACCAACTTCATTCCGGGCGTGACCACGGTGGGATTCGGAACCAGTGATATCGTCGTGAATCAGGTGACGGTGGTGAGTCCGACGCAATTGCAAGTGACTGTGACGCCAACGGTCACGGCGCCCAGTTCCAACATTACGGTTACCACCGGGCTCGAAGTAATCTCACAAGCCCTGGGCTCGCAAATCGCCGCCACCGACAATCCGCAACAATAGCCCGTTGCAGCCGCTGCTCGATCGAGCGCGCCGCTACTTGTTCTGGCTGAGCTTGCGGAAGTAGTCCGCCACGGCGTCAGAATAACCGGGCGGCACCGTTTCCGAGCCGGCGCTGCGAACCTGATCCGAATTCTGCGATTCCAGCTTGCGGCGAAGTTCGAGCTCGAGGCGTTCCATCTCGGGCAGCACTTCATGACTCAGCCGCATCGACAGCTCGGCATCGTTGTTGGAGTAGAGCGGATTCAAAGCCCGCGACAGGTTCGAATAGTCGGCCGCGAGATCGGGATTCTGGCGGATGAAATCGCGCATCTGATTCAGATCGCGCAAGGATTCGCGATAGGCTTGCTCAATGGGCAGCGGGCCATCGGCCGCGTAGCCATTTCCAGGGGTCACCGGGCCGCCGCCTCCATAAGGCGCATAACCCGAAGCGTTCCCGGACTGGGAACCGTTGCCAGGTTGACTCCCTGGCTGACCGTTTTGAGCTTGCTGTTGACCCTGCCCCTGCTGCCCGTTCTGCCCGCGGGACTGCCCAGGCTGCTGGCCTTGCCCTGGTTGCCCATTTTGTCCGCGCTGTAGTGCACCGGGCTGACGACCCTCGCCGGGCCTGCCTTGCTGATTCTTGCCTTGCTGGCTATCGGCGAGTTGCTGCAGCCGGTCCCGCATGGCTTGAAGCTGCGCCAAGGCTTGCTCGGCCTGGCTGTTGTCGCCGCCGGGGCCGAGTCCGGGTTTGCCATTCTGCTGTTGGTTCGCGGCCTGGGCCTGCTGAAGCTGATCGCGAAGATTGTTCAGACCCAACGCGACCGAGTTTTCCCTCACCCAGGCCGACGAGCCGTAGCCTTGCCGGATAAACTGGGCGTTCTGCCGCATGTGCATCTCGAGCTCATCCTGCTGAGCCTCACCCAACGCTTCGCGCAACTTGCTTCCCACGGGATTCTGCGCGCCGGCCATGCTGCGCGCGGTCTCCGAGATCCCCTGCTGCAGCTTCTTGAGCTGGTCAGCCATTTGGGTTTTTTCCTGCGCCAACTGATCGGCTTGCCGCTGGTTCTGCAAAGCTTGCTCGCCGAAACGAGTCTCGCCGCCCGAGGCGCCCACCATCTGCCGTAACTTGTTTTGCGCCTCAGCTTCCTGCTGCGCGAGCTGGTTGGCTTGTTGCGCGAGGCTATCAAGCTGCTGCGACGCGTTCTGATGCTGCATCCCGTTCAGAATGTCGCGAGCGGATTGCAACCGGTCGGCTGCGCGGCGCTGTCCGGCGGCGGTTTGCTCGGGACTGCTGTTCTGCTGATTCTCGGCGCTCTGCATGTCTTGCATGGCCTGTTTCAAGCGATCGATGGCCTGCTGCAATTGGGGTGATGCGATAGATCCGACTTGCCCCGCGCTGCCCGGTTGTCCGGATTGCCGGCCGGCTGACTGCTGGCCTTGCTGCCCCTGCTGGCCCTGTTGCCCCTGCTGGCCTTGCTGCCCCTGTTGGCCTTGCTGCCCCTGTTGTTGTTGGGAGGAATCGCCGCGTTGGAGCTGTTCCATCTGCTTTTGCAGTTGCTCGGCTTGGCGGCGCAGCATCTCCTGTTCCCAGCGTTGCCGGAACGGCTGCTGTTGATCCTTCTGGGCCGCCAACTCCTGCTGGCGGCGTGCGAGTTCGGCGAGCTTTTGCAGCGTCTTGTCGATCTCCTGCTGCCGGTTGCCAGAAGAGGACTGCTGGCCGGTTTCATATTGGTTCTTTTCGCGATCGAGTTCGAGATCGGCGAGATTTTCCAGGTCGCGGCCCATGCTGCCGCCGGCGCCGCCTCCGCCGCCCTGCGCGCCGAAAGCAACCTGAATATCGCGGAAAGTGGCTTCTGCGCGTTGTGCTTCCTGCAGAGCTTTCTGCTCGGCGGGCATGGCGTCATCCCACTTTTGGCTCTTGATTTTCTCCGCCGAGTCCATCATGGACTTCGACGCATCTTCCATTTCCTTGGTGTAACTCTGGAATTGCGGATTGGCGTCCGCCAGCTCGCGCGCCTTCATGCGATCGGCCAGGGATTTGGCCTGCGCACCCAGTTTGGCTTCCTGTTCGGCCAGGAATTTGGCGTCGTCGCCCGCGGCGGAACGATCTTTGGGGCCGTTTTTGTATTCGTTCCAGGTGGCTGCGATGATGTCCTTCTGGCGTTGCGAAATCTGTTGGCTATCGTCGCCGCCGCCCATGCCCCCGCCACCGCCGCCGGATTGCGCCTGCGAATAATTGCGCTCAAACGGTTCGGCCTGGATGAAATAAATGTCGGTCTTGGTGGTTTGCAGTGCGTTCTTGGCTGAAGCGTAGATGGAAATCAGATCGCCCGGCGCGAGCTTGTAGTCCTCAAGCGCCAGAACATATTTACCGTCGGCTGTCTTGGCGCCCTTTTGCGAAAGTAGCGATACGGACTTCTCCGCGCCTCCGTTCACCGAATAATGGAGGCTGACGTCGTTGAGGCCGAAATCGTCCTGGGCGTTGACGGTGACGGTAACTTCCTCGATGGGATTGACGCGAGCGTCGCGGCCCGGCCGGTCGATCTTGACGGTGGGCGCGCTGATCTTTTTGGCCTCGATGAAATAGTCCTCGCTCAAGCGGACATTCTCGCCGCGGTCGATGGCGGCGATGTGATAGAGGCCATCCTTATCTAATTTGACGCGGGCGGTGGACCAGTTTCCGTCGGCTGGTTTGAGTTCGATCTGTTGGTCGTCGCCCACCATCAGGACGCCTTTGGCCAAGGGACGATCGGTCAGAACGGCGACGTCGGCTTCCGTGCCTACGACGGCGCGCAAATCGCCGCCGGGATCCTCCACCGAATCCTTCATTCCTGTCCAGGACGGATAGTGATACGTGACGCGAATCTTTTTAAAGGCCGGGAGATCGACGACGCGCAGGTTGAAATGCTTGGACTGAACGGCGCCCGCCTCGACATAATACTCGACATTGTTCGAAAGGCTGCTGAACAGGAACTCGTAGGTGGATGCGCCGGGCGAGGGCTGCATGTCGACCTGCTCCCACTTCGACGTACCGTTATATTGCGCGAACAGACGGACCTTGGGGGCATCGAATCCGAGTAACTGCGCGGTGACCAACTGATCGGCTTTGCGGCGCACGGTGCGATTGCCGGGTGTGACCGCGATGTCGTAAAACGCGCGCGTGCCGGACTTCGGTGCGCCGGCCCAGAGCAAGGATGTTCCGTAGCCGAGATATCCCGGGCCAGCGGCGATGAGCCAAAGCAAAACTGCGATCGCTACACAAGCCGAGGCCAGGAATCCGAGGATGGGGCCGTTCGCGGCCAACCGCTCCGGTTCACTCGTTTCGGCGACACGCATGGCATCGGCGGCGAGAAGCTGGGTAAACGGGTCGTTGGCGTGGGGCCGTTCGGCGAGCGTGAGAAGGCGTTCTTGAAACTCGGGGAACCTCTGCTCGGCGCGGCGGGCGGCGTTCCGGCGATTCAGCTTTAACAGCGGGATCACCAGGCCATAAGCAATGGCCGCGGCGACGGCCAGGAACAAGAGGATCCGCGCCCACAGCAGGCTGGCTGGGGAGAAGGCATAACGGTTGATAATCCAAACCAGGAAGACGGTGATGACCAGGGCCGAGACCGTGACCAGAGAGCTACCTTTGGACACAGCCAAGAAGCGCAGACGTTTTTCCAGCCGCTGTAGGTAAACGTTCAGTTGATCAAGAGCGTTCAAGCGACCTCCTTCTCCACCGAAAGATATCGGCTCGCCAATACTGATTCAATTATGGCTGTTATCAGGACGAGTAGCAAAGCGTAACGCCAGAGGCTCCAGGGCCGGGCTTGGGTCTGGCCGCCGGCGCCATCGCCCGCCGGTGTTTCGGGACCGAGACCGGTATTTTTCCAAAGCTGGAGCGTCTCTTGCGGGATCATGGTTAGGTCCGATTCGCGGCGGTCGGCGTGCACCGCGACCATTTCCTGGCGGCCATTGGCGCGGTTGATGCTGTAAAAGCCCTCACGGGTGACTTGGAAGGTTTGCGCGGTGGTGGCGTCTTTGAGCGACAGCGGATGCGATCCGTCGGGATCGATCACGTCGATGGCGGCGCCGCGTTCTTTGGCGGAGCGCAGCTCGACGTAGGAGTCGACTGCGACGTTGGTGGAGCGGTCCTGCTGGCCGCCCAAGTAGCGGGCGGTTTCTTCCACGAACGGGACGAACGAAGCGTGCAGCGGCAGATCGTTCGCGATGTTGTCAAACGTAGAAGTGAAAACCAGGACGCGGCCTTCGCCGATTTGCTTCTCATACAAAAGCGGAGCCTGATTCGTCAAGCGCGCGATAACGTGCGACTGCCCGGGATCGACGCGAATGGCTTGATAGAACTGAACGCCATCCAGCTTGTTGGCGCGGCGCAGCGCGGGATGCTCGGCGTCGACCGCAATCGCGGTTTCAAAACGCGAGCCATTGAGCGATGCATAACTCGATCCCAGGATGGTTTCGCCCGAAACCGGAACATGCGTAAGCGCTGCCGAATGCGTGCCGAGGGCAATAAGGACCGCGCCGCCGCCCCGAACGTATTCGCGCAAGCTGTTTTCAAGGCCGGCCGGCATGGCGCCCACGTCCGAGAGAACGACGAATGCGTATTTCGACAGCGATTGATTCCCGGCTTGCTCCACGGCCAGCGGCTCAAGAATGAAACCTGCCTCGGAGACCGATTCAAGCGCGGAGCGGTAGTAAAGCTCGTCGCGGTCCTGGCCGGCAGGATGGAGAAAGAGCACGGGATGCGGGTCGGTCCGTTCGACGGCGAAATCGAAGCGATCGTCTTGATGCAGCGAATCGCCCGGCTCAATGCGAATCTCGCCTTTGTGGAAGCCGTGCGGCGAATCGAGCGATACGAACTCGACGGAGGCCCGGCCGCCGGGCGGAATGTCCACAGTTTTGCTGTCGAGCACCTTGCCGTCCAGCGCGAGCGATACGGTTCGCTTGGTTTGCGGCGTATTGACGCCCGCGATCACGGCTTCGACGCGGACTTTTTTCGGATCGTAGATTTTGGCGGGAGCGGTAACGCTTTCCACCATCCAGTTGGGCTCCTTGGCATCCGCAACGGAGTGAAACACGAGATTTGTATCGCTGCCCAAGCGCAGATCCGCGAAGGCTGGCGGAAGCGACGATTTCTGCATGTCGCTTGCGAAGTGCACTTCGAGCGGAATGCGCGAGGACTGGCTGATGGTGCGCAGGGCGCGCGCGAGCTCGCCATAGGAACTTTGTTCGTCCGACGGTTGGATGGATCGGATGGCGGCCCGCAGCTGATCGGCATCCCCGACGGGCTGCGTCAGGAAATGGACGCGCGATCCAACGGCCAGCACCTGGCCGCGCTCCCCTGAAGACAAGCGCGAAACGGCGTTCAGGGCTTGTTGCTTGGCCTCGGCCAGATGATCGTCGTAGCGCATGCTGAAGGAGTTGTCGACCGCGATCACCAGCATTTTGCGGCCACCCACCGCGGCTCCCGTCCGGCTGACAAACGGATTGGCGAAGGCGAGAGCGATCAGGAGCAGCAGCGCAACGCGCAGGGAAAGCAGCAGCAGGTAACGCAATCGGCGATGCTTGATGGAGCTTTGGGTCCGCTTTTCGAAAAACATCAGCGAACTGAAGGGGTGCGGCGTGCTGCGGTATTGGCGCAGAAGATGGATGTAAAACGGCAGGCCGATCGCCGCGGCTCCCGCCAAAAACCAAGGCGCGAGGAAACCCACGCTAGAACCTCCCCTTCCGGATCAGGAAGTACTCACGGAGCGCATCGTCGAGCGGACGATCGGTGGGAAGAAGCTGGTAGTCGATATTGGCGGCGTTGGCCTTGGCCTTGAGCGCGGCGATGTGCGCGTCGATCTTCGCGCCGTATTCTTCCTTGGCGTACTCGGGGGAAACTTCGATGGCGTCTTCGGTTTCCATGTCGACCAGCAGCGACGGCTCCTTGAGTTTCGGCCGGATCTCCTGAGGATCTAAGACGTGAAACAGGATCAGATCGTTGCCTCGATAGCGCAGCGGCTCGACGGTGCGAATGACAACCTCGGGCTGTTCGTAAAAATCCGAGACCACCACGACGATGCCGCGCCGGCGCAGGAATTGCTGAAAATGGATGAACGGCTTGGCGAAATTGGTATGCGTGCCGACTTGCGCCTTCTCGATAGCGTGGGCCACGCGCATAAATTGGCCCTGCCGAGTGGAAGGCTGGACATAATCCCGGACGTCGTCATCGAAGACGATCACACCGACGGCGTCGCGCTGCTGGTGGTTGGCAAGGTAGGCGAGCGACACGGCCAGGTAGCGGCCGTAATCGAGCTTGGTGATGCCGTGCGAGCTGTAACCCATGGACGCGCTGGTATCGATCATCAGGGTGAGCTGGGAATTCGTCTCACCGCGATAGCGCTTCAAAAACATCCGCTCGGTGCGCGCGAAGACGTTCCAATCCACGTGGCGCAGGTCGTCACCCGGCGAGTACGCGCGATATTCGGCGAACTCCTGGCTGAATCCGAAGTCCGGCGAGCGGTGCAAGCCGGCGACAAATCCGTCCACAACCGTTTTGGCCACGAGATCCAGGTGCGAGATTCCGGCTAAGAGCGCCGGATCGATGAAGCGGGTTGGGGTGCGGGGTTGCATGAGTCAAGTCAGCTGCGGATGAACATAGATAAACACGGATAAAAGCTTCCTAGAAATCGGTGTTCATCGGTGTTTATCAGGGGCTTTTTACTTCGGTTCCGGTTTCCACTCCAGAAGACGCTTCAGGATCGCGTCCGAATCCAGCCGCTCGGATTCGGCATGGAAGTTCAGCAGAATGCGATGGCGCAAGATGGGCGCGGCAAGTGCGCGGATGTCTTCATATGCGACGTGGTAACGGTTATGCAGCAAGGCACGGGCTTTGGCGGCGAGCACCACGAATTGCGCGGCACGCACGCTGGCGCCGAAGTTCACATAGCTTTTGACGAAATCCGGGGCGCTCGCGTCGTTGGGACGCGTGGCGCGGACCAATTCCACGGCGTGGCGTGCGACGCTCTCGGCTATCGGCACCATGCGCACCAGCTTCTGAAAATCCAGGATCTCGGCGGAGTTGGTGACGGTCTCCGCTTCAGCGCGCGAGGTCGTTGTGGTCAAATCCACGACCTTCACTTCGTCATCGGCGGAAAGATAATCGAGCACGGTGTTAAACAGGAAGCGGTCCAGCTGCGCTTCAGGCAGCGGATAGGTGCCTTCGAGCTCGATCGGGTTCTGCGTGGCGAGCACAAAGAACGGCGCCTCGATCTTATACATGTGCCCGCGCACGGTGCACGACAGCTCCTGCATGGCTTCGAGCAGCGCCGATTGCGTCTTGGGAGGCGTGCGGTTGATTTCGTCAGCCAGCAGGACGTTCGAAAAGATGGGGCCCGGCACGAAGGTCCAGGTGCGGCGGCCGGTACCGGGCTCTTCCTCAATGATGTCGGTGCCGGTGATGTCGGACGGCATCAGATCCGGCGTGAACTGAATGCGCTTGAAAACCAGCCCGAGGGTCTGCGCGAGGGTCCGCACCAGCAGCGTTTTGGCGGTTCCGGGAAGGCCGGTGATCAAACAGTGGCCGCCCACAAATATCGAGATCATCACCTGTTCGATGACCTCTTCTTGTCCGACAATGATCTTGCGGACCTCGCCGACGATGCTGCGATGCACCTGCTGGAAACGCTCGATCCGCTCCTTCAATTCCGCCGAATCGTTGATCGCTATGGTTGGGGTGGACATGTTTGATTATTTCGCAATCTCTAGTAGTAATTTTTGAGCCGGCCTGAATCCGGGCGCAGCTTCGAGCGAAAGGAGCACTTCATCGCGAGCTTGATCCAAGCGGTTGGCCTTGCGATAAGCCTCGGCGAGCTGGTAATGCGACGTAGCCTGGTCCAGCGGTTTCAGCGCCAGCAGTGCCTGGTACTCGCGAATCGCGCCGGTCAGGTTGTTCTGTGCGAGCCATAAATCGCCCAATTGTTTGTGCAACTCCTGGTCCTCAGGATAAATGTAGTTTAGACGATTAAGGGCCGCCGCGGCGTCTTTGGAATCGCCGGCGTCCACTTCCAGCTTCGCCAAACGTTCCACCAGAACCGAGTCACGTCCGCCGATTTCGTTATATCTTTCGAGCTGCTTGCGCTCGTTGTCTTTATCGCCCTTGGCCTGGTAGGCATCGGCGAGGAGTTCGTAGACGCTGCCGGGTTCCACGTACTCGGGATACCACTCGCGAATGATGTTGCCTTCGCGAATCACTTCGTCATACTTCTTGGCGCGCTCGTTGGCGACCATGGCTTTCAGTCCGTCGGTCCATTGCTGAAAATGAGTGAGCGTGACTTCGTAGTGCTTTTCGAGCCAGACCAGGAACTCCTTGTCAAAATCGGCCGTGGAAGTGTGCAAGTCCTTTTGGAAAACTTCTGGCGTGGATACCGGGTTCGCAAAGGAGTAAACCATCTCAACCAGTTTCGAGTAGCCCCATTTCTCGGCGATGAAGTTGCAGATTTTGCCCGCCTGAAAGTACGAGACGATGACTTGCGACGGATAGCTCGGCCGGATGAACCCGCGATCCAGTTCGGCCACCGGCAGCAGTAGCTTGTTCCGCATGGCATGAATGGCTTCGGGATCGAGGCGATCACCCCAATCGGGCGATGCGGCTGTTTCTTCGTAAACCGCCAGGCCTTCTGTAAACCAACGCGGCACGCGGCTGTTGGTGGCTTGCAGAACGTACGCGTGGCTCATCTCATGCCGCAGCGTGCTGGCCCAATGAAAGCTGCCCGGAGGCCGGCCGGAGGGACTGTCCATCGCAATCGATTGATCGAACGTCACGCCCAGGATGCCGCCGATACCGGGCATCCCTACCGTGCGGACCTCAAAATCCGGATGGTCGGGATAAACCTCCACCTGCAGCGGGTCCTTCAGCTTCATATGGTATTTCTGTTCGTACGCCGCCATATCGCGCTCAATCTGATCTTCGAAATATGGGCGCAGCAGATCGGCCTCCTTCTTGTCGAGACGAAGAACGAAAGCGGGGGTTCTATAGGTGACGAAGTCTTTGAACTTGTCGAGCAGGCGCAGCGTGTTTACGGTTTCGTAACTCTGGTATTTCGCGTTATAGCATTGTTCCAGCTGCTGGCGAGCTTCATCATCAAAGCCCAGGCGCATGAGATTCAGGCCCAATTGCGCGCGTGCTTCCCACAGGCGCGGATTCAACTCGAGCGCTTTGCGATAGGCGGCGATGCCTTCGTCATAGCGCCGGTTGATCACATAGAAGTGCCCCGCGGTTGAGTACGCTTCGCCATATACCGGGTTGACCTTGAGAATGCGATCGGCCCAGGGCGAATCTTTCTTGTCATGCAGAAAGTCGATGCTCAGATGAATCGCCATGGCGTCGAGCGCTTCGCCTGAGATCGCGAGCGCCTGGTCCGCCTCTTTTGCCGCTGCGTCTTCGTTGTTGTCCTCGAGGGCAAGAAACGCGAGCTGTTCATGCGCCTGGTAGAGCTTGGGGTCGAGATCGGCGGCCTTCTGCGCATCTTCGACAGCTTTCTTGGTGTAGCCCTCCGCCTCCACCTGCGACAGGCCGAGATAGGCTTGCGCATTCTTCGGATCGATCTTCAGCGCCTCATTGAACAGGCCGTTGGCTTCTTCTGCGTTAAAACGCTCCAGGAACAGATGGCCCCAGCGGACGCGGTAAGCGGCGTTGGTGGGATTGTCCTTGATTACTTGGCGGAAAGTATCGTTCGAATCCTCATAGCGTTCGATGCCCCAGAGTCCTTCGGCGCGCAGATAGAGATTGGAAGACTCAGATAGTTTGGTGTAACAGGCTTGGGCTTCGGCCAGTCTGCCATGATGATGCAGGCTCTGGCACTCCTCGAGTGTCTGGGCGGCCAACGATGCCGCGCCGCAAAAACCAAGCGCCGCGAGCAACACAGCCGCGCGGTGAGCGCTCATTTGTCCAGCTCCGCTTGGGTTTTGGCCAAATCGATCAGCAAAGCCTCGAGCTGCTTCTTGTACTCGTCGGCCGGCATCGCAGCCTTTTCGTATTTCAACTTGTCGATCTGCTCTTCGAGATCGTCCCGTTTCGCCAGCAGCGCTTTCTTCTCGGGCGTGTTGGCCTCAATTTGCGCCGATCCGATGCGCAGCAGCGTAAACTGCGCCGCCTTCAGCCCCTCGCCGTTTTCAGGAGACGGTTTGCGTTCGCCGTCGCCTTGCCCGGTGTCTTCAAGCGTGGGATGCTCGGTCGCCAATCGCTTCTGCGTGTCGTAAATCTGCGCGGTCTTGGTTTCAGCGTAAATGAAGGCTTCGAGCGCGGAGATGGCCTGGTTCTTGTCGGTGTCGGCCGAGGGATCGCGCAACGCTTCGACCCAGAAGCGAGCGAAAACGGTGGCGTTCTTCTCGCCCCCGCTTTTGGTGGCTGTGATGACCACTCGATTGGCTTTTTCGAAAGCCGCGCGCGAGCCGCCGCTGGCGCTCGTCATATTGACGACCAGTTGGCGCGTGCACGGGATGTGATCCATCAGCGTCGCAAGCTCTAAGCCGGTCATATCGGGTCCCGGAAGATTCATCTTGTAATCGTAGCCGTCAAACGTGCCATGGCCGATCAGCATCAGAACAAACGCATCACTCGGTTTCGCCTCGCGCGCCACTTGCGACATGACATTCTGAATATTGACTTTGGTGGCCTGCGCTCCGTACAGCGTGGTCACCTTGGCGTCGGAATTCGAGCCATGCAGCAGCTTGTCGATCTCCTGGGCCTGGGATTCGAAGCGCTGCTCGTAATCAGGCTCGCCGCCGAGGCCCGCAACCGTGACGTAGTAGGTGGCCGCGTGGAGAAGCGGTGTAGCGAGTAACACGGCCGCTAGAAGCGCGCTTCTCATACCACACCCCACTTTCTGCGCAGCACCCATTCTGTGCAGCACAGCAGCAACACGATAAAGAACACGATCGGCATATCCCACAGATCTTTAGTTTCTCGAACCGTAATGCCGGCGTCGGAATAAGAGATGTCCTCGCCCAGCCGGCTCACTTCATTCGGACGATAATACCGGCCCCCGGTTTGGGAGGAAAGCTTTTCGAGCAGATCGCGATTCTGCTCCAGGTGAAAATTTTCGGCCACACCGTCCTCACGCCGGAAGGTTACCACGCTGCGTCCGAGCTCCGTCTGGCCCCGCGTCGCGATCACCTCAGCGACATAAGAACCGGCATGCCCGGCATCCCAATCGGCCGAGTACACGCCCTGCTGGATGGAATCCGGATGCAGATCGATGGTCTCGGCGCCATCCGGTCCGTCGATATGCGCCTGGACCTGCGCATCGCTGGTGGGTAGATACGTCGTATCGCGAACTTCGGCGCGCAAATGCACATGCCCATCGTCGTACAGCACCGGCCGCGCCGTGGTTGCCACCACGCGGGTTGGCGTGTCGCTCACCAGCCAGCGCATCAACTGCCGCCAGAAAATTTCGTGACTCATGTCCTGCACCGGCTGCAGCATCTGCCAGCGCCAATCGCCGCCGGTGGCGAACACAGCCGTGCGGCCGCGCCCGTAGTTTTCCGTGATCAGCAGCGGCAGCTTGTGTCCGGACGCGTTCATGTCGGCCAACACTAATGCGCCCGGTTTGGGCGTACCTGCTTCCTGAAAATTCATCAGATACGGCAGCTTTTTCCAGCGCTCGACGTTGGCGTCGGGGTTGTCTTCAATGCGGGTGATCAGGCTCTCGCGGCCGGCCGGCGTCAGCTCGGGCGTAGCTGGATCGATGTGATAGGTGTCCTTATGATTCGGCAGACGAACCGGCAGCAGATCGGCGAATGGTTCCTTTTCATACCCGCCATCGGCGAGGGAGGAACGGCCGCCCAGGAACAGAAGCCCGCCGCCGCGCCGGTCGACGAACTGCTGGATGAGATCCTGCTGGGCGGGAGTGAAGTAGTTCGCTTCCACGCTGCCGAGGATAATCCCCTGGTACATAAACAGGTCGTCAACCTTGGTGGGAAAACCATCCTTCAGCTCGCCGGATGGGGCATCGTTCGGCACTTGGACATACAACTTGTTCTGCGTAGTGCGGACCACGCAATACAGGTCAAGACTCTTGTCGTCCTCCACCGCACGGCGAATAAACTTATAGTCCCAGCGCGGCTCGCCTTCCATATACAGGATCTTGGGTTTGGCATTGTCGACGTACAGTACGCGCGTTAATGCGTTGTTCAGCTTGTTGTCTTCCTGCGGAAGCGCGTCGATGGCGAACTGCAGGTTCTTGACCCCGGCTTCTCCGGCGTTGAACAGCACTGTTTCAGTCTGCGCCGCGCCATCCCCCTGGAGAACGATGTCGCGCGATGCGAGAATCCTGCCCGAATCGCGCACCACGAGTCTCGCTTTGTCGCCCTTCAATCCCCACTGATGAAAAGTGACTTGAGCTTGGAGGCGCGACTTGGCTAGCGATCGCGACGGCAGTTGAACGTCGGTGACCTCGATGTCGTGCGCCATGCGTTCGCGGCCGAATCCGACGGTATGGATCGGGATGCGCTGGCGTTTGATCTCCGAGATGGTCTCAAGATCGATGCCGCCGCTGTTGTCAGCGCCGTCGCTCATCAGAACCACCGCACCGATGGGCAGCGTGGCCGAATCCGCCAGCACCTCTTTCAAACCCTCGCCAATGTGCGTGGCCGGAGCGGACGCGTTGAGCTGATCCGTTCTTTCGATGCGCTCGACGTGATCGCCCAGCCTATAAAGCCGAACTTGAAATTTCTCCTTTAAACTATTGAGCAGGCCGCCGTTGAGCGTCGCTAGGACCTGATCCTTGCGGGAGCGGCCGTCTTCCTCTGTGGCCATGCTCTTGCTGTCATCGATCACCACGGCGACAATATTTTGCTGCGGCCGCAACGTCGCGATGCTGAGCGCGGGTTGCCACAGCAGGAACAGCAACAGGCAGACCATCAGGCTTTGGAGGATCCATACCGCCGCGGTGCGGGGACCACGCATGGTAGGCGCAATGGACCGCCGCCGGCGCCAGATAACCCAGCCTAAACCGCCGATGGCGGCAATCAGCAGGAAGGCAAGCGCCCACAAAGGCCATTGCCCTAACAGTACGAAGCTGCCTTTGGCGAAGACAGCCGGCGGATATTTAAAGAGAAACTCAAACATCGGATCGGGGCGCTACGGACTGCCGGAAACACACTCGCGCGGCATCGTCGAGGATCGAACTGGCCGTGGGCGCCGCGAAGCCTGCCATGGAAATTTCCAGCGCTCTCAGCATATCACGCTACTTACGTTAGGTGTCCTGGCTGACCGATTCGGTTACAGAAATCTGAGATTCGAAGCGCCGCGCAGCCGGCCCGACACTTGCCTGCGCCAAAACGCCGCCGGATTGGCTGGCGCGCCATTCGATCGGAAATCCATGCCATTCTCGCATGGTTATGATTCAATGTAGATAACTCGTGCTATGGCCACTTGGGGCTTCAAATTTCGCAGAGACCTTCGGGCGCTGAACCGGCGCACGCGGGAGTGGCGGATGATTCTGCGCGGCCTCGCGTCTACGGACCATCCTGTGATGGCGCACATCATCCCCATCCGCCGCTGCAACCTGGCCTGCACGTATTGCAACGAATACGACGATTTTTCGAAACCGGTGGCGGCCCCAACCATGATCGGGCGTCTGGATCAGCTGGCTGATCTGGGCACCACCATCGTCACCTTCAGCGGTGGCGAGCCGCTGCTGCATCCCGATCTGGACCGTCTGATCGCCCACGTCCGCAGCCGCGGCATGATGGCCGGCATGATCACCAACGGCTACCTGCTCACGCCGCAGCGCGTCAATCAATTGAATGACGCGGGTCTCGATCACATGCAGATCAGCATTGATAACGTGATGCCCGATGACGTGTCGAAGAAAAGCTTGAAGGTTCTGGATAAGAAGCTGCAGATTCTGTCCGAATACGCGCTCTTCCATGTGAACATCAACTCTGTGCTGGGCGGTGGCATTCACCAACCGGAAGACGCGCTGGTGGTGGGCAAACGCGCGCTCGAACTTGGATTTACATCCACGGTCGGAATCATTCACGATGGCGACGGCCAGTTGCGGCCCATCGGCGAGCGCGAACGAAAAGTCTTCCTCGCAATGAAGAACTTCGAGAAGAAAAATTTCTCGCAGATCAATTACTATCAGACCGACATCGCGAACGGCCGTCCGAGCGACTGGCGTTGCCGCGCCGGTTCCCGCTACCTGTACATTTGCGAAGACGGCCTGGTGCATTATTGTTCTCAGCAGCGCGGCTATCCGGCCAAGCCTCTGGCAGAGTACACCGTCGATGACATCCGCCGCGAATACCTGACCGAGAAGAGTTGCGCACCCATGTGCACCATCTCGTGCGTGCGGCAGATTTCCTATTTCGATTTCTGGCGCGATCCGCAGACCATCGCCAGCACGGCGCCTGAGGCCGGCCGGGAGCCGCTGGTGCAAATTCAATCCAGCGGGAACTGAATCGACAGCCGCAGATGACCGCGGAACGCAGATTCTTCGCGAGCGGCCTGTGGATCATATTTGCGATCGCGACGGCCACGCTGATCCTGCATTGCTATTTCAATAATCAATACGGCTACTTTCGCGACGAGTTCGATTACATGTCGTGTGGCAATCATCTGGCCTGGGGTTACGTGGACCAGCCTCCGCTGATTCCATTTCTGATCCGTATGTGCCGCGCCGTGCTCGGGGATTCATTGCGCAGCATCCGCTTCATTCCGGCGTTGGCGACGAGTGTTTTGATCGTGCAAACAGCGGTTCTGGCGCGCGAGCTCGGCGGACGGCTATTCGCGATGTTGCTAAGCGCCGTCACGATCGTGATCGCGCCGCAATATCTTTCGAACGGCAGCCTGCTCACAACCAATTGCCTGGAACCGAACCTTTGGATGGGCTGCGCTTACTTCGCGATCCTGGCCATCAAGCGTGCCGATCCCCGTTACTGGCTTGCGTTCGGCGTGGTCGCCGGTATCGGCATGGAGGAGAAGTACACCATCGCGCTATTTGCGTTCGGGATCGTCGTTGGATTGCTGCTAACCGAGCAACGACGCGTTTTTCTCAACAAATGGATCTGGCTGGGTGGGCTAGCGGCTTTTCTGATTCTTTTACCCAATCTGCTCTGGAACGCGCATTATGATTGGCCATTTCTGCAACTAATGCACAACATCCGAGCCGAGGGCCGCGACGTCGTTCTCGGGCCGTTGGAATATTTCGTTCAGCAAACGATTCTGATTCATCCGATAAGCGCGCCCATCTGGATCACAGGTTTGATTGCGTTCTTCGTGTCAGCGCGGCTGAAGCCGTATCGTCTGCTGGGCTGGAGTTACCTGGTCTGTTACGCCGTTCTGTTCACTCTGCACGGCAAGAACTATTACCTCGCACCGGTTTATCCGATGCTGCTGGCCGCTGGCGCTGTCGTGATCGAAGGCTACGCGAGCCGGCCGCGGTTGCAGTGGCTGAAACCCGCGATCGTCACGGTCGTGCTTGCGGCAGGGTTCGCGCTGGCTCCGGTGGTGGTGCCTGTGCTGTCTCCGGACGAGTTCCTTGCGTATATAAAACACCTGCCGTTCAAACTGCCGGTGATGGAGCACGCGCACGCGCGGGCGGCGCTGCCGCAGTGGTACGCCGATCAGTTCGGGTGGAATGAGATCGTGGCCGAGACCGCCGTCGCCTACAATCAGCTTGCCCCGGCCGAGCGCGCCGATTGCGGCATTTTCGCTCAGGACTACGGCGCCGCGGGTGCCATCGATTTCCTGGGCCGCCGTTATGGTCTGCCCCAGTCGCTCAGCGGTCATCAGAGCTGGTGGCTGTGGGGACCACGCGGGTATTCGGGCAATTGCATGATCGTTCTGGACGATCGCAAGCAAGTGCTGGAGAAATATTGGGCCCAGGTTGACTACGTGGGAACATCGGCAGACAATCCCTATGCGCTAGAGAAGGAGATTCCGGTGTTCATCTGCCGGGGCGCGAAATTCGCATCGCTTGCACAGTTCTGGCCGCGGTTGAAGAAGTGGCGTTAGCTGAGCGCCTGATCCAGATCCGCGATGATGTCGTCCACGGCCTCGATCCCCGCGCACAGGCGGACCAAGCCATCGCTGATCCCCATTCGCTGACGTTGCTTGGGCGCAATCTCGCGGTGCGACGCAATGGCTGGATATAAAAGCAGGCTGTGAACGTCACCGAGCGAAGTGCCGCGCACCACCAGCTTCAGCTTGTCCATAAAGCGGAACACGTCTTCCTTCGTCGCGTCTTTGATCTCGAACGGGACCAGCGCGCCGTACATTCCATCGGGCAGGAGACGCCGGATCACGGCCGCGTCGGGATGATTCGAATCGGCCAGATATTGCACGCGTGCGATTCGCGGATGCGACTGCAGCCAGCTCGCAATGCGGCAGGCATTGGCGCATTGGCGCTCCATGCGTAGCGCGAATGTTTTGATCCCGCGCATCGATAAATAGCTCTCGAATGGCCCAAGCACCGGGCCCAGGGTGCGTGAGAGCGACCGGACAACATCGGCGTGCGCTTCATCGGTCACCACCACGCCGCCCAGTACATCGCCATGTCCCGCCAAAAATTTCGTCAGACTGTGAACCACCAGATTCGCGCCGTGCTCGAGCGGCCGCACCAGCAACGGCGTCGCAAACGTGTTATCCACCACCAGGGCCGCACCCGCCGCTCGCGCCAGTTCTACGATGCGATCCAAATCACCCACGCGCAGCAGCGGATTCGAAATCGTTTCCATGACAATACAGCCCGGTTTTGTTTCGGCGATCTTCCGCTCCACCGCAGCCAGATCGCAGATATCGACAAACTCGACGGCCACGCCGAGCGGCTCCAGCACCTGGCTGAGCAAGGTAGTCGTCGCGCCGTAGAGTGCATTCGCCGCGAGCACCGACTTTCGCCGGTCCGTCAGCGCCGCGAGCACCGCGACGTGCAGCGCCATCATCCCCGACGAGCATACCTGCGAACTCGCGCCCGATTCGAGCGACGTGAGCAATTCTTCCAGACCCGTGCGTGTCGGATTGTCGTAGCGGCCGTAGCAAAAGCCCGGCTCTTCTCTGCCCAGCACGCGGTCGAGCTTCGCGGTGTCTTCGTAGAGATAGGTGGTCGCCGTATAGATCGGCGTGGACGACGGCACGAATGCGCCGGGCGCGTCCGGATTGCGCTTCCGATCGCCCGCGTGCACCACTTTGGTTTCGGTTTTCATGACGATTACCTCGGCTCTATTTCCTCTTCCAACGGGTACCTTCTTTAGTGTCTTCCAAGATGACCCCGGCGTCCATCAGCTCCTTGCGGATCGCATCGCTGCGCGCGAAATTGCGCGTTTTCTTAGCGGCGTTGCGTTCTTGAATCAGCTCCTCGACGCGCGCGTCCGAGAGCCCGCTTTCGGTCTTGGTAGGCTCCAGCACCGCGAAAATCTGATCGAACCGGGCGAGAAGATCGAGCGCCGACCCGGTGTTACCCGCCCGAAATTCGCCCGCGTCCATCGCGCTATTGGCGTCGCGCACGAATTCAAAGATGGCGGCCAGGGCCTCGGCCGTATTGAGGTCGTCATCCAGGCTCTCTTCAAACTGGCGACCGGCGTCGCCAGTCCGCTCCAGCACCTTTTCGTTCACGCCCTCCGGATACTTATCGGTCTCCAGGCGCAGCTTGAAACTGCGCAATCGCTTGATCGCCTTCGCCGCGGCCTTCAAACCATCAAAAGTGAAGTTCAGCTTCTTGCGATAGGGCACCGACGCCAGCAGATAGCGCACCACCTCCGGCTGATAACCCTCGGCCATCAGATCGCGGAGGGTAAAGAAATTCCCCGCCGATTTCGCCATTTTCTGAGATTCCACATTCAAAAACTCCGAGTGCAGCCAGAAGCGCGCAAATGGTTTCGAGGTGATCGCTTCCGATTGAGCGATCTCGTTCTCGTGATGCGGAAAAATGAGGTCCACGCCGCCGGCATGAATATCCAGCGTTTCGCCCAGATACTTCATCGCCATGGCCGAGCACTCGATGTGCCAGCCCGGCCGCCCCGGCCCGATCTCGCTCTCCCAAAAGACCTCGTCATCTTTGGGCGCTTTCCATAAAACAAAATCGCGTGCGTTTGCTTTGTCGTATTCGTCCACATCCACGCGCGCACCCGCCCGAATGCCCGTGAAATCGTTGTGCGAGAGCTTGCCGTACTCAGGGAACTTCGCGATCCGGTAGTAAACCGACCCGTCGCTCGTATAGGTGAACCCGCGCTCGGCCAGCTTCTCGATCGCGCCCACCATTTCGGGAATATGTTCGGTCGCCTTCACCATGCGCTCCGGACGCTGCAGGCGCAGCGCGGCCGTATCTTCGAGGAACGCCTCGGTATATTTTGCCGTGTAATCGGCGATCGACTTGTGCTCCGCCGCGGCGTTGCGAATGATCTTGTCGTCCACGTCTGTGATGTTCATCACGTGGTCCATCTGGAAGCCGCGATAGATCAGCCAGCGGCGCAGAACGTCTTCGAAAGTGAAGGTCCGCAGGTTGCCGATGTGCGCGTAGTTATAGACCGTCGGGCCGCAGGTATACATGCGCACCGTTTTGCCGTCGCGCGGCTCGAAAAGCTCCACTTGCTGGGTGAGAGTGTTGTAGAAACGCAGGGCCATTGAGATGTTGGATGAAGAGAGTCGAAATTCTCATGGTACCCCATGCCCGCGATTTCGCTTCGTGTTTCCGCGCGATGTGCGATCAGCCGTGCATTCAGGGCCCGCTAGATGAAGTGCTACAATGTAGCAAATGAAGAAGACGTCCATCCGTGATCTTCATATCCGCACGTCCGAGCTGGTGCGCGAGGCAGCCGAGGGCAACGTCATCGTGATCGAAAGGCGTGGCGAACCGGTAGCCGAACTGCGCCCCCTCACCGTTCTTCCGCGCATCCCCGCCGCCAAGAAGGCGCGGATCTTCGCCTCCATGCAGAAAACCTGGAACAAAATGCCGCGAGTAAGCGACAGCACGAAGATCATCGCGGAGGATCGGGAACGGTAGCGATGTATTTCGATACAGCCTACATCGCCAAGTTTTACTTCAATGAACCCGAGTCCATAAGCGTCAGAAAACTGGTCCGAAGCGCGGACGCGATTTACTCGTCGCTTTGGGCTCTCGCGGAGTTTCATGCGGTTTTACACCGCAGAGTCCGCGAGGGCTCCTGCTCACGCGCCAATGCGGCCGAACTGGCGTCGCACTTCTCCGCTCACACCCGGGATGGGCTATGGAATCTCATACCGGTCGCGGAAAGTATGCTGCGCAGGACCAGCGCGCTCATGCTGGCCGCGCCGCGTGACCTGTTCCTACGCACCGCCGACGCTGTCCACCTCACCACGGCGCAGGAAGCCGGTGAGCACGAGGTGTGGACCAACGATCGGCATATGCTTGCCGCGGCGCCGTACTTTGGGCTTTCCGGTCGCTCAGTTTGATTGAGCAGAGCCGGCGCGGCACGACCGCCCGATCAGCCGCTGCGGCGCAGGCCCCCTCCGCGCCCTTACAGTGAAATAGTGCGCTTCGAACTCCTCGCCACCTGCCCTGACACCGGCGCGCGCGCCGGCCTGATCCACACCACGCACGGCGCCATCGAAACGCCCGTCTTCATGCCCGTCGGCACGCAGGCCACGGTCAAAGGCGTCATGCAGCGCGATCTCGCCGCCCCTTTGCCAGACGGCCTTGACGCCAAAATCATCCTCGCCAACACCTACCACCTGTTCCTGCGCCCCGGCCACGAACTGATCCGCTCGCTCGGCGGCTTGCACAAGTTCATGTCCTGGCCGCGGGCGATCCTGACCGATTCGGGCGGCTTCCAGGTCTTCAGCCTCAGCGATCTCCGCAAAATCTCGGAAGAAGGCGTGCTTTTCCGCTCACACCTCGATGGCGACGCGCACATGTTCACTCCCGAATCCACGGTCGACGTCCAGCTCGCCTTCGGCAGCGATATCCTGATGCCTCTCGACGAATGCCTGGAATATCCCGCCAGCCACGAAGCCGCGAATCAGGCCATGCGCCGCACCGTTCGCTGGGCCCGCGCGGCATATGAGCATTTTCAAAAACGAACCCAAGCTGGCCCGTCCTGCCAAGCCCTCTTCCCTATCGTCCAAGGCTCCATGTTCGCCGACCTCCGCCGCGGCTGCGCCACTGAACTGCTCGAACTCAACGCTCCCGGCTACGCCATTGGCGGGCTCTCGGTGGGCGAACCGCGCTCGCTCAGCATGGAAATGACGGAAGTCACTACTCCCCTGCTCCCCAGCGATCGCCCGCGTTACGTTATGGGCGTCGGCATGCCCGAAGAGCTCCCCGAATATGTCGCGCGCGGCGTCGACATGATGGACTGTGTACTGCCCTCCCGCAACGCCCGTAATGGATGCCTCTTTACCTCCACCGGCCGAGTGATTATCAAGCAAGCCCGGTACAAGAACGATGCCGGTCCTTTGGACCCCCAATGCCAATGTCTCACCTGCCGGACTTACTCGCGCGCCTATCTTCGCCACCTGTTCCAGGCCGGCGAAATGCTCTTTTCCACGCTCGCCACCATCCACAATTTGAAGTACTACCTTGACATCATGCGCCAAATGAGGGAGGCTATACTGCTTGGGAGATTTCGGGCTCTGTTGGACAGTGTCCGTGATTCGGCGGTAGAATCTAGTTAGATCCGAACCGCCGCTGTACTCCTTTGATTTCATTTCCAACGATGATTCGCTTGTGTAATACTCGGAGCCGGAACTATTGCCTGAGAAGCTCTTCTTAAAATGACACCGGCCGCTCTCCTATTACTGCAAACGACCACGGGCTCGAGCCCGGTCATGGGTTTACTCCTACCCCTGGCATTGGTGGCCATCTTTTATCTGCTGGTATTTATGCCGATGCAGCGCCAGAAAAAGCAGCAGCAGCAGATGCTGAAGACGCTCGAAAACGGCAAGGTGGTGCTGACTTCGGGCGGGATCGTCGGCACCATCGTCAGCGTGAACAATGATGATACGCTAATACTGCGCGTGAAGCCGGACAACGTCAAGCTGCAGGTGGCGCGCAGCTCCGTGGCGAGTTTAGTTACGGAAGAAAAGAAGGTCGAAAGTAAGTGAACCCAGGCCGCCGCTTACGGTGCCGCAACCGTCGGGGAGCGGAGTAAAAGCATATGAATCGTACCATCAAGATCCGAGCCGCTATTATCCTGGCGGTCATTCTGGTTTGCCTGTACGGCATAATCGGGCTTCCCAAGTCCAAGGCTGAGCTGATGGATAACTGGAAGAAGAACATCCACCTGGGGCTCGACCTCAGCGGTGGCACCCAGCTCGTCATGCAGGTGCAGCTTCAGGACGCCTTCAAGGCCGTGGCGGACAACGCCATCAACGGCATGAAGCAGGAGCTTCAGAAGGACAACGTCCCGGTATCGGGCGACATCACGCGCAACGATCCCATGACGCTGGAAGATGCCGACAAGATCGAGATCGACGTCAAGGGCGTTCCGAGCGACAAGAGCACCGCGTTCCGCAACATCGTGAACGACCAGTTCAGCGACTGGGTTCCGACCGCGATCAACGCCACTGACTATAAGCTAACCATGAAGCCCACCGCGGCCCTGAAGCTCAAGGACGACACCATGACTCAAACCATGGCGACTATTGAGCGCAAGATCAATGCCCTCGGTTTGGCCGAATCGTCCGTGCAGAAGACCGGCCGCAGCGACGCCGAAGCGGAATTGCTGGTGCAGCTTCCCGGTGTCGACGATCCGTCGCACGTAAAACAAATACTGCAAACGCAGGCGCAGCTCGAATGGGACGCCGTCGTGGACGGGCCGTTTATGAGCCGTGAAGAAGCGCTCTCCAAGCACGGCGGCATTCTTCCTTTGAACACCAAGCTGGTGCCCACTCCTCTGCGTGCGGGCGCGCAGGAATGGTATTTGGTATCGCGCACGGCGATCGTACGCGGCACCGACATTCGCGATGCTTCCGCCACCCAGGGTTCTTCTCTTAACAGTAATCCGAACGCCTGGGAAACGAATTTTGTATTGACCCAACGAGCAGCGAAAACGTTCGCAGCCTATACGGAATCCAACATCGGCAACCGCGCCGCGATCGTGGTGGACGGCGTGGTGATCAGCGCGCCCACCATCCAGAGCAAAATCAGTGACACGGGTGTGATCACCGGCGCGAGTTCGCAGGAAGAAGCGGCCGACCTGGCCTTGAATCTCCGCGCCGGATCGCTGCCGGCCAGCGTGAAGTACGAGGAAGAGCGCACCGTCGGCCCGTCGCTCGGTGAGGATTCCATCCATGAAGGCTTCGCGGCCGGTATCGCGGGCGTCATTGCCGTTGTCTTCTTCATGCTGTTCTATTACCGGCGCTCCGGGATCAACGCGACGCTCGCGCTGATTCTGAACGCGGTGATTCTGATCGCCGCTCTGTCTTATTTCGACGCCACTTTGACTTTGCCCGGCATTGCCGGCATCATTCTGACCATCGGTATGGCGGTGGACAGCAATGTTCTCATTTTTGAACGCATCCGCGAGGAGCTGCGCACCGGCAAGGCGGTAATCGCCGCCGTGGACGCGGGTTTTTCCAAGGCGTTTTTAACGATTATCGACACGCACGTCACAACCGTGGTATCTTGTGCGTTTCTGTTCATCTTCGGGACCGGCCCCGTGAAGGGCTTCGCGGTCACCCTGGTGATCGGCCTCGTCGCAAACCTTTTTACAGCTGTCTTTGTCTCACGGACCATCTTCGATTGGGAGTTGTCCGGCAAGCGGCAGGTTGCGGCATTGAGTATTTGAGATTTGATTGAAGGGAACGCGGGAACTGTTTCCCGTAAGCTGGTGTCTAAAGTAACTGGATGCTGGCGCTGCGACTGGTGACATGGAATTCTTCAAGCACTCAGATTTTGATTTTCTCGGCAAAAAGTGGCCGTTCATCATCCTCTCCCTTATCCTTACGGCGGCAGGCTTGGTGAGTCTGGCTGTCAAAGGCGGGCCGCGCTACGGCATCGACTTTCGAGGTGGAGCGCTGATTACGGTGAGTTTCGCCCACCGCCCTCCCGTGGACAAAGTACGCGCTGCCTTGTCCGGCAAGGTGCCCGTTGAGGTGCAGGAAGTTTCAGGCGCTTCCGAAGACATCATCGGCATCGATGCTCCCCAACAGGACGCTACCCTCCAGGCCTCGCGGCAAAAGGTAGTGGAAAGCCTGGACGCCGCGTTTGGCGTGCCTTCTAACGGCAAGTACAACATTAACGCCGGCGGCGCACAAGCCTTGGCCGACCATCTCCGGGATCCGCTCGCAGCCGCCAGCGTGGCGCTGTCCGATCAGCAACTGAACACGCTGGTCGGGAACATCATGGATTACCGGAAGACGCACTCCGGCCTGGTCGCGAACTTAGACGATTTGCGTTCAGTACCAGGGGTAACACCGCAGGTTTTGAACGTACTCAAACAGCAGACTTACCCGGATTCGCTGGCTGTGGTCGGCGTGGATGTGGTCGGTCCCAAGATCGGCGCGGAATTGCAGCGCAAGGCGATCCTGGCCGTGTTGTATGCACTCGGCGGAATGCTGGTCTACATCGCGTTTCGCTTTGAATGGATCTATGGTGCGGCGGCTGTGATTGCCGTATTCCACGATACCATCATTACCATTGGTCTATTTTCGTTATTCAACAAAGAGATCACGCTGACCGTAGTGGCGGCGCTGTTGACCCTGGTCGGTTATTCGATGAACGACACCATCGTGACGTTCGACCGGGTCCGCGAAAATCTGAAGCTGCTGCGCCGGGAAGAGTTGGAGCCGATTATCAACAAGAGCGTGAACCAGACCCTGAGCCGCACGGTCCTGACTTCGGGTTTGACCCTGCTCACCGCCCTCGCGCTGCTATTTTTTGGCGGCCAGGTGCTAAACGGCTTTGCCTTCGCGCTAACCTGCGGTATTATCGTTGGTACTTATTCGTCGGTTTTTGTAGCTAGCCCGATCCTGATCTTCTGGCATAATTTCCTGGAGGGAAGGAAACGGCGTACCCGTGGCGCTGCCCCGAAGCCCGTTTCTCCGGCGCCGATAGCCGCAGCTTCTGCCGTCCCAACGCCCACGCCGGCGGTTAAAACTCCCGTCTCCAGCCCGGCCTCCAAAGGACGGCCGCGGCGTGGCGCCGCCAAGGTGAAATAGCGGCCCAGAGCATGTATGATGATTTGTAATCTGCGTAGGAAGTAAGTATTTTTTGCGAACGAGGTGAGGCATGTTTGAGCAAAGCTTTGTGAGTACCGCGAAGACGAACAAAACCTGGTCGGTGGTGCTGACGTTCAGTCTTCAGGTTGTACTGGTTTTGACGTTGATCCTGATCCCCCTGATTTATACGGATACGCTGCCCCGCGCTCAGCTGACCAGCTTCCTCGTGGCTCCGCCGCCACCTCCGCCCCCGCCGCCGCCCCCGCCGCCTCCGGCGCCCAAGGTGGTCAAGATCATCCCGCGCCAGTTCGATGCCGGCAAGCTGATGGCGCCTAAAGAGATCCCCAAAGAGATCGCTAACATCAAAGAAGAAGCGCTTCCTCCTCCCAGCTCCGGTGTCGTAGGTGGAGTGGTTGGCGGAGTGCCGGGTGGAGCTCCGGGCGGTGTGCTCGGTGGCGTACTCGGGGCTGTCCCAACCGCGGCTCCCCCTCCTCCGCCGGTTGAAGTCAAGAAGCCTACGACGCCGCAACGCATCCGCGTCGGCGGCAACGTGCAGCAGGCCAACCTGATCCGCAAGGTCACCCCGCTTTACCCGGCGCTGGCTAAACAAGCCCGCATTCAGGGTGTGGTGCGCTTCACCGCTATCATCGGCAAAGACGGCTCCATCCAGAACCTCACACTGGTGAGCGGCCATCCGTTGCTGGTGCAAGCGGCCAAGGAAGCGGTTTCGCAGTGGCAATACAGGCCGACGCTCCTCAACGGAGAGCCGGTCGAAGTGGTCACTACGATTGAAGTCAATTTTACGTTGAGCTCTTAAGAAAGTTAAAATTCAACTCGCAGGAGAATCAGATGTTTCTACAATTACATGTATGGTCGTTTTTGCTTTTGCAAGAAACGGTCAATTTCGATGTGCGGGGCATGTGGGACAACATGGGATGGGCAGCCAAACTGGTCGTCATCCTCTTGTTCTTTATGTCGGCTTGGTCGATCGGTGTGATGATCGATCGCGCTATCGCTTACAACGGCGCCCGCAAGCAATCGCGGCTGTTCGCTCCCGCCGTGGCGGGCGCGCTGCGCGAAGGCAAACTGGATGAGGCGATCAAGATCGCCGACCGCTTCAACAAGAGCCATTTGGCGAAGGTTGTCGTGGCTGGACTGCAGGAGTTCCGCGCGCATCAGTTGAGCTCGGAAATTCCGGGTGAAGATATCGAAGCTTCCAAACGCGCTTTGGAACGCTCCGAAGCCATCGTGCACGCCGAATTGAAACGCGGCGTCAGCGGCTTGGCGACCATTGGCTCCACGGCGCCGTTCGTAGGGCTGTTCGGAACTGTGGTCGGCATCATCCACGCGTTCCAGGGCATTTCGACGCAGAAGTCGACTGGTCTCGGAGCCGTCGCGGGCGGTATTTCAGAAGCGCTGGTCACCACCGCCATCGGTCTGTTCGTCGCTGTCCCGGCCGTGTGGGCCTTCAACTATTTCACCAACCGTATCGACGCCTTCGACGTGGAGATGGGGAACTCGAGCTCCGAGCTTCTGGATTATTTCCTGAAGCGCGTGCAGCGCGGCGCCGCCGCGACGAAGTAACTCGATCGAACCGCGAGTTGAATTCGGACGAGGCGCGGCCCTCCCTTCCCTGGGTAAGCGCTGCGCCTCTCCGGTAACAAGGAGTTTGGAATGGAAAAGAAAAAAGCTGCTCCGCCCGTAGCCGCCATCAACGTGACCCCCATGGTGGATGTCATGCTGGTGCTGCTTATCATCTTTATGGTCATCACGCCTATGTTGACGCACGGCGTCAGCGTGGATTTGGTGAAGACCAAGAATCCCGTCACCATGCAGGCGGCCGACAAGGAAGATGCAATCCTCATCTCGATCACCCGCAATGGCAGCGTGTTTCTCAGCCCCGGTAATCTGAAATTAACAGCCGATCAGCTTCCTGAGAAGGTTCGCGATCTGCTGACCAACAAAGTGGACAAGACCGTATACATCAAGGCGGACGCCCGCGCCCGCTACGAAACCGTCGAAGACGTGGTGGACAATCTGCGTGCCGCCGGAGCGAGCGAACTCGGCCTTATCACCGAGGAACCGCACGACCGGCAACATGACCGCCCGACCGCGGCGCAATAGATTTTAAAACAAGAAGCGAGGTAACTTACTATGGCAATGGCAGTGGGCGGGAAAGCCGGTGGCGCATTATGCGATATGAACATGACGCCCATGATCGATATTCTGCTGGTGTTGCTGATCATCTTCATGGTCATCACGCCCCTGACGCCGCACGGGCTGGAAGCTTTGGCGCCGGAACCCCCGGATAAGAAGAATCAGCCACCACCCGATCAGGACCGCACCGTCGTGATCGTGATCGACAAAGACAAGAAGATGCACATCAACAACGAGGACACCGACATGGAGAAATTGGGTCCCCGGCTCGAGCAGATCTTCAAGACTCGCGCCGAGCGTGTGGTCTTCGTGAAGGGCGATCCCGATCTCGAGTATCAGACCGTCGCGCAAGCGATCGACATCGCCAAGGGCGCGCAGATGGATAAAGTTGGCTTGATGACGCCGAAGGTTGAGGCGGGAAACTAAAGCTGGAGCCGGAGAGCTAATCACCAAGGAGCCGGGTGAGGGCGTCCGGCGCGCCCCCGCCCTGTTAACGAACGCTATGAAGACCACATTATTAGTAGCAGGAATCGCACTGCTGATTCTTTTTGCCACAAGCTGCGACAAACTCAGGTCGCGCGACGCTCTCAATCACGGCGTCCAGGCCTATAAAGGCGCTCACTATCCCGAAGCCGTGGACGACTTCAAGACCGCCGTGCAACTCGATCCGGATAACGCCACGCCTCGCCTGTACCTGGCCATTGCATATATGAGCCAGTACATTCCCGGCGCCGAGTCCCCCGAGAATATGCAGTTCGCGACGGAAGCCAAGAGCGAGTTCATGAAGGTGCTCGATAAGAATCCCTCCGACACCACCGCGCTCAACTACCTGGCTTCTCTGAATTACCAACAAGCGCAGGGCATGCCCGACCTCGATCAGAAACTCAAGAAGCTTGACGAGGCCAAGGAGTGGTACCTCAAACTCATCGCTGCCGATCCAAAGAACAAAGAAGCTTTCTACAGTCTGGCCGTGATCGACTGGGTCAAGTGGTACGCCGCCTGGATGCGGGCGCGCTCGGACCTGGGAATGAAGTCCGAAGACCCCGGTCCCATCAAGGACAAAAAGGTCAAGGCTGACTTGCAAACGCAGTACAGTGCCGTCATTGACGATGGCATCAAGAACCTGCAAAAGGCTCTGGATATCGATCCCAACTACGACGACGCTATGGCTTACATGAACCTGCTGATCCGCGAGAAAGCCGATCTGGACGATTCGCCCGATCAGTATAAGGCCGATATCGACACCGCCGACAAGTGGGTCCAGAAGGCGCTCGACACCAAGAAGGCCAAGGCCGCCGCCGCTGCCAAAGCTGCCCAGCAGGGCGGTATCACCGCGGAAGATTCAAAGTAACCGCAACGGCTTACTCTGCCGTTCCGTCACGCGCCCGATGCGATAAGCGTCGGGCGTTTGTTTTTCTAGCAACGCCGCATCGCTCTCCGGCAGCGCAATCAGCAACCCGCCGGAGGTTTGCGGATCGTACAGCAGATCTTCGAACTCCGAGCGGCCTTCCACGCAGGATGCGGCAAACTCCCGGTTATTGTTGAGCCCGCCCGGTATCGCCCCGAGCTTCGCGTACTCCACCGCGCCCGGCAGGAATCGCACCGCTCGCGGATCGATCTCGATCGTCACCTTGCTCCCCAGCGCCATCTCGCGCGCGTGCCCGATTAGCCCGAACCCGGTCACGTCCGTGCACCCGTGCACCTCGTACTGCAGCATCGCCTCGCACGCCGCGCGATTCAGCTTCAGCATGGAATCCACCGCCGCTTGTACATCGGATTCCCGTGCCATCCCCTTCTTCAGCGCGGTCGAAATCACGCCCGTGCCGATGCTCTTGGTGAACAGCAGTGCGTCTCCCGCCCGAGCGCCTGCATTGGTTTTGATGCGATCCGGATGAATTGTGCCGGTTACTGCATACCCGAACTTCACATCGTCGTCTTTCACGCTGTGGCCGCCCAGCAGCGCGCAGTCGGCCTCGTGGATCTTCTCTGCCCCGCCCCGCAGGATCTCGGCCAGCTCATCCACGTCGCCATTGGCCGGCCACGCCAGGATGGACAGCGCCGAAATCGGCCGTCCGCCCATGGCATATACATCGCTCAACGCATTGGCTGCCGCGATCGCGCCAAACGTGTAGGCGTCATCGACAATCGGCGTGAAGAAGTCGACGGTTTGCACCAAGGCACACTCCGGCGTCAGTTTGTACACGCCCGCATCGTCGGACGTGTCAAATCCTACCAGCACGTTTTCGTTCGCCCAGCGCGGGATCCGGGCGAGCACCTGGTCCAAAACCTTTGGACTCAATTTGGATGCTCAACCGGCCGCGGCAGTTTGGGCGGTCAAATGGCCTTTGGTTGTGGGCACGATCTCAGAATACAAGGAATCTCTGTGTTTATCGATACAACATGAAATACACCACCACGCCCGTCACGCTCACATACATCCAAATGGGAAACGTCCACTTCGCGATCGCCCGATGCCGCTTCACTTCCATTCGCAGCCCGCGCCGCAGCGTGATGATCGCGAGCACGGGTGTGATCACCGCCAGCATCGTGTGCGAGGTCAGGATGGTCAGGTAAACCGCGTGCCGCACGCCGGTGTGCCGGTCGTAAATAATTCCGGCCAACGCATGATGCACCAGGTAGCTTACAAGAAAAACTACAGACACGCCGAACGCCGTCAGCATCACGCGCCGGTGCGCCTGGATGCGCTTGCGCCGGATCAGCATATACCCGATCCCGAGCAGCACCGCGGCGATCGCGTTCAGCGTCGCGTTGAGTGCCGGCAGCGAATGAACATCCATTGAGCCAGGCTTACGCGCGCTCTTCGGCCAGCGCGGAGACGTCGGCAATCACTTTTTTGATGGAAGCGGGCTCCGACGTCTCGTAATAGCCGCGAATCTGCCCCTTGCCGTCCACCACTACGAACCGCGTGCTGTGCTGCAACGAGCCATCGACGTTGCCCAGCTTAAATGCATTGCGATCGAGCATCTGCAACGTGGGCACCGGTCCGGTCAGGAAGTACCAAAGCCCCGCGGTGGCCCCATGCTCCTTGGCGTAGTCGGCCAGCACCGGCGGGGTGTCGGTTTTCGGGTCGACCGTGAACGAGACGATCCGGACATCGGGAAATTTCGCAACGGCATTCTGCACGTCGTGCATCTGTGAGGTCATCCGCGGGCATGGCCCGGGGCAAGTGGTATAGAAGAAGTCCGCAACCCAGATCTTCCCCGCCAGAGCTTTGCTGTCGAAAGGACGGCCATCTTGCGAGGTGAGTTGAAAGTGCGGTACATCGCCGAAAACGTCCAATTGAGGCGCGGGCCGCGAACACGCTGTCAGCGCGGCCGCTAATGCGAGAACTCCCAAAAGTTTCATCGTGGTTGATCAAATATCATCAAGCTGAATAGCACCGGCAAATAAACCACCGAGGCAAGCAGCACCCGCCGCGCCTGCTGACGCGTGCGGTCCATCCGAATGCGCTGGCCGTAATACAAAAACGCCAAGCCCAGCGCGATCGCGCCGTACAAATACAAATTCCCCGCCATCGCGAAAAATCTGGGCGTCAAACTAATCGGAATCAAAGCCATCGAACACAGGAAAATACGGCGGGCAGTCGATCTTCCGTCCGGCTCTACTACCGGCAGCATGCGAATTCCCGCCCGCGCATAATCTTCCTTGTACATCCAGGCGATCGCGTAAAAGTGCGGGAACTGCCATAAGAACAGAATCGCGAACAGCACCCACGCTTCCCATGTCAGCGTACCCCGCGCCGCTGCAAAACCAATCAGCGGCGGCATCGCGCCGGGAATGGATCCAATGGTGGTCGAGTGCGGCGAGCGCTGCTTCAACGGCGTGTAGACGAATAAGTAGCACAGTAGCGTCACCAACCCGAGCACCGCGGCCAGCGGATTTGCGCCTATCCACAGCTCAACGAATCCCGCCGCCGAAATCGCGATTGCAAATACCAGCGCCTTCCAGGCGATCAACCGGCCGGACGGCAACGGACGCGCCTGCGTACGCCGCATCTTCGCATCCGCCTCACGTTCGTACCATTGATTGAGCGCGGCCGTGCCGGACGCTATCAATCCTGTACCGATAATCGTGTGGACCAGCGTAAGGAGGTGCCAGCCGTTTTTCGCGCCAAAGAAGTACCCGACACCCGTACTCATCAGAATCAGCCAGGTGATTCGCGGCTTCGTCAGCGCGATGTAATCCTTGATCAACGGAGGGCTCGATCCATTAGGGTACCACAAGACGCTAGCGGTCAGGCAATATATTTTACGGTTTCAGCGCAAAGCTCCGGGCTTTGGAAGACCACTAGACGGACGCGACGGTGGACGAAGTCGCGGCACTGGAAAACGCCTTTTCCGCCTCTTCCACGCTTGGATACATCGGCAGCAAAGTGCTCACCCTGGTCATTTCCAGCAGCACCCGCACGCGTTCCGAAATCGCGACCGCGGCAAACTTTGCGCCAATCCTCTGGGTGTGGGCCCAGTGGCTGAGCACCACGCCCAAGCCGGCCGAATCGATGTAGGGCACACCCGAAAAGTCGATAATTGCGCTTTTCACGTCCGGTTGGCGCACGGCGGTTTGAAAATCGAACAAGGTCGAGATCGTGAGCGGGCCTTTCAGGGTCAGGATCGTGACGTCGCTTGCGGAACCGGGCCTCCGCTCAATTTGGATTTCGTCCATGGGGAGCATTTTATACCTCAGACATTACAGCGATGTTACAGAGTATTCTCCAGCCTATCAAAGGCGACTAGGCGAGTGAGTGTCGTGCGATTGCCGCCGTTCACGCCCGCGCAGCCGGCGGCCTGTGGGTCTCGGCAGTATCCAGAAAAACAGCATGATAAATCAACTGCGACGACACCTCCACCCACTGATCCAGTTCCCGCGGGGGCATGTTCACGGCTCGCGCGAGCAGGCTCCAGAAAAAACCGTCCATTACGCGCGCCAGAGTTCGAATATCGACATCGGGCCTGGCGCCCGGCATTTGTTTCAGGCGTTGAAACACAGCCAGAACCCGGGCGGTCGTCCAGGCATGAATCTCGGCGTCCTTTTGTGCCAGATCCGGGTCGGAAAGCGTTACCTCTTGCCAGGCGCGATATGCACCCAGGTATTTCAGATCTCTCGAAAACGCGGCACAGAGCAGCTCGCGCAGAACGTCCTGGACATTGGCGGATATTTTGGGGTTTAGATTGATCTCGCTCAACTTTTCGAGGAGCTCGTTCATCAGTGCTAGCAGCAACTGCCGCTTCGATCGATAGTGCTGATAGAATCCGCCGACCGCGAGGCCCGCCTGTTCCGCAATCTCGTTGATTGACGTCGCCTCGTATCCTTGGGCGCCGAACAGCACCAGGCCGGCAGCCTTCAACCGCGCGCGTTTCTGGATGCTTCGTTTCTGGTGCGGCTCCGGCGGAAGTTCGTCACCCCCGAATAGATTCGGACGCTGGATCATGCCGCCTTCGGCTGCCCGATCGCCGCACCCACCACTGCGCCCCCGCAACACCACAGCATCCAACCGCCAAAAACTCCGGCCACTTGCGGAGCCATGTTGGGGAAGACAACGGGGAAGAACGCGCTCGAGAAGGGATCGAGCAATAAAGTGGGCAGCAGGATCGCCACTGTTGCGGCAAGCCATTGCTCCCGCTGAACGTGCATCCGGATGCAGAGCCGGCGAATCAGCCAAGCCATCAGAGGAAAGCTTAGGCCGAACAAAATCACTGTGCCCGCCCAATTCCCCGGCCGCAAGATATATTGCCCCACAGCCCGCAGCGCAATTGTCGCCGCGGCCCATCCAGCGAACCCATAGAAGACCAGCCGCTGTTGCATAATCAGAACCTGAATTCATATTCGCATATCTAGGCCCATGTCGCTCGTCGTTGCATTCGTGCAGAATGGCCGTAGTGCCTTTCGGCGGATTCTTACAAGACATGCGCTTCGGCTGCCGTACCCTGGCCAAGAATCCCGCCTTTGCGCTAGTTGCGATTCTCACCCTGGCTCTTGGCATCGGCGCGAATACCGCGATCTTCAATCTGCTCGATGCCGCATTGCTCCGCGCGCTCCCCGTGCCGCATCCCGAAGAGTTGACGCTGCTCACCGATCCTGAATCCCACGGCCGCGGCTATGGCAGCCAGTCGGGCGATCGTTCGCTCCTCGCCTTCTGGGAGTTTCGCTACCTGCATGACCACAACGATGTCTTCACGGGACTCTTCGCCGCCGATAGCCAATTGGCGAAAGTTCAGGCGACTATTTCCCGCGGCAATGTCCAGCAGGAGAACGCGGTGCCCGAGCAGGTGAAGGTCCGGCTCGTCAGCGGCGGCTATTTCCCCGGTCTCGGCATCACGCCGATCGCAGGCCACTTCTTCGGTTCCGAAGCCGACCGCGCGAAAGGCGCATCGCCCTTCGCTGTAATCGCCTACAGTTTCTGGGAGCACCGCTTCTCGCGCGACCCCACGATCCTCGGCACAAAGATTTCCATCCATCACACGCCCTTTGAGATCATCGCGGTCGCTCCACCCGGATTCTTCGGCGAGACCGTAGGCGAAGCGCCGGACCTCTGGGTCCCTCTCATGATGCAAGACGCCATCTATCCCGGCTGGGATTTGATGCTATCCATGACGCCCGGTGTCCTCGATCAGCAGATTTGGCTGCAAGTGATGGGACGGCGCAAACCCGGCATCACTTTGCGCCAGGCGAATGCAGATATCGCGATCGTATTTGGCCGCGCCGCGGAATTAGCCGAAGCGAGCTTGCCGGCAGCGGACCGCCGCGAATATCCGGGCGAGCGCCTCATTCTCCGCGCTGGCGCGCCTGGCGCCTCGGTGCTGAGTGAAACATTCGGCGAACCACTGCGCGTGCTGATGGCGTTGGTGGGCCTGATGCTGCTCATCGCCTGCGCCAACGTGGCCAACTTGCTGCTCGCGCGAGGCGCGGCGCGTGAAAAAGAATTCGCGTTACGGCTGGCCATTGGTGCAGGCCGCGGCCAGGCCATTCGCCAACTGCTTACCGAGAGCTTCCTGCTGGCTGTTCCCGGCGCGGTTACTGGACTTGTTCTTGCGCAATGGGCCGACTCGCTGCTTCTTCGCACGGTTCCGGGCGCAAGTGGACGCCCAGGCGATGTTCAACTGAACATCCATCCCGACGCCCGCGTGCTGCTGTTCACCGCAGGCATCGCCGTGGTCACCAGCATTCTGTTTGGTCTCGCGCCGGCGTTGCGTCTCGCTCGTCTGGATCTGTCGGAAGCACTGAAATCGGGCCCAGGTGCGCAATCGGGCGGTGCTTCACGCAGCAGGCTCCCGATCGGAAAGCTGCTCGTGATAGCGCAGGTGGCTGCTTCTATCGTGATGCTGACAGCCACTGGGTTGTTTGTCCGCAGCCTCATCAAGTTGAGCCAAGTGGATGTGGGCTTCAACCGCGAGCACTTGCTGGAGTTTGACGTCGATCCCTTGGCGGCCGGGGTGAAAGGCGGTGCGGCTGCTACTGAATTTCACAAACAGTTGGTCAATCGATTGTCCAGCGTCCCCGGCGTTCGCTCCGCCACGCTTTCCGGCAACGGTCTTTTTGAAGGTGGCGAAGCGGGCGACCCCATCGCCGTCGAAGGCTACACGCCACAAACAGGCGACCGAATGAACTCGCGCATGGATCTCGTCGGGCCCGATTATTTCTCCACTGTCGGCATCCCCGTTCTGATGGGCCGCGAGATCGGTGCACGCGATAGCGCCGGCGAACGCGTTGCAGTGATCAGCCAAGCGTTCGCGCAGCGATTCTTCCCGCATTCCAATCCCATCGGCAAACACGTGCGCGATACATACGTCCCGTCCAAGCCAACTGACATGACCATTGTCGGTGTTGTTGCCGATGCCCGCTCCAACACCATGCGCGAGAAGATCGCCCCGCGCCTGTACGCACCCTTCTTCCAGCCGCTTTGGCAGAATGACGCTGCGCATTATGAGCTCCGCACTTTCGGCGATCCCGCGAGTGTGGCGACGGCGCTGCGCCGCACGGTAAGCGAAGCCGCGCCCGATCTTCCGCCGATCGAAATCAGCTCCGTCCGCGAACTGGTGGACAATACCCTCGCCCGGGACCGTCTGGTGGCCCGCTTGTCGGCCGCGTTCGGCGTCCTTGCCATGCTGCTCGCGAGCATCGGCCTCTACGGCGTGATGGCCTGGACCATGGCGCGCCGCACACGTGAGATCGGAGTCCGCATGGCGCTCGGAGCCCGCCCCCGAGGAATTTTCGGCCTCGTTTTGCGCGATACGCTGCTCATGGTCGCGATCGGCATTGCCACCGGCATTCCGCTCGCGCTGGCCGCCGCCCGCCTCATTCAAGGGCTGCTGTTCGGTGTCGGCGCAGCCGACCCACTGGTGATCGCAGTTGCATCAATTCTTTTGATCGCCGTCGCGCTTTTAGCCGGTTATTTGCCCGCCCGCCGCGCCGCGCGCGTCGATCCCATGATCGCCCTTCGCCACGAATAGATCGAAAAAGTTCTTGCCGCGCGTCTACCAAATGCGGAGGAGACATCGCGTGGAAGAAGATAGCCGCCGGGAAGCGCAATATGATCCGAGGAACAAGCGCTCCAGCGCACCGAAGAAGATTCGACTGTCTTTCCTCGTCATCGTGCTCATTTTCATCGCGCTCGGCCTTACGGCGGTTATGATCATGCTACGCGCACATTAGCTCGGCCGGGGCCGCGAACCCACGCCACGAATCAGGGAGCCGATAGAATACCCAAATGGAGGGTTACCCGTTGAAGCTATCACAGCTTACACTGCATCTTCTCTTCCTCGGCATTTTCGCAATCCCCTTAATGGCGCAGACCCAAATCGGCGGCGGCACCTGTAGCTCCGCATCTTTGAATACGACCTACGCGGTGTCGATTTCCGGCCGCCAGGTTACGTCGGCGGGAAATTTCACGAGCATTCTTCAGGCCAACGGATCGGCTACCTTCGATGGCTTGAGCAAAGTGACTCTGACGCTGACCGCGGGAACCAACCAGGCGCTGGGCATGCCTCTGAACTGGTCGGGAAGCTACAGCGTGCAGGCCAACTGTGCGGCCGTCGTAACGATCACTTCCGGCGGAACTGCGACGCTGAACGTCATGGTTTATAACCAGGGCAAGGACTTTGAACTGACCGGATCCGATGCCACTTATTCCTATACCGGCAGCGGAGTCACCCAGCCCTCCGGCTGCTCCATCACAACAATGAACGGCGCGTACACTTTCGCTGCCACTGGCTTTTCGCTGAACGCGACTTCGGTGAACGGCGTCGCAAATGGTGCTGGTCTTCTGCAGTTCGATGGGCAAGGAAATATGACGGCCAGCGTTTCGCGGGTGGTCGCCGAAGCAACTACCAGCGTTTTAACGCTCAGCGGTTCGTACACCGTTACCTCCGACTGCCTGGGCTCGGCAACGCTCACGGATTCCAATTCCCATTCCTATGCAATGAGTTTCAGTATTTATAGCGTCGCCGCGGCGAACACCAGTTTTTACGCTACGCTGGCGCAAGCGGAAGCTTTTCTGATGTCCGGCGGCGGACACACGGCCAGCAGCGGAACCTGCGCCGCATCGGATCTAAACGGTACATATTCGCTGACACTCAGCGGGCGCGCAATCTCTTCGGCGGGAGAATACGCCGGATCTGTCCAGGAAATCGGCACCGCGACTTTTGACGGCCAAGGCAATGTGACTCTCGCCGGAACAGACAACACAAATGTTGCTCAAGGAACTCCATTTTCCTATCAAGGAACCTACGCCCTGCCTCCGAACTGTGACGGCGCCGTAACGCTTACCTCCGGCAACACTGCCGCATTCACGCTGGTGGTTTGGAGCAGCGCCACGCAGTTCAACATTGTCGGATCGGACGCGAACTACGTTTATTCGGGCAGCGGCACGAACAACCACCCCGTTTGCGCAACACCCACTCTTTCGGGCGAATATACCTACACTGCCAGCGGCTTCACGTCGACCGGGGCTATGCAGAACACCGCGCAAGATGAAGCCGGCGTCCTCCAATTCGACGGCCAGGGCAACGTCACCGCCACGTTCACCGATACGCAGAGCGGCATGTCGCCGGTATCCATTCCAGCGCCGCTCTCCGGGACGTATACCGTGACATCCAACTGCTTCGTCTCTGCCGCGCTCCACGATGCCTCCGGCGACACAACCGTCTTCTATTTTGTAATCCTCGGCGTCTATGGCGAAAACCTGGACTTGCTCGCCGACAATCTGGAATTTGTGCGGACTGGTAGTGCGCATTCCGCGTTCGTTAATCCCAGCCAGGGCATCGGCAACGTGGCGAGCTACGCCTACAGCGCCACGCCGCCCGGAAGCGTTTTCGCGCTCTTCGGAGAAAATCTGGCTTCGAAAGCCGATACTGCGATCACCACTCCGATCCCCACCAAGCTGCTCAACACCACCGTGACCGTGAACGGAGAGCTGGCGCCGCTGTTCTACGTAAGCACGGGCCAGATTGACGCGCAGATGCCCTGGGACATTCCGGGAAACAGCGTGGCTTCGGTGATCGTCACCAGCGGCACGTCGGCCAGCAACGCCGCCGCGGTGTACGTACCCGCCACCGGGACGCCCGGGATTAACTCGCTCGGCAATCGCGCTCCGGTAGTGAATGCGGATGGCACCGTGAATTCCGCTGGCAACGGCGCGAAGGTGGGAGACGAGGTCGTCGTCTATTTTACCGGTGGTGGACCGGTGGACGCGTCAGGCAAGCTCACAACGGGCGATCCGTCACCCGCCGGATTGTCACCGGTAACCGGCGACAACTCGATCACGGTGGGAGGCGCGCAGGCGCAAGTGGTGTACATGGGTTTGTCGCCAGGATCCGTCGGTCTGTATCAGGCGAATTTTATCGTGCCTCAGCTTGCCAAGGGCAGCTACGCCGTGATCGTCACGATCGCGGGCTATGCGTCGAATAATCCAGTGATGACGGTGTCGAATTAGAAGCGGTGGCAAAATCACGAAAATACTGCCGCATCTCGTCGCGCACGCGGCGGAAGACCGCGAGCCGCTCGGTTTCGGAGCCTTGCGCCAGCGCCGGATCTTCGAAGCTTTGGTGAATCCTGGTCGCGTGGCCGGGAAAAATCGGGCAGCTTTCCTTCGCGTTGTCGCAGACCGTGATCACGTAATCGAAATGCTGGCCGGCGAATTCGTCGACACTCTTGGAGCGATGCTGCGAGATATCGATGCCCAGTTCGCGCATCGCGGCGATCGCCTCTGGACGCACACGGCTTGGCTTGGTCCCCGCGCTAAATACTTCGAAGCGATTCCCCGTGTCGTGCCGCAACAAGCCTTCGGCCATCTGGCTGCGCGCCGAATTGCCGGTGCACAGAATCAGGACGCGCTTCTTATCCGACATGCATGGTCTCCTGTTGTGAGTGATCGAGCATCACTTTCGACGCAGTTTCCGGAAGCGACGGAACGAGCCATCGGAAAAGCGCCGTTGCCGCCGCGGCTCCCGCGAGTTGCGCAACGATGAATCCTGGAGCATCGATGGGGCGAATGCCCGAAAACGTATCCGTCGCTGCCCGCGCCAGAGTCACGGCGGGGTTGGCGAAGGATGTCGAAGCTGTGAACCAATATCCCGCAGTGATGTACGCGCCCACTGCGTACGGAACGGCTGACGATCGCAGCCGCACGCAACCCCAGATCACCGAGAGAAGGCCAAAGGTCGCGACAAATTCGCTGAACACCTGCGCACCTCCCGCCCGTACGTGATGCGAAGCGAAGAACAGCGGTTCGCCGAACATCAGGTGTGCCGCCGCAACTCCCGCAAAGGCCCCGACGATCTGCGCGGCAAGATAGGCGGGCACTTCGCGCCAAGGCAATCCACCCTGCGAGGCGTCGGCCAGCGTGACCGCCGGGTTGAAGTGCGCCCCTGAAATCGGCCCGAAGGTGAGAATCAAAGCCACCAGCGCCGCGCCCGTCGCGATGGTGTTCGCGAGCAACGCAATCGCAATATTGCCGCCCGCCAGCCGCTCGCCCATGATGCCTGACCCGACTACGGCCGCCAGCAGGAACGCCGTTCCCAGCGCCTCAGCTACAACACGCCGGGCCACAGCATTCCTTCGCGGATGGCTTCTTGGCGCGAATAAACGCGCTCATGAATTTTCCTTCCACCTGCGGCGCGATGGCGTCCACATCGATGCCTTCGCCGGTGAGAAACTGCCGCGCGTCTTCGATGTTGTAGACGCGTGTGGGCTCCACGTCGATGGAATCGAACCCGGCCCGCGCGAGCGTGCGGACGTACTCGTATTCTTCGAGCGCGCCCGCAATGCACCCGACCCACAGCAACATGCTTTGACGCACCACGGCCGGCACTTCGCCGCGCGTGACAACATCGGAAACGGCGAAACGTCCGCCGGGCTTCAACACGCGGAACGCTTCGCGGATCACGCGATTTTTGTCGCCCGAAAGGTTGATGACGCAATTGGAAATGATGACATCCACGGAATTGTCCGGCAGCGGAATGTTTTCGATCTCGCCTTTCAAAAATTCCACGTTCTCCACGCCGGCTTTGCGCTGATTCTCACGCGCCAGCGCCAGCATCTCGTCCGTCATGTCGAGGCCGTAGGCCTTCCCAGTGGGACCGACGCGTTTTGCGGAGAGCAGCACATCAATTCCACCTCCTGACCCGAGATCGAGAACCGTTTCGCCGGGCTTCAGTTCGGCCAGTGCGGTCGGATTGCCGCATCCGAGCGACGCCAGGACTGCTTCCTCGGGAAGATCGCTCGTCTGGATCGCGCTATACAGATTTGACGTAATCGGGTCCACACAACCAAGCGAACCCGGCGCCGCGCCGCAACAGGAGCTTCCTCCGGCGGTAACGCGCAGCGCAGCCTCGCCATATTTCTCGCGTACCGTTTCTTTCAATTCCATGCTGATTTTCCTTTCTCTACACTGGGATGTTGATGTTTTTCAACGAATTCGACGACATAACGGCGGATTTCATCGCGCACGCGCCGTACTGCGAAGCTGCGATCAAGGCCCATTGCCTCCAGCGCCGCTGGACTGTCGATCGGCCATTTCTGCCGCCAGATGGCGCCGGGAAACACCGGGCAGGTCCGCTCCTTCTCCCGGTCGCATAGCGTGATGACGTAATGAAAACGCTGCCTCAGGTATGGATCAACCACCTTCGTTTGGGCCGGGGAAATATCGATGCCGACTTCTCGCATCGCAGCCACCGCGTCGGGGTCCAGCCGGCCAGCCTCCGAGCCGGCGCTGACAATTTCGAAGTCTTCGCCCGCCAACTCGCGAAGAAAACCTTCGGCCATCTGGGTGCGGCACGAATTCTCGGTGCATAGAAACAAGACTCTAGTTTTGATCGCCATGCGATTCCTATCTGCAAATCTGCGTGATTTTGGCCGGTTTGATGGCCTTGTTGCGCGTGCAGCACTCGGCATAGAGGAAGCCGAGCAGTTCCTCGAGCACCTGAGTATTCGCCGTGTACCGCAGAAAGGTACTTTCGCGTTTAACCGCGATCAGATCCTCGTTCTTAAGTTTTTCCAAATGATGCGACAGCGTGGACGGCGCAATCGCCAGCTCGTTTTGAATCTCGCCGACCACCATTCCTTCCGGATGGGCCGCGAGCAGAGCCCGCAAAATCCGCAGCCGCGGCTCCGCTCCGAGAGCGGCAAACATATCGGCGTAGTTCGCGGTGCGGTCGGTTTCGGCTGCGGGCTTCCCTCTGGATGCTTCCATAGTTCTATCATAGTGGAATAATAGAACCTGTCAAGCACGGGCGATTCACGGTTATTGTAGGAAGATGCGGCCACGTCGACCGGCACCCAGGAGGCCACCATGCACCGTCGCGACGCAATCGCGGGAATACTCGCCGCTGTGGGAGGCGGAGCCGCGGCCTGCCGCACCGAAAAGCCGGCCGGGAAGATGACGCCGGGAAAAGGCGTGCCCACGCTCGATGAAATGCGCCTGGACGCGCAGGCCCTGGGCTTTGAGCTTTCCGATACCGAGCTCAATGCCGTCCACGCCTACGCCGCCGATTTCCTGAAGGCTGCCGACCGCGTTGCCAAAGCCGTACCGCCCGCACCCACGCCGAAATACGGCCCTCGCCAGTCCGCCCGTCCCGCCGCCTCCGACAATCCGCTCAACGCCTGGTACGTTACCGCGTCTATCAAAGGCGCGCCAACAGGTCCGCTCGCCGGCAAGCAAATCGTCATCAAGGACAACGTCTGTGTGGCGGGCCTTCCCATGATGAACGGCTCCAAGGTGATGGAAGGCTTCGTCCCGGACACCGACGCGACGGTTGTCGCGCGGCTTTTGGACGCGGGCGCGGAAATCATGGGTAAATCTGTCTGCGAAAGCTTCTGTATGAGCTTCGGCAGCCATACCTCCGACACGGGCTTCGTCTACAATCCGCACGATCATACGCGCACCACCGGCGGTTCGTCGAGCGGCAGCGCGGCACTGGTTGCCACAAAAGCCGTCGACATGGCCATCGGATGCGATGAAGGCGGCTCCATCCGGGTGCCCTCGGCCTTTTGCGGCATTGTCGGGATCAAGCCGACTTGGGGACTGGTCCCGTTCACCGGGATCTTTCCGCTTGAAATGACCATCGATCACGTCGGCCCGATGGCGCGCTCGGTGCACGATTGCGCGCTGATGCTGGAAGTGATTGCAGGGCCCGATGGTCTCGACCCGCGCCAGAACGCCGGTCTTCGCAGCCAACCCTACACCACGCTCATGAAGGCCGGGGGCAAAGGCCTGCGCGTCGGAATCTTGAAAGAAGGCTTCGGCCTGCCCGACGGCGAGAAGGACGTGGATGCGCTCGTGCTCGACGCCGCGCATCGCTTCGAACGCTCGGGCGCCGTGGTCAGCAGTGTCTCCATCCCGGAACATACCACGCTCGCGCTCGATTGCTTGAACCTCGTTTCGGCGGCCATGAGTCCCGTCGCGCACGATGCAATGGGTCTCAACTGGAAGGGCCGCCACCCGCTCGACATCGCCGGGTTCTACGTGCAGCATCGCCGGGAACGCGCGGCACTGTTTCCACCCGAAGTGAAGCTCTGGCTGATTCTGGAGCGCATGCTCGACCGCGCGAGCAACGGCCTGTATTACGGCCGCGCCCAGAATGTCGCTCTCAACGTCCGCGCCGCCTACGATCGCGCTCTGGAACATGTGGACGTGCTCGCTATGCCGACCGTCGCCGCGCGCCCGCCCAAACTCCCTCCCTCGAACGTCGACTTCGCCGCCAGCCTCAAGCTCTCGGACGGCGCGGCACTGAATACCCCGCAATTTGACTTGACCGGTCATCCGGCGCTGAGCGTCCCCTGCGGCGCCCTCGACGGCCTGCCCATCGGCATGATGCTGGTAGGCAGAATGGGCGACGATGCCACGGTGCTCCGCGCCGGTCATACGTTCGAACAGTTGGCCTAACGCACCCTACGGTAAGGGTGTCACGACCGTGTCGACGGTCACCCTAGTGGCAGTTACGTTGCCCCCAAAGTGGTCGAGTTTGTTCCCCTTGGCGTCGTAAGCGTCGATGGTGAACGTCCCGGTGAAGCTGTCCCCGCTCGGGGAAAGTGTAATCTGTTCGCGGATGTTCACGTTGCCGTTAACCATTCCAGTGGTAGCGTCATACTGTAGCGCGAAATGATTTATCTCGTATGCGTTATATCCGGTCTTTCCCCACACTCCGAGGCAGTAGTTCTGCGTCGCCGGGTTGTGGCCGCCCGAGTTCGTAAATTCCGTTTCGTCGCTATGCAAGACCTGGTATCCGAAATCCAGCAGTGCATTATCGGGGATCGGTGGCGTGTGGCTTTCGTTGCCTTCCGACAAGAACTGAATATTCCACATTCCTGTGACACTGGGGGCCGCGAAGCCTGCGGCGCGAGCGGATGGCGCTACCGCGTCCGCCTCTGGCGCCCGGTCCGCGTCTGGCTCAATGATTTGGAACGGTGCTTTCAGGCTGGACAAATCCCCGCAGCCCGCGCTGGCCCTGGGAACGAACAGGGTTGCCAAGATTCCCGCTCCGATAGTGATGGTGAATGCTCGAGAAATTGCTTTCATTGAAGTCCTCTTTCTGCCGCGGGATTCCGCGTGCACCCTCCAAGGCGCAACTTGGATCGAGAAACTGGAACGGCAAAAGAAAAAATTTTGCCGGCCCGTACCGGTACTATGCTTGACTGCTCAGCTCGGTCAAAAGCCAGGCCCGCGCCAGCTTCCAATCGCGCATCACCGTGTCGGAGGAAACCTTCACCACCTCGGCGGTCTCTCTTACGCTCAGGCCGCCGAAGAACCGCAGCTCAACAATCCGGGACTTGCGTGGATCCACCTGCGCCAAAGCAGTGAGCGCGTCATCGAGCGCGATCAACTCGCGCGCCTTGGTCTGGGCCACATCCAAAGTCTTCCCTAGATCAATTGGCCCGCCTTTGCCGCCGCGCTTGGCCGCCAATCGGCGCCGCGCCCGATCGAGTAGAATCCGGCGCATTAACGTGGCCGCAACCGCGAAGAAATGTGCGCGATGCTGCCATTCCAACTCCCGGGCGTTGACCAGCCGCAGATAAACCTCGTGCACCAGGTCCGTACTCTGCAGAGTGTAGCCGGGCCGCTCGTTCTGCAACAGCCGGGCGGCAAGGCGTTTCAGCTCGCGATACACGCGCGGCGTCAGTTGCTCGAGGGCCTGGGAATCGCCGCCGGCCCACGCGCGCAGAAGTTCTGTGGTGTCACCGCTCGAAGAATCCACTCCAGTTCCTGTCTTTGGAAGAAGTATAAAACAGACTCGCAGCCAGCATATCAATTCGCGTAATATAAAGAGAATCTTGAGGATACGGGAATTGACTCCCGACCAATGGCGCCGCATTGAAGATTTGTACCACCGGGCGCAGAAGTGTGATCCCCAGGCTCGCGAGGCGATTCTCGAAGGCACCGATCCCGAAATTCGCGAGCGTATCGAGCAGATGCTGGCAGTGGATTCCGGCAGCGGCATCATAGATCCGCCGGATCACGCCGCTCTTGCGGATCCAACCAAAACCGTAATTGCTCCGGGCACCCAACTCGGCCCGTACGAAATCAAAGCGCAGATCGGTGCCGGCGGAATGGGGACGGTGTATCGCGCCCTGGACACGCGGCTGGGACGCGTGGTCGCCATCAAAATCGCTTCAGCGCGCTACAGCGAGCGCTTTCAGCGCGAGGCCCGGGCGATTTCGGCCTTGAACCACCCGCATATTTGCACGCTCTACGACATCGGCCCGAACTATCTGGTGATGGAGTTTATCGAGGGCTCCACGCTGGCCGCGGAGTTTCGCAAAGGCCCACTAGCGCCGCCGTTGGCGGCGCGTTACGGCGCCGAGATTGCTGGCGCACTCGCTGAGGCGCACGCACGAGGAATCGTGCACCGGGATCTGAAGCCGTCCAATGTCATGCTCACCAAGCATGGCGCGAAGGTGCTGGATTTTGGGCTGGCGAAGATGCTTTCCGAAACCGGCATTACCGAGACCGGCGGCGTAATGGGCACGCCCGCCTATATGGCGCCGGAACAGGTGGATGGTCTCGAGCCAACCGAGAGCGCCGACCTCTTTGCTCTGGGCCTGGTGCTGTACGAAATGTCTGTGGGGCGTCTTCCCTTCCCTGGCGCGTCGCTGGGACAAATGCTTTCGAGTGGGTCCAATCCTGCAGTACCGGCGCCGTCGCGCCAACGCGTGGGAGTGCCCGCGCGCCTGGACGGCCTGGTGGCGAAGCTCCTCGAAAAAGATCCCGCCAAACGTCCCCAATCCGCAGCCGAAATCGCTCGCGATCTTTCCGCTCTCGCCGAGCGCCTGGCCGCAACTCCTGCGCGATCCCGCTGGCGTCCGCTACTCGCCTTATCCTCGGCTGGATTGCTTGTCGTGCTCGCGGCCTGGCTTTATCTTCGATCCAGGGCGGCTGAAAATTTCCCGCCAGTCCCCGGAAACCCAGCCTCTTACACCCAGCTCACCAGCTTTACCGATGCCGCCGTAAATCCGGTGCTTTCTCCGGATGGCCGTATGCTCGCCTTTTACCGCAGCTCGAATGGGTTCCTTACGCCGGATCAAATCTGGCTCAAACTACTTCCCGATGGCGAGCCGATTCAAGTGACGCACGATCCACGGGAGAAATACAACATTGCCTTCTCTCCGGATGGAGCCCGCATCGCCTACACGGCGTTTGGCGACGTGGACCGCCTCTTCGACACTTACACCGTCTCTTCGCTCGGCGGCGATTCTGCGCTGTTTCTCCCGAATTCAGGAGGGCTGAGCTGGCTGGATAAAGATCATTTGTTGTTCTCACAAGTGAAGGCCGGAGTCCACATGGGAATTGTGACAGCCCGCGCCGACCGGTCGGATCTTCGTGAGATCTACTACCCGGTGAAAGAGCGCGGCATGGCACACTATTCGTATTTGTCACCGGACGGAAAATGGGTTCTTCTGGCCGAGATGGACCCTGCGTGGCAGCCGTGCCGGGCAGTGCCTTTTTCCGGGGGTTCGATCGGCCGTCAAGTGGGACCTCCGGGGGCGGCCTGCCTATCGGCGGCGTGGTCTCCCGACGGCAAATGGATCTATCTGAGCGCCCGAGTTGCCGGACGGAATCATTTGTGGCGCCAGCGTTTCCCAGACGGCAAACCGCAGCAGATCACGTTCGGCTCGACCGATGAAATAGGAATCGCAATGGCGCCCGACGGACGCTCTCTCATCACCTCGATGATCATGGTGCAAAATTCGGTGTGGCTGCACGACTCGCACGGCGACCGCGCGCTTTCCACCGAAGGATACGCCGACAATACTCGGCCGCTATTCTCGCGCGGCGGAAAGCGCCTGTATTATTTGATGCGGCGCGACTCGCCCGAATCCCCGGCTGAGCTGTGGCGCGCCGATCTCGATTCCGGCAAGAGCGAAGTTGTCCTGCCCGGCGTCTCGATGAGCGGATTTGATATCTCGGAAGATGAGAAAGAGGTGGTTTTTTCGCAACAGCCTGCCGGTAAGCCGGGTGAATTATGGATCGCAAGTTTAGATCGCAGCGCGCCTCCCCGCAGGATCGCCGCGACTGGCGAAAGTGGCCCCTGTTTTGGGCCTGATGGGGAAGTGCTATTTCGTATGACGGAGGGAAAAGCTAACTATCTCGGCGCGATGAACGCTGACGGAACAGGCCGGCGGAGAGCTTTCCCGGGCCCAGTCCTGGCCGTCAGTAGCATCTCGCCAGACCGTTGCTTCATCATCGTCGGCGCTGTCATCCCAGGGGTGGCAAATCCGTCAACGCCACACGCCTTCGCTCTCCCGCTCAGCGGCGGCCACCCGCAGCGGATCTGTGAGGGTTACTGTACGCCAACCTGGTCTGCCGACGGGCGCTATCTTTACATGGAAATTGCTCCGGATTCCCGGGTGAATCCGGACGGAAAGACCGCAGCAATTCCCGTTCCGCCCGGCGCTACACTGCCGCCGCTCCCGGTGGAGGCCGTTCGTAATCCGGCGGAATGGGCGAAAGTTCGGGGAGTGAAAATTGTCGAACACGCGAATATCGCGCCTGGGCCGGATCCCTCCACTTACGCTTACATCAAAACGTCTATCCACGCCAATCTGTTTCGCATTCCCCTGCGCTGACATCCTGAAGACCAATCCCCTGGTAAAGGCACTTGGTATGATTTGTCCAAATGCCAGGGAAACATTCGGAATCTCTGGAATTACGGCCAATCATCGCCGAACGGACACTCACGCTGTTCAGGAAGGACGGCGCCGCGGTGCCTATTTCAGTTCGGCTTGGCAAACCATTCGTTGGCAAGCCGTTCAAAGCTCCCGCGACTCCTGAGTATCGCTGCGCTGCGCAGATTGTTGGTATTGGGGACGAGCGCGTGGTCGCGCCATGGGGCGAAGACCCGTTTGTGGCACTCCAGTACGCGATCGATGTCATCGGCCAAATGCTGGACGATCTTGTACGGCGCGAACATCTCGAAATACGGTTTCGGTCAGGTGAAGATCGAACCGGCTGGATTTGGCGCTATCCCCCACGTTGAACCCGGACATTTTCGGCAGCGCGATCGCGTAAATGATACGAACGCGCGCATTGGGGATATGAACGCGCGGATCGCAGAATTGCGCGCTCACGTCGATAGCCGCTTCGACGAAATGCGCGATCCTTGGCGCTCGGAGCTTTACCGGGTTGAGCAGGTAATCGACGTCCGGCGGAAGCATCTGGAAGAGCGCGGCTGATCTACTTGATCGCTTCGAATTCGAACTCCATCACTTTACCGCGCACGATATAGCACAGATAATACTCCCAAAACTTGCGATAGCGCGGGAAATGGTTCACCAGGAATTCGAACCCGAGCCAGCGCCAGAGCGCGAGCAATCGCACGTGAACCTTGATCTCACGAAATCGCGCGCCGCTGTAATAGCCGAAGCCTCCGTGATTTTCACCGAAGTAGCGGAACGAAAACGAATTCAGGTGCCAGCGGTGAGTGGGGTCGCAGAACGAGCTGAAGTCGGTGTAATGCGGCGTGGTGATGAACACCCGCCCGCCAGCCGCAACCACGCGGTGAAACTCCTCCATGGCACGGATGACATCGGAGACGTGCTCGATCACATGCACGGCGCGCAGCTCGGCGAAGGAGCTGTCCCGGAACGGATAGGGAAAGCGATCCAGATCGCAAAGCACGTCGGCGCGGGTGTTGGCGTTGCGATCAACGCCGATGGAACCCGGGTATTTGTTGATGCCGCAGCCGACATCGAGGATACGGGTGGCTTTTACGCCACCTGCTTGAGACATTCTTCCAGTGTAGCCATGGCAAAGTCAGCTTGATCGCGCGAGATGATCAGCGGCGGACACAGACGAATGGTGTTGCGGCCGGCGCCCAGCACCAGCAGGCCGCGCTCGAAGGCCAGTTCCTGGATGCGATCGCGCAGTTCTGGCGCACGTTCTTTGGTTTGTTGATCGCGAACCAGCTCGAAGCCGATCATGAGGCCGAGACCGCGGACGTCGCCGACGTGCGCGAAACGCTGGGGCCAAGCGCGCATGCGATCGAGAATGTGCGCGCCGATGCTCGCCGCGTTCGCGATCAATTCCGTTTCGAGCAGCTCGATGGTTGCCAGCGCCGAAGCCACGGCCACCGGATTGCCGCCGAAAGTGGAGGCGTGCGCACCCGGGGCCCAATCCATCACGTCGGCACGCGCGATCACGGCACTCAGCGGCAGGCCGCTCGCGATGCCTTTGGCTGACGTGAAAATATCCGGGGCGACGCCAAAATGCTCGGATGCCCACATCTTGCCGGTACGTCCCATGCCGGATTGCACTTCATCGAAAACCAAGAGGATGCCGTGGCGGTCGGCCAGGCGGCGCAGCTCCTCCAAGAATGTTTTGGGCGGGATCAGGTAACCGCCTTCGCCCTGGATGGGTTCGACCACGATGCCCGCGACTTCCTCGGCCGGGACGATGGTGCGGAACAGCTCATCTTCGATAAAGCGGACGCAATTGATGCCGTGCGCTTCCGGAGTGATCCCAGGTGGCGTGCGGTATGGATCGGGGAATTGTGCGTGAACCACGCCCGGTACCAGCGGTCCAAAGCCTTTGCGCTGGACCACCTTGCTCCCGGTGAGCGAGAGCGCGCCAAGCGTGCGTCCATGGAAAGAGCCGGTGAAGGCAATGAATTTGTCGCGCCCGGTGTGGTAGCGCGCGAGCTTCATGGCGGCTTCGGTGGCCTCCGCGCCCGAATTGCCGAAGTAGACCCGATGCGGACCGGGGCCGGGAGCGAGCGAGGCAAGCTTCTCGGCGAGCTGCACCATATTCTCGTAGTAGAAATCAGTGCCGGACATGTGGATCAGGCGCTTGGATTGCTCTTCGATGGCCGCGGCCACTTTCGGATGGCAGTGGCCGGTGGAGCAAACGGCGATCCCAGCGTTGAAATCGAGGAAGCGGTTGCCGTCGACATCCTCAATGATGGCGCCCTCGCCGCGCGCCGCAACCAGCGGATAGCAGCGCGTGTAGGAAGGCGAGATGACAGCCGAGTCACGCTGGATGACCGACGCCGCGCGTGGGCCGGGCAAAGACGTGACGAGATGCGGGAGATCCAGACGGACCAATTCTTTCTGTTGAACCAGCATGGAAGTTTCCTTTTGTATAAGGGTCAATTGCGGGGAGATGGGCCGCGTTGGAAGGAAACTAGTCGGAGCCGAAGAGGCTAGGGCGGGATGTTGCCGGGCGGAACATGACTGCCTCCTATTATAGCAATTTAATGTCCAGTACACTCAAAAAAGCAGCGTGCGGGAACCGCTAGATTCCGCGCAGGACGGGCTTGGTACCAGTAGAACTGTATGCAGGAATATAAAGCAATCAAGCGGGCATTCACCGGAACAAGTCGGTGTAGAGTTGGGTTCCTTATTGGCAGTAATCCTGACAAGCGAGTAGGAAGCACTAGATGAATCGCCCCCGATTTTGTGCCATCATACTTTTTATCGCGACCTGCGGGGCGACAGCCGCCCTCGCGGATACAATTACCACCTACGACATCAACTTCACCGGGACCGGCGGCGGACCTCCGCCCTCGGCCGGGTCGTTCACCTATGACTCCACGACCCAAACCTTCTCCGACTTTACGGTCACCTGGGAGAATTTGCTGTTCACGCTCACGGGCAGCGCAAACAATCCCGACATCCTAGGCACGGTCCCCTGCCTCAACGGTGCGACCGGCGCCGCCGCCAGCTTCGCACTTTTGAGTAGCGCTTGCAGTTCCCCAAGCGCTCCGTTCGAAACATCCTGGGGCCTGACGGTTAATCCTACGACCCTCATACCGATCTTTGAATTTTTGTCTGCCAACGGGCCGTCCCCGTCCGACGCCATCATCGTTCAGAGCACTTCTTTGACTGGTAATCCGTCATTGGCGAACGGCAATCCCACCCCCGGTACCTGGACGATCACGGAGGTGAGCCAGACATCGACTGTCCCCGAACCTAATTCCGCCCTCCTGCTGGCAACACTGTTTTGCGCTGGCGTCTTCCTGGCGCGAAAGCGAAGGACTTCGTCCTCGATAAGGCTACCGTTGCAGCCGTAGGGCCGGAACAAATCGGTGTAGAGTACGCTATGGCAAATCCCGGCTTAAGGTTAATGGCCAGGATGCCAAATCTGTTCTAAGGAGTTGAGCTACATGCCCTTAAAATTTACTACGATGGCCCGTTTTGCGGTTCTACTGCTTATGATCTCGGTCGCCGGCCTCGACGCCGACACGATATTCGACAACCTGGCCTACGGCTCGGGGTCGGACGACTCCGTGGCAAGCGGTGCACTGGCTGCCTCGTTTAGCACAGGCGCGAGCGCATTCTCCTTTAACGATCTTATGATCTCGCTCAGCGACCCTGAAATCTCGGATGGGGGGTCGGTGGA
>Ga0335074_10000536_pt1 | contig 53569 bp, 45 predicted proteins | sample Lox_Sample_23_FD_206715 | JGI IMG/M metagenome (GOLD analysis project Ga0335074, IMG submission 206715) | Soil microbial communities from Loxahatchee National Wildlife Refuge, Florida, United States - Lox_Sample_2.3 | ecosystem: Environmental > Terrestrial > Soil > Wetlands | place: USA...
AACTCTCCTTCCATGGCATCTCCTTTCCGCCCCCTTCGGGCCGAAAAGTGTAACCCATGTCTCCGGAACGTTCTGTTACCTATGTCTCGGAACGGACATCCAATGGCTTAGACCCGGTTGGCGAGCTCCAAAACCGACCCCCTGGTTTTGCCCCAGATTCTCCGCGTGCAACTGCCTTCGGAGCCGCATAAAGACCGCACTTCTTCTCTTCCACACGATGCAACACCGGTCTACAAAATCGACTCAGTGCAGCGCGCCGTATTCCGTTTTAGCTTGTCGGAGGATGGGTGAGTCCTGATCGGCATCTCGCCACAGCGCAAGGAATTGCTGATATTCCGATTTTGCCTTTGTGCTGTCTCCTGACAATTCGTATGCGCGAGCCAGTTGCAGATACGCTAGCGCACCGACGGGATCACTAACCACGACACCGCGATGATCGAGAATCTTCTGGAATTCTCGGCCGGCTTCGGTGCCCTGGTGCGCAGCCAAGTAGGCTTCGCCACGCACATAGACCGGATAAAGCGCTCCGAAAAAACCATGCATGCTGCTTCGGGGCGCACCCAATTCGTAAGGAACCGAGACTTGCAGCAAGTCGATGGCTCTCTCAGGTGCACCACGCTTTAGCGCTAGAAGTGCGCGCAGCGTTGGCACGTAACTAAATCGCACCGAGGTGTCCTCTGGGAACCACTCTTCCAGATCGTTTGTCAACGTTTCAGCACGGGAAGAATTTCCGGAGAGAACCAGCGCAAGAGCGGCCCCATACTCCGCCTCCCGGTCTTTGGAAATCGCAAGTGCTGCTGCTGCGCTACGTTGTGCCGCAGGCGCATTCCCAAGAAAGGCCTCACTTACTGCTGCCCCAGCCATGAAGAGGGCCCCTCTTTCCTCATCGCCCGATTGTTGAGCCAAGTCCACCGCGCGACGCGCCATCGTGTTTGCAGCCTGGAGTTGGCCGATGTACGCCAAGGCGAAAGCCTCGTGGTATGCGATCCAGTCTTCGGCTCCGGATTTTCCCTGAGCCAACACTACCTCCTTCGCCATTCCTGCTTTGTCACCTTTTAGGAAAGCAAGATCATATCGATGGAACATATATTCAGGGATTTCCACCCCGCGTTGGGAGGCTAGTTGCAGCGCCTTCTCGGCGTCCGGCAAGCGATCGAGGTATTCATAGTTGTAAGCGAGAACGTCGTACGAAACCGGATTGTCGGGATCGAGCTGAAGACCCTTCTTGGATTCCTCTAGCGCCTTCTCATATTCGCCAAAAGCATCATAGATGAATCCTGACAAATACCCGTGCGGCAGCCATTCATGAGGATAAGTTTGCGCCCATGCCTCACAGGTCTGTTGTGCCCTTTCCAGGTTTCCTGTGACGCGTCCCTCATAAGAAGCGTCGATAAAGAACCTTTCGTTATCGCTGGCGCGATCTCGTAGTTCATAAGCTTTGCCGGTGCTGTCCGCAGAGAGGGCCGATTCACCGGTGCCGCCATACATAAGCCCAAGCGCCGCATACGCCATCGCGAACTTGGGATCAATCTCGATAGCGCGTTTGAAAAATGGCATTGCAGCGGCCTCACCTGTTACCGAGAAAGCTTTCCATCCCATGCTGTAAGCCTGTAAAGCTTCAAGTGAGGGCGTGGTCGCCTCAGCGAGCGGAGTGTTGTGCTTCTCAACCGTGGCGAGAGACTCCCCAACTCGTGTTCGGAACCGGCTGGCAGCCTGACCCAACGCGTTCAACACATCTTCTTTTCTGTCGGCTTGCACCTGCTCGTCGGCCAGCACGTCTCCGGTGCGGCAATTGCTGGCACGAAGCCCAATCACGTATCGGCTCCCCAGGCTCGTGATCGAGCCGTCAAGCACCGCCGCACTTCCGGTCCGCTCGCAAACTTCGCGAGCGATTTCGGGCGTCACCCGCGCATCGGGTGGTTGGCCCATCAGGCGCAGGGTCTGCTGGATGCGTTTGTCGGATACCAGGCTGAGAAAAGGCGACTGCTCGAGCTGCACCGCCAGACCTTGCCGCAGCGTGCCATCGAAGACGGGATCGCCCGTGGTATTCGTGAAGTCGGCGATCAGAACGAAGTCTTTTTCGCCCAATGCAACGATTCGACGCCGGTGAAGAAAAACAACCGCAGCGGTGATCAGCAAGCCGACCAGTGCTGCAATCGAAACCAGGTGCTTCCAACCGAATTTGCGCTTGGCCGCGGCGGGAAGGGCGGGCACCGCGTCGCTCGGCGCAACTGGGCTCTGCTCCACGACCAACTGGGAGTGGCTCGCGATGATCACGTCGCCGCCGTCGGGCACCACCTCGCGGACCTCGGCCACAAAGCGGTACCCCCTCCCCGGAAGGGTCACAATGTAGCGACGGTCCTCGGGCGTATCGCCCAGCGCCTTGCGTAGCATGAAGATGTTCTGGCTAAGATTTGCTTCCTCGACAAAAGCATCCGGCCAGAGCTCTTTCATAAGCTCATCCTTCGACACGATCTCTCCGCTGTGGCGGACGAGCACCAGGAGGGTTTCGAATATCTTTGGAGTAATAGCTACCGGCTGGTCACCGCGCAACAGAACCTGCTTCTCGGGGTCGAGCCAGAAGGGCCCGAATTCGTACAGAACCTTCGTACCCGTAGCCATGCCTAGTTCCCGTCCAACGTTGAAGGATTGCCTCCGGCCGGAGAGGCGCTGCGAAAGGCGTTTGAACGGCAATCTACCACGATTTCCGGGCCGGCAACAGGCCTGTCTACATCCCGCAACGTCCTTTCTTTCTGCTAGCAAAATCCATTTGAGGGCTTTTGAGAAGATTTGAGGCCCGCTTAAGGACTTTTGAACCCCTCTTCACGCACGATGCGCCGGTATGCAGCGGTTGCAGCAGTGACGCACGCAACGGAGCGGGCCGCGATGCTGAAGACAACCAGGATCACCGTTGAGACTGACACGCTGATGGTCATTCGCCGGGCAAGAGCCGTTCTCGCCTGGTGTCCCGACTGTCGCGCGGAAGTAAACGTTATCAACCTCACCAAGGAGAGCCTGGCAAACGTAGCCACAACGGCCCAGTTCCAGCACTGGCTGGACACCGGCAAGCTGCACCTATGGCAGCCGGCCAACGGCCCAATCCAGATTTGCGTGCCGTCGCTGCTGCAACGGTCCCAGTTACAGGAAGTCGAGCACTCGTCTCCTGTCAGCCAGGGCCCGCTGGATCAATTAAGGAGGAGATTGAAAATGAAAGCGCATCGGTGGATATCCAATTTGTTTCGCCTCACGTGCATTGGCCTGGCGCTGACGTTTTTCGTCGGCTCGGCTCAGGCGCAGCAACATCCAGCCATTCAAGACAACGCTTCGTACCCGCCACAATATGCCGTCATCGACCTCGGCACACTGGGCGGGACCTTCAGCGTCGCTTATGGCATCAACGATCGAGGACAGATCGATGGATTCTCGACCATTCCCGGCGACACGGCCACGCATGCCTTTGTCCTGAACCACGGAGTCTTCACCGACTTGGGTACGCTTGGCGGAACGAACAGCCTGGCGTACGAGGGTCCCAATGAGTCACTGCAGGCAACGGGTCTGGCCGAGACCTCGACCCTCGACCCCAATGGCGAGGATTTCTGCGGCTTCGGCACCCATCTCATCTGTCTCGCATTCTCCTGGCAAAATGGGATCATGACGCCGCTGGATACGCTGGGCGGCAACAACGCTCAGGGCGGCGCCCTCAACGACTCAGGTCAGATCGCGGGCTACGCCGAAAACACCACGATTGACCCGAACTGTCCCCCGCCGCAAGTACTGCAATTCAGGCCTGCCGTGTGGACGAACGGCCGCATCCAGGCGCTTTCTGTCTATTCCGGCGACCCTGAGGGAGGCGCGTTCTGGATCAACAACCGCGGCGAAGCGGTCGGCGCGTCCGGCACATGCGCGCCCTTCGATCCCCGATACGGCGTTGCGCTCGCGCCCAAGCACGCGCTGTTGTGGCGCAACGGGACTGTGCCGATCAATCTCGGCAATCTAGGAGGGAGCTTCAACAATGCCGGCTTTGCCATCAACGATATCGAGCAGGTCGTCGGAGCCTCGGACTTGGCCGGGGACCAATACCAGCACGCCTTTATCTGGCAGAATGGCGTCATCAGCGATATGGGCACACTGTCGGGAGACGTGATGAGCGCCGCTCTCGCCATCAACAACCGAGGACAAGTGACTGGCGTCTCAATTGCCGCGAATGGAAATCTAAGAGCCTTCCTTTGGCAGAATGGAGTGATGACCGACCTCAACAGTCTCATTCCACCGAACTCGCCTCTGTACCTGTTGCATGGGTACGGAATCAATTCCTTTGGGGAGGTCGTGGGCTTTGCCTTAGTTCAAAGCACCGGCGACATTCATGGCTTCTTGGCAATCCCGGTCCGTGGCACAGGTAACCCTGGGCGCGGCGCGCTGGGAGTACAGAACGGCAGTCTGCCGGTGACGAGGCACGCACTCTCTGAGAATGTGCGTAAGCTGCTTCAGCAGTCGCTGCACGGGCGCGTATGGGTGCCTCTCGCTGCGGCGATGAGTGCGGAATAGATACGGGTTTGGTAGTGAACCTGCGAAGCTAAGGAACACACTCGCGTTCGAGAGGGCAGGTAAAGCCTGCCCTCGGCTTGAATGGCGAGCTTCCTGCGAACCCTGAGGCGGGGCGCCTTTTTATAATGCGTCACTCTGACCTGGCAAATTATGCTCCAGGCTTCACCCGCGCCCTTCCTGACCTGGGTATGCTCCAAGTTCCGCTTTCTCGGATGTCTCTCCGTTCAGACAATCGAAGGTTAACGCTGGGAGATTAATCCCGAGAAGCCGGCCGGTGCTTACGAATGCTTCCCTCTCATTTGTTCGTATAACTCCCAAACTGCAACTGCCGAACAGGCCAAGACCTGAGCCCCTCTGTGCGATGATCTGGCCAACTTTGCGAGCCGCAGAGTTTCCCCGATTTGGGAAAGGCGCGAAGGATTACTAACATTTCCCTTGGCTTTGCAGGCTGCAAAGATACAATAAAGGGTTGTACGACGAGCCGGCCAGAACACGGGCCGGAGCCAGTCCGGCCCGAACGCAGGGCCGGAGCCGCCCGGACGCTAGGAGCACCGCCAGGTGCACACCCGCCGCCGGGATGGGCCTAGGGGCCGTACCGGATCCCGATCCCGGTGCAGAGGGGGCGCAGTTAGCCGACGTCGCGGACGCAACAGCCGCTAGGGCGCGCCGACCATAAGCAAATCAGACAATTGGAGGATTACAGAATTGGCATCATTGCCAGTTGTAGGCCCATGTTCGCAGCTCCCACCTAAGAAGCCATCTCAGCGCTCGGAGGGAGACGTTGTCTCTTCGCCACGGCGCGTAGCCCAGCCAACTCCAACCGTTGAAAAGTTGCTGTACGACCGCAAGACTGCCGCGTATGTGCTCTCTATCAGCCTCCGGGCGCTTGACTACAAGGTCGCCGCGGGTGAAATTAAGACTCGGCGGATCGGAGGCAAAGTTCTGTTCACAGCCCGGGAGCTAAAACGCTTCGCCGCCACCGACCATCCACAGCCAATTGCCCGGAGGGCAGCCTAACCTTGACTCCGCGGATCTGCAGAGTATGCTGATCCGCGGAGTCTCTTACGCCTAGAAAACAGGTCCCGAAAGTCCGGGGCGTTTACGAATACCCGAAGCGATCGGGTATCTGGTGGATTCAGTATTACGACGCGGAACAACAACGCCATCGTGAGAAGGTCGGCCGCCGCAGCGATGCTATCGACCTCTACAAGGTTCGCAAGGCCGACATTCGCGCCGGGAAGAAACTACCCCGAAATCTGCGCCGTGGAGCTGTCAGCTTCCGAGAGCTCGCGGATGACATCCTGACATACAGTTCCCACCATCACGCTGACGTGCGAAATGTAAAATCTCGTCTGAAAAAGATGTTGATTGATTTTGGAGACCGCGAGGCAGCGTCGATCAAGCAGGCCGAAATCGATAATTGGATCTCCAGCCATACAAAGACCGCAGCAACGTTCAACCGATATCGCGCACTGTTTTCACTTATCTACCGGGAGGCCATCCACAACGAAAAGGTCACCTACAACCCAGCGCGCTTGGTACATCAGAAGAACGAGGGTAGCGGCCGCATTCGTTATCTGCTCGAAGAGGAAGAAAAATCGCTGAAAGAAACCATTTCCCGCATGTTCCGTGAGCACCTGCCTGAGCTCGTAATCGCCATCGGAACCGGCATGCGGAAATCGGAGCAATACCGCTTGCAGTGGGCACAGCTAGACGTCAAGCGAAAAGTAGTGCATCTGAAGAAGACGAAAAACAACGCCGCGCGCGATGTGCCGATGAATTCGGATGTGCTTGCCGCCTTCGAAATGCTACAAAATGAGCAAAAGAAACCTACCGGGCCGGTGTTCCCGATCAAGGACCCAAAGGGATGGTTCGAATCGGCACGTGCCAAATCAGGGGTTAAGGATTTTCGCTGGCACGACTGCCGGCATACGTTTTGCTCAAGACTCGCGATGGCCGGCGTCCCGCTGAAGACAATTCAAACCCTGGCGGGTCACAAAACAATCGCCATCACCGCGCGTTATGCTCACTTGGCTCCTAATATCCTGCATTCCGCAGTCGAGCTCATTGCCCAGATCAAGGTGGCAAACCCGGAACAAACTGCCACCAGAACTGCCACCAGACGTCGATTGGCTCGGACGACCGTGGCAGCAGAGCCGAAGTTATAGCTTATAACACGTTAATTTATAATAGCTTAATGGTGCCGAGAGGGGGACTCGAACCCCCACAACCCTTTCGGGTCCGCGGATTTTAAGTCCGCTGCGTCTGCCAGTTCCGCCACCCCGGCCTGAGGAGCAACGAGCTATGAGGCTGCATTCCAAATCATATTTGCTGCCGCTTGCAGTCGCAAACGATGCACGGCGCAATTTCCGGTGGAAACGGCTGTGTGGCTCAATTGTTGGAGATGCTAAACGGCAGGGAAATATCAGGAGGGGATCGCTCGCAGCGGCTAAAGCCGCAATAATTTTGTAGAGCTTACGGACGGCCTGAAGGCCGTCCCCTTCAAACCTTGGCTTACCATCCACTGGCTTCCAGCAGGGTCTCGATCATCTCATTGGCGACGTCTTCGAAGTCGACGGGACGGCCAGAGTCATCGGCCACGCATACGTCCGATTGATCTTTGGTGAAGCGCATATAGAGAGAGGCCGCAAAGGCGACGCCGTTCTTGCCCGAGAAGACGATCGCATTGTCGGCGAAGCTGCCAGTGATTACCCCTTGCTGTTGCTCACAATGCAGGGTGATGTCGGCGGGATTGGCAACCGCCCACAGCGCGCCAGTGTTGCCGACTTCGGCGTTGAACTCTTCGCATTTGCGCACCAGGAGAGACTTAATCGAGATCCACAGGGCGCGTCCCTTCGAAGCCAATAATTCTTTGTCCTGCTGAGCCTTCCTCTCGGCTATGTACTTCGCTTCGCGGCGTTCACGGGAACGCTTCGCCGCCTCCTCCGACCATCTGGACATCCTTTTTCCTTCTAAATCGTGCGCTCCAACGGCGCCGAAATGATATTTCCAAGCAACTGACGGCCCTACCGCCAAGTACGTAAAGTGGTTCTGATTGGCGGTGAAAACTTTGAACCGACGGAATACCGCTGGTCGTATACTGCAGTCGTATTTCTATACTGTTACTGAGAGCAAGATCAAGGGCTTCAAGTGATTGCACCTGGTTGCGCAACCCTGTCCATATCGTCGCTTCTTGAGGTGCCCTTCGGTGTCTGCGTGAGAACCTGCCCCGACGCTTGCCTGCCGGGCTAACCTGATGCCGCCGCTGCGCGGCTGAATTAGCCCAAGTTCGGCAGCTCTCTGCTGCCAACTTTCAAAATCGAGTACACGCGGCGATACTTCACCGCGTGGCTTTCTCCAGCAGATACATGTAAGAGCGGTAAACCTGGCCGGTCGCGCGGGTCATGCCAATCTCGCAAGTGCGGCTGCTGGAGTAGCATTCATCGGGATGTTTGGCCGCAATTTCTGCCGCCTCGCACTTTGTCGCCGCCGCCGTGAGCTCGGGAAACAGGAAGCCGCGATCACCGGCGAAACCGCAACAACCCGCATCGATGGGAATGGTGACTTCATTGGCGCAAGCGCGAGCAATCGCTTCGAGCTTGGCGCCGATGCCCATCTTGGTTACCGAACAAACCGGATGCAGCGCGACCGAATGCGACTTCGACTTAATCGGCAGTTTGGGAAGCAGTTCGTCGTGGACGAACTCGATGGCGTCGACGAACTTTATCTTATCGAAGCGCAGCTGGTTCTCGTCGGTAAGGTACGAGCGCGCGCCTTGGAAGGCGTAGGTACAGGGACTGGTATCGACGACAATGGGAAGTCTTCCCTGCTCCGACCACTTCCAGAAGCGCTCGACGGCCTGGTTGACGGCAATCGCCTGGGCCGTGGTGAATCCTTTGGAGGAGAACGGGGTGCCGCAGCAGGTGCCCTTGACGTCGCGCGGAATGTAGACGGGCAATCCCGCGCGGCTGGCCAGATCGACCATGACCTCCATCAGCGAGCGTTCGTTGGGCTCGCCGGGCAAGCGTCCCATCACGCGCGAGATGCATGACGGGAAATAGATGGCCTTGGCGCGTGATTTCTGGGTTCGCGGCACTGGCCCGGCGGCAAAGGGAGTATCCGGCATCCACTCGCTGACAGTGTCGCCAAAGACTCGCTTCATGGCGCGAGTTAGGCTGCGCATCCGCTCAACGCCGAAGATGCTCTGCGTGAGGTGACCGAGGCGCAATGCCAGGCGAACGGTCCCTTCGGTCAAGGCAAAGTTCCTCGCCATGCGTGCTGCCCAGCGATGAGCGTTGGCCGAAGCGCGAAGGTTGCGGAAGCGCTTGATCAGCTGGCCGGTGTCGATGCTGACCGGACACGCTGTAGCGCAAAGGCCATCGGTCGCGCAGGTGTCAATGGCCATGTACGGAAATTCGCGGTCGATGCTTTGATAGAGCGGCGAGTCGCCATTGGTCTGCTGCAGGCGAGTCATCTCGCGGCGGACGACGATGCGCTGCCGCGGCGTGAGCGTCAGCTCGCGGCTGGCACACTTCGGCTCGCAGTAGCCGCACTCGATGCACTTGTCGATCTCGGGCTCGACCGAAGGAAGCTGCTTGAGATTGGCGAGATGCGAGCGCTGATCGGGATTGATGATGACGCCGGGATTCAGCAGATTGTCAGGATCGGCCAGTTCCTTCAGCCGGCGCATGATCTCGTAGCCATCGCGTCCCCACTCCGTCTCGACGAACGGCGCCATATTGCGGCCGGTGCCGTGCTCGGCTTTCAGCGCGCCGTCATAGCGATCAACGACCAACTTCACCACATCGTCGATAAAGTACGAATACTGATCGATGGCAGCCTGAGTATTGAAGCTTTGGGTGATGACGAAGTGGAGATTGCCGTCCTTGGCGTGGCCGAAGATGATGGCGTTGTCGTAGCCGTGCAGGGTGAAGAGCTTGTTCAATCCGTCGGCGGCATTGGCGAGCGATTCGATCGGGAAGGCAACGTCCTCGATGATGACGGTCGTCCCGCTCTTGCGCACCGAGCCAACCGACGGGAACATGCCGGCGCGAATCTGCCACAGCAGAGCCTGCTCGCGCGCGACGTGGGTGAACTGCGCCGGCTCGCAGAGCTGCAAGCCTCCAACGACGTCGGCCGCAAGTTTCTCCAATTCCAGACGCGCACTTGCGTCGGCGGATTGAAACTCCACCAGCAGACCGGCGGCCGATGGCGACAGTGTGCGAATCGAGGGTGGAATGCCGGCTTTGTCTTCCACCGAACGCAGCGAGGCACGATCCATGATCTCCAACGCCTTGGCTCCGGCGTCTTTCAGAGGAATGATGGACGCGGCAGCGGCGTGAAGATCGGGGAACAGCAGCAGGCCGGTGTACTTGACCGGCAGGTCGGGCACGGTGTTGAGGACGGCTTCGGCGATGAAGGCTAGCGTGCCTTCGGCGCCGATCAGCACATGCTGGAAGATGTCGACCGCGCGGTCGAAATCGAGGAAGGCGTTCAGCGAGTAGCCGGTGGTGTTCTTCATCCGGTACTTGCTGCGAACGCGATCGCGCAGCGCAGGATTGGCCTCCAGCTTAGCTTTCAGCTCCAGAACGCCGCGGGCGAGCTGCGGCTCGCGAGCGTGAAATTCCTCGTCGGCGTTGGGCTGCGCGGTATCGATGAAGGTGCCCGAGGGTAGCAGGAACTCCAGCGATGCCAGCGTGTGATAGGCGTTCTGCTCGACGCCGCAGCACATACCGCTGGAGTTGTTGGAGAGAATTCCGCCCAGCGTGCAGGTGGAAATGGATGCGGGATCGGGGCCGATCTTGGCGCAATACGGAACCAGTGACTGATTGGCGCGGGCGCCGATGACTCCGGGCTGCAGACGAATCCTCTTGCCGCCGTCTTCGACCTGCAAGCCGCGCCAGTTGCGCGCCGTTTCCACCAGCAGGCCATCGGATACGGCTTGGCCCGACAGACTCGTGCCACCGGAGCGGAAGGTCATGGGAATACGCGTCTCGTGGCTGAAGGCGAAGAGCGCGCGAATTTCGTCGACAGTCTTGGTCTGGATGACGGCCTTCGGGATCAGGCGATAGAAGCTGGCATCGGAGGCCCAGGCAATGAGATCGATGGGACGGACGAGGACACGATCACTGGGAATGAAGCCGTTTAGTGCGCTTTTGATCTCTTCAGAGGATAACTCGCTAGGAGCGACAAGGGTTGCAGCCACGGTGTTCCTTTCGATGGCGGCGAAGATCGCCCCGCGCAAGTCAGGCTGGGAGAATGGCGAGCTTCGGGCCTAGGGCCAATCTACGGCAGGGGATAGGCGGACGACGCTGAGGCAGGTCACACGAGTTTGTGACGGAGGGCACAAGGAGAGAACGAGTCGGACGGGAGCCGTTTCGGTATTATGGTTGCCACGTTTGATTTGTCATCCCGACCGAGGCTCGCCTGTTCGCAGAACCGGCGGGACGAGTGGAGGGACCTGCTTTTCACCGGCAGCGTAGCCACTTCTTTCGCGAACAGCAGGTCCCTCGACTGCGCGTCCGCCCGACCCGAAAAACGCGGGCCGGAGAAAAACAGGCGGACGCTTCGCTCGGGATGACACGATGAAAATGGCGTCGCCAAACGGCACGAGTAAAGTCGTGTCCTGACACGAAGCGGTGAAGAGGCAGACAGTTATGGCAGGACTTCGACGGCGACGGTATGAGTGTTCGCATCCTGGTGCACTGCGAGGTTGCGCTCTGGACGAAAGCCGACGGGCAAAAGATCGGAATGGCCGGCTCTACCTTAATTCGTCGTTACCGCTTGGGCTCCGGATGAGTTGACGCGCAGCAACCATCCGCTGCCGCCGCGCACATGAACATCGCGATTCGAGCTGAGTGCGATCTCACCAACGGGTTCGGTCCTGCCATGGTGCGCGATCTGGAGATCGGTGAAGCCATAGACACCGCATGCCCACGGCGAGAACAACCACAGCGATTCCTCGCGGGTGCTGGCGTGGCAATCGTCGTTATGCCGGGCCATCAACCTTGCGGTCACTGCGCCGTAATCCGTGGACTTGCCGACAAGGTTGCCGCCGTCGGCAATCACCTGCCCGGCCCCACGATTCACCTGCGCGCCGCCGATCTGGGTGGTATCCCAATCGCTGGTAGAGGTGCCGCGATCGGCAAAATCATTGACCGGCAAGGTCGCCTGGAAAACGTCAAACATAGAAGCCAGCGCCCGCAGGTGCGCCGTAATCGCTATTTCGCGGCCCTTGATTACGATGCTCTCGAACTTCAGAACCACTAGTGAGCCTGAGCCCGACTTCGCTCGACCTACGTTAATGATCTGTCCAGTCACTCGCGAGCCGTGCGGAAGCTTTTGGCCGTCCGGCAGGAAGACGTCCTGCATGAGCTTGCCGGTAATCTTCTGCCCGCGCTTATTGTGGCGCGCGTCAAGCGTAGAGTTGAGCATGACCGGCAGGACGGTGCCGGCAGGAATCGTTTGGGCGATGGCAACCGCTGAGAACAAGGTGAGAGCAAGGGCGTATAGCAGGGTTCGAATCTTCATAGTGCGCCCTCCAACAACGTAGATGTCGCCGACGCGCATGCGACGCAAGAAGTGTGTGAGGAATGACCGGATTGATGTTTGTGTGTCACAACCATGGGTGATGCACGTCGCCAGCGTTTTTGCCTGGCGCTCCTTAATCTGGTTTCCATCGCGGCCCATATCTCTCGCAGGAGTTTTCCTATGGCGGAGCAGCAACTCTCCAAGCAAACCAAGATGGCTATGATTTCCCAGTTTTTGGGATTCGGGCTCGACGCCTATGACATGGCGATGGTGATCGTCATGGCTCCCATCCTGGGCAAGATTTTCATCTCACCCAAGGGCAGTGTGCTGTGGCAATACATTGCGGTCGTGCTGGGCTACTCGATTACTATGGCCGCACGGCCCATCGGTTCGGCCTTCTTTGGTGCCTACGCCGACAAGATCGGGCGTCGCTTCCTGCTGCTGTTTACCATCGGGGGCGTGGGCGTGATGTCGGTGCTTTCCGGCTTCCTGCCCACCTACGCGCAGGTCGGTATCCTCGCCTACGTCCTTTATTGTCTTCTGCGCCTATTCATGGGCATCTTCTTTGGAGGCGAGTATGCCGTGGGTCACACCTTCGCCATCGAATATGCTCCGCAACAGAAGCGCGGCGCCGTAGGCGGATTTATTCAGTCCGGCTTCCCACTGGGCTACGTGCTGGCTTCGCTGGTCTTTGCCGCCATCTCTTACATCTGCGGCAAGGAGATTCTGATTCACTTTGGCTGGCGCATCGCTTTTATGACCGGCGTGCTTCCCGTTCTCGTGGCCTTGTGGATTCGGAACAGTCTGCAGGAGTCTCCCGAGTTCGAAAAGACCAAGGCAGCGGGAAAAATCATCAAAGCGCCTTTCTTGTCGTTGTTCGTGCCGCCACAGTTGTGGGACTTCCTGCAGGTCTTCTTCTTTATGGCAGGCCTGTTCCTGACCGACTATTCGGTTTACGGCTTTCTGCCCAAGATTCTCACCCTCGACGGCCGCGGTTTTGGCACCACGCAATACGCCCTGATCTATGGTTTCGCGCTGTTCCTGTCGTTCCTGGGATACAACTTCTACGGCTGGCTTTCGGACAAGACGGGACGGAAGATTCTGACACAGTGGTACTGCGTATTTCTCGTGGTGTTTGGCGTTCCGGTTTACTATGTGCTCTACCACGCAGCACTAGAGCGCAACATTTGGAAGGCCGTTCTCGGCTGCTGCATGGCGGGCATGCTGAAGTTGGCCTGGGGCATCGTTCCCGCCTATCTCTGCGAGCGCTTCCCCACTAAACGGCGCGCGGCAGGAGTGGGATTTGGTTACTCCGCCGGGGCCATCCTTGGCGCGTGGTTCCCGCTCTATACGCTGTGGGCGCACAAGATTCCATTCATCCATGCCATCGAGGGCAAGGACACCTGGCTCTCACCTGCGGTAATCCTGACCATCGGCGCCATCATGACCTTCGCCAGCCTGCTGTTCTCGCCTGAGACCAAGCACCTGCATCTGGACGAAGTGGGAGAAAAGGAACGCGCCTCCGACGCAGCCAAGGCGGCGGCCGACAAGACCCTGCTCGCCAGCAGATAACCAAATTCTGAAGGCCCCTGTGCCAACGCCACGGTTCCCCGCCGTGGCGTTTCTTATTTGTGGGAACTTCCCATCGCGTTCCTGGGAATAATCAGCGGAGTTTGGGATTGTCCGCGCTGTTGGTTTGGAGCGGCTGGTTTTCACAAAACTTAACCAACGCGTTACCAGACTTAACCGTGGAACCGCTGGAACCAGGGTTTCTATGACTGACAGACAGACGAACGAACTGTCGAGAAGGAGAACAGAATGAAGATGAAGTTTTTCGGCGTTGCCTTGTTGGCACTGATGCTGTGCGGCACGGGAGCGCTTTCCTATGCGCAAGGTCCGGGTGGATTCGGCGGACATGGTGGCTTCGACGGGCACATGGCGGCATTGCTTAACCTCACTCCCGCGCAGAAGGCGCAGATCAAAACCCTGCGCGAGGCGCAGCACGCTACCGTCAAGCCGCTGTTTCAGCAGCTGGAACAGCTCCACATCCAGATGCTGAACGCGACCGCCAACGGCGCATTCAACCAGACGACGATTCAGTCGATCGCCAACCAGCAGGCGCAAGTCATGGCGCAGCTGGCCGTGCAGCGCGAATCCCTGAAGAGCCAGATCTACAACCAGGTTCTGACCGCGCAGCAGAAGGCGACCGCCGAGACGTTGCGCCAGAATGAAATCACGCAGATCAACGAGCGCCTGCAGAACAGCTCGCAGGCGGCACCGGAGGCGCCGGCACAGTAAGTTTAGAATCACAGATTGAAGATGCCGGTCGGGGGCTGGCATCTTCACAACGAGGCGGCCCGTCTGGAAGTGGGCCGCTTTTGTTTTTGAAGCAGTTGTCGGTTGTTCTGCCTTGACAGGCACGATTTTAGTCGTGCCGAAAGCGGCCCATATTCCTTGTCATCCCGAGCGGAGCGTTCGCGTGCTTTTCCGTTCCGCTTCTTTTGCGGAACGGCCGGACGCGTAGTCGAGGGACCTGCTTTTTGTGGGATATGGTTTACGCCACACACAGACAGCAGCTCCCTCCGCTCGCCGCTGCAACGGCTCGGTCGGGATGACAATTCTATGGGAGGGGCTCCGCGGCGGCGGGACAAAGTCTTAGCGATTATGATTGACGGCATCATGATCCGTCGCCTGATTCCGCTGGTTGTCCTGTTGGGCTGCGTTCTCTCGGCTCAGCAAGCTCAACAAACTTTCAAAATCCAGCCGCTGCGGCCGGTGCCGGAGCTTCGCGCCGAGGCGCTGCAGGCTAAGCCTCCCGTCGAGCAGGGCGAGTTTCTCAAGCCCGATCTCGTCGAGCTGGTGAAGCTCGATCCGACCATCAAGCTCGATATTCACTATGCCTCGTCCAACAATGTTTTTGGAACGCCGTTTTACGAAGAGGCGCGGGCGTTTCTCGAGCGGCCGGCAGCGGAGGCGCTGGTGCGAGTGAATCAGAAGCTTCATCAGCAGGGATACGGACTGCTCATCTTTGATGCGTACCGGCCGTGGTACGTAACTAAGATCTTCTGGGACGCAACTCCGCCTCAGGACCACATCTACGTTGCCGATCCGGCGCAAGGCTCGCGGCACAATCGCGGATGCGCCGTCGACCTCACGCTCTATAGCCTGAAGACCGGCGAGGTGGTGCCGATGCCGAGTGGTTACGACGAGATGTCGGAGCGGGCGCATGCGGATTATTCGGGAGGAACAGCCCAAGAGCGCGCCGATCGCGCGATCTTGAGGAGCGCGATGGAGGCGGAGGGGTTCACGGTGTATCCCGAAGAGTGGTGGCATTTCGACTACAAGGACTGGCGAAAGTATCCCATCCTGAATGTGCCGTTCGCGGAGGTGGGAGTGGCTAGTGGCAAGTAAGCGGTTGTGATAAATTCGCCGCTCTCCGTTTTGTAGGGTGGAGCACCGCTTCAGCGGTGCAGTTAAGTTGGCGTAATCAGTCGGCTTAGCCGCTGATGCGGAAGAACATTAGCGCGGGCGCTAAAGCGCTCGTCGTACGGTGAACTCCTTTCTGCACGCCTGAAAGGCGTGCTCCACCATTCTCACTTCCCTGCCAATCCCAACTCGCCCGCGACGCTCTTCATTGCCTCGATGCAGAACGTGATGTGCTCGTCCAGATCGACACCCAGATCCGCCGCGCCATTAATGATGTCCTCCCGGCTGACCGATCGGGCGAAGGCTTTGTCCTTCATCCGCTTGCGTACCGACTTCGCGTCCACCTCGGCCAGCGACTTGTTGGGCTTGACCAGCGCTGTCGCAGTGATGAATCCGGCCAGCTCGTCGCAAGCGAACAGCGCCTTCTCCATGGCCGACTCGCGCTTCACGCCGGAGTAGTCGGCGTGCGAGAGGATCGCCCGGCGCATGTCCTCGGGCCAGCCGCGCTCCTTCAGGATCTCGTTGCCCTTGAACGGATGCTCTTCGGCACTGGGAAACTTCTCGTAGTCGAAGTCGTGAATGAGCCCGACGATACTCCACTGCTGCTCGTCGCCGCCCAACTTGCCGGCGTAAGCGCGCATGCACGCTTCCACTGCCAGCGCATGTTTGCGCAAACTTTCCGACTGGGTGAACTCAGTTAGTAAACCCCATGCCTCGGCGCGATCCATTCCACTTTTCTCCTCGATTTTGGCGGCGATTCTTTTCATCGCCGCTGTCAACTGGCTGTACAACTTTTTCTGTATTGGCGATCGTGATTCTTAATTTACTTGACTCCAGTCGAGAAAATCATGCACAGTACGCGATAAGTAGTTGGTACCCGCTCTGGCACTCCCACAACCTGAATGGCTACGACTCTCGCGCCCGTGGATTCCCGGGAGGTGGTGAGATGCGACGATTGCCATCTCGTCCAATTTAGAACCTACAACAATCTGTGCCGTCGCTGTAAGACGTCACTGGATGAGGACGAACCCGAACCCATCCTCACAGCGGCTGAGCCGCTGGTGGAAGTGGAAGAATCTGGTGGATCTCAAGTCCAGGTGGCGAAGGCGATTCGCAACTTGCGCCATCGCAACGGCCTGAGCCAGCGGCAACTGGCGCTTCGCATGGGTGTGCCGCGCACTTACGTCTCCAAGATCGAAAACGAGAAGGCTACGCCGACCCTGTCGTCGCTCGCCCGTCTCGCTGCGGCTTTGGAGGTAACCGTGCCCGACCTGCTCACCGAGTGCGGGCCCTCGCGCGAGGACGAGATTCGTGAACTTCTCAGCGACCCCTTCATCGCCGAATTGGTGGAGTTCACCTCCAAGCTGAACACCATGCAACTGTCCAGCGTGCTGGCGCAGGTGCGCGATATGGTCCTGCATCCGCACCGCGGAGCGTAGTACAGATTTCTCGACCGTCACCCCCTCTTTGGGTGCCCCATCCAAGCTGATTTTGCTTGGGTGGGGATTTTCGTTCCTGATTACGAGTTTGCACTTTGTGCCCCAGGTTCGCCCTTCTGTTGGGCTAACCTGGGATGACCTGTGAATACGGAGTCGGAGTCGGCAGCCGGGAGAGTGGTTTGAAGGTGGTCGGCGGACCGGGCCGAATCTACGTTCTTCTGCCCAGGTTAGCGTCCAAAACACGGACGCGAACCTGGGGCACCAGGCACCAGGCACCAGGCTCAGCACTACGCCTTAACTGTTGTAACATCCCCTTATCGTAAGTAACCGGGTCGGATCGGATAGGTTACGATAAGGCCTGATTGCGCCAATCATCTCTAAGCAAGTCAGTTAAGTCTTTTCTCGTCAGTTCCTTACACCGTAATCCAAAATTAAGTTGCGCCGCCGACAGCGTGTGATACTGTCATCCGTTAAAAGAGCCGCAGGAGGGAATCATCATGGCCCGGCAGCAGATCGCAGCTTCAATTTTCGACGTCAACTTGCGACAGAAAACGATAATGCTCATCTCGCTCACAATTCTGGCGTTCGCTTTTGCGATTGTCCCGGCTGCTCACGCGCAGACCTTCACCGTGCTTCACAATTTCACCGGCGGGCATGACGGCGCCAACCCTTGGAACGGCTTGACGATCGATGCCGCAGGCAATCTTTATGGCACAACCTCGGCGGGCGGACGGCAGGTCTCAGGCTGCGAAAGCTACGTGGGAAGTTACGGCTGCGGTACTGTCTTCGAAATGAAGCCCTCCGGTTCAGGCTGGCTGTTGAAGCCTCTCTACGAATTTCCGGGCGGAGCCAACAACAGCAACCCCATATTTGGCGTTGTGTTCGGGCCGGACGGCGCGCTCTACGGCGTGGCCGGCACCGGCTTATACCGTTTGGCGCCCGGTCCAACGCGCTGCGCCGATGTCCTATGTAGCTGGCAGGAAAACCTGCTCTACACCTTCCAGGGCCAGCCGGATGCGTCGGCTCCATCGTGCCGCGCAATTTTCGACAGCACGGGAAACATGTACGGAGTAAGTTATTTCGGCGGCGCTTATAACGACGGTGCAATCTTTCAAGTCACCCACTCCGGCAGCGGTTGGACAGACAGCGTGATCCACTCATTCGATTCAGAGGGCGGCGAGAGTCAAGGAAATCCGGAAGGCTCTCTCGTCATCGATCACTCAGGCGATCTTTACGGAACGACTGACTGCAGCGCGACGCTCGGCTGTTTCTGGGGCGCGGTCTGGGAGCTGCAGCCCTCGCAATCCGGCTGGAACCTGACCAACCTCTACCAATGGGCCTGGGGTACCGGTTATCAGCCTGTCGGCGTCATCAGCGATCCCTCTGGGAATCTGTACGGTACCGACTTTGGTGACGGGGGCAGCGACACCCCCGGAGCAATCTACGAGCTTAGCCCTTCGAGCGGAGGCTGGAACTACACCCAGCTCTACGGCTACCCGGCCGGTGACCTTGCCAACGGGCTGGTGATGGATTCTGCCGGAAATCTCTATGGCGGCGATTACGAGTACGGCTACGGTTACATCTTCAAGCTCTCGAACCCTGGCAATGGCTGGATATTCACAACCCTCCACACCTTTAGCCAGTCTGACGGCGAGTTTCCTCTGGGGCCGATCGTCATCGACAGCAACGGCAACCTGTACGGCACGACCATCGAGGGCGGCTTGTACGGCTATGGAGTCGTCTGGGAGATCACGCCTTAGCGTAACATCGCCATATCGTAAGTAAAGGAGTTCTCGCGAAGATTCCGCCTCGCCGTGCGGGACGGGTCGTTGTGTTTCGAGTCATCCTTCACGCCGGGAACAACGGGAGCATCGCTGGGCATAACACCCCTTAGCGCAAGTCATCCGTAAAACGCGCATTTCCCAAAATGGGAATTCACATTAAGAATATTTTGCTTTTAGATTGACTCTGCCGATTCGTGCCTTAAATACTAGTCACGTTAGGGTAGGATCCGCCTGACTCCTGGCGCTCCTGCCCTATTTGTGTTTATGGGAAACAGTTGCCGGTTGTCAGTTGTCAGAGGAAGCTGAAAAACTCTATTGCGCCAGTGCTCTGTCGTCGGCTGAAGCCGACTCCGGAAGGAAGAAAGGGGCTTCATCGGCACGACTAAAGTGGTGCCCTGACACAAAGCTCTCGCAAAGAGGACTGCTTTCGGGGGCCTGTATCAGCCGTCGGCTGTCTAAGACCGACCCTTTCTCTGCGGCCGGAAGCATGGGGAAAATGAGTTGATCGAGTACAACTGCTTTCGATGCAGGACCTTGCCCATTTGCCGGCACGTGAAAATAACCGGCGAGCGTTGCGGCTCTCCGGCCGTGCGCGACGAAGATTACTGCTACTACCACCGTGCGGTTCGCAAACGTGTGCCCAGGAACAATCTGCATTTAATCCTGTGGAATCCGCAGGCGGACAAGAGCGAGCGCTTTGAGTACGAGATGCCGTATCCGGAAGATCCGGAGTCGTTGCAGATCGCGTTTTCGCAGTTCATCCATGTGGTGTCGCAAGAGGAGATGAAAGTGGAGCGCGCCAGGCTGGTGTTGTCGGCGCTGCACGGCGCGGCGGCCAACATGCGAGCGATGGAGAAATCGGCGATGGAACGGGAGGATATCGCGCGCGCCCAAGAAGCCGGCGGCCAGCGTCGGAAGCGGTGCGGTTGCGCAGCCGGCGGAACAGGCCGCGCAAGGATGAAGATGCGAACTCGTCCGCAGCCCACCCTGTCGCCAAAATCGGGCGACGAGGATGGAGCACCCGGCACCGAACCGCAGATCCCTCCGCTCCGCTTCGCTCCGGTCGGGATGACAAACATAAGACGGGCATTCACGACCTTGCAACGCCTACGATCTAGAATGATCTTATGAGGATCCTGTTGTTCAGCGGAAAGGGCGGCGTCGGCAAGACTAGTCTGGCGGCCGCGACTGGCGTTCGGCTCGCCGAGCTCGGCTATCGCACGCTGGTGATGAGCATCGATCCCGCGCACAGCCTGGGCGATGCCTTCGATCTCGACACCGACCTGTTTCACCTCACCACCTCCGACCCGCTGATGATCAACGACCGGCTTTCCATCCAGGAGCTGAACATCCAGAAGGAGATCAAGCGCCACTGGCAGGAGATTTCGTCGTATGTCAGCTCGGTGCTGCGCACCACCGGCATCAGCGGCGTCGAGGCCGAGGAGCTTGCCATCCTGCCCGGCATGGAAGAGCTGAGCGCGATGATGTACATCAACCAGTACCGGCGGGAGAAGCGTTATGACGTTATCGTGCTGGACGCCGCGCCCACAGCCGAATCCATGCGCTTCATCTCGATGCCCACCACGCTCGACTGGTACATGAAGCACATCTTCCCCTTCCAGCGAAATCTGCTGAAGGCGGTGCGGCCCATCGCCAATCGCGTTGCGCCCTTTGAGCTGCCGCCCGACACTTACTTCGGCAACATTCGCGATCTGTTCGAGAAGCTCGACGGCGTCGACGACATCATGGAAGACCCGAAGCTCACCAGCGTGCGGCTGGTCACCAACGCCGAGAAGATGGTGCTGCGCGAGACCCAGCGCGCCTTCGTCTACTTCTCGCTGCATGGGCTGACGGTCGATCAAGTGGTCATCAACCGCCTGCTGCCCGACGAGGTGATGGATACATGGTTTAGCGAGTGGCATGCTTCGCAGGACAGAACGGTGCGCGAGATCGAAGAATATTTTGCGCCCGTGCCGGTGAAGAAGGTGCCGCTCTTTTCGCACGAGGTCTTAGGTAAGCAACGGCTGGAGGAGCTTGCGCGCGTGCTGTATGCTGAAGGCGAAGATCCGGCGGCCGTCACTCGCACCGAGAAGCCGTACACCTTCGGCAAAGTCGACGGCCGCTACGAGATTAGCATGCTTCTGCCTTTCGCGACGAAGGGCGAAGTCGAGCTGTTCAAGAAGGGCGACGAGCTGGTGGTGCAGATCGGCAGCTTCCGCCGCCACATTGGATTGCCGCGATCGATGGCGGCGCTGGCACCGTCGCGTGCGCGGCTGGAGAGCAAAGTTCTCACGGTTGAAATGAAGGAGACAGCATGACGCCCCGCAAAACGCAATCGACTACAGACGATCAAGTGACGTACGAGCGCTGCCTGTGCCGCGAACTGATCGACACGGTGCGCGAATTTGTTGGCGTCTCGCCGGCGGTGCGCCAGCACCTGTCGAACTCGCGCGTCGAGTTCCTGAAGGCTATCCGCACGGTTATCGACGAGCGCATCGATCACCTGTCCGGCCAGGCGCAGAAGGGGACCAAGGTCGCGGTGGAGTAGCTCTACTCTCTTCCCTGCCGGAACGACACCAGCTCCCACGCGCCGTTCGGCGAGGAAGTCTGGCGGCGAAGGATGTAGTAGTTGCCGTCATCGGCGCGGACTTTATACGCGATGCTCTCCGGCTCGTACCACTGATCCAGCACCGCCTCTACCGCGTACTGTCTTCCGTCGAGACGAAAGCGCACCGGCCGCTCGTCGGCCTTGTGTCCGGAATAGCACTCCACCTCGAGCTTCATCGCGCTTCTATTTTCGCGCAAATCAGGGCAGCACGGGTTACGGCCGGCCGTTTGCTCCCGTCGCTGGAATTCTCCATCGAAAGTACTTTGTATGGTAAAGTATATCCATGGCGTCCCAAAGTAGTTTTGAGAGGATGGATGGCGTGGTCAACCCTAACCGCCCAGCGACCCTGGATCCCTCCCCGCCTTCATTGCAAGCGCCTGAGCGCTATGCTACTTTCAGAGATGATCCGAGGTACGCTTTGCGCGCTCAAGCACCTGCTGGGCTAAACCGCAAAGAGGCTGAGATCTACTCCCGCCTCGATCCGGAGCGGTTGCCCCACCACATCGCTATCATCATGGACGGAAATGGCCGCTGGGCCAAGCGCCGCCATCTGCCGCGCATCGCCGGGCATCGTTCCGGCGTCGCCTCGGTGCGCTCCACGGTCGAGACCGCCGCGCGTCTGAATATTCCCGCGCTCACGCTGTATTCGTTCTCCGCCGAAAACTGGAAGCGTCCAAAAGGTGAAATTGAATTCCTGATGAACCTGCTGCGCCGCTACCTGAAGATGGAGCTGCCCACGCTGATGGAGAACAACATCCGCCTGCAGTACATCGGCCGCCAGCAGGAGCTGCCGCAGGAAGTGCAGGAGCGCATGTCGTGGGCGCGCGAGATGACCGAGCGCAACACCGGCATGGTCCTGACCTTGGCGCTCAACTACGGTTCGCGCACCGAGCTGGTCGACTGCTTCAACGCGCTGGTTCGCGAAGCCTCGCGCAATGGCGGCATCGAGCACCTCAAGATCGACGAGCGCTCCATCGCGCGTCATCTTTATACCAACGGCCTGCCCGAGCTCGACCTTGTCATCCGCACCAGCGGCGAGATGCGGCTCTCGAACTTCCTGCTGTGGCAGGTCGCCTACGCCGAGATCTATGTCACCGAAACGCTGTGGCCCGACTTCCGCGGCACCCAACTGCTGGAAGCCATCGAAGCATTTCAAAAGCGCGAGCGCCGCTTCGGAGGCCTGGTCGACAACGGAAGCTATTCGTGAAGCGCGTCCTCACCGCGGCCATCCTGATTCCCTTCGTGATTTTGGCGTTGTTCCGGGCGCCGCTGTGGCTGTTCACGCTGCTGGTGCTGGGCGTGGCGCTGCTGGCGGCGAAAGAGTACTTCGACATCGCGGAAAAGACTGGCTTCCGGCCGTTAAGGACGATTGGCTACGTCGTCTTGGTCTTGTCGTTCGCAATCTCCTTCGGAAGCATCGGTATGGACGTCGCGTTTTTGAGCACTGCGGAGTCGTGGATGGTCGCCATCGCCGGATTGCTGCTATTGGTCGCTTTCATTTTTCTACTTGCCAGCATGCTGCGCGAGCCCCTGTCGAACGCGTTGCCCGACGCAGCGGTCTCTTACCTACTGCTGCCCTACGTTGGACTCACGCTTGGCTCATTTCCGATCTTGCGTTCTGGCCGAAACGGCGCGCTATTTCTCCTATACCTGATGCTGCTCGTGTGGTGTGGAGACATTGCCGCCTACTACGTTGGCCGTGCAATCGGAAAGCATAAGCTCGCACCTCGCATCAGTCCGGGCAAGACCTGGGAGGGCTCGATCGCCTCTGTTGTCGGTGCTGTGATTGCTGGCGTGCTGTTGTTTCACTACATCAATCCGATTGCGAGTACATTCCGCAGCGTACATCTCCTGGCTCCGACGAGTGTCGACCTTGCCTCAACAAATTCGAAGTCTCCTGTCGCGTTAGAACTGGCGCCGTTGTGGTTCGTAGCCGTATTCGCCGTCTGCGTGAATATCGCCGCGCAACTGGGAGATCTGGTTGAGTCAGCTCTAAAGCGCGGTGCAGGAATGAAGGATTCTGGATCGCTGCTTCCCGGCCACGGCGGCGTACTGGACCGCATCGATGCGCTATTGTTTGCATTGCCGGTGGGATTGATCTTCATTTATGTCGCGGGAATGGCGCGGTACTTCTCCTGAGTTTCGCCATTCACGGTTCCAGCGCCGCGCCGTAGGCGGGACAGATGTTAGCCCAGCCGTTCACAGCAGAGTAACGGCGCCGGATGCCAACGGCAAGGTGCTGCATTAGGGCAGGATCAACAATGAACGAGTAGCGATTCAGCGCAATGTATGGCGGCTGGCAGGAGCGCTTACGGGTGGTGTTTGAGGTGTGCAGGTTTGGCCGCATTTGTGGAAACTGTGGAAGGTAAGGTTGTACATGGTGCATCCGTAGCGGGTGAATCGCCGAAATCCGCCGCTCTTTCGTTTTCAGCAGTTACAATATGGTCGTCCTATGCTTCTCACCTTTCTGACGGCGAGCGCCGGTCCTCTGGAGCATTTCGCGCGACATCTTTTGTGGTTCGTGGCGCTATTCGGCTCCCTCACCTCGACCGTCTTCTTTGGGATGGTAATGGTAGCCATCCGCCGCTATCTTCGGAGGTCTCGTGGTCTGCAGGCGGAAACCCAAGCCACTCCGGCCGATCTTCTGCCGCCAGTGACCATTCTCAAGCCGGTACACGGCATGGAACCGCGACTGGAAGCGACGCTGGAGAGTTTTTTCCGCCAGGATTATCCCCACTTCGAAATTATCTTTGGCGCTCGCAGTCGCGACAATGAAGCTTTGCTTGTCGTGGAGCGGCTGCGCGCCAAGTATCCCGAGGTGCGCACGCAGGTGGTCATCTCCGGCGAGCCATCCTGGCCCAATGCCAAGGTCTTTTCCCTGGCCAAGATGATCGCTTCGACCGAGAACGATTATCTGGTGATCAGCGACAGCGACATTCTGGTGGGGCCGGATTTCCTGCGCAATGTGATGCCGCCGCTTCTGAATCCCAAAATCGGATTAGTAACTTGCCTGTATCGGGGTATTCCCGCCAGCGGTCTCTGGTCGCAACTGGAGGCGCTGGGCATGTCGGTGGAGATGCCGGCGGGCGTGATGGTGGCGGAGATGGTGGATGGCATGAAGTTCGCGCTGGGCGCGGCGATGGCCGTGCGCCGCGACGCCATTGAAGCCATCGGCGGAGTGCGTGAGACCGCCGACTTCTACTCCGACGACTTTGTGCTGGGCCATCTCATCTCCGAGGCCGGATATCAGGTTGTACTATCGCAGTACAAGGTTGGACACGTGCTTGCGGTGCGATCGCTGCGCCGCACCTTTGGCGACCAGTTGCGCTGGATGAAGAGCACACGCTACTCGCGGCCGTGGGGACACGTCGGCTCCGGTCTCACCTATGCCATGCCGTTCGGGATGTTGGCGCTGCTGCTTGGACTGGGCCGTCATCACAAGCTGTACATCGGTATCGCACTACTGGTGCTGGCCTGGCTGAATCGGACTCTTTTGTCAGCGATCGTTGGCTGGGGCATCCTCCGCGATGCTCGCAGCCTGTGGCTGTGCTGGCTCTATCCGCTGCGCGATCTGCTGGGATTCTGCACCTGGGTGGGCAGCTTCACCGGCAATCGATTCTTCTGGCGCGGCGAATTCTACGAGTTTGGCGAAGACGGCCGGATCGGGCCGGTTTACCGATCGCTGGAGTTCCTGCGCGAACGCGTCCCCCAAGCACACGATTGATCCTGCCGCGTCTCGCAGACCTCAGCCGATTTTTGTTGCTCGCGTCACCTCCAGGGGATGGTCGACCAGCGGCTCGACATCTGCAATGAAACTCAACGTGTGCGGCAGCCCGGCATGAATGTCGAAGGCATCTTCGTTGATCCAGCGGGAATGTATGTAGAAGAGGCGTGGATCGCGGGTGGAACGAAAGGCGTGAATGCTGAGGCAGCCGCCTTCCTCGCGCGAAGCGGCGATTACATTGTTGATGGCCGCCTCCAGAGCTGCCTCATTGCCGGATTGCGCGTGAAAGCGCGCAAAGATATGTAACTCCATCGCTAACCTCGGGGCTAAAGCCCGTATTCTTGTGGCGCGTGTGCGGCACGCCTAAACAGGCTGCGGAAAAAATCTGACGCGCCGTCTTTGTGCCGCCGGCTGAAGCCGGCTCGGGCGAAAAATAAACAGCTTATCGGCACGACTGAAGTCGTGCCCTGACACTTGTCCTCCCGAAGTGGAAGTTTTTCAGTAGGCTGTAAAAAGCGTGCCCTGACACAAAGCAATCTATGAGATCTTTTTCAATTTGCCACGGCGCAGCCGGAAGCGCAGGCCACGCCATTCCACAGTATTGCCGAAGAAGCTGGCAATCCAAATCGCCAGAGCGACGAAATCGCGCAGCGGCAAGAGCCACGCGTCCTTTTCGAAATTCGCATCCTGCAGCACCCCACGGGCTACCATCTGCGCCGCGGCGAATCGCGTCCCGGCTGTGATGACCAGCAGGAGCCATGCCCACAAAGCCCTCGGTTGCAGCAGCAGGGTGAGGATCGCCCATGGCAGGCCGAAGGTAACGATCAGGCCGAAATATTGCGCGGGACGGCGGTCCTTGATGTTGCGCGCCCAGCGCATCTGATGCGCCCAGAAGTGACGGAAAGAATAGTCCGGCAACGCGCTGTCGACGATGGTGTCGGCCAGTTCGATGCGGTAATTCTTCGCAGCGGTTCGGGCTCCGAGTTCGTAGTCGTCACCCAAATAGTCCACCAGCGGCTCCAGGCCGCCGATCTCGCGCAGAACCGACTTGGTCGTGGCAATGGTCGCACCCAGCGCGAAGCGAATTCCGCCTTCCATGGCGCGGGCGATCAGTACCCCGCCGCTGAAATCGCTGCTCAGGCCGAGCGACTCCAATCGTGAGCCAATCGATCCTCCCGGCAATCCACGATAGAGCGTGGTGACCATGCCGACCTGGGCATCGGCAAACGGGGCGAGCACGCGCCTGAGGTAATCGCGCGGCACGACAATATCGCTATCATTGATGATGACGTGCTCATAACGAGCCTGCGGCAGCATCTGCGCCAGGTTGCTGACTTTTCCGTTCAGCCCCAGGACCTGCGGGCAGTGGATGACGCGCACATTTCGCGCAGGAAATTCCTGGCGCAGTTTTTCGACCAGCGCGAGCGCCAGTTCGCCGGGATCGTGCGCTCCGAACAGCACCTCGTATTCCGGATAGTCGAGCAGGCAATGGCTGCGGAAGGCAGTGTACATCTGCGGATCCAGCCCCTTCAGCGACTTCAGAATGCTGACTGGAGGAGCGAAATTCTTATCGATCGATCGCCCAAGTTGTTTTTGAAAGCGTTTGCCTGCCCATATCGCCATGGCAAAGTAAGCCACTCCGGCTGCGGCCAGCAGGTCGCAGACTGCAACCAGGACAATGAAGGCGGATGGCATGGAGAGCTGTTCAGATTAGCAGAATCGAAGGCCGTCCTTTAATGGGCCAAAGCGGAAAAGGCACCGGGGCGCGGGTATCGGAAATCGCAGCCCGCAGTTTATGATGTTGGCAGGCACTCCCAGGGATACGGCCCATGATTAACGGCAAACGGGTTGCGGTCGTAATGCCGGCGTACAACGCGGAGCTGACACTGGAGGCGACCGTCCGCGAGCTTCCGGAGCTGGTCGACATCCGCATCCTGGTGGACGACTACAGCAAGGACAAGACGGTGGAGCTGGCGCGCCGGCTCGGGCTGCTGGTCTTTGTGCACGACAAGAATTATGGCTACGGCCGCAACCAGCAGACCTGCTACCGCCAGGCGTTGGCAGCAGGCGCCGACGTCGTCATCATGGTGCATCCCGATTACCAGTACACGCCGTTGCTGATTACGGCGATGGCCAGCATGGTGGCCTACGACGTCTACGACGTCGTGCTGGGCTCGCGCATCATCGGCGGGCAGGCTTTGCGCGGTGGTATGCCGCGGTACAAGTACATCTCCAACCGCTTCCTCACCGCGTTCGAGAACCTGTTCCTGGGTGTCAAACTTTCGGAATACCACACCGGCTATCGCGCCTTCAGCAGCAAGGTTCTGACCACCCTGCCGCTGATGGAAAACTCTTCCGACTTCGTCTTCGACAACCAGATGCTGGCGCAGTGCGTGCACTTCGGATTCCGCATCGGCGAAGTGTCGTGTCCGACGAAATATTTTGAAGAGGCTTCGTCCATCAACTTCCGCCGAAGCGTGAAGTACGGCTTTGGCGTGCTGGGAACCTCGGTGCAGTTCAAGCTGCACCACTGGGGCCTGACCAAGCTACCCAGGTTCAGCCCGGAAGGCCGGAAGCTGGACTTTGATCCGGGGGGCGACATCAAGGTTTCGGCGATGGTGAGCCGCGGCTAGAAAGCGCTGGCCTTGGAGCGGCCTGACGGAAACTTCTTCCCTGCCCTCTTCGTATCACCAGACGTGCGTACAATAAGGGAAACGGGATCCCACGTTCATCCATGACAGCAGCATCGCAGCGACGCAGGCTGGCGCGCGGACATTTTCTGCGCGAGCCAACGCTGATCGCGCTACAAACCATGCGGGCGCATAAGCTGCGGTCATTTCTCATGCTGCTGGGCATCATTTTGTCGGTGACCACGCTGATCCTTGTCGTCGCGCTCATCAGCGGAATGAATGGGTACTTTGCCAGCCGCGTGGCTAACCTCGGCTCCAACGTTTTTCTCATCCACAAATTTCCCATCATCAGCGACTCCAAGGAACTGCTGAAGGCGATGCGCCGCAACCGCGACATCACCTGGGATGACTATGTCGCGTTGCGCGACAATTTGAAACTGCCCAAGGCGGTCGGGGTGGAAGTGCGGCGCTCGGCCAACATCCGCAATGAGCGCCAGAGCATGGAGGGCGTCGACCTGCGCGGCGTGACCGCAAACATTGGCGACATGGATGTGGAAGAGGTTGCGACCGGACGTTACATCACCGATAGTGACAATGAGCATCGCGAGATGGTTTGCATGATCGGCGCCGATGTTGCCGACAAGCTCTTCGCCAATACCGATCCGATCGGCAAGGTTCTTACCGTGGACGGACAGGAGTTCGAGATTGTCGGCGTGGCCAAGCGCATCGGCAATACCTTTGGGCAATCGCAGGATAATTTCGTTTACATCCCGATCCAGACCTGGCTGGCAATGTACGGGCGCAACACTACGCTCAGCGTCAACGTGCAGGCGCGCGGGCCGGAGTGGCTGGGACGCACGCAGGAAGAAGCGCGAATGCTGATGCGCGCGCGGCGGCATCTGGCGCCCAACCAGGACGACAACTTCGGCATTCTGGCCAGCGACAGCCTGATGAGCCTGTGGAAGAATCTGACCGGAACACTGGCGTCGGGGATGGTCGGACTGGTATCGATTTTCCTGATCATCGGCGGGGTGGTGATCATGAATGTGATGCTGGCGTCGGTGACCGAGCGCACCCGCGAGATTGGGATTCGCAAGTCGCTGGGCGCGAAGCGGCGCGACATACTGCTGCAATTCCTGGTGGAGTCGACGGTGATGGCCGTGGTCGGCGGGGCGATTGGCGTCTTCATCGCCTGGATGCTGGCGATGATTGTGCGCGCGACAACCCCCGTGCCGATGGCGGTTCCGCTTTCCGCGGTGGTGCTGGCGATTGGAATCTCATCGGCGGTAGGCATGTTCTTCGGCGTCTATCCGGCGAGAAAAGCCGCGAAGCTGGATCCGATTGAAGCATTGCGGTATGAAAACTAGCGATTAGCAATTAGCGATTAGCCCTTAGTAACGACGGGCTGGTTGGGACACTCTAGGCGCGCGCAACAATGTTGTTAAGCCGAACGGTAAAGCTAATTGCTAACGGCTAGTTGCTAATTGCTGCTTTTATGCGTTTGCACTTTGGCGAAAATTCGAAGATGGCGCTGGAGACGGTTCGCGATCACAAGACGCGATCGTTTCTGACCGTGCTGGGCGTGGTGATTGGCGTGGCGGCGATGATCTTCGTCGCCTCCATCCTGGTGGGCCTTAGCCGCGATATTCAGGGCTACCTGGAAGACTACGGCACCAATACGCTGTTCATCTTCCGCTGGGATTTTGCCATTCGCGTGGGACGCATGAGCCAGGAGGAACGCAATCGCAAGCCGCTGACGTTCGACGACGCGAAGGCGATCGCGGCTGAGTGTCCGCATGTGAAGAGTGTTACGGTAGAGATTTTTCCGCGCATCAATCCTGACGAGCAGCGGCCTCCACTGCGGGTAGCTCGTTATGGCAAGCACGAGATTACCGATCTCGACTACTCCGGCGCCGATTCCTCGTACCAGGATGTCTATAACGCGCGCATCACGCAGGGCCGATTCTTTACCGATTTTGAGGATCTTCATCGCGAAGATGTGGCCGTCATCGGCTATGAGATCGATAAGAATTTCTTTCCGGCACATGATGGCATCGGCAAAACCATCCTGGTGGATGGAGTGCCATACAAAGTGGTTGGGGTGCTGGCGAAACGCAAGGGCCAGCTCTTCAAAGACGAGAGCGCTGACCGCACCGTCAAAGTGCCGTACAACAGCTATCGCAAGCATTATCCCGCCGATGACGAGCACTTCATCGGGGCCGAAGCGTATCCCGGTTTCAAGGATGCGGCGGAAGACGAGATTCGCGGCCTGCTGCGCCGGCGCCGCCATGTACCGTTCAATAAGCCGGACAATTTCGGCATCAGCAGCGCCGCCACCATAGCTGACAACTTTCGCCAGATCATGAGCACAGTGGCGCTGATGACATTCATTGTCAGCTGCGTTGGCTTGCTGGTGGGTGGCGTGGGCGTGATGAACATCATGCTCATGTCGGTGACCGAGCGCACCCATGAGATCGGTGTGCGCAAAGCGATCGGCGCCAGGCGCAGCGATGTCGTGCGCCAATTTCTTATCGAGGCCATCGTGCTCACCGGCCTCGGCGGACTTGCGGGCGTGCTGGTAGGAGTGGGTGCTGCTGCTGCCCTGCCGCTGGCTTTTCCTTCCATGCCGACTTCTGTGCCGCTGTGGGCGGTCATCCTCGCGGTGATGATGGCGATGAGTGTGGGATTGTTCTTCGGCATGTATCCTGCAGTCAAGGCGTCGCGGCTGGATCCGGTGGAAGCACTGCGGTATGAGTAGATCAAGAAAGCAATGAAAACGGCCGGCATCATTGGAGGTCTGGGACCGGAATCGACCATCGATTACTACCGCTCCATCATCGCCCTGTATCGACAGAAGCTGGGCGATCATTATCCTCCCCTCATCATCATTAGCCTTGACGTGGATAAGGGGCTGCGCCTGCTGGGCGCAAACGATCTGCAGCAACTCGCGGAATATTTTGCGGGAGCGTTCCGCCAGCTCGCCGCGGCCGGCGCTGATTTTGGATTGATATCGGCAAACACTCCACATGTCGTCTTCGATGAGGTGCAACGTCGCTCGCCCATTCCGCTGATCAGCATCGTGGAAGCAACCTGCGACGAAGTGAAGCGACGAGGATTGAACAAGGTCAGTCTGCTCGGCACGCGATACACCATGAGCGGCCGATTCTATCCGGCGGTTTTTGAAAAGCATGGCTTGCGGATTATGGCGCCAACAGCAGAGGAGCAGGCCGACATCCACGATCGATATGTGAACCAACTCATTAAAGGTATTTTTCTGCCGGAGACGCGCGCACGCTTGCAAGAGATCATTGCGAGGCAAGTCGAACGGGATGCCGTGCAGGCCGTGATCCTTGCCGGAACTGAGCTGCCGCTAATTCTGAAGGACGAGACGATTGCAGGCGTCCCGCTGCTGGATACGACGCAGATTCACGTCAATACCATAGTGGGGGAGATTCTGTCCTAATGGGTGAGACGGCATATTGGACCCAGTGGAGAAGCATTGCGGTACGGCCAGGCCGCAACATGATTCATCCTGCGCACGATTTCACAGGATCAATATGACGAAGCCGCCTGGCCGTTCCAAGCGCGATTACTACGATGAAGAACGCCTTCGGGCTATTGCCGAAATTCGTAAAGCCCTGCCCGACATTTTGGAATACGGAACGGAAGACGACTTTGTAGAGTTGGTGAAGAAATGACCGTCGAGCTGACTGACTGGATTACGCTGTTTCGCGCTTCCGTGCGCGAGAAGCGCGGACTCGATTGATAATCTCGCGGGATTCTGCCACTGCGCGCTCAAATTCCCGATCGCTCATTTTTTTCGACGCTTCTGTCGCCATCTTCGAAAACTTGTCCAGCAGCGCTTCTGTTGCCGAATTTGACTTTACGCGCGGTCCTGCCATGGCTTGATCCTCTTCTGGTACCAGTTTACGCCAGTTTGCATATGCACGTTGCTGTATTATCCCACCGCTCCCATCAGCAGGATCGGCGAGGTGGGCTTGTCGGAGCCTTCTTCCTTCTCAAGCGTGATGGCGAAGGCTTTGGCTTCGACGCCTTCCGGCATCTTGTGATCCATCATGATGGCGTCGCCGCGATCGTCAGGCTTGAAGACGCCGGCGGGCATCGGCGCGCCGTGCATGGGAATGATCCACAGCTCGTAAGCCTTGCCTTCCGGCACGGGAGCCAGATTGCTGGCCATGAACATCATGCGCTGATTCGATGGACTGTAGATGGCGGTGCCGCTGGGCTGGCGCGGCATCTTCTGGGGATGGAGCGAGACGTGCACGGCGTCGGGCGAGGTCAGCAGCTCGAGCTCCTGGCTCATGCGGTCGAGCAGCGCGATCTGATCCTGATTGCGGTTGCCGAGCTCGGCGACCTCGTCCTTCAGGTTGATGTTGTGGCGGATGAGCACCAGCGCAACCAGGAACAATCCCAGTGCGGCCAGGCTCGGAATCAGAATCGCCCAGAGACGGCGCTGCGAAGCGGGAGCCGGATCGGGCGCGGAGACGCCGCGCGGTTCGGCAGCAACGGCGCGCATCAGTCGCTCTTTGCTGCGTGCCGGCGGTTGCGGACCGCTGAGGCTGAGGCCGAGCAACGCCAGATCGGCGCGCATGGCATGCAGTTCGCGGCGGCAGGCGGAGCAGGTCTGGAGATGCCCCTCCATCTCCTGCTGCTCGGAATCGGCCAGCTCATTCAATGCGTAGAGCGCCAGATCCTCCGCGAATTGGTCGTGCGTCTTCATCGTTAGGTTACGACCAACCGGTCATCATGCCGCCGCTGCCGCGGCTCAGTTCATCTCCCGCGTACTGCCCCGGCGCTTACGCGCCGGGCTAACTTCATCTCGCCGCTCCTCCACCCCAACAAGGCCAAACGCGGGACTTGCCGGAGACCCCGGCTGCGGCACGTTCGCATTTCGAATAATTTATCTCGAACCACCCCGACGTCTTTATCCGGCAAACTTGGCTCGCAGATATTTCAGGCCGCTGCGAATTCGGGTTTTGATTGTACCTAAAGGCTGGCCGGTTTTCTCGGCAATTTCTGCATGCGTCAGGCCCTGAAAGAATGCTAACTCCAAAACGGCTCGCTGGTCAGGATTCATCTCGGCCAGCACGTGGCGCACTTTTTCGACAACCAGCGCGCGCTCGGTCTCGTCGCGCAGATCGGGACCGGCGGCAATAACGCAATCGTCCAGGCAGGTCTCGGGACGGCGCTTGCGCAAGCGGTCAATCGAGCGATGCCGCGCGATGACCGCCAGCCACGCCGCCAGGTTGCCGCGGCTGGCGTCGAAGGCATCAGGATTGCGCCACAGCTGGAGGAAAACATCTTGCAAAATATCTTCGGCTGCAGCTGCGTCCTGCAAAACCCGCAGCGCGACCGCGTAGACCACCCTGGAGTAGCGGTCGTACAGCTCGGACATGGCGTGCTGATCGCCGGCACGGATGCGCGCCACCAGCCGCATTTCATCGCCGGCATCGCCGCGGTTTACCGGGCTGGTTTCGATCGGCTCCATTAGAAATACGAGTTGGCGGCAATCGGCAGATTGCGACCGAGGTATTTTACTTTAGCCGTCCCTGGTCAGCAGTCAGCCATCAGCACGCATTACCGTTGAAATTTCATCTCCACTGTTACCTGCACGGGCACGGGATGACCGTTTTTTTCCGCCGGCTTGAACTTCCACTTCTTCACCGTGGCGACGGCGGTCTTCTCGAACGCAGCTTCATCGCTGTGCAGCACGCGAACCGCTTCGACGCGGCCCTTCGCGGTTATGCCAATCAACATGACCACAGTACCGCGCGGTTCAGCATCGGCGGGTAGATCGGGAAACCTGGGATCGGGAGCCGAGGTGGCCTTGGGCGGCTTCATGCCAGGAGTCACGGGCGGAAACGCCGCGAAAGCAGGATCGTCCGATGCCACGCCGGGCGCGGTTGAGATGGTGGAGGACGAGTCCGATTGCGTGGCGGAGTTTTGGGCGCGCGCGGCCGCGAACAGAAAGACAAGCGAGGTCGCCAGCGCGATCAGCGAGAAGCGCATGAGATGTCCCCGAGAACGGCTGAGAAGGATTTTATCCGATCACGATCCCTCTCCCATCCTTTCGCCAGGCAGGCGAATAGGATGGGGCACCCGGCGGTTGCTGGTCGTCGCGATCTATCTGGTGATCAGTCGCTTGCGCAATTCCCTCTGTGCTCTCTGTGTGCTCAGTGGTGAAGTAGGCCGCGTATTGTAAACTGGTCGTACCGGTTCCGACTCCCTCCGTTTCGCCGTTGGGCGCGATACCCTCCCACCCAAGCAAAACCGGCTTGGATGGGGCACCCGCGTTTTCCGCACAGCAGGAAAGGACAGCAGTTTGAGTACGAGTATTCGCAACATCGCCATCATCGCGCACGTGGACCATGGCAAGACCACGCTGGTGGACGCCATGCTGAATCAGAGCGGCATCTTTCGCGCCAACGAGACCCACGTCGAGCGGGTGATGGATTCCAACGAACTGGAGCGCGAACGCGGCATCACGATTCTGGCGAAGAATACTGCGATCCTCTACCACGAAGTCAAGATCAACATTGTCGACACGCCCGGCCACAGCGACTTTGGCGGCGAGGTGGAACGCGCGCTGAAGATGGTGGATGGCGTGATGCTGCTGGTGGACGCCAGCGAAGGTCCGCTGCCGCAGACGCGCTACGTCCTGAGCAAGGCGCTGGAGGCCAAGCTGCCGCCGGTGCTGGTGATCAACAAGATCGACCGGCCGGACGCGCGGGCGCAGGAGGTGCTGAACGAGGTCTACGACCTGTTCATCGATCTCGATGCGGCCGAGGATCAGCTGGATTTTCCCGTGCTCTATACCAATGCGAAGCTGGGAACGGCGACGACCGACGCGGACCAGCCGGGACAAGATCTGCGACCGCTGTTCGATGCGATTGTGGAGACGATTCCGGAGCCGCAGGGCGAGGCTGGCGGACCGCTGCAGGTGCTGGTGGCGAATCTGGATTACAGCGACTACCTCGGCCGGCTGGCGATTGCACGCGTCTTCAATGGCACGCTGCGCACCGGCGAAGATGTAGCGATTGCCAAACGCGACGGCTCGCTGGAAAAGATCAAGATCACCAAACTGTTTTCGTTTTCCGGATTGAAGCGCACCGACATCGTCGTGACGGAACTGGGTGACATCGTTGCGGTCGCGGGCGTCACCGGCATCAATATCGGCGAGACGATTACGGATGTCGAGAACCCGGCGCCGCTGCCAATCATCACCATCGACGAGCCGACGATTGCCATGCAGTTCATGGTCAACACGTCGCCGTTCGCGGGACGCGAGGGGCAGTATGTGACGTCGCGCAATCTGCGCGAGCGCCTGCAGAAAGAGTTGCTGACTAATGTCTCGCTGCGCGTGGAAGACGCGGAGAGTACCGATTCGTTCAAGGTGATGGGGCGCGGCGAGTTGCAACTGGCGATCCTGATCGAGATGATGCGGCGCGAAGGCTTTGAGCTGGCGGTGGGCAAGCCGGAGATCGTGACCAAGCACATCGACGGCAAGCTGATGGAGCCGGTGGAGCGGCTGACCGTCGATGTGCCGGAGGGGTTCGTGGGCGTGGTGATCGAGAAGCTGGGCACGCGCAAGGCGCAGATGCAGAAGATGCACAACCACGGCTATGGCCGTGTGCGCATGGAGTTCGTGATCCCCAGCCGCGGCTTGATCGGGCTGCGCAGCGAGCTGCTGACCGACACGCGCGGGACCATCGTGATGAACTCATTATTCGACGGCTACACGGAATGGCAGGGCGAGATTCCACATCGCGTGACCGGCGCGCTGGTGGCCGATCGCGCGGGAACCACGACGGCCTATGCGCTATGGGGATTGCAGGAGCGCGGCGAGTTGTTTGCCGGGCCGGGCGTCGAGGTGTATGAGGGGATGGTGATTGGCGAGAACTCGCGCGACAACGATCTGGATGTGAATGTGGTGCGCGAGAAGAAGCTGACCAACATGCGCGCCTCGACCGCGGACGAGGCAATCCGGCTGGTGCCGTTCAAGAATTTGAATCTGGAGCAGGCGATCGAGTTCATCGCCGACGATGAGCTGGTTGAGGTGACGCCGCACAATCTGCGATTGCGAAAGAAGATTCTGCAGGCGAATCGGCGGCCGCGCAGGAATGCGCAGCCGGCGACGGTGCAGGCGGAATAGCTTGTTCCCACCCTGTCGCCAAATGAGGGCGACAAGGCAGGGCACCCAGCCGTGCCCTTCCCCCGCGAATTAGCGCACCGTGACATGCTGCTGCGCGGGAGATGATTCGGCGCGCTGTTCGCCGGGGCTGCTGGCGCGGTTGAACTCGAAGGCGGCATTGATCAGAGCAATGTGCGAGAGCGCCTGCGGGAAGTTGCCGAGTTGGCGCCTGGTTCTGGGATCGTATTCTTCCGCCAGCAGGCCGACATCGTTGCGCAGCGCGAGCAGTCGCTGAAATAGCTTTCGCGCGTCCTCGGTGCGACCGAGCATCTTTAGCGCACTGACCATCCAAAAACTGCAGGCCAGGAAGACGCCTTCGCCGGGCGGCAGGCCGTCATCGGTTTTCTCGGTACGGTAGCGCAGAACGAGGCCGTCGACCATGAGGTGCTTCTCGATGGCTTCGATGGTGCCGCGCACCCGCGGATCTTCGTAGGGCAGAAAACCGACCTGCGGAATCAACAGCGCCGAGGCATCGAGTTGATCCGAGCCATAGGCCTGGGTGAAGGCGCCCAGGCGCGAGTTATAGCCTTTCTCGCAGACGTCGGCGTGGATGCGGTCGCGCAGCTCGCGCCAAGGTTGCATGTCGATTTCGACGCGGAAGTGTTCGCCGGCCTTGACCGCGCGATCGAAGGCGACCCATGCCATGACCTTGGAGTAGGTAAAGTGTTGCGGCTCGCCGCGCACCTCCCAGATGCCCTGGTCGGGCTGATCCCAGATCTTGGCCAAGTGCTGGTTCAACGCAGTGTGCAGATTAACGTCGTCCGGGCTGGGGGGCATGCCGGCGAGATGAGCGTGCAGCATGGCGTCGTTGACCTCGCCATAGCAGTCGAGCTGCAGTTGTGCGGAAGCGGCGTTGCCGATGCGAACCGGCGTAGAACCTTCGTAGCCGCGGAGCCAGGGGACTTCCCACTCCAGCAGGTGGCGCTCGCCGCGAATGCCGTACATGATCTGCACCTGATCGGGACTGCCGGCCACGGCGCGCAGCAGCCAGTCGCGCCAGGCGAAGGCTTCTTCGGTGTAGCCGGCATTCATCAGCGCCAGCAGGGTGAACGTCGCATCCCGCAGCCAGCAATAACGGTAGTCCCAATTGCGCTGGCCGCCGGCGTACTCCGGCAAGGATGTGGTGGGGGCGGCGACGATACCTCCGGTGTAGCGATAGGTGAGCGCCTTTAAGGTAATCAGCGAGCGCTCCAGTTCGCCGGCGTACTCCCCGTGGAGATGAGCCCGGCTGCTCCAGCCGTGCCAGAAACTGAGGGTGTGGCGCAGAGCCTGGTCGATGTCCAGCGGGTGAGGAGGCTTATCGTGCGAGGGAGCATAGCCCAAAACGAAGGCCAGCGACTGGCCTGCCCCGACGTTGAAGTCGCTGACCGTTTTCAGATCTTCTCCGCGGAGCTGCACCGGCGTGCGCAGCACCACCATGTCGGGGCCGGCGATGGCGCGCAAGCTGCCCTCGTCCAGGCGCGTGACCCAGGGGACGGTGCGACCGTAGTCGAAGCGCAGAACCAGTTCCATATGCATATCGACCTGGCCATGGGTGCCGCGAACGACGCGGACAACGTGAGGATTGCGGTTGCGCAGCGGCATGAAGTCGACCAGGACAGCCGTGCCCGTCTCCGTCTCGAAGGTGGTTTCCAGGACCAGGGTGTGGTCCACATAACGGCGCAAGGAACGACCGGGAGACTTCGGGGCAATTGACCAATGGCCGTTCTCGTCGTCTCCCAGCAAGGCCGCGAAACATGCGGGAGAAGCGAAATTCGGCCAGCAGAGCCAATCGATCGAACCCTTGCGGTTGACCAGAGCGGCGGTTTCACAATCGCCAATGAGGGCGTAGTCCTCGATGGGAGCCGACATGGTGAATGAGATGCGCGCAGCGTCGGGAAAGGACGAGAAATTGCCCCGCCCGGCCAAAAGATGGCTGGAACAGGGCACCGCGGCGACGTTCGGTTCTTCGTTTCGACAGGACGACGGGTCTTATACCGGCTATAGGGATCCTTCGACTCCGGCGCACAACGGAACCGCGCCTCCGCTCAAAATAACAATGTTTTACCGTTTTCCACGCGTTTCAACAGGAGAAGCACAGCTTTTTCACCAGCGGAGCCGGGATTGCTATAGGACACGGTCGCCGAATCGGTCACACTAATCAGCATGGCGAATCCCGGGGATTTTGCGCAGAGCCTGAAGGAGCAGGCCGACATCGTCCGCATTGTGGGCGAGTACGTCAAGCTGCGCAAAAGCGGGGCGCAGAATTTTCAGGGATTGTGTCCGTTCCATCAGGAGAAGACGCCGTCATTCTCGGTGCATGCCACGCGGCAGTTCTTCCATTGCTTCGGTTGCGGTGTGTCGGGCGACGTCTTCGCCTTCGTACAGAAAATCGAGAACATCACCTTCCCGGAAGCGGTGCGGCTCATCGCCGAGAAGCTCAAAGTCCCGCTGCCGAAAATGAGTTACGCCTCGCCCGAAGAGGCGCGCATTGCGGGATTGCGCGGCGGGCTGATCGACATTCATGAGCGTGCGTGTGCATTTTTCCAGGAGCAGCTGCGACGGCCCGAGGGCGCGCACGCTCGCGAATATCTGGCGTCGCGAGGACTGACGGCGGAGCAGATTGCTAAGTTCCGTATCGGCTTTGCGCCGGATCACGGCTTCCTGCTGCGCGATGCGCTGCGTAAACAGTTTGACGAGGAAACGCTGCGGGAGTCGGGACTGTTCTCCTGGAAGGAGAAAAGTCAGTTGTCAGTTGTCAGTTCTCAGTTGTCAGAAGGCGGCTCGCCGACAACGGACAACCGGCAACCGACAACTGATTCAGACAACCGGCAACTGACAACTGCCTACTCCCGCTTCCGCAATCGCGTGATGTTTCCCATCGCCAATGAGTCGGGGAAGGTCATCGCGTTTACCGGGCGGACGCTATCGGCGGACGAGAAGGCTGGACCGAAGTATCTGAACTCGCCGGAGACGCCGATCTATTCCAAGTCGCGGGTGCTATTCAATCTGGACAAAGCGAAGGACGCCATTCGCAAGCTGGATTACGCCATCCTGGTGGAGGGCCAGATGGACTGCATCGCGCTGTATACGGCGAAGCCGCCCTTCCACAACGTGATTGCCAGCTCGGGCACGGCGTTTACCGAGGTGCAGGCGCGGCTGCTGGGGCGATTCAGCAAGAACATCGTGGTGAATTTCGATCCCGATACGGCGGGCGCTGCGGCGGCGGAACGATCGCTGGCGCTGCTGATCAGCGAGGATTTCCAGATCAAGGTGCTGACACTGGAGGCCGGCCTTGATCCCGACCTTTTCATCCGGCGCAAGGGACGGGAGGCGTACGAAGACGCGCTGCGGCATTCGCAAAAGTACTTTGACTACCTGGTGGATCGGGCGCGGGCACTGCATCCGGTGCGCACGCCGGAAGGCAAGGTCAAAGCCTTGAATTACTTGTTGCCACACATTCAGCGCGTGCCCAGCCGGATTGTGCGCGACGAATGGGCCAATGAAATTGCGCAGCGTCTGGGAATCGATTCGGCAGTGCTGCGGCAGGAGTTGCGGCATGCGGCGGGATCGCGGGCGGCGTCGCGGGTGAGCGTTGCAGGCGGAGGGTTGGCCGATGCCGAGCGGGTGCTGGTGCGAGCGCTGGCCAGCCAGTCAGTGTCGCATGATCCGGTCAGCAGCCGCGAAGGGCAGGATCTGGATTTTGAGCCGGCGCGGCAGGCGCATTTCGCGTTGAGCCGCGAGCGGTTGCATGAGGGATCACCAGCTGAGGCGCTGGTTAACGTGCTTCTGTTGGCGCATGAGCAGGGACTGGATGCGATGGCGCTGCCGCTGGAGGAGGCGGATCGCGGATTGCTCGCGACGATTCTGATGGAAGAGCACGAGGAGTTGACGCCTGAGTTGCTGGAGAGCGCGATCCGGTCGTTGCGCAGGCGCCGCGGGCAACGCGAGTTGCAACAGTTGCAGCGACGGGTGAAGGAGTTGGAGGCGAAAGAGGATGTCATGTCGCGAGCGCAGTTGGCGCAGGAAAAGCTGCGATTGCGTCAGGCGATGCGGTGGTTGCAGGAAAGTCAAGCGTAGTCAGGCTGCAGGCGAGTGCTGCGCCTCCTGCGCACAAAGAAAACGCAAGGAAGACTACGCTCCCATCATTGCTGGCAGCCATCTCATAATGAACCGAAAACGTCGCCTTTAGGGCTAAAGCCCATGTCATTTGCCCGTTTGAGCGGCATGGCTGAACAGGCTGCGGAAAAAGTCTTTTCTTGGCATTTCGAGCGAGAATTCGGCCGCAAGTGATTGAATCTTCGTTCGTCGAAATGCTCGAAATTACTAGCTTGGTTCCTTTTTCCGCAGCCTGTGAAGCCGTACCCTTTCAAGAACCGATTTATGAAATAGCTTCAACTCGGAATTGCCGAAAGATCATCCAAGCCGAAAGATCATCCAATTGGAGCACTACGTGAAGTCTCTGGCGCGCTTTTCCGTCGCTCTCATTTCTTTCACTCTCTGCGCCCATGCCCAAGTTGTATCCCCGCATGGAACCCTGGTGGTTGCCTACGTCACGGACAACGAGATCGCCATGGCGGCTGACAGTGGATCGGCGGGAGAGGGGACTAAGAAGCCGGACGAGGCATGCAAGATTGCCGCAATCGACGGCAAGCTTCTGTTCGCCACGTCTGGAACGGCGGACATCCAGAGCAGCGTCGACCCTAAACTTGGATGGGGCAACCTGGAGGAAGCTCGTACTGCGTATAACCGGGCCTCGCAGAAGGGCGGCGCGATTCTGGTTAGCGCTGCTGACAATTGGGCTAATCAGGTAGTGGCTAAATGGAATCGGCTCTACCTGAACAACCGGAACGAGGTGGAGAAAATGATTGCCGAGCACACAGCTGGCACTGAGGCATTCTTCGCTGCGGCGGTCAACGGGAAGCCATCGCTGCTACACGTAGAAGTTGCATTCCAGCCAGCCGCAGGGCACGAGCAGGCTCCCTTCGCTTACCATATCGAGCCGCTAGCAGCGAATCGTTGCCCCAATCACCTTTGCAGTATCGGCTACCCGGAAGCCGTCGCACCCTACGCTACGGGAAGCACCGAGGAAGCTCGGAAGGAAGTTAGTGAGTGGAATAGCCAGGCTTGGCCGGGAGCGGCCGGAGATCGAGATGTGCTGATCGCGATTCGGGTGGTCGACCTGGCAATTGCCAACTACGGCGGCAAGCCGGAAAGCGGACTTAGCCCCCCGATTGATGCCGCAAAATTAACGGCAGACGGCACTGTGCGCTGGTACAGCCGAAAACCGGCTTGCCCAGCGAACTAAGAGCACCCCAAATCGCGCAACAACGGCGCGTCTTGGGCCGCGGACGGCAGGAGCACGGTGAATGCCGATGAGAAAGGAAGAGTCAACGCAACCGATTTATGAGCAAGTGGATGCGATCTATCGGTCGGATTCGCGACGCGTTTTTGCTACGTTGATCCGCTTGTTGGGGGATTTCGATCTTGCCGAGGAGGCGGTGCAAACCGCCTTCGCCGCGGCGTTGGAGCAGTGGCCACGGGAAGGAGTGCCGGCCAATCCGCGCGCGTGGCTGATTTCCACGGGAAGATTCAAAGCCATCGACGGCTTGCGGCGGAGGGCGCGACTGAATTCGTCCGTTCTGGAATCGATGGGGCAGCCGGAAGCGAGCCCTAATCCGATGGAAACGGATCAGCCAGAGATTGAAGATGACCGGCTTAGGCTGATCTTTACCTGCTGTCACCCGGAGTTGCCGCCGCTCGCGCAGGTGGCGCTGACGCTGCGAGAGATGTGCGGGCTGACCACCGAAGAGATCGCGCGGGCATTCCTGACGTCCGCCCCTACTATTGCGCAGCGCATTGTGCGCGCCAAGGCAAAGATTCGAGAGACGCCGATTCCATACGAGGTGCCGGCGGCGGAGGAATTGCCGGAGCGGCTGGACGCGGTGCTTCAGGTTGTCTATCTGGTCTTTAACGAGGGCTATTCGGCCGCGGCGGGAGCGGAGGTAACGCGGGCCGAGCTAACCGGCGAGGCCATTCGCCTGGGCCGGCTGCTGGCCGAACTCCAGCCCGAGCCGGAAGTGCTTGGGCTGCTTGCTCTGATGTTGCTTCAGGAATCCCGTCGCGCTGCCAGAAGCTCTCCGAGCGGAGAGCTGATTTTGCTGGAGAACCAGGATCGCTCGCTCTGGAACCGCGCTCAGATCGCGGAGGGAGTGGCGCTGGTGGAGAAAGCCCTGCAGTCGCGCCGCTTCGCCACTTACACATTGCAGGCTGCGATTGCCGCCGTTCATGCGGAGGCGGAGACGGCCACGGCGACCGATTGGCGGCAGATCGTTGCGCTGTACAACCAGTTAGTACGAATTCAGCCTTCGCCGGTCGTGCAGCTCAATCGTGCCGTGGCCATTGCCATGCGCGATGGTCCAGAGGCCGGTCTGGCGCAGATCGAGGCGGTGATGGAGCATGGCGAATTGGCCAATTACTACCTGGCGCATTCCGCCCGCGCCGAGTTGTGCCGCAGGCTTGGCCGGACCGCTGAGGCCCGGGCTTCTTATGAGAAAGCTCTGGCGCTGACCCAACAGGAACCGGAGCGGCGGTTCCTGCAAGAGCGGATTCGGCAGCTGAAATAAAAAACGTGAAATAAAAATGGAGTAGCTGTCGATTTTCGCTCGCCCGAACGACTATCAGATGAAAGGCCGATGACCTACAGCTCCTGAGTCATAGAAAACAGGAAGCCATGCCATAAATCGCACCAGGGTTTGTATCAGGGCGCGACCTTTAGTCGTGCCGGAACAGGCGCCGTAAAACTCGGGGCTTTAGCCCCGTGAACCCGGAGTTTCAGGGCTAAAGCCCAAGCATATTTCCTTCTGCTTGCGGCACGGCTGAAGCCGTGCCCTGATACAAAGCAAGAATGAAATAACCTCACAAGGAGAAGAATTCATGCCACAGTATCTGATTGCCAACTACCTGCCCGACGACTTCGACCCGTCCGTCGTAACCGAAGCCATGATGGAAGAGATCCACGCGCTCAACCGCGAAATGATTGCCGCCGGCATCAGGAAGTTCGCCTGCGGGATTGCCCCGCCCGCCAAGGCGAAGACGGTGCGGAAGCAGAGCGACGGCAAGGTGCTGGTCACCGACGGGCCGTACACCGAGACCAAGGAGCACATGGGCGGTTTTTGGATACTGGAGGCCGCCAATATGGACGAGGCGCTCAAGTGGGCGCGCAAGGGCGCCATCACCTGCGATGCGGTGGGCGAGGTGCGCGAGCTTCTTTTCTTCCCCGCTCCGGAACAGAAACCCGGGGAAAGCAAGTAAACCGCGGGGACGCCGCGACTTCTAAAACGCGCACCCTGGTGCCCGCCCGCAGATATACTCGACGGAAAACTGGGGGAAACTCGGGAACAGACGTTCCCCAGTTTTTTCCCTGCGGGATCTGTATCGCAGATTGCGGCGGATTCCAGAGGCCCGTGCTTCGTCCTAGAAGGCGCTCGCCAAGGATCGGCGCACCGATTTCTCGCGAGGCGACTCGAGGAATTAAAAAAAGTTTCCCTCGGCTGTCGATTTTTTCGGTGCGCGACGACTACAGGATGAACGATCCAGTGCGCAAGAGTCGCTACTGGCTCCCACCAACAGGAGAACAACCATGAAATACATCTGTCTCGGATACTACGATAAAGGCAAATTCGACGGCCTGAGTGAGGCCGAGCGAAACGCCCAGTTCGACACCTGCTTTGAATACGACGATCATCTTCGCGCCAACGGGCACTGGGGTGGTGGGGAAGCGCTTCAGGGTCCGGAAACCGCTATGACCCTGTCTTGGAAGAACGGCAAGGTCGCAACCACGGACGGCCCCTACGCGGAAACCAAGGAACAACTCGGCGGCATTCTGGTCCTTGAAGCGCGGGACATGAATCATGCGATACAGCTCATAGCGCAGCACCCGGGCGTGAAGTACGGCAGCATTTTTGAGATTCGGCCGGCGGGGGACATGAGCGAAATCATGAAGGCCAGCGAGCAGCGACGGCGGCAGAACACGGCGCGTTAAAGTTCTCGGCCGCTGTCGATCTCTTCTGTCTGCGACGACTATAGGATGAACGATCCAACGCGAGGCTGGTAACTCTCAAACGCCTCGGTACATAAAGGCAGGACAATCAAATGAGAAAACTAATCTACGCGATTAACACTACCTTGGATGGCTGCGTCGAGCACACCAAAGTAAATGCCCCCGGGGACGACCAACTTGAATACTTTACAAACCTCCTGCACGAGGTTGACGTGCAGGTCTTTGGCCGCAAAACGTATGAATTGATGGTTCCTTATTGGCCCGACATCGCGAAAGACCCCTCCAATACGAAAGCGGACATTGACTTTGCTCAAGCATTCGTCTCCCTCAACAAGCTGGTTTTTTCACGATCCTTGGACCGCGTCGAAGACAAGAACACGAGAATTGTCCGCACCAACCTTCGCGACGAGATCCTTAAACTGAAACAACAGCAAGGCAAGAATATTTTAGTCGGCGGAGTAGATATTCCTTCCCAGCTTATCGAGCTTGGCCTGGTTGACGAATTCCGTTTTGTCGTGTCGCCAGTCATTGCGGGCGAAGGAAGACGGTTGCTGGACGGCGTCAACTTGCCGGAGAAATTGCAGCTGAAGTTCGTTGACTCAAAGATCTTCAAATCAGGCTGGGTTGCGCTTCGTTACGTGAAACAGTGACCGAAGAATCGGCGCAGCTTTCATTCTCGGAAGGAACGACCATGCGAAAAACATTGGCGTAATCCATAGACCTGCTGTAAAGGAGACCTCATGCGCAAGCTCAAGATCATGGAGCACATCACGCTGGACGGCGTGATCCAGGCCCCCGGCGCGCCGAACGAAGACGGCGATTACCCTTACGGCGGATGGGCGGCGCCATTCGCCGATCCGGCTGCGGGAGAAGCCATCGTCGCGGCTCAGGGCGAGACGTTCGATCTGCTGCTCGGCCGCCGCACCTACGATATCTTCAGCGGCTTCTGGCCGAGAGCCCCAAAGAGCCCGATGTCGGACCGTCTGAACGCGGCGACGAAATATGTCGCGACCCACCGGCCGGAGAGCCTTGCTTGGGGGCCGGCTGAGGACCTTGGACCGGATATCGTCGAGGGCATTCGCCGCATCAAGTCGAAAGAGGGGCCGCAGCTGATCGTCTGGGGCAGCTCGACGCTGACACCCGTGCTGCTGGAACACGGGCTTGCGGATGAGGTGTTCTTGCTCGTCTTCCCGGTCCTGTTAGGCACCGGCAAACGCATCTTTGCAGACGGAACGCCGCCCCGCGAACTGGCGCTGGTCAGCACGAAGGCTGTGTCCTCGGGCGTCATCATCAGCACCTACAGGCCCAGCGGACGTTTGCGGACCGGCTCCTACGCCGACGCCAAGTAGTCCGACGTTGGAGATCGTAGGGGGAAACTGGGAACGGGTGGCTTATCCTTTCCGTTCAGTAAGAAGGTAGAACTCTGTACAATCGGATGCCCCACCCTTCCCGGACCCTGGCCCAATCAAAAAGGATGAGCCAGCCCTCGGGACTCGCTCTTGCGGGGCGCCAGCGGCGATGGGCTATCGTCAGATGGGCCCATGGTTTATTCCTCGGTCCGAGAAATCTCATCACGGCCCGGACATCGTCCTGCGACTCGACCAGGATGCAAGCTATTTATCTAGAAGACAATAGACAATCGTTAAATTAAGTAATCATATAGTTAACAGGGGAGAGGTGAACCGATTCCCCCCGCGGAAACATCCAATCTCATAGCGGTTACGCGTTAGATGCCGCGTGGGTGCAGGCATTGGGGCAAAGCTCAAAAGTCGTAACCGAGCGACATTTTGTAAGCGCAAGAAAAGGCTAGGTGGCGGTCCTGGTCTATGATAGAATCTGAAAGTTTCTGCATATGCCGGTACGACGGTACCGCTCCCGCCGCAGTGTGCACATTAACAAGCGCCTCCCAGGTGGCGCGACGGTAGAGGAATTCCGCTTTGGCTCTTGACGATAAGTTTGACGATATCAAAAAACTGATCGATGTGGGCAAGGAGAAAGGTTACCTCACGTACAACGAGGTGAACGACCTTATCCCGCACGATATGCATTCCCCCGACGACCTCGAGGACCTGCTGACCACCATCGGCACCCAGGGCATTGATGTGCTCGAAGGGCCCAAGGGCGGCGACAAGAAGTTCGAGGACATAGAAGCCGGCGAGGACATGGAGCTGGATCTCTCGCCCGGCACGCTGGAAAAAACCAACGATCCGGTCAGAATGTATCTCCGCGAGATGGGCACGGTTCCGCTGCTCACTCGCGAAGGTGAAGTGGAAATCGCCAAGCGCATCGAGCGCGGCCAGCTGCGCGTGCTCAAGGCGCTGTCGCGTTCGCCCATCGTCATTCGCGAGATCATCGCGATTGGCGAAGACCTCAAGCGCGGTGTGCGCTCCATCAAAGAGGTCGTTCTCTTCGACGAAGAGGAGATCACCGAAGAGGTCGTAAACAATCGCCTGCAAGACACGACCGGCCGCATCGACGAGCTCAACAAGCACTACAAGAAAGCTTCCCAGCTGGCCGACAAGCTGGCCGACATCCCGCAGAAGAAGCGGCCGCGCGATCATCGCCGTTATCGCTGGACGCTGGGGCGCGAGCAGATCATGGTGTCGCGCTCGATTCGCGGCCTGGGTTTCACCAACACCGAGCGCAAGCGGCTGATCGATCGCGTCAACAAAACGGTCGACAGCATGCGCGGGCTCGACAAGCAGGCGACCAACTTCGATAAGCGCGCGGAAGCGACGCGCTCCGAAGAGCAGAAGAAAGAATATCGCCGCCAGGCGCGGCAGATCCGCAGCGATCTGGAGCGCATGGAGCACGACGCCGGCGCCAGCTTCGCCGAACTGAAGCGCACGCAGCGCGAGATCGTGCAGGGCGATGTCGACGCCGAATACGCCAAGCGCGAGCTGATCGAAGCCAACCTGCGACTGGTGGTTTCGATTGCCAAGAAGTACACCAATCGCGGACTGCAATTCCTCGACCTGATTCAGGAAGGCAACATCGGCCTGATGAAGGCGGTGGACAAGTTCGAATATCGCCGCGGCTACAAATTTTCCACCTACGCGACGTGGTGGATTCGGCAAGCCATCACCCGCGCCATCGCCGACCAGGCGCGCACCATCCGCATTCCGGTCCACATGATCGAGACCATCAACAAGCTGATCCGCACTTCGCGGCAGCTGGTGCAGGAGCTGGGACGCGAGCCTACGTCGGAAGAGATTGCCAAGCGTATGGACATTCCGGTGGCCAAGGTGCGCAAGGTGCTCAAGATCGCGCAGGAACCGATCTCGCTGGAGACACCGATTGGCGAAGAAGAAGATTCGCATCTGGGCGACTTCATCGAAGACCGCGCGGTGGTCTCGCCGGCCGAAGCGGTGATCAACGTCAACCTCAAGGAGCAGACCGCGCAAGTGCTGCGCACCCTGACTCCGCGCGAGGAGAAGGTGATCAAGATGCGCTTCGGGCTGGAAGACGGCAGCGAACACACGCTCGAAGAAGTCGGCCAGTCGTTCGCCGTCACCCGCGAACGCATCCGCCAAATCGAAGCCAAGGCGCTGCGCAAGCTGCGTCATCCCTCGCGCTCGCGCAAACTGCGCGCGTTCATGGACGGCGTGCACGACTAGGCAGTTGTCAGTGGCCAGTATGACAGCCGGTCGCACGGACGAGGTAGAGCGAACCTTCAGGTTCGCGTTCGTCGCGCATAGGGTGGAAGAGCGGGCACGACTTTGGTCGTGCCGATCGCTGCTCTTATAAAGATTGTCATCCTGAGCGGAGCGTCCGCGCCTTTGCTTTTCCGCCGCGTCGTTTGCGGCGGGCGGACGCGCAGTCGAAGGACCTGCTTTTCGCTGGAGCTTCGAGACCCCCGCGTCAGGAGGACATGTGTCAGGGCACGACTTGCCGCGCTGCTGAAACGCCCGGATCTCAGGGCTTCGTGTCAGGGCACGACTTCAGTCGTGCCGATCAGGCTTCCCTTTTCCCATCCCGAGCGGGCTTCAGCCCGCGAGGAACTTCAGGCGGTAGAGCCAACCTTCAGGTTCGCGTCACACGGACAACATGAACACGGGGCTTTAGCCCCGGCGGGGCGCGATCAGCGTCCCGTTTCTTCGTGCTGGGGAAGGGTTCGTATCAGGGCACGACTTCAGTCGTGCCGATGAGGCTTCTCTATATCCATTCCGAGCGAGCTTCAGCCCACGAGGCAAGCGCGGGCTGGTGCGTGACCCGGGCGATTGGAAGTGGAGCAGTTTTCGCCATTACGCCTTCCGCGAGATGGGTGTGGTGGAGATTGAATCGGAGTGGACGGGAAGAGATCGCGAGCTGAAAGTGACGGGTGGCTAGCCCCGCGTCTTCCTCGGCCCGAGTTAGGCGGACGCCAGGTTAGCGTCCAAACGATGGACGCGAAAAAACGTATATACAGTTGACAGGGACACGTCCAACGCATATTCTCTGTATATACGTCAATCGGAATATGCAATTTGACTGGGACGACGAGAAGAACCAAGCGAACTTGGTGAAGCATGGCGTGAGCTTCGAGTTGGCGAGTTACGTATTCGACGACCCGCTACACCATAGCATGCCAGACCCGCATGAAGACGAGGAACGATGGCAGACCATTGGAATCGTGGGAATCGCGAATAGCTTAATGACGATCATTGTCGTCCATACAGTCACCGAAATAGAGGGCGGAGATGAGCTTGTCAGGATTATATCGGCGCGACTTGCTACCACCCATGAAAGGAGAGCGTATGAAGAATCGGAATAAGAATTTTGATGCGGAACTTGCCGCCCTTGCCCGGAAGCGCGAGGAAGACATTGACACCTCAGACATTCCTGAGGTGCGTGACTGGAGCGGTGCGGTTATTGGCAAGTTCTATCGTCCAGCTAAGGAAGCGGTGAGCCTGAGAATAGATGTTGACGTCCTCGCTTGGTTCAGAGGACAGGGGCCGGGGTACCAAACACGCATCAACGATCTGTTGCGAAAGGAGATGATAGTCGCGAATAGGTCGGGAGCGGCGCGCCGGGCTGGCAGTTCGGGTAGGTGCCGCAATTTTCGGTATCCGGGTCTGGAGCGCCGCGGTGAGCTTCAAAAGTACGTCGAGATGGCCGGATCGATTGCACAGAGGCGGTGCCTCTTTGTGCCAGTCCAGTAGAGGGTTATGGAAACCATTACGTTTTACTCATACAAAGGTGGAACAGGACGATCGTTGGCACTAGCAAACGCAGCTGTTTATCTTGCCAAGTTGGGATTCAAGGTAGTAGCGCTTGATTTTGACCTTGAGGCACCTGGGCTCCACTACAAGTTCTCGCAGAACAAAGATGGCGCTCCACTTCCGGTAGAAAAGGGGGTTGTCGACTATGTTAGCGAATTCCTGTTTCACGGAGGGATCAGCGAACCGCTGAAGGATTATGTCATCAATGTTCCGGTACCAGGCGTCGAGAAGACCCTTGTGCAATTGATGCCGGCAGGACGCGTACCCTCGACCCAATACTGGACCAAGCTCTCCCGAATCAACTGGCATGACCTGTTCTACCAGGAGAATGCCCAAGGCGTGCAGATTTTCAAAGAACTCCAAGTTAGGATCGTGGATGAGCTACGACCGGATTTTCTCCTCGTTGACTCAAGAACGGGAATCACTGAGATGGGCGGTGTCGCCACAACTCTCCTTCCAGACAAGGTCCTTTGCCTAGTCTTGCCGACACCCGAAAACCTTGAAGGCGCTCGGGCTGTTCTCCGCAGTCTGAGACGGTTTAGGCGCGAAAGCGGCGGATCGGAACTTGAGATTGTAGTCGCTGTGAGCAGGCTTCCCGGCTCCGAAGAGGAGCGCGAACGAGGAGTGACCGATTACATCCTCTCCGTCTTGAATCAGGATGCTGCGGATCCCAACGACACTCTGTTGCTCAAAGAGGTGTTCATTCTACATTCTGAAGCCGCTCTGCAGCTGCGGGAAACCTTGAGAGTGGGCAGTGGCACAAATCCAGACGAGTCCATTCTTTTGAGAGATTACTTGAGGCTTTTCGCCCCATTTGTACCGAAGGAATCGATTGAACCCAAGCTTAAGGACTTGATCGAAAATGCCTGGGAAAAGCTACGGTCTGATCCCGATGCCGCGGTAAAGGACATGGAGCAGTATGCAGAGTCCTTCGGTCATCCGGAAACATATCGTGAATTACTTCGCTTCTATCAAGTCAGAAACGCGCCGGCGACGTCTATATTGAGGCGCGCACAACGTCTGTGGGAGATCACGCGTGACTCGAGCGACCCTTACCTATGGGCAGTAGTAAACAAGCATTTCGAGCCCACACCTTCTTACCAACGGAAGCCGCATGAATGGTACCCGAACCTAGAATTTATGCGAGCACTCTGGAGGGACGCAGGAGCCCTAGACCCGAAGTTCGGATACAGGCTGGCGGAAGCGTATGACTTTGAGGACAAGGAATCCTTAGGGGCGGATGTCCTACTGGATGTCATCAGAACCTCTGATCCGTCTCCGGCTACTGTCGCCCGCTGTATCTACATGCTCGATTACTCAAAACGAAGTGACGAGGCCGAAGAGCTGATTCGGAAATCTAAGACAAAGCTGGGCACTGAACCGGGCTTCGCCGACGCATGGGCGAGGCACGCGCTGAAGATGCAGGACAAAGCTGCCAGTGCCGAGATCACGGCCTTGCCGGTAATTTCGGCTCTAAGCCCGAGCACTGTCGCTTTGCTTCACGTTGCCGCTGGCAACGTGGACCGCGCCGCAGCATTGACAGAGCCAATCCTGGCGCAGATAGCTGAGCGGGGCGTCTCGCGTCGAGACCTCGATGAACTCGCGGTATTGTTTAAGGAGACAGGTCGCTGGGACGACTTCGAGAAGGCAGTCTCACGGGTCTACCCTGGCGAGATTGCGCGCGATTTGCGTGATCGGGCTGTCCGGATGCGCCGCCGCTAGGCGGGTGGCTGGCCCATCCCTTCTGATCTGGGGCACCCGCTACAATTCACTCTTACCCATGACCGCAGACCAGTATCTACACGGAATCCTTCTGCGTGAAGCGGTGGATGCCGGCCCAAACTCGCCGCTACTTGGCGTGCAAACTACCGTAATGCCCACCCTGCGGCCGGGTGCCCCAGGGTCCGCCCTGCTTTTGGGCTAACCTGGGTCGCCAGGCAATTATTTCAGCCAGTGGATTTTGATTTCCTGGTGAAGCGGCCTGAATTCCGGGTTACCGGTCACGAGTTCCGCCTTCTTTTCTTTGGCCAGCGCGGCGGCGAAAGCATCGGCCAAACTCATCTTGAAGCGTGCTTTGAAATCGGCGGCTGTGTCGGCCAGCGGGCGGGTTGTGGAATGAAAATCAATGGGCAGGCCCTCCAGGACCTTTGCGGCTTCCGCCCAGGCTGCGGCGCCGTCTTTCTTCACAATCGAATACTTCACTTCGGCGTAGTTCACGTCGGTCATGTGGAGAGGGATGTCTTTCTTGCTGGCAGAGATGAGCAGTTGCTCTACCGCTTCCGCGCCCGATTCGTCGCGGAAGTAGGCGATGAGCGCGAAGCTGTCCAGCACCTTAGCCGGCATGGCGCTCCTCCAGCGCGCGCTCCTGCTTTTTGTGCTCGGCCCACTCCTCAGTCAGCGGCCTGTGTCCTGACGCGCGCTTGAGGATGCCGCGCCCGCGCCGGATGAGCGCCGCCGTCACCGGTTTCAGCAGGATGCCCTCCGGCGTCGCTTGCACCACCGCTTTGGTTCCGTCCTCGATTTCGAATTGCTTGCGAAGACGCAGCGGGATCACGACCTGCCCTTTTGTCGTGAACGAGACGGTCTCGCGTTTGTCAGTCATACTCATGCCTAATAGTATTACCGATATGATATTGTCCGTCAAGATGCGTAAAGTAGGATTTGCATCTAGCAAGAGGATATCGGCGGGGGGCTCTACGCCGGATGCCTATGCCCCAGGTTCGCTCTTCTTTTCGGCTGCAAGAATAGGCACCGCCCGGCCATCGACATGGCTGCCTATGCTCGCTGGCTGGCGCCAGAGAAGCGGTCGACCACCCGGCGGCCACGCAGGTGATGCGCGGTGCCCCCGGCCTCGCGGTTTCGAGGCCTGGGCGTAACGCAACCCGCAATCGGCGCCGCTTTACGGCGAGTACTGCCAGACCATGGCATCGTTTCCAGGGCCGCAGCTCCCGATGGTGCCATAGAGATTGCCCAGGGCATCCGAGGTGAGGTTGCCGAAGATGTCCTGATTGCTCCAGACTAGCGGCTGCAAGAGATAGCTGGTACTCCCGACCGCACCGCAATAGAGCCAGCCACTCCCGTAGTACCCAGACCCATTCACGGCCCCATAGAGGTTGCCCGCCTGGTCGACCGCCAACTCCGTGAACCCACTCCACTGCGCGTTCCCGGGACAGAATTCGCTGTCAGTGCTGTGGACGTCCAGAAAATTGATGCCGCCGGGAGGCGACAGCTCGAAAATCAAGCCACTCGCATAGGAACCAGCAGAACAACCTCCGAACTGCGTATCGCATTGACTATGGCCATAGAGATTGCCATGGCTGTCTTGAATGAGCCCGCCAGGATCACCTCCATCCGTAAGGCCGCCGGTGAAACTGTACAGGATGTTTTCCGTCCAGCCGTTTCCTGAGGGTACCAATTGAAAAACTACGCCACACATCCCTCCGTACTGCGCGCAATTCGGGTCCCCACCTGAATAAGTTGTTCCGTATAAATTTCCGTCGTGCCCCATCAACAGGCTACTGGGAGCTGCGCCGTCGGTTCCTCCGGTGAAGCTGTGAAGGATCGTCTCCGTCCAGCTTCCTTGCGAGGGAATAAGCTCAAAAATCGCGCCCTTCCCGTAGGCTCCCCCTTGGGGGAATACGCTCCCGCCTGAGATTCCGTACAGATTACCCGCAGAATCGTAGGCGGTGACGGCGCCGCCCCACGCATCGGTGTTGCCGGTGAATTGATAGATGGTCGTCTGGTTCGGATTACACAGGGCCGTGGTGCAGGGGGTCGCGGCCGGAGTCGCCTCATAGATCACGCCGCAATACGACGTTCCGCTCGTTCCGCAGTTCTGGATGCCGCCGCTGGCTGCACCGAAGAGCTCTCTCTCCGGCCCGACGATGACGCCGTTCGGACTGCTTCCGCTGCCGTTGCCCAGGAAGCTGTACAGCGAACTGAAGAACCAGTGACCCGCCCTCTGCGACAGTTCATAGAGCAGGCCCTGCGCATAATTGCCGGCGGCGGAAAGCGTCCCGTAAAGATTTCCCTCCTGGTCGAGGGACACGCCGGAAGGCCCCGTCGATTGGCCGAGATCACGCAGAAAATGGAAACCGCCTTCCGAATAAATGTCGCAGGCAGTGCTGCTGCTGGTGGTGGTGGTAGTGTTGCCCAGAATGGTGAACGACTCGGAAGGAATCGAGCCAACGGTGTTGGCCGAAGCCGACGACGGGCAGCCCTGGCCCGTGCATCCCACGCCGCTGTTCTCGTCCCAATAGACCGGATCGCCACTGGGAACGGTGGCGTTCTGCAGGTTCACCCAGTAGGTGCCGGCATTCAGCGTGGGCCCGTTGAACGACCCCGTTTCGGTACAGACATTGTAGCCATACTCATTGGTGGTGCAGCTTCCCTGGGTGAAGGTCACAGTCTGGTCGAAGTAGCTGGTGCC